>Ga0160453_100978_pt1 | contig 13266 bp, 9 predicted proteins | sample HID1971K_E6MG_FD_108228 | JGI IMG/M metagenome (GOLD analysis project Ga0160453, IMG submission 108228) | Enriched millipede-associated microbial communities from UW Madison campus, WI, USA - HID1971K_E6 MG | ecosystem: Host-associated > Arthropoda: Insects > Digestive system > Unclassified ...
AACCAGCATCGTCGGCGTGGGAGTGGGTATTTCGGATCGCTTCCGCTCGGTCGTCGAAGAGAAGGCCGCCCGCATCGAGACCCTCGCTCCGCGCGCGCAGCGCGTGGAGATCAAGGTCACCCACCGTGCGTATCACAACGGGCGCATGGAGGATGAGACCGTCGAACTCACCGTCGACGGCAAAGGACCGGTCGTCCGGGCCGAGGCCACCGACGGCGACAAGTTCACCGCGTTGGACCTCGCCGTCGACAAGCTGTGCGAGCAGCTGCGGCGCGCGAAAGACAAGCGCGTCGACGCCCGCAACCACCCGCGGGGCGCGAAGTTCGAGAAGGGCAGCGGCGCGATCCAGGGGATCGATCTGCAGCCGGCATCCGTCGACGTCCTCCGAGCCGTCGCGACCGGCGAGATCCCCATCGTCACCGGCAACGAGGAGGAAGAGGGCTACTCGCCCGTCGTCATCCGCACGAAGGAGTTCCAGCCCGAGTGGATGGCCGTCGAAGAGGCCGTCGACCGTATGGAGCTGGTCGGCCATGACTTCTTCCTGTTCATCGATGTGCGCACCGACCACCCGAGCGTCGTGTACCGCCGCAAGGGGTGGGACTACGGCGTGATCTCGCTGACGACGCAGGCGCAGCCCGAGGAGCTCGCCTCGTAGGTTCGTCGTCCATCCCGTCGAGCGCGGCCCTCGCGGCCGCGCTCGACGCGTGTGTCGGGGGCGCCCGCGTGACGCCGGATACGATCGACGAATCGCCACGCCGGGCGTGGCATCCACTCTTCGTCGAAAGGGACCAGACGTGATCATCCGCAACGTGCGACCGTGGGGCGGCGAGGCCTCCGACATCGTGATCGAGGGCGACCGCATCGCGCAGATCCGTTCCCACGACCCGGCGGCCGTCGTGGGCGCCGCCGATGTCGACGGACGCGGCCGGCTCGCCCTGCCGTCGTTCAGCGACGTGCACGTGCACCTGGACTCGTCGCGCATCGGTCTGCCGTTCCGCCCGCACACCGGCGCGCCGGGGGTGTGGGGCATGATGCTCAACGACCGCGCCAACTGGCGTAAGACCGACGTCCCGCACGCCGACATCGTCGCCGGCACGCTGGAGCAGATGATCGCGAGGGGCACGACCCGCGTGCGCACCTACGCCCAGGTCGACGTCGACTGCAAACTCGAGAAGTTCGACTCGGTGATGGCGGCGAAGGAGAAGTTCACGGACCACGCCGAGGTCCAGGTCATGACGTTCCCGCAGGCCGGCATCCTCCGCGAGGAGGGCACCGTCGAGTACCTCGAGGAGTCGCTCAAGCAGGGCGCCGACGTCATGGGCGGCATCGACCCCAGCCAGCTCGACCGCGACCCGGTGAAGCACCTCGACATCGTCTTCGGCCTGGCCGAGAAGTATCAGGTCGAGGTCGACATCCACCTCCACGAGCCCGGCGCCCTCGGCGTCTTCAGCACTGAGCTCGTGCTCGAGCGCACGCGCGCCCTCGGGATGCAGGGCAAGGTCACGATGTCGCACGCTTACGACCTCGGCGCCGTGTCGGAGGCGACGAGCCGCCGCCTCATCGACGAGTTCGCCGAGCTCGACATCGCGATGGCGACGATCGCCCCCTCGACGAGCAACCACCTGCGCCTGCTGGACCTCGCCGCAGCCGGCGTGCGGGTCGGCCTGGGCGAGGACGGCCAGCGCGATTACTGGAGCCCGTACGGCAACTGCGACATGCTCGACCGGACGTGGCAGCTCGCGTTCGTCAACGGCTTCCGCCGCGACGACCACGTCGAGCTCGCCCTTGCGGTCGCCACGATGGGCGGCGCGTCGATCATGAGTCACGCATCGCCGCGCGTCGCGGGCGTCGGCGATCGGCCCGGTGTCGCCGTGGGGGACCGCGCCGATCTGGTCGTCGTCGAGGGTGAGACCCCGACCAGCGCCGTCATGGATCGCAGCGCCGACCGCACGGTCGTGCACGACGGCCGCGTCGTGGCCGACGGCCTGCGCGTGCTCTGACGCTGAGCGAGCGCCGGCGAGACGATCGCGCAGGCACGAACGCGTCGCGAGATCAGGTGATCTCGCCGGTTCAGGACGATTTCGCCGAAATCGTCCTGCCTCCGCCAGATCACCTGATCTCGCCGCGGGATGCGGACCCCGGGACGACCCGCATCGTCCGGGTTGCGCCTCGTCTCGCTCGCTCCGCCGGCGAGACGGAGCGGGTGCACGGTCGGCTCAGTGTGCGCAGAACAGGTCGACGATGGCGGCCTCGCGCACGTCGTCGAGGGCCGGGTCGAGGCGCTCGGCCGCGGCGAACTGGCTCGCCCCGTGCAGCAGGCTCCACAGCAGCTCGGCGCGCACGGCGCGCTCGTGCGCATCCGAACCGCCGACCGCATGCTCCAGCATCGCGAATCCCTCCCGCAGCACCTCGGGGGTGTCGGTGGCGGCGAAGACCACGCTCGTGCGCGCCGTCGACATGGCCTCATAGACCGCGGGGTGGTCGCGGGCGAACCCGAGGTACGCGGCGACAAGGTGCCGCAGCGAGCCCGCGGGGTCGGTGTCGTCGGGGTCGGGGGAGCGCATGGCTGTGGCGAGATCGGCGTAGCCCCGGATCACGACGCGCGCCACGATCTCGTCGCGCCCGCCGGGAAAGTGGCGGTACAGGATCGGCTGGCTCACGCCGATCGCCTCCGACAGCCTGCGCACCGTGACGGCGGGCCAGCCGTCGTGCTCGGCGATCTCACGAGCCGTTTCGACGATCCGCACCTCGCGGTCGTGGAATCGCTCTGCCTCTTGCGCGGTCCGTGCCATGTCGCTATGTTAGCACCGCTAACTGTTAGCGCTGATAACACTTGGAGACAGACATGGACCTCATCATCGGTGCGACCGCCACCTTCGCGATCCTCGCCCTCGCCGTCATCTACGGCACCGACGTCGTCGCAGCCGTCGTGCAGCGGCCGGTCTACGCCGAGATCGATGACCGCAGCCTCGTGCAGGTCACCGGTCGCGGCCACTACTACGGCGACCGCCGCCTTCCGATCGTCGGCATCCTCGGCACGATCCTGACCGCTGCGACCGCCGGCCTCTCGCTGTTCTGGGGCACGCCGCTCACCGGCGCGATGGCGGTCGTGGCGCTGGTGGCGCTGCTGGTGTGGCTCACGCTGTTCGCGCGCATCTCGGCGCCCATCAACAAGGTGCTCACCGCCGCCGCACTCGCCGACGAAGTCCCCTCGAACGCCCGCGCGCTGCAGGCTCGCTGGGAGTCGATCATCCCGCTGCGCGCCGTGCTCCTCGGCCTGTCGATCCTGCTCCTGTGCGCGACGATCCTCTTCGGCTGATCCTGGGACGAGTGGATGCCTCGACCCGGCGCGTCGCGCTGGGCCGAGGCATCCACTCGTCTTGTGTCGGTCCCGGGCCCTCAGTCGAAGAAGCCGTCGAGCAGGCTGCCGATGACCAGGCCGCCGAGGATGCCGCCCATGACGTCGGAGCCGCCGCTGGCGCGGCCGCCGCGCTGGCCGTAGCCGGGGCCGCCCCACTGGTCGGGCTGGGGCCGGGCGTTGTCGATGTCGCGCTGGGCGAGCTGCAGCGCCTCGCTGGCGAGGAACGCCGCACGCCGCGCCATCGCGAACGCCTCTTCACGGTGGTCGTCGTCGATCGACGTGGCCGCGGAGGCCGACGTGCCGAGGTAGCGGTCCAGGTCGGCGCGCACGCGCTCGGCCTCGGCGAGGCGCGTACGTGCGTCGGCGCCGATCCAGCCGCGGTGTCCGGCGATGACATCACGCGTGACGGCGAGCTGCCGATCCGCGTCGTCGATCGCGTGACGCACGTGCTCGAGCGGGGGGATCGGACGCGCCGCTCGTTCGCGCGCGGCGGCGATCGCGGCGTCGAGCCCCGCGTTGGCCTCGCGCAGGCGGGTCAGCTGCTCGAACGGGTCGGTGTTGACGCCGGCGGCCGGTAGCGCGGCCAGCGCGGCCTGCAGGTCGGTGATCGCCGCACTGACGGCGGGCGACGCGGGCTCCTTCAGGGCTACCACGAGGTCGCCCCGCGAGTCCTCCACGATCGCGGCGAGGGTGGACTCGGCGCGCAGCGCCTCGACCTCGAAGGTCTCGACCGCGTCGATCAGCTTCTCGGCGCGGCGCACCGATTCGATCGACGCCTCCAGCGCCATGCTCGCCTGCTCGCGCTGGCCGGCCTCGCGGCGGCGCTCGGCGACGCCGGCGCTGTGCTCCGCGAACCCGAGCAGTTGCTCGGCCTCTGCAGGATTCGCATCGATCTGCGCGAGCGCGTTGGCGGCGTAGCGGGCGGACAGGCGGTCCACGGTCGCGCGCGCATCGGGCAGCGCGAGACGCAGGCGGGCGGCATCCGCCCGGATCTTCGCGATGATCTCGGGAGCGCGACGCGCCCGCTCGATCGGCGCCGCGAGCGACTCCGTGCGGTCGTCGAGCAGGTCCTCGGCCCACTCGCAGAGCTGCACGATGCGGGCGTTGCGGGTGCGCAGCTCTTCTGGCGTGTCGGGGATCTCGTCGTGGTTCAGTTGATGGAGCTGGAACGCCTCCTGCAGATGCGTGCGCACCGACTCGAGCGCTTCGCGGAGGTCATGCGTGGCTCCCGGGCCGAGCTCGGCTTCGGCGAAGGAGAGTTCGTCGGTCGTCAGCCGGATCCGCTCGTCGGCGGCCACCAGCACCTGCTGCGCACGGCGCGCGAGATCCGCGTCCTGTGCGGTCAGCTCTTCTTGCTCGCGCTTGCGTCTGCCCCAGAATCCGGCCATGGATCGATCCTACGGGCGCGCCTGGGAGCGGGCTGAGGCGGACCCCCGGCCCTGGGGATTGTTCGCCTAGAGCGTCTCGATCCGGCCTTTTCGGGGAGGGATGCCGCCACCAGGCGAGCACAGCGCAGGAGGTCTTCGCCGACACGCCGTGTGCGGCCGCACTCGCGCGGCGCGTCGCTGAGGTTCTCCGACGCCGTGCGCAGCCGATGACGTGCCGGATCTCGGCTCGGGCAAGAAGAACTCCCCCGGGGCGCACGTCGTGCATCCCGGGGGAGTGGATCGCGCCTGAGCGGGTCAGCCGTCGTTGCGCTTGTACCGCGGCTTGCGCTCGCCCGAGTCGCCGTACGAGCCGCGGCCGCTGCGGTCGCCGTAGCCACCCGAGGGGCGGTCGTCCCGGCGGCCGCGGGAGGCGGCATCCGATCGGCGCTGCGGACGACCGCTGTCGGGACGCAGCTCGATGAGCTGGCCCTGGATGCGGGTGTCGGCGAGGCGGTCCAGCGCGCCGTGCGGAAGCTGGGCGGGCAGCTCGACCAGCGAGAAGTCCGGCATGATCTTGATCGCGCCGAAGTCGTCGCGGCGGAAGCCGCCCTCGTTGGCGAGTGCACCGACGATCTGGCGCGGCTCGACCCGCTGCCGCTTGCCGACGTTGATGCGGTACGTCGCGAAGCCCTCGCGCGGCGCTCGCCGCTCGGGGCGCTCGTAGCCACCGCGGTCGCCGCTGCGGTCGCCGCGGTCGGGACGGTCGGTGCGCTCGCGTCGCGGTGCGGGCTCGGGGTCGGGCTCCAGCAGGAGCGGCGTGTCGCCCTGCGCGACGACCGCGAGCGCGGCGGCCACGTCGGCCTCGGGGATGTCGTGGTTGCGCACGTAGTGGGCCACGATGTCGCGGAAGGCCTCGATGCGCTCGACCTCGCCGAGGGCGGCCGTGATGCGGTCGTCGAAGCGCGACAGGCGGGTCACATTCACCTCGTCGACGCTCGGCAGCGGGATCTCGGTGAGGTCCTGACGGGTGGCGCGCTCGATCATCTTGACCAGGCCGCGCTCGCGGGGCGTGACGAAGCTGATCGCGTCGCCCGTGCGCCCGGCGCGTCCGGTGCGGCCGATGCGGTGCACATACGACTCGGCGTCGGTCGGGATGTCGTAGTTGATGACGTGCGAGACGCGCTCGACGTCGAGCCCGCGGGCGGCGACATCGGTGGCGACCAGGATGTCGAGCTTGCCCGACTTCAGCTGGTTGACCGTCTTCTCGCGCTGCGGCTGGGCGATGTCGCCGTTGATGGCGGCGGCCGAGTAGCCGCGGGCGCGCAGCTTCTCCGCGATCTCCTCGGTGACGCTGCGGGTGCGGCCGAACACGATCATGCCGTCGAAGTTCTCGACCTCGAGGATGCGGGTGAGCGCATCCATCTTCTGCTGCCACTGCGTGATGAGGTAGCGCTGGGCGATGTTGGCCGAGGTCTGCGTCTTGGCCTTGACGGTGATCTCTTCGGGGTCGTTCAGGTACTGCTTCGACATGCGACGGATCGTCGCGGGCATGGTCGCCGAGAACAGCGCGACCTGCTTGGAGTCGGGGGTGTCGGCGAGGATCGTCTCGACGTCCTCGGCGAAGCCCATCTTGAGCATCTCGTCGGCCTCGTCGAGCACGAGATACTGCAGCTGCGACAGGTCGAGCGTGCCCTTCTCGAGGTGGTCGATGATACGACCGGGGGTGCCGACGATGATGTGCACACCGCGACGCAGCGCCGACAACTGGACGCCGTAGCCCTGGCCGCCGTAGACGGGAAGGATGTGCACGTCCTTCAGGTGGGCCGCATACTTCTCGAACGCCTCGCAGACCTGCAGCGCCAGCTCGCGCGTGGGGGCGAGCACGAGTGCCTGCGGGGTCTTCTGCGACAGATCGAGGCGGTCGATGATCGGCAGCGCGAACGCGGCCGTCTTGCCGGTTCCGGTCTGTGCCATGCCGACCACGTCGCGCCCCGCGAGGAGCGTCGGAATGGTCGCCGCCTGGATCGCCGAAGGCGTCTCGTAGCCGATGTCCTTCAGCGCCTTGAGGACGGGCGCGCTGAGCCCGAGGTCGGAGAAGGTCATCGCTGCGGGCTCGGTCTGAGCCTCGTCTTCGATCTGGTCGGCGTTGGTGTGCACAGTTAAGCGTAGCGGGGACCGCCTGTGAGACGACAGGATGCCGCTTCCCGACGCCCGCGCCGTGCATGAACTCCGCAGAATCGCGCGTACGTCGCCGGCTTCACGCCCGATCGTGCGAGATCGGTGCGGATCTGCGAAGACTGTGAGGAGCGAGGGATGCGGTCCCCCTGCGCTGCGCGAGGTCAGGCGATCGCGGTGCGGCGGGTCAGGTCGGGGCTGCGCGGCGGCACCAGCCACGATGCGGTGGCGATCGCGAGCGGCAGACCGATGGCCAGGATCGCGAGCCACGACCAGGGCGTATCGGCGATCTCGGGCGGAGCATAGACATTGCGCGTCATGAGTACGCTGCCCCACACCGGCAGGAGACCGGCGACCGCGCCCGTGATGCCGCCGATCGCGGTCACGATCAGTGCCTGCCAGAACGCGATGTTCCTGCGCAGCAGGCTGCGCGCTCCGACGGCGGTGAGCGTCGCATCGTCGGGCCGGCGCTCGATGCGAGCGAGTCCGAGCGCCACGCCGCTCGCGCCTATCACGAGCACGGCGGTGCCGCCGAGGATCAGCGTGAGCCAGGGCGCCGCTCCGGGCGGTCCCTGCTCGGTGCCGTAGCCGTAGCCGCCGAACTCGGTCGGCGTCAGCGCGATCTCTTGCTGGAGACGGTCAAGGACCGACGTGTCGGCCGGCACGTCATACGTGCCGATGATCGTCGTAGGTTGCGCGGCGACTCCCATCCGCTCAGCCGTGGCGGGCGCGATGACGACGTCGAACGTACGGCGATCGGCTTCGCGGAGGACGATGGCCGGCGCGGACCAGGAGTCCAAGCTGTGCGGCGCGGCGCCCGTGTTGACGCCGGATTGCATGTCGATCCACGCCCACGCGTTGAACGCGACGTGCCCGTCGCGCACCCATCTCGTGCCGAGCGTGATGGCCGCGCCTTGACGGAACGCGGCGAGCTCGGCGTCCGAGAAGTCTCGACCGAGCGCTGTCTCCAGTTCCGCCGGCTCGACCACGGCCAGGGCCCAGGAGCTGCCGACCTTCGCCCACTGCGCACTCATGCAGTCGGCGTCGTCCCGCAGTGCGCAATCGGTGAACTGCTGCACCTCGGGGGTGACGACCGGCGGCGCATCGGGGTCGAGTACGCCCGTCTCATCCGACGCCGGCCATGGTTGAACGCCGATCTCGGCGGTCGCCACCGGATGCGTCGCCGCCATCGCCGCGCGTGCGCCGCTGACGAGCTTCGTCGAGGTGTCCGCGGAAGCGAAGTCGGAGTACACCGACACGTACGAAGCGCCCAGCGGTGCTCCGTACGACCACCCTCGCTCGTTGGCGGCCATGGTGACGCCGACGCCGGCGATGCTCGCGGAGGCGAGGAACGTGCATGCTGCGATCGCTCCGAACGCGGGAACGATGCGTCCCGGATTCGCCGCGGCGTCCCGAGACGCCAGTCGCGATCCCAATGTGATCGGCGACAGGACCCGCGCGACGAGGGCGAGCAGCCAGTGCCCGGCGAGCAGCACGCCGACCTGAAACAGGATCGGGCCGGCGATCACGCCGATCAGGCACACCTGGCGGAGCAGGCTGGAGTAGTCGACGACGTCGACGGCGTTGAGCGCGGCGAGCGTCAGGCCGCCGGCTGCGGTCAGCGCGACGCCGCCCAGCAGCAGCGCCGATCCCCACAGCGGGCGGTCGGTCCGCAGGCGCGGGGGGCGGCGCGCTCCCCGCAGTGCCGACAACACGTCGCCCCTCGTCGCCGCGCGGGCCGGCATCATCGCGGCGACGGTGCCGACCGCCGCCGCGAACGCCACGATGGCGATGATCCCCCACACCGGGACATGAAGGCCCCAGTAGTCCTGCACGCGACCCGAATCGGCGACAGTGAGGGCTGCGGCGCCGATTCCGATGCCCGCGCCGGCTCCGAGCGCGCCGCCCGCCAGCCCGAGGGTGGTTCCCTGCAGCAGCACCGTGCGCCGCGTATCTGCGGGGGAGGCGCCGACGCTCGCGGCGACGGCGAGGGAACGCCGTTGGCGGCGCGCACTCACCGAGAATGCCGCGCCGGCCAGCAGCACGACGAGGTAGCCCGCGAACACCGCCACGGCCGCGATGCCGGCGATGAGCCACCACAGGCTGGCAGGGTCGGGTTGTGCGCTGCCGGGGTGGGAAGGTATCAGCGAACGCGCATACACGACGATTCCGTCGGCGTTGAGCGCGGTGACTTCCGCGGCGGTCGGACTCCAGTCCGCGACGAACCACAGGGCGCTGAAAGGGTTCGCTGTGGTCATGGCGGCGTCGCGGGGTGCGACCCCGGCTGCCAGGAACAGGCGTTCGGTGGTGTCGGGTTCGCTCGCGGACTTGAGAACGCCGGTGATCTCCACCGTGGTTGCCGGGTCCGTGAGGGTGATCACATCGCCGATCTGGGCATCGAGGCGAGTGAGCGCGCCGGGGGACGCCATCGCCTCGGACGCGTGCGCAGGCGGACGGCCCGCGATCAGCTCGTAGCGGCCGTCGAGAGCGGGGTCGGCGGCATCCCCGACCGTCGCCGAGAGCTGCGCGAGCCCACCGGGCGTCTCGACTTCGACGGAGGTGTCGAAGACGGACAGCGTCGCAGCCGGTACGAACGCGGCCGGCGAGGCCGGCGCCGGTTCCACCGGATGCACGGGATCCCCGTTCTCGTCGCGTTCGACAGTGGAGTCCCACGGATATCCGAGTGCCTGCTGCCGCGACGGGTCAGAGCCGCCGACGATGGCAAGCCAGGCGTCGGTACGGCCGAGTTCGGCCGTCATCTGCTCCTGGGCCGTCCCGAGGTGACTCGCGCTGAACACTGCGGCAGCGGCGACGAGCGCCATGGGCAGTGCCACGAGCGCGACGACGAGGGCGCTCGCGCCACGCGCCCGGCGCACCTGGCGCTGTGCAAGGCGCGCGGCCACCCGCCAGCGTGCCCAGACCGACCCGCGGACCGGGGGCGCGGCATCCATCGGCTCCGCCTCGAGGTCGGCGACGGGCGTGTCGAGCAGTCCGGTCATCGCCGTCCGGACAGCAGGGTCTCTGCGCCGTCGCGGCGCGTCTCGTCGACCATGCGCCCGTCGCGGAGGAACACGATGCGGTCGGCGAACGCCGCGTGGCGGGCCTCGTGGGTGACGAGGATGCCGGCGGCTCCGGCATCCACTCTCGCCCGGAGCATCTTCAGCACGAGTTCGCCGGTGACCGAGTCGAGGGCGCCGGTGGGCTCGTCGGCGAGGATCAGCCGCCGCCCGCCCACCACCGCGCGCGCGATGGCGACCCGCTGCTGCTGGCCGCCGGAGAGGTCGTCGGGGTAGGACGACGACTTGTCCTCGAGCCCGACCGAGGCGAGCGCGTCGCGGCCGGCTCGGCGGGCCGTCCGCATGCGGAAGCCGTCGAGCTCGAGCGGCAGCGTGACGTTCTCGAGCGCCGTGAGGGTCGGGATGAGGTTGAAGTCCTGGAACACGAAACCGAGCGAGCGCCGCCGCAGCCGGGCCAGCTCGCGGGGCGACTGCTCGCTGAGGTACGCGCCCTCGACGACGACCTCTCCGGTCGTCGGGATCGCGAGGCCCCCCGCGATGGCCAGGAGCGTGGACTTGCCCGACCCCGAGGGTCCCATAACCGCGACGAGCTCGCCGCGGCGCACCTCGAGGTCGACGCCCGACAGCGCCGAGACGGCGGTCGCGCCGATGCCGTACTGCTGCGTCACCCCGATGAGGCGCAGCACGGTGTCGGTCATCGCACGGACTCCGCAGGATGGGATGCCTCGGCCTTCGCCGGGCGGCCGCGTCTGGGCTTCTCGGTCGACAGCGCGAGCGCCATCGTGTGGTCGGGATGCATCGCCAGCCGCTGCTCGGAGTGGTCGAGCCAGCGGACCTCGGCCTCGGCGGCGAAGATCATCGAGTCGACCACGAGCGACCATGCCAGCTCCTCCGCGCCGCCGGCCGTTCCGGCAGCGCCACCGGCATCGTCGCCGGCGTACTTGGCACGATTGAGCTCCTGCAGGTGCGCGATCGACGAGCGCCGCTGCGACTGGATGATGTCCGCGACCTCGACCCCGGGCAGGGTCGCCGCGACGGCCAGTTTGATCGCGAGCTCGTCGCGCGTGCCCTGGCCGCGCTCCACCGGCGACTCGAGCCACGAGTGCACTTCGGCGGCGCCGGCGTCGGTGATCTGCCAGTACACATGACCCTGCTCGTCGACGTCGCCCTTCTCGACGAGTCCGTCGCGCTCGAGACGATCGAGGGTGTTGTAGATCTGGCCGACGTTGAGCGGCCACGTGGAGCCGGTGCGTCGGTCGAACTCGGCGCGCAGCTGGTACCCGTAGCACGGGCCCTGATCGAGGATGGCCAGCAGGCTCTGGCGGACGGACATGGGGATCTCCTTCGGGGCGGAGGGGTGCTGCGCTCGGGCTGAAGCGCAGGCGGATGCTCAGAAGCGCAGCGCGTCGATGACGTTGGACCTCACAGCCATGAGTGCGGGGATGAACCCGGCGAGCGCGCCGATCGCCACGGCGGCGATGAGTCCGGTGACGGCAGCGCGCATGGGGAAGGGCGGGATGTCCTGCATCCCCTGGAACATCGTCAGCACGAACGGCGCCTTCAGGATCGCGACGGCCAGTGCGATGCCGATGACACCCGCCACCGCGGTGGCCACGACGCTCTCCAGCAGCACCGACGTGAAGATGCGGCCGCCGGTCGCGCCGAAGCTGCGGCGCACCCCGATCTCGCGGATCCGCTGCCGCATCGCGACGAGCTGGATGTTGACGAGGCCGAGACCGCCCAGCAGCAGCACGAGCCCCGCGATCGCGCCGGTGATCATCTCGAACATCGCGCTCGAGTTCTGCATCTCGGGCCGCGACGCCCAGTCGGTGCGCGACACCGTGACGTCGACGCTCTTGTCGAGGCCGGCCCGCAGATCGGCGGCGAGCAGCGGGCCGATGTCGGCGACCTCGGCCTCCGGCATCCACACCTCCCACATCACCGGCGTGTCGGCCGACAGCTGCTCGACGCGCGACCGGTACGAGTCGAACAGCATGACCACGCGCTTCTCGTTGTCGCCGTCGTACTGCTTGGGCGTCACGCCGATGACGGTGTACGAGCCGCCGGCGTCGCCCTGCAGCTGCAGCGCGAACCCGCCGCCGAGGGCGGGACGGCCGTACACGTCCCACAGCGCCTCGGTGATCACGACGGGCGGCGCGAGCAGCTCGGCGTCCGCGTCCTGGAACCAGCGACCCTCCAGCAGGGGAGTGCGATGGATGATCGGGTACGCCGGATCGACCAGCCACGCGCCCACAGACCGCACCTGCTCGGGGGTCTGGATGTCGACGGTCGCGTTGTTCACCAGGCGGGTCTGGTAGGTGAACGAGTACCGCTCCGACACCTGGGCGACGTGCGCGTCGAAGGCCTGCCAGTCCATGGGTGAGCCGTCGGTGCGTCCCGCCGAGATCGACACCGTCGCCGGCCGGCCGCCGCTCACATCGGACTGTTCGGCCATCTGCTGCTGCTGGTACTCGCTCAGCGCGACCACGGCCGTCAGCGCACCGACCGACACCGCGATGCCGATCAGGCTCAGCAGCACGCGCAGCTTGTGGTGCCGCAGCTCGGACCACGCCTCGCCCAGCGCGCCGACGAGCCCGGTCACGAGGCCACCTCCACGGCGTCGGCCGCGAGCTCGTCCTCGGACGTGGATGCCTCGGCCAGCGGCTGTTCGCCGGACAGCGGTCCGCCCACGCTCTCGGCGAGCTCCGGGGCGATGCCGATGCGATCGTAGGCGGCGGCTGCCGCGGCGCCCGCCGCGGGAGCCGAGAGATCGAACGGCGTCAGCACCCCGGCCTCGAGGCGGTAGTGGCGCCGAGCGCGGGCGGCGACATGGAGGTCGTGCGTGATCGTGACGAGCGCGGCGTCGGCCTCGGAGGCGATCGCATCGAGCAGCGCCATGACGCTGCCGCCGGTCTCGACGTCGAGGGCTCCGGTGGGTTCGTCGGCGAGGATCAGCGCGGGGCGGCGGACCAGTGCCCGGGCGATCGCGACGCGCTGCTGCTCGCCGCCCGACAGCTGCTCGGGCGTCGAGTCGATGCGATGGCCGAGGCCGACACGCTCGAGCATCGCGGTGGCGGTGCGCCGGCGGTTCCAGAACGAGCGGCCCGACGCGTATCCGAGCGGCATCTCGACGTTCTCCAGCGCGGTGCGCCCGGCCAGCAGGTTGAACTGCTGGAACACGAATCCGACGTTGCGCCCACGCAGCTTGTCGAGCTTGCCGCGACGCATCTTGCGCACCGGCTCTCCGCGGAACCACACGGCACCCTCCGACGGACGGTCGAGCATGCCCATGAGGTTCAGCAGTGTCGACTTGCCCGAGCCGCTGCGACCCACGATCGCGACGTGG
>Ga0160453_100990_pt1 | contig 13099 bp, 8 predicted proteins | sample HID1971K_E6MG_FD_108228 | JGI IMG/M metagenome (GOLD analysis project Ga0160453, IMG submission 108228) | Enriched millipede-associated microbial communities from UW Madison campus, WI, USA - HID1971K_E6 MG | ecosystem: Host-associated > Arthropoda: Insects > Digestive system > Unclassified ...
TGAGAAAGCTAACGTAGCTTATTCGGCATCGAATATGAAGCGAACTTGGGAAGTCCGGTACGCGTGTACCAATAACGTACACTTGCGTTTCCTCCTTCCACAAGTAGCATCCCATCTTCTCGATTCTGAAATCCCACTTTTTGAACTTTCATTGAATTAGGTAGTTCAAAAAGCGGACTTTGATAACGATGAGAAAGCTAACGTAGCTTATTCGGCATCGAATATGAAGCGAACTTGGGAAGTCCGGTACGCGTGTACCAATAACGTACACTTGCGTTTCCTCCTTCCACAAGTAGCGCCTCATATTCTTGGTTCTGAAAGCCCACTTTTTGAACTTTCATTGAAAGAGGTAGTTCAAAAACTAACAACTAAAAGCTGTCCCGAAAGTAGATTTTATCTACTTTTGGGACAGCTTTTTTTACATATTCTTAATATGATTAAGCTTATTAGTTAACAATCGATAGATATAATAGGACACATCATACATAAAGTTTATGCTTCCGTTGCAATTTTTCGTTAGCTATGAAGTACTTCAAAAAGTAAATATAAAATTTTAGGAGTGGAATTATGGGAATCATTCAAGGGTTCAAAAAAGTTACGGGTGGATTAATTATTGCTTCAATCGTATCTACAACTTTGGTACCAGCAGTAACGACAACGTATGCTCAAGCACTTGCAACATTGGGAACACCATACACTGAAGCTGGGCAATACGATGTTACAGTTCCACATATTGTCATTCAACAACTATATGGTGCTGGTCTAAAAACAGCGACTGATAGCTTATTCTCTCATGGCTTCATCGAATTATACAATCCAACCAATGATGCTGTAGATTTAAGTGATTGGTCACTGCAATACTCAGACAGAGGAACGAATGCTACGACGGGAGTAACTAACTCTTGGGAAATGTATCCACTTGAAGGAATAATTCCAGCTCATTCTTCATACTTGATAGTTGGGAAAGCAACGGGCGCTGAAGGCAAAACACTAGTAAAAGATCTTACCGATACAGCTGATCACTCCATAGATCGCTTCATTAATAATAAAGGATTAAAGGTAGCATTAGTTCATAATACAACTGTGCTTACTGAAGTTAATCCATTTGATAACAAACAAGCAGGTTATGTTGATTTAGTAGGTACTGGTAGTAATGATGCAGGTAGTGATATTGATGGATATGAAACAGCCTATCCGTCTGGAGATCTTGAAGGAACTTCAAAAAAGAAAGCTATTATCCGTAAATTAGGCCAGGATAACGATAATAACAAACAAGATTTTGTACAGGTAGACTATAGTAGCATTTCTTCCAGTTTACTAGCTGAAATTGCGCCCCGTGGCACAGTAGATGGCGAGTGGACACCGACATATCCACCAGTGGTAGAAGTAGAACCAGAAGTGCCAGCAGATTCTAATCTAGGAGAGCCTTTGCTTGATTCAATTACGATCAACAAAATAGCAGAATATAAAGTTGGCGTAACGAATGAAGATGGTGGCGTAGCAGAGATTGTTAAATTCAACAAAGATAATGGGAAATTTTATCTTGTAAATGGTTCAACAAACCCACCAAGCCTTGAAATTGTCGCACTTACTACGGATGAGGCGCTAACACGTGAGAAGAGTATCGATGTCCAGCAACTAGCTGAGCATGACGGTTTCCAATATGGTGATCTAACAAGTGTTAATGTTAATACTGCAGTGAAAGAAGTTGTTGTCTCTGTAGCAGAACAAGCAAGTGATAAAGCAGGAAAAGTGCTAGTTCTAAATTATGATGGAGAGTTGCTTCGTGAATATGAAGTAGGTATACAACCAGATATGATTACACGTACGATAGATGGCAAATATATTATGACGGCTAATGAAGGTGAACCTCGTGATGCTGGCATTGATCCGAAAGGTAGTGTTTCAATTATTGACACTACTACTGGAAATGTTAAAAATCTATATTTCGATAATCCTGCTTTAATTGATGATAATGTTATTATCCGCGGAGCTACAGATGCTGACGGTATGATAACTACTCTAGGAACAAAAGAAGATGCCTTGCATGATTTGGAACCCGAATATATCACAATTTCTGAAGATGGTAGCTATGCATATGTAGCATTACAAGAGAATAATGCCATTGCTACAATATCAATGAAAACTCAATCTATCATTAGCGTTAAAGGATTAGGTTATAAAGATCTATCGATTCCAAGTAATGCACTCGATGTCGTTAAAGATGATAAGATATTACTTGAAAATGTTCCATTCAAAGGAATGTATATGCCTGACGGTATAGCATCCCACACAATTAATGGCGTTAACTATATCTTCACTGCCAATGAAGGTGATGCAACAGGTTGGGATAACCGATCAAATGAGAGTAAAGTTAGTGACTTGAAAACAACATTAGATCCTGCTTCGGCAGCAGCACAATTACTAGCTAGCACGAAGACTTATGATAAATTAGAAGCTGCAAGTGGTATGCCTAATGATAGTATTTACTTATATGGTGCCCGCTCGTTCTCTATCTGGAATGGTAATACAATGACTCAAGTATATGATTCTGGCAGTGAATTCGAACGCGTTGTTGGACAACGATTACCTGAGTATTTCAATGTTAGTAATAGTAATACTACATTAGATTCACGCAGTACGAAGAAAGGTCCAGAACCTGAAGATGTGAAAGTTGGTCAAGTAGGTTCTCAAGTCCTTGCCTTTATTGGGTTTGAACGTGTTGGTGGTATAGCCGTCTATAATGTAACAGATCCGAGTAATGCGCACTTTGTGAATTACACCAATACACGCGATTATACTAAGGGAATAGATACAGATAGCGCACCGGAAGGTCTGGAATTTATTAGCGCTGAAGATAGTCCAACTGGCAAACCAATTTTGCTTGTAGCACATGAAGTTGGGGGAACAGTGGCTGTATATGAGTTAGATGTTACTACGTACTCATTTAAAGCAGATAGCTATTCATATCAACAAGGAGCTAAAGTATCTTTAGCCGATCAATTAGAAGGAGTTGCTGATCTAGAGACAGATGTGATCTGGTCAAGTTCGAATACAAACATTGCTACTGTTGATGCATCAGGTTCAATAACTTTGCGCAAAGCTGGAACAGTAACCATCACAGCAACATCACAAGACGGATATTCAGAAGCGACAACTACTGTCGTAGTGAAACCTAATAATAGTTATGTAAACCCAGGTGAAGTTGAAACACCTGCTGAAAACGATAAACCGGAAGTTGTAAATGATAGTGCAAACAATCGTTCAGTTGCAACAGCAGCGTTTAACACACTTAATGCTGTAACAGGGACTTCAATTGAGATTGTTACAAGTGAGGGTACTATTGCTCTAGATAAGCAAGCATTAGCTGATCTTCAGAAACAATTGAATTTATCAGGGCAAGAAAAATTAGAAATTACAATCACTTCAGATAATGCGGGATCAGTTACTATTTCCGCTAAAGTAGAAGGTAAAGACGTTACATTGCCGATCGGACTATCTCTTCCATATTCCTTACCGACAGCAAGTTCTAATATTGCAGGATTAGTGATCTACAAACAATTAGCAGACGGTACTTTGGTTGAAATTGAGGCTTCTGAGTACGTTACGTCGAAGCAACAGGTAGTTTTGTCTGGTATAGAAAATGGGAAGTATGTGATTACGTATACTGAATTATCATTCCAAGATGTACATGGTAATGAAGTAATAACTGCAATTCAATTCATGCTTGCAAGAGATTGGGTCAATGGAGTAAGTGAGCAAAGCTTTGCTCCTAAAGGTGAATTAAGTAGAGCACAACTTGTTACGATTTTAGCAAGAATGGCAGGAGCAGATCAACAACAAAGTTCGACTACGAAATTCACAGACGTGAAAAATAATGCTTATTATGCAAATGGCTTGGATTGGGCAGTTAATCAGCAGATTGTGAATGGTTTATCTGCTACGCAGTTTGGTCCTGAGCAGCAAATTTCACGTGAGCAGATGGCAGTATTTATGTATCGCTTCATGACGCAACAAGGTTTAATAAAACCTGCAACATTCAGTAATGCAATCAATTTTGAAGATAACGATCAGATTTCAAGCTATAGTCAAGAGGCTATTCAGTACTTAGTTGAGCAGGGAATTATACAAGGGAATGCCACATCATCTGGAAATGTAGCATTCAAACCACAACAGGCACTAACAAGAGAAGAAGGTATGCTATTACTTTATCGCATGATGCAAATGAGTAAGTAGTACGGTAGTGAATTGCTGAGATTGAAGTACGAAAAGAGCCTATTATTAGGCTCTTTTTTGTTTTGGTGATAGTAAAGTAAACGTTGAAAACGAACTTAGTGTAAGCACGGTTTTTTTCTGGCTTTACTCAATTTATCACGGGATAACATTTAGTTATCGGGATGACAAAATTGCAATTAGTATTGATTATTACTACAATCTCAGATCAATAAAATATGTGTGGACATAACATCATCTATTTTTAGAGTAAGGATATTAAGTTGGTATTAAACAACAAAGATTGACTAATATCTAATTTACATATATAGTAGATACATAATATCTACGATTATAAATGCCAATAAAATGTAAAGGATGTAGAGACATGAAAGTATTCGATTGTATCATTGTAGGAGCAGGACCAGCTGGTTTAAGTGCGGGTCTTATTTTAGGAAGAGCACGAAGAGAGATTGCAATTTTTGATGATGGGACGAATAGAAACAGAGTTACACAGGAGTCACATGGTTTTCTAACTCGTGATGGAATTAAACCACAAGCATTTAAGGAATTAGGGTTAACGGAATTGGAGAAATATCCATCGATATCCAAATTCAATACAACAATTACAGAGATCATCAAAGATAATGAGCATGAGAGATTTATCATTAAAACTATGGATGATCAGCAATTTCTTACCGAAAAGATTATATTAGCTACTGGTATACAAGAAGAATTCTCTGTTCCAAGTGTAAGAAATTATTATGGAAAAAACCTTTTTAGTTGTCCATACTGTGATGGCTGGGAACTACGAGATAAGCCGTTAATTGTAATGGCAGAAAAAGAAGAACATGTGCTGCATATGGCAAAGTTAGTATATAACTGGTCGAAGAATCTTACCGTTGTTACGAATGGGTTCCAACTTTCTGAAGAAGCAGTTCAACAGTTACAAGCACGTAATATTAATATTAAATCAGATCCGATAATGAACTTATTAGGTAATGATGGAAATCTCGAAAAAATAGAGTTTGAGACTGGCGAAACGTTTGAATGTACAGCTGGGTTTGTTATACCAACTTTTTATCGTTCAAATCAATTTGCAGAGAAACTTGGTTGTGAAATTCAAGAAAGTGGAATGGTTGTAACAGATGGAGTAGGAAGAACTACGATCGATAATATCTATATAGCCGGAGAGACTGAAAAGTCTGGGCCTTCATCATTACTTATTTCTGCTGCTGATGGTAGTAAAGCTGCTTTCTCCGTAAATGCTGATTTGACAATGGAACGTTTTTAACACTACACCATTACCAAACGGAACATATTTATATAACAAGAGTGCGTTAGGAATTCTTTATTCGATGACGAACTATAAGTGTTGATATTTGATTAATAAGGAGTGGTTAACATTCAAGTTCGTCTGTCTCCCTTTAGCGATAAATGGGCTCAACTTTTTCAAGATGAGGTTAATAATCTCAAAATGATTTTTGGAGATCAAATTACTCAGTTTGAACATTTCGGTAGTACGTCTGTTCCTGGCATGTTGGCTAAACCTGTAATTGATATGATGTGTATCGTTAATGAGATTCAGGCAGTTGATGCATTGAATGAGAGAATGAATGCTCTAGCGTACGATATTGCTGGAGAATGGGGCATTTCTGGAAGAAGATTATTCCGAAAAGGCGGAGATAATCGAACCCATCATATCCACTTTTATCAATCCGATAATCCTCAGATTGAAAGACATTTAGTATTTCGAGACTATCTCCGTGTTCATCCAGAAGAAGTTGCTAGATACAGTCACTTTAAAGAAGAGCTAGCAAGACAATTTGATAAAACGAGCGGGTATAGTCCAGCGAAAAAAGCGTTTGTGACAGAAATGGAGAAATTAGCGTACAATTGGTATTCCGAAAAACCGATAGAATAATATAAATGGTAGGTTAATCAATTGTTTCCGTATATAAGCGTTAAGCCAGATATACTCATGAATATCATGAGTATATCTGGCTTTTTTTCTAATCTAACATATCGATTATAAATCATCTATATTGGTAATGTTTGGATAGAGATAGGCGTCATTATGTGCTACAATAAGTGCGCAAAACTCATATTTTGCGCACTTTCGTTTTAGAGAGACTTTAATAGTAAGAGTCGAGTAAGTATAGGTGATATTCGACGGACATAATTCTCAGAAATTGATAGAATTAACTACTAGATTACAACATGAGCGGAGATGATGACGTAATGGAACATGATGAATTTATGATGGCATTCAAGTTGTGGATGAAGCAAGCGGGATATACGCTTGCCACGAAAAGAGAATATGAACGAGAGGCCTCTTCATTTCTTAAGTACATTGAAGAGCTTCCGTTGGAAAAAATTAAAAAGTTTACAGTCGTCAGTTATCTCGTTCAACATAAAGAGCATGTATCAGAAGCTACTCGTAATCGAACGCTTGCTGCATTAAGAAGTTTTTTTAAAGCGATGAATGATTTTGAGATGATGCAAGGTAATCCAGCGTTAGATGTAAAAAAATCTAAAACTGAAAAAAATGCTCTTCCTGTATATTTGGAGCAAGATCAATTACAAAATACGATGAATTATATAGAAGGGAAATATAAAGAGAGGAATCTCGCTATTTTTCTTTTAATGGCTTATTCTGGTTTGCGAGTAGGGGAAGTTCATCGGCTGAATTTAGCTCATTATCATATCGAAAAAGGTTCGATTACTGTGCTCGGGAAAGGGCGGAAGTGGAATGAGATTCCTCTTCCGGCTGAAGTGAATACGTATATGCAACATATAATGGAACATCGACTAACTCCGTATCGACAAAAAGAAGACGCATTTTTCGTATCACAGAAAGGGCGTCGATTATCGATTAGGCAAATTCAAAAAATAATGTCGATGATGTTCAAAGCCATGAAAGAAGATCATAGTGAGTTACGACATTTGAAATTATCATGTCATAAGCTTCGACATTCATTCGCTACGTTAATGTTACGAAACCAAGTTGATATTAGAATCGTAAAAGAATTGATGGGTCACACATCGATTGAGACTACGATGATTTATACACATATTCAAGATGATGATAAGAAACAAGCTATTTCCTCTATACAAATTCCTAACATACCTAATCTAGAAATCGTCGACGTATCTCCGGTGTAGGAAGTAAGCAAGCTTGTTGTTTACCAAACCAACGATAACGATTTTTACCGAACCAACGATAAACAGGATTTCTTATAAATGTTGGGATGATGGTTAGAAGATAAATTAGTTTCCATGCACCATCTAAATATTTCGTTACACGAATGGCACCAGAAGAGTATAAGTAAGCTTTATCATTGTCAATACAGATAAGACTGTCGATATTAGAAGAAATGTGAAAGTGTTGGATAAGGCGTTGACCTATTTCACCTTCAATTGCCGCAAAGGATATTTTTGCTTTTCGATCACGAGCAATGATCCATTGTGATGCAGCATTACAGAATGAACATTGACCATCATAAAGCATTATTAATGATGGGATTGTAGATTGAACTTCTGTCTCTGCAGTGTGGGGGAGATTCGTTGTCATCATATCTGCACTCCTTTCACAGCTTCCGTTGTAACTATTATTGAAGCCGTTCTATTCCTTCGTAATTCATGTACTTATTATTCCTTACAAGGTTGTAGTAGAAATACGATATTATGTAGTGTATGTGAAGTATATCACAATGTTGCTAGTTAGAAAAGGAGACAAACGAATTGATTATCGCATTAATAATTTCACTTCTTTTATATGGTTTACTTGTATTTTATGTTGGTTGGAGTGGGTATCGAGGGTTTGGATTGAAGGGTAACCGTTGGTTTCTAGCTTGTTACAGTATCGTCCTTGTCTTCTTATCAACTTCATTTATTATTGGAAGATTAGGTAATGGCTCCACGATCTTTAGTATTATCGGAAATTATTGGTTAGCTATTTTCGGATTATTGTTGCTTACATTGCCAGTCGTACATATTATTATGCTAATTTTGAAATTCACTAGGCTTGACCGTAATCGAACAAGAGTGGTTGCAACTACACTTGTACTTACATTCGTGGTGGGAACGTTAATGTATGGCAGTTATCTTGCTTATACGCCAAAAGTTACGGAATACAATATAGCAGTACAAAAATCCGGTAGTGAAGACTTAAAAATTGTTATGCTATCCGATACACACTTTGGATACTTATCTGGAATTAAGCATGCTAAGCGATTAGTTGAAGAAGTTAATCAACTTGATGCAGATCTTATTCTTATTCCTGGTGATATTATCGATGATGATCTAGATATTGTGGAGAAAAAAGGAATTTTTGAGATATTGTCTGGTTTAGAAAGTAAATATGGTGTTTTTGGTTCACTTGGAAATCATGATAAATATCGCGGCCAAATGGACAAGTTGATTGGAGCTATAGAAACTGCAGATATCGAGCTGTTATATGATGAAGTATTTCTGTTAAATGAGGAAATTTATATTGTGGGAAGAAAAGATAAAACCGAAAGTGATCGTATGGCTACAAAAGATCTTGTAGCTGGGTTGGATCAAAGCAAGCCTATTTTCATGTTAGATCATCAGCCATATGAATTTTCAGAAGCTGAAGCTGCAGGAATTGACTTGGTAGTTTCAGGTCATACCCATAAAGGACAAATTGCGCCAGGTAATCTCATAACGAATCGACTTTTCGAAAATGATTATGGATATTTGCAAAAAGGTCAACTTCATACGATCGTATCATCGGGATATGGATTTTGGGGGCCACCTATTCGACTTGGAAGCCAATCTGAAATTGTAGTTATCAATGTAGATTTTGAATAAATGAATGCCGGTAGAGTAGGAGTAATCCTATTCTACCGGCTTATTTTTATTTATGCTGTTTTCTTGTCTGTCTTATATATGATGAATATTAGTATAAAACCAATAAACGCAAGTCCAGAAGCTAACCAAGGCAAACCGCCAAGACCTTTAAATGTTATAACAACTCCACCAAGATAAGCTCCAATTGCATTACCTAAATTCAAGAACGAATGGTTAGAGGTAGCGACCAACATAGGTGCTTCGCTCGCAAGTGTCATTGTACGTAATTGAATTCCTGGCATAATACTAAATGCTGCAGCGCCCCATACGAACAAGGTAATAATTACTAAAATAGGATTTTGTAATGTCACGGAAAGTAAGGCAAGTACGATACCAAGTATCGCATAATTAGCGATGAGGTAAGGGAGAGTTTTCCAGTCAGAGAGTTTGCCCCCGATTAGATTTCCTACTGTTACCGATACACCGAATATTACTAAGATCCAAGTAACACTATTCTCTTGGAATCCACTAATTTGTTGCAGAATAGGTGAGATGTAAGTGAATAATGCGAACAAACTAGCACAACCAAATAATCCTGTAATTAATGTTAATAACACCTGTGGTTTCATAACAGCATTTATTTCTTGCATAATACTAACATGATTGTTTTCTTTAATCGTAGGGATATACTTTGCTATTCCTAATAATGCAATGAATCCTAGAAGGGTGATTACCCCGAATGAAGCTCTCCAACCAAATTGTTGTCCGATAAATGTTCCGAATGGCACACCTACAATATTAGCGATGGTGAGTCCTGCGAGAACTAAAGCTACAGCACTACCTTTTTTGTGAGGAGCAACCAGATGAGTTGCAATTAATGTACCTGCTCCCAAAAATGTCCCATGTGCTAAAGCGGTCATTATACGAGCCATAATTAGCAATGGATAGTTAGGTGCGATCATCGATAAACCATTTCCTAAGATAAAAATAAACATAAGCAAAACCAATAGTTTTTTCTTAGCGATCGAATGGGTAAGGATCGTTAATAGTGGTGCGCCAAAGGCAACGCCCAATGCATAACTTGTAATGATTTGACCAGCTTGTGGGATCGAGACATTCAAATCATTAGCAACATTAGGTAGTAAGCCCATGACTAGAAATTCAGTCATTCCAATAGCGAAAGCTCCGATGGTTAACCACATTAATGAAATCGGCATTTTCTCTTTCTTTTTAGTCCCAATTTCAGCAGTAACCGCTGCTGCGGTAGTGTTGCTCATAGTTGTATAACTCCTATCCAATCTATTTTCTCTCTATATCAAGCTAATTTATCATAAAATGATCTATCATTTATTTCAATGCAACATCTTGGCTTCCTTGCAATTTAAATGATATATCTTGCTTTTTGAAGATGAAATTTAGTGAAACTTTATGTATACTAATAGTTGGATTAAATTGTTGAAAATATGTTTGATAGAAAGAATATGTATATGACGAATGAAAAATTATTGTATATCGGTAGAATAATTGAAAGAACGAATTGGAGTTTTCCAAGTCATCACCACCCGAATTGGAGCGAAGTTATTTTCGTAGTGAAAGGGGAAGGTGTAGTTACCATTAGTGGAGAACGTTATGCGGTTCAAGAGGGTGATCTACTTGTTTATAATCAAGGGATTATTCATGAGGAATATTCGTCAAGGACTAATCCACTTGAAACATATTACTGTGGAATTTCACACCCAAATCGTTCTTTGTTAATACCTCTTGAGAACAGACCAATTATAAAAACCAAACATAATAGAATTACGATTGAATCACTGTTTGCGCTGTTATATGAAGAATCACAACAGCAAAGAGAAGAATATCAAGAAGCTTCAGAATATTTATTAATGACGTTAATGATATGGGTGAGAAGATTATCTGAGTTGGAGCAATCGACTAAGAGATTAGATAGAGATTCTGAATCTTTAGCGATTAGAATTAAAGATTATTTGGATTTAAACTACTTACGTCATATTTCGTTAAATGATATTGCCGCTGCATTTCATATGAACTCCTTTTATTTGTCGCATGTATTCCGGAGTAAATACAACGACTCTCCGATAAATTATATTTTGAATCGAAGAATGGGTGAGGCAAAGCAATTACTTGTTCAGACTAAAATGAAGGTGTCAGAAATCGCTCAAGTACTAGGTTATGAGAATACTAATTACTTTACTATATTGTTTAAGCGAATTATGGGAGAGTCACCAAGTCAATTCAGAAAACGAGAATGGAAAGAACGATTTAATTTGTAGAAATCTGTATGAGATACCAAATATAATTATTATAATAGTGTAATTGAAAAGAAAGTATGGTGGGAATTTATGGATGCAACAATTACTTGTAAATCATGTAGGTCAGTTATTTCTGACTCCATTGAGATATGCCCGACCTGTCATGTTAAATCACCTAAGAAGATGAGTGAGAAGAGAAAGCGGACGTTCTTCTTAACTTTAGTTATTGGGATTATTATTATCGTTATTGTACCTATGGTTGCGTCATTACTATGGATGCAATCAAAATAAACAAGGGTAGATTGTAGCATAAATACTACGATCTACCCTTGTTTCTGTATTATGTGATGCGATGAATCGTAAATATTTGTCCAACACTAGATCCTGCACCCAAATTGAGAGTTAAAGTAACACCAGAATTATCGTAGATCACAGCAATTTGATCTCCAGCGTTGAGGATGACTTCTGTATAAATATTAACACTACCTGATGCAAGTAAAACTCGAATAGTTAATAAAAGCAGAATGCTTACATCTAAAATAGGAAACGGACTTCGTGCAAGATCCGTTACAGTCGGTGCAATTCTTCTTAAAATAATTGCTGGTGCATTACCGGCACCTAATTGAACGCCGATGGCGACCGTTGTTGCATAAGGAATTGCTACACTAATCTGGTATCGTCCAGTGACAGGAACAGTATAAACTCCAGTCGTTGTATTAAAATCTGCAGAAGTATAATAAGGGTTTGCTGATAACCAGTTTCCAATTTGTGCCCCTGCACTAATATTGGTAGCTGCACGATTTACTGAAATTCCAGTACTCATGATGTTGGGACCAGTAGCCCCAGTTGGACCAGTGGGTCCAGTGATGCCTTGAGATCCAGTATCTCCAGTAGGTCCAGTAGGTCCAGTGATCCCTTGGATACCTTGAGTTCCAGTTGGACCAGTAGGTCCAGTGATGCCTTGGATACCTTGAGTTCCGGTTGGACCTGTAGGTCCAGTAATCCCTTGGATACCTTGAGTTCCAGTTGGACCAGTAGGTCCTTGAATCCCAGTGGTGCCGGTAGCGCCAGTAGGTCCAGTGATGCCTTGAACCCCGGTAGCTCCGGTAACTCCTTGTATCCCAGTGGCGCCAGTGGATCCTGTTGGTCCTTGAACACCAGTAGCGCCATTAGCTCCGGTTGGTCCTTGATCACCAGTGGCGCCAGTAGTACCAGTTGGTCCTTGATCACCAGTGGCGCCGGTAGTGCCATTTTCTCCTTGAACGCCCGTAGCCCCCGTAACTCCGGTAACTCCTTGAACTCCAGTAGCACCAGTAGGTCCTGTTACTCCTTGATCACCGGTAGCGCCAGTGGATCCTGTTGGTCCTTGATCTCCAGTAGCCCCTGTTGGTCCTTGTTCCCCAGTAGCACCAGTAGCGCCGGTAGTGCCAGTTGGTCCTTGTTCACCAGTAGTACCTGTAACTCCGGTAACTCCTTGAACGCCAGTAGCGCCAGTAGTACCTGTTGGTCCTTGTATCCCAGTAGAGCCAGTTGATCCTTGAACCCCAGTGGTTCCGGTAGTTCCAGTATCACCTTGAGATCCAGTAGCACCAGTAGCGCCAGTAGCGCCAGTAGTACCTGTTGGTCCTTGAACCCCAGTGGCACCTGTAGCTCCATTTTCTCCTTGATCACCGGTAGCGCCGGTAGCCCCAGTAGGTCCTTGTTCACCAGTAGCGCCGGTAGTTCCAGTTTCTCCTTGAATCCCAGTAGCGCCGGTAGCCCCAGTTTCTCCTTGAATCCCAGTAGCGCCGGTAGCTCCA
>Ga0160453_101000_pt1 | contig 12880 bp, 15 predicted proteins | sample HID1971K_E6MG_FD_108228 | JGI IMG/M metagenome (GOLD analysis project Ga0160453, IMG submission 108228) | Enriched millipede-associated microbial communities from UW Madison campus, WI, USA - HID1971K_E6 MG | ecosystem: Host-associated > Arthropoda: Insects > Digestive system > Unclassified ...
CACGAGCGCCATGGCGAGCACGAGCGGCACGTTCCGCAGCACCGGCTCCCCCTTGGTGGCCCACGCGACGGCGACGGCGCCGAGGCCCGCCATCGCGACGACCACCGTCGTGCCGCCCTGCGCGGGCAGCCGCAGCAGCGGCGCCCACCCGACCGCGAGGAGCACCACGAGCACCGCCGCGACACCGGTCAGGGGCAGGACGCCGTAGGCGTCGAGGGACGCGGCGGCCGCGACGACGGCAGAGAGGACGGCCGTCCAGACGGCACGGGTGGTCACGGTCACGACGACGAGTGTCGCAGACGGCGCGGCCCCGCCCCGACCCGCCCGCCCCCGGTGCGACGACCCGCGACACAGTCCGGACAACGGTTCTTCACGCGCCGGAAACATGGTTCGGGGCACACTGCGGGGACCGGCCGTCGTGCCGGGGCGGCTGCGGTGTGACGGATACCGCGCCGCGGTACGTTGGCGGACGCACCTGTCGGACGCTGTCGAACGGACCGTCATACGACCGGGAGGAGGTGCCGGTGGCCGAGCTGCTGATCCTCACGCCCGCGTCGGGCGGCTCCGTCGAGGTGTTGCCCGCGCTGGGTCTGCTGAACCACCGCGTCCGGGTGTTGCCCATGGAGCCGTCCGCGCTGGTGGACGCGCCCGACTCCGACGTGGTGCTGCTCGACGCCCGCCGCGACCTGGTCGCCGCCCGCACCACCTGCCGGCTGCTGCACGCCACCGGACTCACCGTGCCGCTGGTGCTCGTCCTCACCGAGGGCGGCCTGACCGTCGTCACGCACGAGTGGGGCGCCGACGACCTGCTGCTCGAGGGGGCGTCGCCGGCCGAGGTCGAGGCCCGGCTGCGGCTCGTCGTCGAGCGCTCGGCCCGCGGGCCGGTCGAGGACGGCCCGCAGGAGATCTCGGCCGGCGACCTCGCCATCGACGCGGGCGGCTACACCGCCCGGCTCCGGGGGCGGCCGATCGACCTCACCTACAAGGAGTTCGAGCTCCTCAAGTACCTGGTGCAGCACCCGGGGCGCGTGTTCACCCGTGCGCAGCTGCTGCAGGAGGTCTGGGGCTACGACTACTACGGCGGCACGCGCACCGTGGACGTGCACGTGCGGCGGCTGCGCGCCAAGCTCGGGCCGGAGCACGACCAGCTCATCGGCACGGTCCGCAACGTCGGCTACCGGTTCGACCCGCCGAAGGAGCCCCGCCCGTCCGACGACGCCGACGGCGACGCCGCGGTCGACGGCGCGGGCGCGGCCGGGCGGGCACCGGCCCGCTGACCCTCGCCGCCTGCGAGGCTCGCCGACCGTGCACGTCGCGCGCCGCCCCGGGCCGGTGCGCGGCGCAGCGGGTAGGTTCGACCGGTGACCGCGATGTCGGACTCCAGCGATTTCTCCAGCGCCCTCGTGGACGGGCCCTGGCGGCACGAGCTCGTGCCCGCCAACGGCGCGCGCTTCCACGTGGCGGTGGCCGGACCCGACCGGTCGAACGGCGGCCGCACCCCGCTCGTCCTCCTGCTGCACGGGTTCCCGCAGTTCTGGTGGGCGTGGCGCCACCAGGTCGAGCAGCTCGCCGACGCCGGCTTCCGCGTGGCCGCCATGGACCTGCGGGGCGTCGGCGCGTCCGACAAGCCGCCGTCGGGCTACGACGTCCCCACCGGCACGCAGGACGTGGCCGGCGTGGTGCGCTCCCTCGGGCACGACCGGGCCGTCGTCGTCGGCCACGGCACCGGCGGCGTGACGGCCTGGGCGATGGCGCGGCTCCAGCCGGCGGTCACCGCGGGGGTGGCCGCCATCTCGTCGCCGCACCCCGCGCGCCTGCACGTCTCGGGCCGGCAGCTGCTGACCCCCCTGGCGCGCCGCCAGCTCGCCGCCTACCAGCTGCCCACGCTGCCCGAGCGCCGCCTCACCGACGGCGACCAGGTGGCGCGCGTGCTGCGCGACGGCGCCGCGCGGCCGCTGGGGACCGACGCCTACGACCTCTACCGCACCGTCATGCGGATCCCGTTCGCCGCGCACACGGTGATGGAGTCGCTGCGCTGGATGGTCCGCTCCACGCCGCGCCCCGACGGCCGGCGCTACCTGGCCCAGCTCCGGCAGCCCGTCGACATCCCGGTGCTGCAGGTGCAGGGAGCGCTCGACGGCTTCGTCGACCCCCGGTATGCCGACGTGGACGGGGCCGCGCTCGCCCGCGACTACCGCTACGAGCTCGTCGAGGGCGCCGGGCACTTCCTGCCCGAGGAGGCCCCGGACGAGCTCGGGAAGCTGCTCGCCGACTGGCTGCAGCACGCGCTCGCGCAGTCCCGCTGAGCCCGGAGCTGCAGCGCCCCCTCAGTCCTCAGCCGCGCGGCCCCGGCTTGATCAGCTTCTGCGCGGCGACCGGGTCGGTCTCGCCGATGCCGAACGACGGGCACCACCGCGCCACCGGGCAGGCGCCGCACGCCGGCCGCCGCGCGTGGCAGCGCCGCCGCCCGTGCCACACGAGGTGGTGGCTGAGCATCGTCCAGTCCTTCCTCGGGAACAGCGCGCCCACCTCGTGCTCGACCTTGACCGGGTCCTCCTGGTCGGTCCAGCCGAACCGGCGGGACAGGCGGCCGAAGTGCGTGTCCACCGTGATCCCGGGGACCCCGAACGCGTTGCCCAGCACCACGTTCGCCGTCTTGCGGCCCACGCCCGGCAGCGTCACCAGGTCGTCGAGCCGACCCGGGACCTCGCCGTCGAACCGCTCGACCAGCGCCTGGCCCAGCCCGATGACGGACCGCGTCTTGGCGCGGAAGAAGCCCAGCGGCTTGAACAGCTCCTCCATCTCCGCGGTATCGGCGCCCGCGTATGCGGCGGCGTCCGGGTAGCGCGCGAAGATCGCGGGCGTCGTCGCGTTGACCCGCACGTCCGTCGTCTGCGCGGACAGCACCGTCGCGACCAGCAGCTCGAGCGGCGTCGTGAAGTCCAGCTCCGCGCGCGCGTCGGGGTAGGTGGCCGCGAGCTCGCGGTCGATGCGGCGCGCGCGCCGCACCAGCGCGACGCGCGACTCCCCCGTGGGCGTCTCGTCGGATGTCGTGGTGGAGCGCGTCGTCGGCACGTGCCGAGCCTAATGAGGGCCTCCGACACGGCACCCGGGCGCTTCGCCGCGCCGCGATTTGGTGCCGTGAGGCAGACTGAGAACCGGAACACACCCTCTTGACACCATATGGACGACCGGCCCCGCACCGGGAAGGACGCCCCCGAACCACGTGAGGAATCCTGTGGACGACACCGTCGTGCTCTCCGCCCCCCTCTTCGCGGACATGGACACCGAGGAGACGAAGGCGCTCTTCGAGTCCATGATCCCTGTCGAGCTGACCCGTGGGGACGTCCTCTTCCGCGAGGGCGAGCCCGGCGACCGGCTCTACGTCATCGCGCAGGGCAAGATCAAGCTCGGCCGCCGGTCGAGCGACGGCCGGGAGAACCTGCTGTCGATCCTCGGCCCCGGCGAGATGTTCGGCGAGCTGTCGCTGTTCGACCCGGGCCCCCGCACCGCCACGGCGTCGTCCGTCTCCGACGCCCTCGTCTACGAGCTGCGCCACCACGCCCTCGTGCAGTGGATCGCCGCGCACCCCAGCGTCGCGACGACGCTGCTCGGCGCGCTGGCCCGCCGCCTGCGCCGCACCAACGAGACGCTGGCCGACCTCGTCTTCTCCGACGTCCCCGGCCGCGTCGCCAAGGCGCTGCTCGACCTCTCGGCCCGCTTCGGCGAGCCCAACGACGACGGCATCCGCGTGGCGCACGACCTCACCCAGGAAGAGCTCGCCCAGCTCGTCGGGGCCTCCCGCGAGACGGTCAACAAGGCCCTGGCGGACTTCGCCACCCGCGGCTGGGTGCGCCGCGAGGGTCGTGCGGTCGTCCTGCTCGACATCGACCGCCTGGAGCGCCGCGCCCGCTGACTCTTCGCGGTGCCGACCACAGACGGAAGGGGCGTTCTTCGCCCGGTCGCGTTCACGCGCCCCAGGGGCGCTCCACTTCGGGAACGTCGACGACCGGGCGAAGAACGCCCCTTCCGTCTGCTCCGCTCTCAGGTGACGGCCGGGAGCACGGCCGAGGATCTACTCAGGGAGCTCGACGACAAGCTCCACCTCGACGGGAGAGTCGAGCGGAAGCACCGCGACCCCGACGGCGGAGCGCGCGTGGATGCCCGCGTCGCCGAAGATCTCGCCGAGGAAGTTCGAGGCGCCGTTGACGACGCCGGGCTGGCCGGTGAACGACGGGTCCGAGGCGACGAAGCCGGTGACCTTGACGATCCGCGCGCCGTCGAGCGTGCCGGTGAGGGACCGCACGGCCGCGAGGCCGTTGAGGGCGCAGGTGCGCGCCAGGTCCTGCGCCTCCTCCGGGGTGACGCCCGCGCCGACCTTGCCGGTCAGCGGCAGCGCGCCGTCGACGAACGGCAGCTGGCCGGCCGTGTAGACGTAGCGGCCGGAGCGGACGGCGGGGACGTAGCTCGCGACGGGCGCGGCGACGTCGGGCAGGGAGACGCCGAGCTCGGCGAGGCGCGCCTCGGGCGAGGTGGCGCTCATCACTGGCCGCCGGAGGGCCGCTTGAGGTACGCGACCAGGTTGGTGCTGTCGGGGCCGGGGACGACCTGGACGAGCTCCCAGCCGTCGGCGCCCCACTGGTCGAGGATCGCCTTGGTGTTGTGGATCAGGAGGGGGATGGTCGCGTACTCCCACGTGGTAGCCATGCGGCGATCGTAACCATCGTCACCTCGGGCCGCCGCCGTCCCGTCGCTCCCACGAGCGGTCCACATGATCTGCACAGCGGGGCTGCCGCGGTGGCCGTGCCGCCCGCGCGCCAGCCCGTACCCTGGTGGGCATGGCCAAATCCGACCCCCGTCGCATCACGCGCACGATGCCGGCGACCCAGCTCGTCGCCCTCCTGCTCGCGTTCGTCCTCGCGGCCGGTGTCGGCGGCGTGCTCGCCGCCGGGCTGGTCATCCCGCTCGTCGCCGGGGCCAACGTGGCCGCGGACAGCACCGTCGCCATCTACGACGAGGTGCCCGCGGAGCTGGAGCCCCGGCCGATGTCGCAGCAGTCGCGCATCTACGCGGCCGACGGGAAGCTGCTGGCCACGTTCTACGCGCAGAACCGCATCGTCGTCCCGCTGGACGAGATCTCCGACGAGATGCAGCACGCAGTCATCTCCATCGAGGACGAGCGCTTCTACGAGCACGGCGGCATCGACGTGCAGGGCATGACTCGCGCGATGGCGAACAACTTCGCCGGGCACGCCACGCAGGGCGCGTCGACGCTGACGCAGCAGTACGTGAAGAACATGCTCATCGACCAGGCGCTGCAGGACGGCGACAAGTTCGGCGTCATCGAGGCGAGCGAGGACTCGATCTCCCGCAAGCTCACCGAGGCGAAGATGGCCATCTCCCTCGAGAAGACGATGAGCAAGGACGAGATCCTCCAGGGCTACCTCAACGCCGCCCAGTTCGGCTCGCGCAGCATCTACGGCGTCGAGGCCGCGGCCCGCTACTACTTCAACAAGCACGCCTCCGAGCTGAACGTCGTCGAGGCGGCCACGATCGCGGGCATCACGAAGTCGCCGAGCCGGTTCGACCCGACGGTGAACCGCAAGGACGCCAAGGAGCGCCGTGACCTGGTGCTGCAGAAGATGTGGAGCCTCGGGTACATCTCCACGCAGGAGCGCGACGAGGCGCTTGCCACGAAGGTCAAGGACACCCTGGACGTGAACCCGACGGAGATCGGGTGCAGCGCCGCCGGCGACGCCGCGTTCTTCTGCGACTACGTCACCAAGGAGATCGTCACCAACAAGGTGTTCGGCGAGACGAAGGCCGAGCGGCAGCAGCTGCTGTACCGCGGCGGGCTCGAGATCCACACCACGCTGGACCCGAAGAAGCAGAAGGCCGCGCAGAAGGCCGTGAGCGACGCGGTCCCCGCCGACGACTCGAGCGGCCTGCAGTCCGCCATCGCCTCGGTGGAGCCCGGCACCGGCAAGATCGTCGCGATGGCGCAGAACATCCCGTACACGCCGTCCGCCGGCGGCAAGAACACCACGCGCGTGAACTACTCCGCCGACCCGAACCACGGCGCGTCCGGCGGCTTCCAGGTCGGGTCGAACTTCAAGCCGATCGTGCTGGCGGAGTGGCTCAAGGAGGGGCACACGCTGTCCGAGCGGGTCAACGCGACCAAGGTGGCCCGCTACCCCTCCGACTTCCAGGTGCAGCCCTGCAAGGGCAGGCTCCAGGGCGCCGCGTGGGCACCCGCGAACTCCGAGGGCGTCGAGGTCGGGTACATCTCCGCGCTCGAGGCGACGTACAAGTCCATCAACACCGCGTTCGCCGCCATGGGCTACCAGCTCAACCTCTGCGACCTGCGCGGCACCGCCTGGGACATGGGCTTCCGGCCCACCAACTCCCAGGAGGGCAAGGTCGCCAAGCCGACGGAGGAGAGCATCGACATCTTCGCGCCGATGCTCATCGGCACCCAGGAGTCGTCGCCGCTGAACATGGCGGCGATGTACGCGACGCTCGCCTCGGGCGGCACGTACTGCTCGCCGGTCGCCATCACCTCCGTCTCCGGCCCCGGCGGCAAGGACTACAAGGTCCCGAGCGCGCACTGCGACAAGAACGCCCTCCCGGAGAACGTCGCCAACACCGTGACCTACGCGATGGAGAAGGTCTTCTCCAGCAGCGGTACGGCGGCGGGGCTCGGCGGCGGCCTGTCCGACGGGCGGCCCGTGGCCGGCAAGACCGGAACCTCGCAGCTGTCCTCGCAGACCTGGTTCACGGGCTTCACGCCCAATCTCTCCACGTCGGTCTGGGTGGGCAACGCCGACAAGCCGAACGAGGACCACTACCACGGCCCGATCTACGTGAACGGGACGGGCTACCCGCACCTCTTCGGCTCGAGCGTCGCGGCCCCCGCGTGGAAGGCCTACATGGACCAGGCCGTCGCCGACCTGCCGGTCGAGGACTTCGGCGCCGCGGACCCGAAGCTGGTCGGCGTGACCGCTCCCCCGCCCTCGACGTCGGACGACGGCGGAGACACCGGGGACGACGGTGACAACGGTGGCGACAACGGCGACTCCGGTGGTGACAACCCAGACAACGGCAGCGACAAGGGCGGCAACGACCGCGGCGGCAACGGCAAGGGCAACAGCGGCCGCGCCGACGCGAGCTCCGCCTGGAACGAGATCACCGACGCGCTCGCCGACGAGTGGGGCAAGAACTGACCGCGGTGAGCGGCTGGCAGGTGGCGGGCGGCGTCGCAGCGGCCGGGATCGCGGGCCTCGCGTACGCCCACGTGGAGACGAAGCTCTTCACGGTGCGCCGGCACACCGTGCCCGTGCTGCCCGCGGGCCAGCCCGACCTGCGGGTGCTGCACGTGTCGGACCTGCACCTCACGCCGTCGCAGCACCGCAAGGTGGCGTGGGTGCGGTCGCTGGCCGCGCTCGAGCCACACCTCGTGGTGAACACGGGCGACAACATGGCGCACCGGGACTCCCTGGGGCCGCTGCTGGATGCGCTGTCGCCGCTGCTCACCACCGCGGCCGGCGCCTTCGTCATGGGCTCGAACGACTACTACGCGCCCGTGCCGAAGAACCCCGCGCGCTACCTGAAGCGCGACACCCGCGTGGCGCACACGCGCCCGGCCGAGCTCCCCTTCACCGAGCTCGCCGACGCGATGCGCGCCGCGGGCTGGAAGGACCTCGGCAACCGGCGCGACGTCGTCGAGGCCGACGGCCGACTCCTGTCCCTCGTGGGCGTGGACGACCCGCACCTCGACCGCGACGAGTTCCCCGCCCCCGCGCCCGGCGGGGGGGACGACGCCGTGCTGCACCTGGGCGTCACGCACGCCCCGTACCGCCGCGTGCTGGACCGCATGCACGCGGACGGCGCGGACGTCGTCCTCGCCGGGCACACGCACGGCGGGCAGCTGCGGCTGCCCGGCATCGGCGCCCTCGTCACCAACTGCGACATCGACCGCCGACGGGCCAGCGGCCTGCACGGCTGGCCCGGCCCGCGACCCGACGAGACGGGCGGACGGGGCTCCGCGTGGCTGCACGTGTCGGCCGGCGCGGGCACCTCGCCGTACGCCCCCGTGCGCTTCGCGTGCCGCCCCGAGGCGACGTTGCTCACGTTCACCGCCCGGTAGGCGGATCTCGTTTTCGTCCAGGCCCGATCGTCGGCTATTCTGGGCAGGCTTCCGCAGGAGGGCTTCGGTTCTCCGTGCGTGGGCAAGTCCTTCGGGGTGTGGCGCAGCTTGGTAGCGCGCTTCGTTCGGGACGAAGAGGTCGCAGGTTCAAATCCTGTCACCCCGACCATCAGAAAGGCCCTCTGACCAGCGAAAACGCTGAGTCCAGGGGGCCTTTCGCCTTGCCCGGACGGGCTGCCCGCAGGCGCTGAGTGCCAAAGTGAGTGCCTACGCCGCGCCACGTCCACCCGCTTCGTCGTCGTTGGCCGGCGATTCCTCGACCCCCATCACGGAGAACAGGTCGTCCATCGCGCGGGCCCCCGTCTGGAGGACGGGTCGCAGCTCGTGCCGGTACACCGCCTCCGTCACCGCTGTTCCCGAGTGCCCGACGAGTCGCGAGATCTCCTCGAGCGGGACGCTCCTTCGTCTCGCTCATGAGCGAGCACGGCGCTCTCAGAACGCCTACGCCCTGCTCGGTCGGTGGGCCCTCATGCTCGGGTTCCGCGGCCACTTCTCGAGCAAGTCGCGCCGCTACTCGGTCACCCTGGGTGCCCTGCGCCGTGCCCGCCGCCGCTTCCAGAGGTACGCGGCCGACTCGCGGCGCCGTGGTGACGTCCTCGACGTCAAAGAGCTTGAGGAGCGGCTCATGGCGGATGAGGAAGAGACCACCCTCGTGATCGCCAGTTGGGCCTTCGAAGGGTCGGGCTGGCCTCGCGCGGGGGACAAGGCCCTCGCCGACGCGGCGGCGGCTCGCGCCCGCGAGTGCGAGAAGTTGCGTGCCGACCGGCGCCATGCGCGCATCTATCGAGCCTGACGGGGACTGTGACGACAACGAGGGGACACCCACCATGACCAGCAAGGACAGGCACGACTTCGTGGCGGAGGACGCACCGCCGCTCGTCTACAGCGTGGAGGAAGCGGCCCAGGTACTGCGCATCTCGCGAGACACCACCTATGAGCTGCTTCGCTCGGGACAGCTGCAGTCCATGAAAGTCGGCCGTCGCCGGCTGATCCCAGCCGTGGCGATCCACGAGTACATCCGCACGCGTCTGGCGGTGACGGCATGAACGAGCGAGAGCGTGCCCCACACGGGGAGGGCAGCGTCTACTGGGACCAACGTCGCCAGCGCTACCTCGCAGCGAAGGTCGTCGGCTACGACGCACGGGGCAAGCGGATCGTGCGTCGCGGTTCCGGCAAGACGGAGGCAGCGGCTCTCCGAGCCCTGCGGGAGAAGGTCAAGGAGCACGAGGCCGGATTCCGGGTCGGTGCCGATCGGTACACCGTGAAGCGGGCCGTGGAGGACTGGCTCGAGCACGGTCAAGGCAAGGCCGGCGAGCGGACGACCGAGAAGCACGGATACCTCGCACGGCAGGTCATCGAGCACCTCGGAGCGAGGAAGCTCAAGGACCTGCGTGCCGACGAGGTCGAGCGGTGGCTCATCACCCTCGGGAAGTCACAGTCGACCCGTACGCTCCGCGAGACGCGTTCGGTGCTCAACCGTGCGGTACGTCGGGCCATGATCCAGGGGATGGTGGAGCGCAACGTTGTCGAGCTCGCCCAGATCCCGCGCGGACGGGCCGGCCGCGAATCACGGTCCCTGACGCTACGGCAGGCGGACGACGTGCTCGGACGTACGGTGGGACATCCCATGCACGCCTACATCGTGCTGTCCCTGACGACGGGACTGCGCACGGAAGAGGTGCGGGCCCTGGAGTGGCGGCATGTCGACCTCGAGGGGCGACCCGATGCTGACCCGCCCGCGCCGCCGTCGGTGAACGTGTGGCGGTCAGTCCGCGTCGGCGGCGACACGAAGACCCGGAAGTCGCGAAGGACGCTCGCGCTGCCGACGATCGCGGTGCGTGCCCTGCGCGCTCACCAGCACACCCAGACGGAGGCGCGCAGGACAGCAGGCGAGCGCTGGCAGGAGCATGGCCTCGTCTTCGCCTCGCAGGTCGGCACGCCACTCGATGCCTCGAACGTGCGACGCCAGTTCCGCGACGCGCTCCGGCAGGTGCCAGGCCTCGACCCGTCGGACTGGACCCCGCGCGACCTGCGGCACAGCACTCGCCGCAGAGGCGTGCGCGGCGGTCGTTGACGCGCTCGTCGCAGCCGAAGGGGCACCCAGCCAGGGCGCGGGTCGCCAGGGCGCGGCAGGTGTCGATGGTCCTCTCGCGCGTAGATGCGTGAGCAGGAGGGGCAAACCTCCTCGCGACGGTTGCCGCAGGGCTTGAAGAGCCTCCCCATCGGCTCGTCGGACGAACGGAAGGTGGTGATCTCACCCGTGCGCGTGTCGACGGTCTCCGAGCTCCCGACGAGGCGGACCGGATGGGCGCAGTTGCCGACCTTGGCGAGCGTCGCGGCGAGGGCCGGCATCGTGCCGTCTGCGAGGCGTCCCACGATGGACTCCCCTTCGATCCGAGCGAGGTCGCCCAGGTCGAGAGGAGCGTCGGGTCCGAAGCCGGGGAACCCACCGCGAGTCGCCGTCGTCATCACGCCGCCTCGGGGTCCTCGGGCTCACGAGAAGTGCGAGGCGAGCGCTGGCGGTCGGGAGGCGGGGCGACGATCGAGACGAGCTCGCCTACCTCCTCGTCACCGGCGGCCTCGGACTCATCTGGTTGCTCGGCCGCACGGGGCTTGTCCGGCGCCGGGTAGGTATCCGCGACCAGCCGAATCACGTCGTCGGGCCAGTAGTCGGCCCGCACCCGCTCGACCTCGCCGTCGTTCCGCACGACGTAGCCGACCCCGGGCATGGTCCGGTCGATACGGTGCGCCGGGGCGAGGTCGCCGTACCCGTCGCCGAGGACCATTCGGGTCTCCGATGTCGACGCGAGCCGCAGGGCGATGGTCTGAGTGAATAGCTCGCGCATGCCCACGGTCTCCTTGCGCGGGTCCTGCACGAATGCCACGACCACCACGCCGAGTGCGCGGCCCTGGGTCAGGATCCGCTTGAGCAGCGTGGTCGCCTCGTTGACGACGTCGCGGGACGCGTAGCCTGTCAGCACGGCGAGCTCGTCGATCAACAGCACGTGCGCCGGATCGCCCTCAGAAGGCTCGAACAGCCGAGTCCTGCCCCGCATGGCAGCCTGCCGCTCGCCGATGACCCCGTGCAGAGAGTTGAGCAGCTCGAGCGCCGCCCGTTCGTCCATCGCGACGGACGAGAACATCCTTGCGCCCACGGCGACCTCGACGCCGCCCTTGAGGTCGATCCCCCACAGCCGCACGAGTCCGGCGCTGGCCGCCGGGGAGAGGTTGCCCGCGATGCCCCAGAAGATCGATCCCTTGCCAGCACCCGATCGCCCTGCCCGGCACGCCGGCGCCAGTCCGCGAGATCGTCAGCGCGCGAGCGCGACCGTCGTGAATTCCTCGGGGTAGGGAGAGCGCGCCACCGCCTGCTCCACGGTGAGGCCGCCCGCGGCGACGTCGCGGCACAGCTCGGCCACGGTCGCCAGCTCGGCGCGCTGGCTCCGGACGAAGTCGCGGTCGACCGGGTCGACGTGGCCGGGCAGGACGATCGGCGCGTCGAGAGCGAGGACACCGTCCAGCGCGGCGGACCAGCTCTGCGGGAACGCGTCGTCGAAGTGCGGCGGCGCCCCGTGCTCCACGAGGTCGCCCACGAGCACGGCCCCCACGTCCGGGACGTGCACCACCAGGTCGTGGTCGGTATGGGCAGGGCCGAAGTGGCGCAACACGACACGACGGCCGCCCAGATCGAGCTCCGCCGCGTCGTCGACCAGACGGTCGGGCAGGACGAGGCGCACCGCCGCGATGCGGTCGCCGACCTCCACGTCACCGCGCTCGCGATAGAGCCTCGCCACCGCCTCGCGCTGCTCCTCGCCGGTGGCCTGCAGGTCGTCACGGCACAGCCGGTGCGCCCAGACCGGGCAGGGAGCGAACGCCTCCGTACCGAAGCTGTGGTCGAAGTGGGCGTGGGTCAGCGCCACCTGCCACGGCAGGGGCGTCACCTCTCGCACGGCGGCCGCGAGCTCCGCACCCTGACGCGCATCCCTGCCCGTGTCCACGACGAGGCACGACTCCTCGCCCACGACCAGCCCGACCGACAGGTCCATCTCCCGGTGACGCCGCACCAGCACACCGTCTGCAACCTCTGTCCACTTCGCCATGGACGGATCCAATCAGACCTGGGCCGAGGACCAGCGAGAACGTCGGTCCGGGCGGCGTCAGTCCGGCTGGCCGGTAGCGGCGCCCGACTCACGCTCGGAGGCGAGCAGGACGCCGACGACGACCCCGCGCTCGTGGGGGTCAGGGGTTCCAGCATCAGTCCGCCCGTCCTCGCGGCGCTCGAGGACGCCCTTCCGGCTGAGGTCGCCCACCATGAGGCTGACGGTGGTGGACGCGACCTGCGGGCCCGGGGGCGCTCCTTCCACCGACGCCTTCGTCCTCCCACCAACCCGAGGCGAAGTACTTCTCCGTGTGACCTAGGGATCCTTCTATGGTCGTGCCGCGCTTGAGCGCTTGCGCCTAATCGCACGCGTTAACAGTTGAGTCCCAGATAGTGGTGTAGCGCGGTCGCCGGGGTCGTCGTCGAGATCTTCGGCGAGACGTGGAGCGGCCACCGCGTGATCCTTCGAGTGAACGTCTCACAGCACTCTCGAACGGAGCATCACGATGACCGCACTTGCCATTGTCGACCCTGCTGGCCTGCTTGGCGAGGCCCTCGCCGAGGCGTCCCCGGAC
>Ga0160453_101003_pt1 | contig 12827 bp, 12 predicted proteins | sample HID1971K_E6MG_FD_108228 | JGI IMG/M metagenome (GOLD analysis project Ga0160453, IMG submission 108228) | Enriched millipede-associated microbial communities from UW Madison campus, WI, USA - HID1971K_E6 MG | ecosystem: Host-associated > Arthropoda: Insects > Digestive system > Unclassified ...
CGAGATACTTTTCACCGATGGTATCCACCTGGTCACCGGGATTCGCAACAAAATGAAGAACTGCCTGATGAGCATGAACGATAAAATTATGATCAGGAAAAGATCTGTTATCGAAACGGTTAAAGACGAACTAAAGAACATTTGTCAGATAGAGCATTCAAGACATCGTTCCTTCATCAACTTTATCGTAAATATCCTCGCCGGATTAGCCGCATACACTTTTTTCCCAAAAAAGCCATCAATCAAATATGAAACCATCAAAACCAATCAATTGTACGCTTTTTAATGATCGAACTCAGGTTAACAAGTTTCGAAACACTTATTGATGGAACGCTTTGAATCAAAAAATGAACATGGTCACTCTCATAACCTATCTCGACAAACTGGACCTCATATCGCTCTGATATTTCAATACAAATATTTTTCAGTGAAATACCGGATAAATGATTTAAAGCCCCTCGCCTATATTTTAAAGGAAATACCAAATGGTATAGCAAAAGGGTTTTATTATCACGCTTGTAAATATGTTCATCCACAATTCAAAGGTATTTGAAAACTCTTCGTTTTCAAACTTTCCGCTGTGACCCCGAGGCAAGCCTCGAGGTATTCTAGGAATAAAACTGTTACGTGCTGGGAAGTGGATAAAAAGGCGATCGCTAATCGGTCAAATAAGTACTAATTGTGAGTAACGACAAACACATTTAGCATGAAAAATTATCCGACCGATTTAAGCGATAACCAGTGGCAATTTATAAAAAAGACCTTACAGTTAGACGAACGTAAACGAAAACATGACTTACGGTCAATTTGAAATGCGATCCAGTATCTGTTGAAAACAGGATGTCAGTGTCGAATGTTGCCCAAAGACTTCGCCAAATGGCAATTGGTTTATTACTATCATAAGAAATGGTGTGATTTAGAGCAGTTTGACCTTCTGTTATCTAAGCTTAGAGAGCACGTCCGGGTAAAGATGGGACAAAATGCTGAGGCTAGTTTAGGTATACTGGATAGCCAAAGTGTAAGATGGGGGAACAACAAGGCTCCCAATAGTTTCGATGGCAACAAGAAGTTAAAAGGTATCAAACGCCATGTCATTGTAGATAAGAATGGTTTTTTTAATTGCTGTAATGGTAACCGTAGTTAACATTCATGATAGTAAAGCTGTCACATTGATGATGCGGTTATTGAAAGAAATGTTATGCAGTATAAAAGTGATCATAGCGGACGGAGGATACCGAGGCGAGATCATTGAACAGGTAAAGAAGAGTTTCGGCAATATTATCCAGGTGGTTATACGTTCTGATGATAAGAAAACCGGATTTAAGCCAGTCCACAAAAGATGGGTGGTCGAAAGAACTTTTTCCTGGTTCGACAACGACAGAAGATTAGGCAGAAACTACGAACTGCTGCTCGAAACTTCTGAAAATATGGTCAAAATCGGCGCTATAAAATTATTATTGAACAAAATTTAAACAGTCTCTTAAACAAAAAATAATAAAACTTTAAAAGGTTAAGAAAAGACTCGTGCGTTTTCCCTACTCTGATTGAATATCAATTTTATGAAACCTGGCAATACTCTGAACGGCGCTAAATCTGTTACTATTTTTCTTCTGAATTTCATATTTAAATTAAGGACAAAGTAGATTAAATTATTTCAACCCATTTCATTAAATTTTTGCTAAAATGGTTTTTATATGATTCGCCCACCCAAACATTTATACAATCTTTAAGTGTAATATTATAACCATTTATCTTAACAATATGTTTGGTTGAGATAATGAAAGATTTACTAACCCTTTTAAAGTTTAAATATTCCTTTAACTTGTTTTCCATCTCACTAAGTTTATAGTAAGGAGTTAACATTTCATTAATAGTATGAATTTTAATATAGTTGCCATACCCTTCTATTGCAATAATGTCATCAACATAAACTTTAACTATATTATTTTTACCACTTAACTTTATTATAACAAATGGCTTTTCTTTAAATGCCCGTTGAATCAGGTCATTTGTAATAGACTTAAATTTTTCAAAATTAAAGGGTTTGGTTAGGAAATATTTAGCATCAACGGCATAACCCTCTACTGCATAATTTATATGGCCACTAACCAATACCAAACACTTTATTTTACTGCCTATTTGTTTTGATAATTCAATTCCGGAAATACCCGGCATATTTATATCAGTAAATAAAAAATCAACAGGTTTTTCCAATCGCTTTATTTCCTGTAAAGCCGATAAAGAATCACTGTAAGATTTTATTAATCTTAAAACAGGCATCAAGGCTATATATTCTACAATTTGCTCTACGGCATATATGTCGTCATCAATAATAATACAAGAGAATATCATCAGAGAATTAAAATATGTTTTGCTATCAAAAGGACTATGAAGAGTGAGTTTGTTATTATTGCCATGTAACTATAACGTATCTTTTAGTTATAAATTTTAATAATTTTTCGGGTTCACATAAAATTCAAGGGGGGTTGGTGTAAAAAATATTAAACTTGATAAATTTCGTTGTATGTTTAAAATGCTAAGCAAATGTTAAATGTATTAGTATAATTCATTTAACATTTGTGTCTGCCATAATCCCTTAGGCAGAAATTTAATCATCCCAATTTGTTTTGTGCTAATTAAAATTAATTAGGCATTTGTTCGATAATAGATTTATCTAACAATATAGTATTTAGGCTATAACCATTTTATAATATTTATTCTAATCATGAAGTTATTTGAGCCTACAAAACCGAATTTAGAAAGTGTATTACAATCATTAATTAAAAGTCTGAATGTTAGGATAATGCCCCAGACCGTTGCACAATCCTTGCAGGACCATCCTGAATACCCAAGTTTACTGGCTATAAGTGATTGCCTAACAGAATGGAATATAGAAAATCAGGTCTATCGCATTACCAAAGAAGATTATGATGTTGATGACTTACTCTTTCCATTTATAGCGCATCTTCCTGAAAAAGGAGGTCGATTTATTTTGGTTAACCATATAGAAAAAGGAAATGTAAACTATTCTGATGAGATTCATCAAGGAGCGAATCTTCCTGAAGAAGAATTTCTGAAACGCTGGGATGGCATTGCGCTCCATGCTGAAAAAAACATCAATAGTGGGGAAAAGGAATACAGGCAAAACCGTATTAAATATATGCTGCAAGATATGGTTTTGCCTGCAGGATTAATCTTAATAATAAGTGTATTTTGCCTTGTCTTATCTGAACAACCTTTTTCCTGGCCATTTTTGTTTTTAAGCTTTATAAAATTTATTGGCCTTGCCATAAGTGTTTTATTATTGATTCAAAGTATTAACTCTAATAATCCATTTATCCAAAACTTATGTGGACTGGCCGGTAAAAATGACTGTAATGCCATTCTGAAATCTGATGCTGCAAAGGTAACCTCATGGTTAAGCTGGAGCGAGGTGGGCTTTTTCTATTTTGCAGGCTCTATTCTGCTGTTGCTACTTAATTCTGCCACTATTAACTTATTGGCTTGGCTCAATTTACTCGCCTTACCTTATACTTTTTATTCTATTACTTACCAGTATCGAAATAAAAACTGGTGTATTTTATGTTGCTCGATACAAGCCTTGCTTTGGTTAGAATGCTTTGTGTTCTTAGCCTCTACACCTTATACCCTAAACTTTTCACTTTCTACCTTCTATCTTTTTCCCTTATGTTTCCTTTTTCCAATCATCATATGGGCATTTTTAAAACCATTCTTTTTGCAGGCCGCAGAACAAAAGCCCTTAAAACAACAGCTTAAAAAATTTAAATACAATAGTGGCCTATTTAACCAGATACTAAAAAACCAGCCCCGGTATGCTGTTGCCGATGAATTGATGCCTATAGTTTTGGGCAATCCCAATGCCGAAACCATTATTACTATGGTAAGCAATCTTTTTTGTGGTCCATGTGGAAAAGCCCATGAAACCCTGGATGAATGGTTAAAGAACCGGGATGACATACAATTGAAAGTGGTGTTTACTACGGCCAATCATGATGATGATAAGCGCACCCAGGTAGCCAGACATGTTACAGCTTTAAGTTTATTAGAGGATAAAAAAAATGTAGAAAATGCCTTGAATGATTGGTATCAGCAAAGCACGAAAAAATATGAAGATTGGGCAGAAAAATATCCGGTTCGTTTTAATGGGGAAATGAATGCAGTAACCGAAAAACAAAAAGCCTGGTGTGAAATGGCTGAAATTACCTTTACACCCACCATTTTGATTAATGGATATAAACTGCCAGAACCATATAGATTAGAAGATCTAAAGTATTTGATTGGTTAATAAGTCTAATTTACTTTATCCTGAAAAATAAATGAGTTGTTATGTTACCTAAAATCATTCATCATATAGTTGGACCAAAAAAGAACAAGGTGGTTAATCGATGCCTTAAATCCTGGCAGGAACTAACTAAAAGCGGATTTGAAATTAAAATATGGACAGATGAAAGTATAGAAGTTTTTGTTAAAGAACATTACCATTTTGCTTTAGATGCTATACTTAATGCCAGAAACCATGCTGAGGCGGCTGATATTGCCAGATACCTTATTGTATTTCATTATGGTGGTTATTATTTTGACTGGGACATTCAGCTTTTAAATATGGAGCTTTTTTTAAACTTAAATGATAAGCATTTAAATGGTTATATACTCAAAGATCCAAAGGATGGAAGTTTAGCGTCTGAAGCTTTTAGTGCTAAAAGGGGAGAATTGTATCTATATGCACTGGTAGAAGACATAGTTAAAATTTATGCGGACGGGAAACGGGATGATTTGAATACACTTAACTATTCTGGGCCTTTCAGAATGAGAGATACCCTGCTGAGGTGCAGAAATTCAACACAAAGTATATTGGAAGTTAAAGATGTTTTTTTATATGATTATCATGAAATAAAAGAAATGCCTGAACGAATAGAAGAAAGACCAATGATTCATTATTGGTTGCACTCATGGTTATAATGCTAAAGTTTTTGCAAAAATGGGGTCTCCGGTTGCAAACGTATGGCCCCAATAACAAGCATATAGTTATAAAATACATGCCGCTTAAGTTGCCTTGCGTGAAAGGTTACAAACCTAAAAAACAAGTTTAAAATTTTGAAAAATGAAAAAAAATGTAATTAAAGCGACTCAGATTTTCAGTCGTGAAGATTTAAAAAAAATTAGAGGAGGAGATTATGGAGTTTGCTCTGGACAATGGTACAATAGTGGCGATTATGGATTATGCCTTAACTGCTGCTTGCAGTGGAGCTCAGGCTCTTATGAATATTGTTCTAGCACTTGTGGTAGATAATAGTTTAGCAGTAGGGTAAATTTACCCTACTGCTAAATTTTTTGATTAGAAATAAACATTACTTTATGAAAACGTATACTTTATTAATTTTTATGCTGGCATCTGTTTTATTAAAAGATCAAAATATTCATTTTAATGTAAGAGGAATCATTAAAAATACAGAACATGCTAAATATGCCTATCTATCTACCATTTCTCTCCAAGATTCCAGCTCCAGAACAAAAATATTTATGGTAAGCCCAATTCTTAATGGAAAATTCGAATTCCATGGTACGTTTGATCTTGGAGGAAAAGAAGACTATCAACAGGCCTGTCTATTTGTAAATGAACGGGGCAATATTTCAGAAGAAGAGTTGGCTTCTAAATTTAAACAATTCATTTGGGTAATGGGTAGAGAAAAGAATTTAAGAAATATCATACTTGAAGATATCAAGCTTGATATACAAGAAAGGGATCAAATGAGAGTCTCAAAAATTGTAGAGGGTGGAATGCTAACAAAACAATTAGGTGAAAAATCAGAAGCGGTTATGGGAGGAGATAGAAAATTATTAGCATTTGTAAAAACTTATCCTGATTCACCAATAAGTTTAAATGCCGTACAGGAAGTAGCTAAATTTTATGAGCTACCAATGAAAAATCGTGTAGAAAGTATGTGGGGATCACCGGCGGAGTTGTTTGCTTTACTTTCGGAAAGATTAAAGAATAGCAAAAAGGGGATAGAATTAAAAAAGAGGATTAGTGGAATATATAATAATAAATAAATGAAAAAAATAGGATGGATTGGTCTTTTTTACAGTATGGCACTTATGGGATTTTCCCAACAACAAACAACGAGTAAATTAGTACTAGACATCGATTTAAGTAATCTTAAAAAATTACCTGTTAATGCTGTTATTGAAAGAACAAATCTTGGCGGATATGAAAAGGCCATCGATACCAATAAAATAACAAAAAAAATATTCAAATATGAGACAAAACTGTCCGAACCTAACTTTTTAAAAATAACTTTTTATTGGCAGGATAAGAATACAACTTCAATATCATTTTGGGCATTGCCTTTAAATTACCAAATAATTGTTAATAACGATTTGAAAACCGATATCCAAGAAATCGATGAATCGAAATTTGTAACTAAAATTACTGGTTTGGAGAAAATGGTTAAAGATTATGGAACACGGTTAGATAGTTTGGTAAAGAACATAAACTATGAAAACCAAAAAATAAAAGATGTTGAAAGAAGAATTGGTTATCTCAAAGACTCAATAAATGAGGTAATTGATGAAAATATTTACAAGAAAACTATGTTGGCAAATTTAAATTCGCCAATAGGCTTGTTTGCACTTTGCAAGTATGCAGAGAGGCCATACGCAAATCAGAGAATGAAAACAGAGCCATCAAAAATTAAGCATTTATTTAATCAATTAAGCTATAATATAAAACAACTTCCTTCAGCAAAAATACTTTTTAATAAGCTAAGTATTGGTCAACAAATGGCAATTGGAAACGTATTGAAAGATATATCCTTACCTGATACTGTAAATAAAATTTTTAAAATCAGCGATTTTAGAGGAAAATACCTCTTAATAGATTTTTGGGCAAGCTGGTGTGTGTCATGTAGAGAAGAAAATCCAAGCTTAATAAATGCTTATAAAAAGTATAAAAATCAAGGTTTTGAAATAATGAGCATTACCAGTGATGAGATTTCTTCAAAGAAAAACTGGAAAAAAGCCATCATAGAAGATCATACAAATATTTGGACACAGCTAAGTGATTTTAAAAATGTCGCCCAAAAACAATATGATATTCGGTTTATCCCAGCAAATTATTTGATAGATAAAAACGGTGTTATTATAGCCAAAAATTTAAGAGGAGAAGAATTGGAAAGCAAGTTGAAAGAGATATTTAAGTTTTAAAATATTAGGAGATAAGATATATGTGGTAGGGATTTTTTTGAACAAAGGGAACAGAGAAAAACACTGAAATGATAACACCTATTAAACTTGTAAGAGGCAAACAGAAAACATTGGGCAGTTTAATAAGGTATATCAAGGATATCTTCAATAAAGCAAACGATAGAATTTGCTTTTCAACTGGCATATAGAAAAAGCAGGAATACAGTGCACAAGTAAGGATAGATCAACCAAAGAATTGCTTGTACATTTGTCCGAAAAAATATTAGCAGCTTTTTTAAACCATTAATTCGCATTATTTACATTAATATAATTTGAAAACCTTCCCCAATTATAAACAACATGACCAAATGGATTGCGGCCCTACCTGTCTGCGTATGATCGCCAAGTATTATGGCAAAAATTTTAGTTTACAAAAACTGCGAGATATTTCAGGCATCAACCGAGAAGGTGTTTCCTTATTGGGCATCAGTGAGGCGGCAGAAAAAATAGGTTTCCGTACAACGGGGGCCAAGCTTGCCTTAAAACAACTAAGCGAAATCGAATTGCCGGTTATTTTGCACTGGAACCGGAACCATTTTGTTGTATTGTACAAGATAAAAAAGGATCAATATTATATTGCAGACCCTGCCAAAGGTCTCATTACATATTCTGAAACTGAATTTTTAAAATATTGGCTCAGTACGCACAACAATGGGCATAGTGAGGGAGTCGCATTAATGCTTTCTCCTACACCAGATTTTTATGGCCAGGATGAGGATAAAACGGATGGTTTAAAATTTGGTTATCTGTTAAAATACCTTTATCGTTACAGGCAATTGGTGACACAATTGTTTGTAGGGCTTGGCGTTGGAAGTTTGTTGCAGCTTATCTTACCATTTTTGACACAATCTGTGGTCGATATCGGCATCAATACCCGCAACCTCAATTTTATTTACATTATCCTCATTGCCCAAACCATGTTGTTTATCGGGCGTATGAGTGTCGATTTTATACGTTCATGGATCTTGTTGCACATAACCACTCGTTTAAACATATCTATCCTTACCGATTTCCTGATCAAGTTGATGAAGCTGCCGATGGGTTTTTTTGATGCCAAGATGACGGGCGATATCATGCAGCGGATGAGCGATCAAGGCCGTATACAAAGTTTTTTAACAGGGCCAACATTGAATATTATTTTCTCCATGTTCAATCTGGTTGTTTTTGCTGTGGTATTGGCTTTTTACAACGTCAATATTTTTATTATTTTTTCTGTAAGTACATTGCTGTATAGTCTTTGGGTTATTGCGTTCCTTAAAAAAAGACGTGAGTTGGATTTTAAGCGGTTTGATATATCCTCAAAGAACCAAAGCGCTATCGTGCAGTTGATCAACGGTATGCAGGAAATTAAACTGAACAACTGCGAACAGCAAAAACGCTGGGAGTGGGAACGCATACAGGCAGGTTTGTTTCGTTTTAATGTTAAAAGCTTGGCCTTGGGACAATATCAGCAAGCAGGAACATTTTTCATTAATGAGGGAAAGAATATCCTGATTACTTTTTTGGTAGCCAAATCGGTTATCGATGGTCAGTTAACATTAGGTGCTATGATGGCCGTTCAGTATATAATTGGTCAGTTGAATAGCCCAATTGAGCAAATGTTGGGCTTTGTACAATCGATGCAGGATGCCAAAATTTCTTTAGAACGTTTGAATGAAATCCGTGAAATGGATGATGAAGAACCTGTTGATAAATCCTTTGTTAAAGAACTACCACTAGATAAAATTATCAGTTTGCAAAATTTATCCTTCACTTATCCAGGGGCCGGTAATGAACCTGTCTTATCTCAAATCAATTTAAGTATTCCAGAAGGAAAAACTACAGCGATTGTAGGTATGAGCGGTAGTGGCAAAACAACCATATTAAAGTTGTTATTGCGTTTTTATGAGCCACAAAAGGGAGATATAAAAGTGGGTAATGGCTATCTGAACCAAATTAGTTTTAGGTACTGGCGTAGCCTCTGTGGTATAGTCATGCAAGATGGCTTTATTTTTTCGGATAACATTGCCAGAAATATTGCTGTTGGAGATGAATATCCGGATATGGTTAAATTAAAACATGCCATGCATATTGCCAATATCAATGAGTTTGTAGAAAGTCTTCCATTAGGTCTAAACACCAAGATTGGTTCAGAAGGGAATGGAATTAGCCAGGGACAAAGACAACGTATTTTAATTGCAAGGGCTGTGTATAAAAACCCGGAATATATTTTCTTTGATGAAGCCACTAATGCACTAGATGCCAATAATGAAAAGGTAATTATGGAAAACCTGGAAAGCTTTTTTAAAGGCAGAACGGTTGTGGTTGTTGCTCATCGCTTAAGTACCGTAAAAAATGCGGATAATATTGTGGTATTGGATAAAGGTATAATTATAGAACAGGGAACGCATGCTGAATTGACCCAAAGAAAAGGCGAATATTATCAATTGGTGAAAAATCAACTGGAATTGGGTAGTTAGTCTTGGGTTGGGAATTTAAAGTTTGGAGATTAAATAAGCTGAAAACGTAAAATTAAAGCATAAAGACCAAGAATAAGGTGAAGGAACCAAAAAGATAAAAATCTTAAATGTTCTTAGGATTCTTAGGTGGTAGATGAAAATAAAAACATGCCAGAGGAAAACATACAAATAGAAAAGTTGCAAGATGCAATTCCTCCGCCTTTAGTGAGCTGGGAGGTTAGTGAAGAGGTGCAGGAAATTATAACTGCTGTGCCCTCATGGATTTTGCGTTGGGGCATAACCCTGATCTTTATCATTTTAGGGGGCATTGTTTTGCTATCTGCATTGATCGAATACCCTGATGTGGTAAAAACCAATCTTAAGGTAAACTCCCTCAACTCACCTAAACAAGTTTTGGCCAAACAAACGGGAAAATTGATCACTCTGTTGGTACAAGATGGGCAAATGGTTACAGAAAATCAATCTTTGGCTTTTTTTGAAAGTACGGCAAATCCGAATGATGTTTTGCAACTTAATCAACAGTTAAAAGCATTTCAATCAAATGTGTTAAAGAATATTAATGAGGTGTCTGTATTGCCAAGAGGATTAAATTTAGGTGAATTACAAGGTGGCTATCAAAATTTTTATCAACAATATCTGCAATATCAATCCACTCAAAAAAATGGTTATTATTTAAATCGTATGGCCTTTTTGGAAAAGGATCTGAAAGATATCGGAACCTTGAAAACACAAATCATTCAGCAGCAAAAAGTTCAGCGGTTAGAATATGCCAACCAGGAAGAAGAATATAGAGCATATCAAAAACTATATAAAAATAAGGTGGTATCAAGAAGTGAGTTTGCCCAGCAGGAAAATAAATATTTGGCCTCCAAATATCCCTTACAGCAGAGCGAAACTGCTATATTGAATAACAATAGCAGTTATGCCGCTAAAGAAAAGGAACTACTCGATTTGAGGCATACCATAGCCGAAGAACAGGCAAAATTTGTACAGGCACTTAACCAATGTATCAATGAATGTGATAACTGGGTATTGCAGCATGTTTTAAGAGCCCCAGTTGCGGGGAAATTAAGTTTTGCGGGCATTGTTCAGCAAAACCAGAATGTTATGGCCAACCAGGAGGTCTTTATCATAAACCCGGGCAATACCGATTTCTTTGGCGAAGTGCAGATACCACAATATAACATGGGCAAAATCCGCAAGGGCGAACGCACTTTGGTAAAATTGCGCAGTTATCCATTTGAACAATATGGTATGATTAGAGGGAGATTAACCTACATTTCGGATGCGGCCTATCGGGATAGTGTATTTGTTGCCAAAGTGAGTTTTGAGCATTTTGAGAATAAAGATACTGAGCATAAAATTGTGTTGAAGAACGGGATGCAGGCCGATGCGGAAATCATCACAGAGGAAAGCTCGCTATTGCAACGTTTTTTCAGGAATATCACAAAAATGCTGCATAGCCAATAATAGTGTGATTCTACTTGAAGTAATATTCAAATCAACCTTTTCTGTAAACTAGAATTAACCTTTCACCAAAAAATAAACAATATTTTTTTTTATATGGGTAAAGATATGCTGAGGAACAGAATCCACCATTTCAACAACTTTCTGTGCTCTTGACTCAGAAACGGAAAAGATCAAAACACTTGAGATTGAAAGAAATATGTTCTTAAAATGCGATGGTATCACCATTACATATAAAAAGTAGATACAGCCATGTCAAGACCAGTATTAAAAGTAGGGAATTACCAACCTGAGGATATTAAGGCATTGTTCCGTGATGATGAACGTTATACCATAGGGATTCGATTATATGCCGTATATCAGGTTTCATTAGGTCAGCCAAGTAGAAAACTGGAAGATTTATACAATACGAGTTTCAAGCAGATAACCAATTGGGCACACCGTTTTGAAAAGGAAGGGATCGACGGTTTGAGAGACAAGGATGGCCGTGGCCGGACAGCCAGGCTTAACGAAGATCAACATAGCCGTATCACCGCAGTATTGGCTCAGGAACCACCAACTGATCATGGTTATAATAACGCCACCTGGATAGGGCCGATGCTGATTGAGTGGATTGAAAAGCATTATCAAATAAGCTATAGGAAAGCCCAGATATACAACATTATTAAATCTTTAGGGTTTACTTATCAAAAAGGGAGGGGCATATTCCCTGAAACAGATCAGCTTAAACAGGATACATTTAAAGACGCGTTAAAAAAAACTCCTTGAAACTCCTGATAGTGTATTGCTTTATGAAGATGAATGTTCCATGTCCAATACTGCTACGGTAAGTTATGCCTGGTCAAAAAAAGGAGTTCAGCCGCAAGTGATTTGCAAACAACGCAAAAGAGAAAGACAAACCGCTTTTGGAAGTTGCAATTATGGTACTGGCCAAATAACGGTGAGTTTTGCGGACAAAGGCAATAGCTATACCTTTAAGAAGCATCTGAAAAAGGTATTACGGGTTTATAAAACGGCTCCCAAGATCATCATGGTGTTAGATAATGTAGCTTATCACCATGCAAAAAGAATAAGTGCCTGGGTCGCAAAGAATCCAAAACTCGAATTATTCTTTCTTCCACCCTATAGTCCTGATTTGAATGCTGTGGAAAGAGCATGGTGGTATATGAGAAAAAAATAACTCACAACAGGTTCATCAAAACACTCAAAGAAAGAAAAATAGCTTTTTGGAAAATGTTCTCCCATTTCCTAAAGCCTAATGAAGAATTAATTTTTTTTGTTAAATAAATTATTAGACTTCATGTAAAGTTTCTTCTCAGGCTTGGACGGTGCGTCCCCAAAAATTTGTTAGGCCGGAATATAGTAGAACAAAGATTTTCTGCTTTGGCCTTAAAAACGTTCATGCATATAAACAAAAACAGATGGTTTTCTATCGAGCCAAGAATAAGAGCAAAGGCCTGCATAAAGATTTACCAGGGCATTAATTGGGCTACGATGCCTGGAGTGTTCAATATCACACAATGTTTTTAAAATATCATTGACCGATTCTATCAATCCCCTTTTCTGGAGGAGCATTTTATGCTCCATTTTCAACAACTTGTTTTTCATGTTTTTCTTTAGCTTGGTAATGAGCAGAAG
>Ga0160453_101005_pt1 | contig 12757 bp, 8 predicted proteins | sample HID1971K_E6MG_FD_108228 | JGI IMG/M metagenome (GOLD analysis project Ga0160453, IMG submission 108228) | Enriched millipede-associated microbial communities from UW Madison campus, WI, USA - HID1971K_E6 MG | ecosystem: Host-associated > Arthropoda: Insects > Digestive system > Unclassified ...
CTCGACCATGCGTTCCAGGTGGGCGGCGAGCGGACGAAGAAGGCGACCGTGACGCTCGCGCTCGAGGAATTCATCGCGCGCCGCGAACAGTCGAAGATCCTCGACCTGATCGGCGAGCTCGACTGGGATGACTCGTTCGACTACAAGGCCGAGCGTTCACGCGGATGAGCCTGCTCGTCGACACCAGCGTGTGGTCGCTGGCCCTCCGACGCGACCGCCCGCAGAACTCCCCGGCGATCGACGAACTCGTTCGCGCTCTCGGCGGAACCGACATCGTCGTCACGACCGGTCTGATCCTGCAGGAGCTGCTGCAAGGCGTCGTGCCCGATCGGGCACGGACGCAGATCATCGAGCGGTTCGCGAGCATGCCGCTCATCGAGCCCGACCGCGACGACTACATCGCCGCCGCCGGGCTGCGCAACCGCTGCCGCCGGGCCGGCGTCCAACTGGGAACCATCGACGCGCTCATCGCGCAGCTCGCCATCCGCCACGACCACACGCTCCTCTCGGCCGATCGCGACTTCGCGCATGCCAGCCCGCACATCCCGCTGCGCATCTGGCGTCCTGCGGCCGACTGAAATTCTTCTTCCCCACCTGCCAGGCTGGGCGTTGATGCACATCGACGCCGCTCTCGTCTCCGCTCTCGTCGCGGAGCAGCTCCCCGACCTCGCCGGCCTGCCGGTCCGTCCGGTCCCTCGCCAGGGGTGGGACAACCGCACGTTCCGCCTCGGCGACGAACTCTCCGTACGTCTGCCCAGCGCCGAGTGGTACGCGGCCGCAGTCGAGAAAGAAGAGCGGGTGCTCCAGTACCTCGACGGGCGCCTTCCCGTCACCGTCCCCGCGGTGGTCGCCGTAGGCGCGCCGAGCCGCTTGTTCCCGCACCCATGGTCGGTGCGGCGGTGGTTGCCGGGTGAGACGGTGGAGGCGGCATCCACTCTCGATCAGGTCGTCTTGGCGAAGGACGTCGGAGGGATGCTGGCGGCCCTGCGCGCGCTTCCGACCGAGGCCGGAGTGGCCGCAGGCCGGCACTCGTTCTATCGCGGCAGCCACCCGAGCGCCTACAGCGACCAGGTGCAGACGGCGCTGGAGCGCCTCGACGTCGACGCCGAGGCGTGCGCGGCGATCTGGCTGACCGCGACCACGAGCGTGTGGAGGTCGGCGCCCGTATGGTTCCACGGCGACGTCGCCGTCGGCAACCTGCTGGTGCAGCACGGCCGGCTGAGTGCCGTCATCGACTTCGGCACCTGCGGCGTGGGCGACCCGGCGTGCGACCTCGTCCTGGCGTGGACGCACTTCCGCGGCGAGGCGCGCACCGTCTTCCGCGCAGCCGCGGGGCTCGACGACGCGACGTGGCAGCGGGCGCGCGGCTGGGCGCTGTGGAAGTCGCTCGTGGTGCTGTCGGGACAGTCGAGCCCTGACGAGGGCGACGAGCACCGGCGGATCCTCGCCGAGGTGCTCGCCGACCCCGTGGTGTGAACGGCTCACCGGCCCGACGCCCGGCCTGCTGGAAGGCAGATCCTACGCGGCGAGGACGCCGCCGATCAGATGATCAACACGCATCGAGGACCGCCTCGGCAGCAGATCTATCGGCGTTTCCCACACCGAGGTCATAGGCGTCCAGTACGTCGATCCAATGCACCACGTAGTCACAGCGCTGCGACTCGATCGGAGGCAGCCACTCGCTGGGGCCGTAGTCGAGCTTCTCGTCGTTCATTTCCTTCGTGGTGGCGACGAGATTGATCGGGTCGTTCGCGAATCGCAATCGCTGTTCGGGCGTCCAGTACTCCGCTCCGTTCCGCCACGCCCACGCGAGGGCTACCACGTGGTCGATCGGGACGAGCTGAGACGACTCGTACCCGAAGGTGAAGTCCCGCACGACTCCGCTGTACGGATCGGTGAGCACGCCACTGACCACCTTGCAATCATTCGTGCCCGGCGCGAAGACAGGATCCGCCAGATCCCTCCCGAGGATGTCGTCGCGGGTGCGGCATCCGTTGCCGTCCACGTCATACCACGCCTCTCCGAAGGCATCGCGGTGGTATCGCGCGTCAGAGTGATCGTCGTCGACGGGAGCGGCCTCCAGGAGCACTCGCGCCCTGTCCACAGAGTCCGCAAACGGAGTCGATGGCGCCATCGTCGGAGAGGGGGCGGAACTCGGATGCGGTGACGCAGCGGCCTTCGTCGGCTGCGGACGAGCCGCCGGCGAAGTGAAGTCAGGCGACCCTGCGGGTGATCCGTGTGACTCTCCGATGGCAACGCCGACGGCCAGACCGACGCCCACCCCGATCAATAGGGCGATCACCACGACACCGCCCCACAGCGTCCATCGTCTCCGCGACGTGCGCGGAAGCGAACGCATACCCTGCGCCGAGGGCTCGCCTGATCTGCTCTGCGGTGCTGACGCCCCCGCCCCCGTCGGCGCACCAGGACGTGGCGGCGGGATCGCTCCGGGGGCGCCCGGGCGCGAAGGAGGTGCTTGCATCGATCAGATGCCCGAGTCGAATTCGTCGCTCGCCACTTCGGTCTCCTCCGGCGCCGCGGAGCCCGCCCTCGGTGCAGACGCGGTCTGGTCCCAAAGATGAATCGCACGAATCGGAACCGGTCCCGCGATGTCGACTCGCCAGCTCAGATCGACGAAACTGTTCGCCTCCTCCGGGAACGACACGACCTGCACCGGGGTCTTCTCGGAATAGTGCAGGTCCGCCGCAAGTCTCGACGGCAGCACGAGGTGGCTTTGCACCCGCTCGTGGTGTCGCTCACCCAGCTCGATGTCAGTGAGCACCGTCGTGCTCAGTGGCGTCACCGGATCAGATCGTCCTGCGAGCGATCCGAGCAGGAACTCGTCCCACGCGCGATCAGTGGCGATGGGCTCGCCGTTCGGGCCTCGCGCGATCACATGCAGCGGGTCATCGCTCACCGGCTGAACCCGGGGGCGCGTGACCTGGCCATCGGCCCGGTGCGCAGCCCTCATGAGAGCCTCCAACCGTGGACCAGCCACTCTCGTCAGCACTCGTTCATCGTCGATCGCCGCCAACAGCATGCTGCGACTGTGGTTCGACGCGTGCGGCAGGTCCTCGTCGAGCGTGTGCGGTCCGAACGAGCTCGAAAGCATCCCGCGGTCGATCGCGACCTCGCGCACGAGCGACTCGAACGCTTCGTGACGCCAACCGCGCACGAAGAGACGGTCGGTCATGACTCCGCGAAGACGGGTCGCACTCGCGTGATCGTCTTCGACCACGGTCGCGATCTGCACGGCGAACGGCATGCGGCCGCGCGCAACGACGAGATCGTCCTTCTGCGACCATCGTTCCGGCACATGCCACGGGCGGTGGATCGCTTTGGACAGAAGGATCATCCAGTCGACCGCCTGCCGATGCAGCGACGCGAGACGCGATGCCTCCTGCCGCGCAATCCGCGAATTGGCCCCGAGTTGCAGCAGGCGGTGGCGCTCAAGCTCGATCCGTCGCTGGAACTGTGACCAGCCCCGGTGATACGCGATGAGTGCCCCTGTCGTGAGGAAGATCATCAATGCCACGACGACGCCGATGGTCCACCACAGGAACTCGGACCGCTCGGGCTCGACGCCGTCGAATCCGCGACGGATCACGGTGTACACCGAGACAGCGAGCAGGATCAGCCCGATGATCCACGTCGGCACGATGACGCGATGGAAGCGGCTGCGGAGCCTGACTAGCTCGCCGGGTCGGGGCACCGTCATCGCGTCGATCTGCGCGCGCAGTTGTTCCGAGCGCTGCTCCGCCGCGCGGCGCTCCGCGCGGAGCCGCATCAACAGCCGCCAGACAAACGATCGGTCCTGCGTAGCCGCCCACTCGTCATAGGCCTTCACTCCGCGCCCGAATCGCTCAGCATCCGCCGCGTGTCGGGAGGCATTCATCTCGGCCTGATGCAACGCGGCTTCGACCGCCTTGACCTTGACGGATGTCTCGGGCACCACGCTCTCGGGCGCCGCTGCCTTCGGCGCTTCCGGATCGGCCGGTGGAGGTGGTGCCGCCGAATTCGCTGGACTCTCGGGGGCTGCGGGCGCGGTCGTGGACGATGTGGGTTTCGCCGCTGACCGATCCTGCAGCGCATCCAGTTCGTGACGGCGCGCGGCGAACTCGGCTTCTGCCTCGACGCGCGCAGCGACCGCGTCGGCTTGGGCATCCGCCAGCTGCCCTCGGGGGTCCTCGAGCGCCAATGCGTACCAGTCGACACTGACGGGATAATCCGGCGGAACGAGTTGCCGCGGCGCGACCCACGGATGATCCGGCAACGCCAGCACATCGCTCACGCGCCCGAAGATCGGCACGGCGTCCTCGATCGGTTCGAATCCGAGGTCACTGAGATCGGCGCTTCCGTCCAATGAGCCGAACACCTGTTCCCGCAACCGTGCCCATAGCCGTGGCGTCGATCTGATGTGAGACACCGCGGCCGGCGCGGCCGCCTCTGCGCGCGCCTGCACTTCGTCAGCGATGATGCGCTCGGCATCGGCGATCAGCTCCAGCTCGCGGACATCGAAGACGTGGTCTTCGTATCCCGCGAGCTCTTCCGAGCCCTCGTCGCTGTGCAGGGACTTGGTGACGCGTCGGTACGCACCCGAGGTCGTCCACCGCCAACTCCAAGCTGGCACGCGAGTGAGCTTATCGGCGCTGAACGAAAGGAATTGGCCGATCTGGCTGGCGGCGCTGGAGGCATGACGCACCGGTTCCACCGTCATCGACGGCTCGCGGAATCCCAGGGCTCCGTCATCCAGCGACATCGCGCCACGGACCATCTCGTCGATGTACCCGCTGACCAGCGCATCCTGGATGAACACCGTCCCTGCGGGCGGCGCGTTGAATCCGGGGTCGATGAGAGACGAGTCCGACTGCGCTGCCTCCTCCAGGACATGAGCGGCGGCTCGACGGCTCAGCGCACCGGTCAATACGGCATTGATGAAGACCCGCGACAGCCACACACTGCGGTGGCCCGACTCTTCGCGCCGCACCAGTTCGAAGCTCCCGGTCGGCAGCCCCTGCCATAGACCGGCCACGCTGACGACGTGCAGAAGGGTGAACCCGACGAATCGATCGTCGTCCCGCACGAAAGCATCGCCGGACCACGGGCTGGATCGATCCTCGGGCGATGCCACGATGACCGTCCCGAACTCCGACGATGCCCAATCCACGCGCTGTTGCAATTGGAACTCGGTCGGGGCGCAGATGAGTGTGGCGTGCTTCAGCTCCGCGGTCTGATCGAGCACGGTGCTGCCGGGGCTCGCCATCGGCATGGACTTGCGCACGTACTCGCGTACGTGCTCGGCGATCGCGTCCTGCGTGGCATCCATCTCGCGTGACGGAGCAGCGGAGCGCAGCTTCACGAGCCGCACCAGCACGAGCGCTTCCCGCGCGAGCGCCTCGAACAGGTCGACCTCTATTCGTCGCACCTCGAGGTCTACGTCGATACCCAACACGACCGCGACGATGCGGGGCGGGCCCACCGTGCCGTTGCCCACCCGTTCCGGCAACACCCAGAGGGCGGGTCCGAGCAAGCCCATCTTGGTCCAGTCGGCCGCAAGATCGAGCAGCTTCTCCCCTTGGTCCCCACTCGGGAGCAAGACGATACTCGCTTTTGCATCCGGCCAGAATCGATCGGCCACTAGATCCCCGAATCGTCGGAGCGAGTAGACATGACAGTCGAGATGAGACTCTCAAGCGCCTCGACGATGTAGTCCCGCAGCTCCCAGGTGACGGGATAGTCGTAGACCAGGACGGTGTCGTCCTGATCTACGACATCGGCGCGGAAACGTTCGAGCTCCTTCGACAGATACTGCCGGACGACCTCTCGACGCTCTTCGAATGCGTCGTCCACCGTCCCGGAGCGATCGGCCTTCGGCGACGGTGCGCCGTTGTCGAGGGTGCCGTGCTGCAACCATTCGGTGAGCGCCGGCGCCGGGGTTCCCTGCTCACCGCCGAGCGCAGCAAGCGCCTGATACGGCAGGAGCGGATCCAGGGTCCCGTCGACCTGGCACAGGGCGATCGCAATCGTCAGCGACTGCATCACGGCCCCGGGGTAATCGACCGGCTGCGCGTTGCGCGGAGTGAGGAGCGGGTGCGGGAACGCCACGTGCTTGCGCGATCGTGGATCCCACACGAGCAGCTCGACCCCTCGTTCGCCGTTTCCGCTCTTGGTGTCGAGCCGATTGAGGGTCTTGGCCACATACCATCCCCGGATCATCGAAGCGATCATCCGCTGGTCGGCGGGGATCGATTCACCGAGGAGGCGGGACCGCTTGAATTGCCAGAACGCCTCCCGGCTGTCCTGTGTTCCTGACTGACTGAGCCAGCCGCGCGCGATGGGCTCCATGACAGAGTCCATGACGATCGGCTGGTACGGGAACCCCGACATCGCAAACACCTCGATGGCGTCGACGCGAGCGTCGCGGAACCACGAGTCCGACGTGGCGTCATCCCAGAAGCCGAGCTCACCGAGCACGGTCTTGGTGATCGTGTGCATCGTCGTCCCTTCGCGGAACGGAATGGAGCTGATCACGAGGCTCGTGCTCTCGTTGATCGCCTTGTCGTGAACGGCGCGGAGGAGAGCGGGGTTGAGCTTCACCAGCGGCTCGCTCGCGCCCAGGGCAGCATGGAGCTGTTCACGGTATCGGTCGCGGCGGCGGGCGAAAACATCCGGCGTGACGAGGTTCTCGTCGAAATAGTTCAGCAGGTCCTCCCCGATGTAGGCCTGGAACGGCATGCCCTCCCGCCGCATCCACAGCCGCGCCCGCTCGAGATACACGTCCGGCTCAGTCTCCAAACGGAAGTGCGGGGACTGCGGGGCGAACGACATCTCAGGGTCTGCGGTCACGCTCGCCTTCCATGTACGCGTGTTGGCGATGAGCGTCCACGACGTCGGATCATCCTCGCGGATCTTGTCGGGAGCCGTCCCGACGAGGAGGTCTGTCATGATGCCGCGGATGGCGTCCTGATAACGGACCTCCTCCCCTGCCACGCTGGCACGGACGAGACGCTCGAACTCAGCCGGATAGTCGCTGTGGTCGATGAGCAGACGTTCGTTCGGCGCGGGCTCGTACTTGCGGGGAACTGTGGCGTCGATCCGTGACGGCCAGAACTGGAATTCGTTCGCTCGCTGATCCGTCGTCCGCGTGTCTCCGACCCGTTGCCGGACAGCTTGAAGCGCGCCGTCGAGATGCGTGCGCAGCGGCGCGAGGAACTCCGTACGCAGTTCGTTCAGCAGACGCGCAGCGCTCAAGCGGAGCCGAGACTCGCTTGCCCACTCCAACGCCTGCGCGAGACGCTCGATCGCGTGACCGATGACGTCCTGATCCGGGCGGATCGAGTTCTGGTTAGGCGCGTGGCGCAATTCATCGGCGACGAGCGACGGCAAGTCCAACACCCACTGATCGCGATTGCGCGCCTCGCCCTCGAGGCCATCTGCCGCACCGCGAAGGGTGCGATCCACTCGCGCCAGCATCGCGACGACGACGGGCAGACCCACCTCCGAGACCGATGTCGCGACGGTGTGGAGAATGTGCGACGGCATCCGCTTCGTCCATCCTTCGAGTCGCAGCTGGCGGTCGCGCTGGTCACGCGTGAGCAGCTCGGGCGACCGGTTTTCATACGAGCGCATGATCCGATCCGTCCAGACCGACAACTCGAGTCCGCCGGACTTGTCGAACCCACCGCTCTGTGTGAGCCACTGCGCCACGCCGTACTCCAGCTCCGCCTTGAGCTGGTCGAGGGTATCGGCGGCACGCAACGCGTCGATCACCTGGTCGTGTTCTTCGGTCTCCTCGTTGAGCTGGAGGTCATTGAGGAAGCGCTGGTAGGACTTGTCGGCACCCGACTCGATCCACTCGCGCTCCGTCTTCTGCGCGAAGAGCGGATCGCTCTCGGTGTGGGCGTAGAGCATCTGATCGATGACGGAGCGGGCGAAGCGCTCGGCGGAGTATTCGAGGAACCGCTCGCGTCCCAGAGTCACCCGGCCGAAGCCCATCGATGAGAACGGCGGAGAGTGGTGCACCGGGCTCGCCAGTCCCGAACGGTCCGCGAGCACGTTCGCGCCGACCCGCGCCTGCCAGTTGCCTGACGAATAGGCGACCATGTCGTCCTGCACCCGCTCGTCCGTGATCCACGCGGTCAGGCTCGTCGCCACGGCGGTGTACACCGAGGTCTGGTCATCGAAGGTCACCTTGCTGTTGCTCCGACCGACGATGAACGGATACGCGGCTCCGACGCGGTCCATGGCATCCCCGTACGATGGCGCAACACCCTGGCCCTTCAAGAGTTCCAGAGTCGACTCGGACGGCGTGTTCGACCAGAACCCGTTCATCGTCTCAGTGATCGCGGCGAGCGCGTTGCCCGGCATGCCGGCGCTGCCGTTGATCTGATCGAACACGTCGGGGGCATAAAGGATGCTGAACAGCTGGTTCGACCACGGGTGCTGCTTCGCTGTCGATTTCACGACCTCGATGACGTCGAGGAACTGGCCTGCACCCGAACCGCCGGCGATAGACGAGATGACGATCACCGTCGGGCTGGCGTCGCTGCCCTCACCGCGAACCTTGAGATGCTGACCCAGGGTACGCAACTCCGCCAAGGCCGTCGCGTCGCTCAGCCGACCGATCGCCGCGCGAGCCGCAGTGGCGATCTCCTTCGTCGAACCGAGTGCCACCGCCCGCCCGACCGCGCGGAACTGACCGGCCCCCTTGGTTACATCGACCTTCACGTAGCGAGGGTCGGGCAGCTGGCGCTGGATGTCGCGATGCACGCGCCGGTTGGAAGAGTGGGCGCTCTCGATCGATCGATAGACCGTGTTGTAGGTCGCGCCGGTCGACATCAGGCTCTTGTACTGCTGGGTCGGCAGAAACGGAGCGGGAAAGTCGGCCCCGTCCTGCGCGGTCGGCGTATCGAAGTGGAGGAACTGCCATGCTGCGGGGATGCCGGAGGTCCACCCGATCTGCTGAAGCTTCAGCTGCAGCTGATAGGTGATGCCACGGAGAGTCTTTCCACCGGAGCCACCGACGCCGATGATGAGAAAAGGCCTGAGCATGGTTGTTCGCTTTCTTGGGTGGGATCGAAGTCTTCAGCGACTGCTCGGTCGCGGCGGCGGCCCGCTGGAGCGTGGGGGCGGCGGTGTCGACCCGGGGTTGCCCGCGCCGCCACCGGAAGAGGGTGGTGCGGCCGGGCGCCGCGCGGGCGGAGCCACCGGCCCGCCACTGCTGCCCGAACTCGGACGAGCCGGAGGCGTGCCTGGCCCCGTGCCGCTCGAACCCGCCTGCGCAGACTCCACGCCGGCCGAGGTCTTCGTTTCGGTCGGGCCGGGCTTCTTCGGGATCGGCGGTGAAGACGCGGTTCGCGCGCGATCCATGGCATCGCCGACCTTCGTGTCCGCCATGATGCGGTTCAACCGTTCCCGGTACTGGGCGGGACCGTCGGACGATGCACGGTGGTAGATGACCACGGTGCCATCGACGTCGTCAGCGGTCTGGGCGCGCGACAGCGACGCAGCCGAGACGACGAACATCCAGAAGCCGTCGAGCGGCAGCTGCGTGAACTTCACCACACCGTCGGGTCGGATGTCTCCCGATCCTTCGGATCGTGCCGCGGTACGAGCGACCACGATCCGCTTTCCGGCCGCAGGTTGCACCCGGTACCAGGGTCGGATCAGTGGGAACCAAGGCACGACCGTGCTGATTCGACCCGCATCCGCATCATGCAGCGTGCGGACCTTGTCACTCGAGGCGAGGTAACGGAATCGCTCCGACAGAGCGGTGTCGCTGCTCGGCGCATCGGGGAAGACGATCCCGTGTGGTCCGACTTTCGCCGCGAATGATCCTCTCTGCAGAGAACTGTCGACATCCAGTGTGGACGTGAGGCGATTGAGCACCCAGAGGCCCAGCAGAGGGATCAGGATGCCGAGCGCCAGCAAGAGGAACACGAGGCCCGCGAGCGCGACGGCATTGGTCCGATGGAACGTGGCGAACTCGAGTTCGACGTCCTGATTCTGGACGGGATAGACGGCCTGGTCCGTACCGGATGCCGCTTTCAAAGTGACAGGAAGGATGGCACGCACCTGGGTGGAGGCGGCGGTGGAATTCTTCGCCGTCACGACGATCTCGGTGCCTTCAGCGGGAACGACTGTGCATCCTCCCGGTTTGTATCCCCAGTCCCACGTCGCGCCGCGGTCGACACCGTCGTCGGCGATCGTGGGGTCTTGGTCGAGGCAGATCTCACCCCCACCTGGGGGCGCCGAAACGTGAAGCCGAAACGCAGCTTCGCCCTCCGCACCGTCGAGATCGCTCAGCTTGACCACGTCGTCTATCAGCGGATAGTCGCTCGGAACCACCATCTCCACGGATTCCTGCGTGGTGACGGACATGAGCTCCAATCGGTGGCCGTTGGTGGTCAAGGGGTCGAGCGAAGCCTGGATGACGATCGTGTCCGCTTGGATATCATCGGGTATCCCCACGGTGATCGCTCCCGTTGCAGAGTCGATCCGAGGGTCAGTCAGCGGGATGAACGTCGAGAGCGGCGTCCCGTCCTCGCTGACGATATGCGCTGCGAGGGTGTAATCGAGCGCACTCAGATCGGCCGGTGAGCCATCGTGCGCGAGCACGTTCCCTCCCAGAGCCACCGAACGCTCGCCGTTTTCGCCGGCGACGATCGACGTCGTGTCATCGAATGCGATGCTCAACCCGCTGTAGAGGAACAGTGCGCGCGCACCCGATGACTCGAGCCGCCAAGTTCCCTGCATCTCTGCCGACGTGGTGTCGACGTCGATCGTGCTGGCACCATCGAACCTGGCCCACTCCGACGATGAGTCGCTGGTCGCGGCATCCAATTGAGAGTCTTCAGGCGGATGCAGCGTCCAGTCGCCGCTCACGATGATCCGAAAGCTCGAGATCCCCGGGTCGATGGTGAAGGACCCGTCGGGTTCGAACGGTTGCGGATAGCCGCCGCCGACTTGCGCACCGAGTTCCAGGAACACCAACCGCAGCGAGTCGGGGCTGGTGGCCTCGACGAACGCACCGTGCACGTAACTGTCGGGCATCGGGGATACTCCGCACCTCTCCCCGCTGGCCGGATCGACCCCCTCCACAAGCTTGCGCATCTGGCTGCTCGCTCCTTGCGCCGATGCGGTCGTGGCAAGGAGCGCTCCGATGACCACGACGCCACTCTCGCGATAGTCGTTGAACACGCCGGATTCACTGCACATGTCCAGGAGCGCGTTTCTGTCCTCCGGCCCCTGTCCGTCGGGCGATCTGATATCGATCTGGCCGTCGGTGAGCCAGACCAGCAGTTTGCAGCCGGATCGTCCCGCCAGCTCAACTTGGGCGCCTTCAAGTGCCGCCGGCCAGTTTGTGTATCCCGAGGGTGTTCTGCCGCTGATCGCGGCCTCCAACTCGTCGGGTCCCCCTTCTGCCCACTCGTGCCAGCCGATCTCCGTCGAGAATTGCGTACTGAAGAAGCCCGCGGCCCAGCTCACCGTGGCCTCGCCACCGAGCTTGCCCAGCTCTGCCAGGCTGTTCGCCAGAATCGGGGCGCGCAGGGCATCCGGATCCGAACCCGGACCGCCGTCATCCGAAGTCCGGAGGGACTGGGATGTGTCTACCAGGTAGTAGACGCTGAGCTCATCCTGCGACGCGAGACAGGTGCGCAGATCCGCGATCGCAGCCTGCCCGGACTCCGAAAGCAGAGATTCGTCCGACGAGGCCGTCGAGGCTGCTGCACCTCCGCCGAGCGCGAGCGTGCCCAGCACCGTGAGGAGAGCGAGCATCGCCGCAGCAGTGCGCTTCATGAGACTCCCAGCCACTCCGACAGGGGGACGCTGATGTTGAGGATGTGCCAAGCCCCGATGAGGATGCCGGCGCCGCACAGGAACAGCAGTGCAAGGGTCCAGCGGCGGCGCAGCACGATGTTTCGATTGCGTCGAAGACCGTTGCGTTGACTGATGACGTCCCACCCGTAAGCCGCGATCACGACGACGGGCGTGAGAACCCATCCCAGGATGCTGAGCCAGGCATACTCCGACCGCACAAGGGGAAGCGTCATGCCCATCAAAGCGATCGGCGCGCTGAAGCCCGTCGCCACCAGGAGCGCGATCGCGATACTGGCCGCGGTCGCCACGCCCCCGACCATCAGCGGCCACGGCGAGGCTGAGGAGCGGCCGGCCGGTAAGTCGCCGGCATGCGCGGATGCGCGAAGGTGAGCCGGCAACGAACTCGACATACGCAAGCCCTTTCTCTCGGGCCAGACGAGACGTAGCTGTCACACAGAGGACCGCTACGGAATTTTATGAGTAGTCACCGACTCGAAATGGCGCTCGTTATCGGCTCAGGCTATTACTGAGGTGACGTTCAGGTAAACAAGAGGGAAGACAACTCGACCGCGCAGCGAACGGCGTATGTCGTACGCCCAGTACGACCGCGAAGAGGTCGCGCAGCACCAGCCCGTGGTGGTCGACCTCAGTGAGACCGAACCCGGCGTCGCGGCCAACCGCGCGATCCGCGTGCTCGCCCACGCCGGCTGACAGACGCCGGCAGCACGACGCGCGACAGCACCGGCCTCGGATGTGTAGCATCATGTGTGAAGGAGTACACATGGCCACGAACCTCGCGATCGATCCGGACCTCCTCGACCATGCGTTCCAGGTGGGCGGCGAGCGGACGAAGAAGGCGACCGTGACGCTCGCGCTCGAGGAATTCATCGCGCGCCGCGAACAGTCGAAGATCCTCGACCTGATCGGCGAGCTCGAC
>Ga0160453_101006_pt1 | contig 12718 bp, 20 predicted proteins | sample HID1971K_E6MG_FD_108228 | JGI IMG/M metagenome (GOLD analysis project Ga0160453, IMG submission 108228) | Enriched millipede-associated microbial communities from UW Madison campus, WI, USA - HID1971K_E6 MG | ecosystem: Host-associated > Arthropoda: Insects > Digestive system > Unclassified ...
AAAGCCGATGTATCGCACATGCTGCGCTAGCTTTACCACGAATTTCCTTGGGTAGGCGTTACCGTGCGCTTTGCGACCGGCCGAAAGCTTGTCGGTCATTGATAGGTCGAGCGAGGGCATAGATACAATCATGTGCAGAACTCGCCAAGCTCACCAGTTTTTCGCCCTTTGGGAGGGGTGGCATGCCAATGGATTTTTTGCGGCGCATCAAAGATGCTGAGTTTCCGCTTGAACTTCATGATGTAGCCGACATTCGAAATGCGATTGTCCTTGAGGCTGCAGAACTGATCGAAGCTCAACTACCCGTCGTCAACGCTCCGTTGACTGACGCAAGGGCCATAGTCCTCCGGATCACGGCGCAGGGAAGGGCCGCGATATCCAAAAGCAGGGCAAGATAGCATTGCCATAGGTGCTTGCGCGTGAATCGAGACCGCGGGCCGAACGCCTTGTAGTTGGTCTTTCATTTTTCAGTGCTACCGCCTATGCAGCGAATGCCAATGGCGCTCTATCGCCCCCTTTTTCGCCGAACGATGCGGGGAAGGGGCTCGTTTCGGCAGTCAAAAATCGAACTGGGCTGGACGGGCGGTGATCGAGATGGCTGATTTCAGACGGCAGGTCCATCGACTTGCCCACCGCGGCAGTTCCTCGTAGGCAGTCACTGCTCGTCCAGCCGTGGCATTTGCGCAGCGCATCAGTCCTTGCCTTCACTGGGGAAAATGTCGGGCCGGACCAAGCCTTCAAGTCAGCGATCGATGACCTGCTTGGCATCTGGCTGGAAATCGCGAGCGAAACCTGGAGAGCGATCTCGGCTCGATGGCTCGGAGGGCTGTTCGCTTCCGAAAAGGAACTCATCAGCGAACGCGAAAGCCGCCCAGGCGACCCAGCGTGGCTTGGTGGGAACACATTGTCGTCCTAGCAACCTGGTGACGTGGTGCGCTAGCGCTTCCCGGTGGGCTTCATCGTGCTTTCAGGGAAAACCCTTGCTGAAAAGGCGAAGTCTTCTGACGGCAACCACAGAATACGGTGGAGACACTTCGATGGGTGAAGAGCACCATGAACGCTGCGCCTGTCCAACCTTGGCGGCGTGTCCATTGACGTGACTCTCGGTGAGGTCCCCGTGAAGTACATGAAGCTCATTTCCGCCACGGCCTGGTGCGCGTTCGCAATGTCTGCAGCACTCGCGCAGAACCTGGCACCTCCGACTACGCCTGGCCCGGCCGGAGGCAACGTTGCTACTGCCAATGCGCAGGGCGGATTGACGTCAGAGCAGTGGCTTGCTGCCGGAGCGGGTATTGCCATGTTCGCCGCGGCGATTAGCGGCAGCAGTGGCAACTCCGGCGGCGGCTTTGGTCTAGTTCCAGGCACAGGCACCACCGGCACGACCGGAACACGTTAACTGCGAATGAGCCGGCTCCCACTCCCTTTCCAAAAGGGAGAAAATTTCGACGGGGACGCCGAAACCGCACATTTCGCGCATTCTTAAAATGACGCCTCTCGACTTCCTTCGTATCCTGAGTACGGTCTCATTCCCGGCAACCATCACAGATGAAGCACAGTTGCAGCTCGTGTCCAAGCTGGCCTATCTTGAGCTCATCGATGCCGAGATATCGACCCCCAGGCATATTCGACGCACGTACCGAGAAGCTGGATTTGCGAAGATCTTTGGGCTGACGACACCAGGGATCCTGATGCTCCAGGAGGAAGGATCAAAATCGGACGTTGCAAAAATCGGAAAAGCGGCCAAGCTCGCCCAGAGCAGTTTGCAGGCCTGAGCGGAAACTCAGCGAGGGTCTGCTGCTCGGCAGAATTTTCAACCGACATGAAGGCGTGAATGTCGGGAAGATCGAGCATGCAGCTTTCCTTGCCGCTTCGGTCTCCAGCTATCGTGCTCGGAGCGGCGGTCGACGCTGCCTCCAAGGTTGCGCAATGACGGCCACGGCCGGAATACAAAGCCCCAAGTTAACATCGTGACCGCGATCGCGCAGACTATGAGTTCGCCCGCGCAGCGGTCGATAGCCTGCTCTTACGTGGCTTCATCTTTCCACTCGCGTTCGGTCGTATCTTCGGAGCCGTCGAGCCCGATCGACGTCGTCGGGAACGCTACTCCCAACAAGCCGGACGTTTAATGAAGACCATATTGCTGCGCAGGGTCATCATTGCATCCCATCGAGCGATGACGTGGAATTCCGGCCATTTTTCCTGTGCGAAAGGGCTTGGGATTCCTTGGGCCGGCCGGAGCTCTTGCAAGATCTCCCGTGGGTTGTCATGGCTGTTTACACCGGAGTTCCCAGCCGCGTGAAACGTTCCGTCCGGGTGGCACCTTGCCCGGCGTGTCGCCACGAGGTGGAGAGCTGAATGCTTGGCCAAGGAAAGAGCGCTAGGACCGAACTGGCCGCCCTGCTTGATAGAGCTTCGCAACCTATCAAATAATGGATAGTCGCCAATGTGCGCCGCCGATGTGCGGGAGGAGGGCGAGCGGCGGCGCTGATTACCGCGACTTTTGCAGAGCTGATGGAAGAGCTCTCAGTCACCTACGTCGCGCAGGTGTTCACCCGGCGGCTGCCCGGGCCTCATGGAGGGCTGGGGAACAGGGGTGCCAACCGGCGACGCGTCCTCGTCCTCGGCACTGGTCCTGGGGCCGTGTCGGTCATCTTCCGCTATCGCCATCAGCGCCAGACAGCCATCCGTCAGGGCTTGGCGCCAGCGCTTGTATGGATGAGGGCTAGAAGAGTGTTCGACCCACTGCGACGCGTCGTCGCCTTCCTCCATCAGCACCCAGTAAAAAGTCCCGGGATCCGGCTCGTCAACATGGACCGAAATGCGCCGAAGGTGGGTCATGTCCGCCCCTTTGAGCGCTCACGAACCTCTTCAGCTGAATTCCCCTCCGCCTTCAACGCGACCTGCAATGGCGTTTCGCTGCAACTACCCACTCCGGTCCGGGGCCTCAGTTGGTAGGGTTCTCTCAAGGAAATCAGTTCCCTGTCGAGCCCGACCTTCTTCGGATCTTCAAGCATAGAAGTCTCCTAGCTTCCAGAACACCTCGGTTGTCGGACATCGGCGTTGAGTGCGACGTAGGAAAATTTGGATTTGACCGACAGGCAAGGCCTAACGACGGCGAAGTCTGCTCTCATGGGCCTTGCGAAATCACCCCGCGGCCCGCTGCTTAAGGCAGCAGCGATCTCATGAGACTGTCTGCGCTTCCAAGAAGGCCACCGTGTCGGGCGCCCGCATGCTTCGCGCGAGGTCCAGTGCTGACAAGCCTTCTGTGCTCCGAGCGTTGATGTCGGCGCCGTGCTTTAGCAGTACCTTCAGAATGTCGAGCCGGTTGAACATGGCAGCGAACATGAGCGGCGTTTTGCCCCCCGGCGGTGCGAAGCTCGGCTGAGCCTCGTACTTCAGCAGCAGTTCCACGATTGGCTGAAAGCCTTTGAATGCTACTCCCGCAAGTGGCGTCTGGCCCTTATCGTTGAATCTATCTGGGTCGGCGCCGGCCCCCAGCAACGCACTGGTAGCTTCGGCGTGGCCATGATACGCGGCCAGCATCAGAAGGGTATCGCCGTTGTGATTGCTCATGTTGGGGGGAAGCCCGTTCTGCAGCAGACGCTCTAACGTTTGAGCATCGCCGGTGCGTGCCAGCTGAAAGACCTGTTGCGCAAATTCTAAGAATTCGGAGTCGGTCGACGATGTGTTTGCTTCTGACTTGCTCATGAGGCACGGGCTCCCTTGTGAAAGCGTGAGACAGGACAGATGCGCTTGTGAGGCGGTTCAAGCATTGAGGTCGCGCTCCTGACCGGATATCCACCTAAACGCATCTTTTTTGAGGGCTTCGGCAAGCTGGAGCCGGCTCTTGTAAACGCCAGCGGAATTGATAGTGGACTTGACGTGATCGCCTCGAAGAATCTCCGCTCGACCGGCCAGGTTACCGTTAGGCGCGGCGCGAGTAACTGCGCAACGCACCTCCCAGCCGTCGCGAAAGAATTGGGCATAGAAGTCCGGTGTGCTCATGATCCTCTCTCTATGAAGTGAGGCGCGGAAGGTTAGGCCTCGGCATCACCGATAGCGTCGGCGGTCGTCGCGTGGTTGTGTAAGCCAGGCTCCTCCGGTCACCGGTCTAGGTTGGACGGATGCAGGCGAGACCTTTCAGGATCGCCGGACCAGGTAAGTCACCAGTTGGCCAAGGAATCCGGCTTGAAAGGTCCAGAACTTCGGCTCGCGTCATTGGTACTGAAGATGCTGCTGGCTTCCATTCTTGTCGCTAGTGACGCGGCCCGGCTGGTAAGACTCGAGCGAAGCATTGCCAGGCATCGGCAGCCGAAGCTGTATTCGCTATGCCTCAGACGCGAGAGAGAAACCGGTGGCGGAGGCGAAATAGCAGACCGAGCCCATCGTCAAGCGTCCTGCGGCCGCTAGCGGCGTGGCGTGCAGTGTCGGACTCGGGCTGTGCATCGTGGGCAGGATCGAGGAGTAGGGAGCCAACCGTTCTGTTAACTGCAACCTAGCAACCGGCTCACGCTGACGCATTTCCATCGGCGTATACGGAAGTGCCGGCAGCTCAAGCGGAATCCAAGTGCTTGTTAAGCGCTCGAAAGTCTCAATCGATCTAGCACGCTCGGTGCGGGGGCATATCTGCGCATAGCGAAACGACGCGCCACTAGCGTCTGTTCCCAGCGAGATGTGTTCGACCCGAGCGAATAGAGAGAGGTGTCTGATACAGGCTGCAACCGTGAGCCCCTTTAGGGCTCGCGCGGCTCAGCCGACGCAATGGTCGGCGGAACTCCCCAGGCGGGGGGCAATGGGGGGGGTGAATCGAAGAAGCCAGTGGTATGTCGCCCCTTCCAACCTACGACGCACCGCACAAGGCTCTTATGCAGGACCAGTGCCATCGTCAAAATCCAAGGAGCGCAATTGCCGGGACTCTTGTTCGATGCGGACCCGTGCATTCCGCGCGCTGAAGGCGCCGTTCACATGTACGTAGCTGTGGTGCCGTCACCGACGACACCGCCGGCAAGATCCGCGTTTGCGCCAGAGGCGTGTATCCAGATTGCCAGTTCCGGCGGAGGCTGCGCGTGGAGGTCCGCTGCATGAAGCGACGCCGCCTTGGGCGGTGTGGTGTAAGACGTTCGGACTACACGGCGTGAGCGTCAGCCATGTAGTTCGAGAGGGGTGCTGGCCGTTGTGTGCCGACGGGCGGGGGCTGCCGCATGTCGAAACCGCCTCCTACAACGTCCGGCCATCGATAGGGATACAGTGTGCGACTTCGTCACAATCGACTTATGGGCCTCACGCACTTTGAGATGGAACAGCGGCTGCGCAAGGCTGGAGTCGCCCTGCGCCCCTATCCAATGCTCAACAAGTTCCTCTCGGATGCCGACTCGGAGACAGCCAACAAGATGCTCCTTCAGGCGGGTACGGTTTGGGAGAACGAGGTTGAGCGCCTCTTTGCGATTCAGCAGCAAGCAGAGGAGCTCACTGCTTACGCGAGCTTCGGTCAGCTGTTTGATGAGGTGTGTACGCAAGAGGGGATTTCCTCAGCCTTGGCTGTGCTCAATGCAGCCGTTCCGCATCGATACACGGCTGTCTTCCGACTCAGCGACAGGCGGATGGTAAATGTGGCGTTGGTCGACAAGCACGGTGAGCCGCTTCCTGAATTTCTCGCCGAGGTCCCGATCGCTTCCAGCTTTTGCCAGTACGTGCTGCGCGACGGCTCGTTTCTGACTGGCGATTCAAGCAGCGATCGTCGGCTGAATGGTCATCCGTATCAGGGCGTGATGCTTTCCTATTGCGGGATCCCCATCTTCGATCTCGAGGGCCGCGCAGTTGGGACCGCATGCCACTTCGACGTGATCTCACACGATATCGCTGAGGAGAAAATGGCCCACCTGAGGGCCGCTGCGCGCATCCTCTCGAACTACTTGTCCGATCACTCGGGTCAGTCGTAGGTCTCGAACGCGCGCTGGGCCTAGAGCGCAGCAGTGTCGCCAAAGATCCGAACGCATTCGGTAGACACTTAGCTTCGTACGCGCCCATAAGCTGGCTGCTTGATTCTGAGGAAAATGTTGTGCCTCTGGCGCGATAGCCGTGGCGAAAGAAAAATGGCCGGCAGGTAGTCCGGATTCAAGCGAATGCAGGTCATTCGCCGAGACTCCCATCGCAAGCATTCAGACGGCGGAAGGGCAATTTGCACGCTAACCGCTCGACGATTGCTTGTCGTTCATCAGTCAGAACATTCGCCAGCCACGTTTCTCGTTGAGGATGGCGTAGCCGTTAGCGTCCCCGCATTCGCAGGAGCGGAGGTAGCGAGGTTGGTGAGCTCGTGCTCGGCATCATCCGCGTGGCGGACGAACTCAGCAATGCAATCTTCCATGCCATCGGAAAGCACGTTCGCAGCACTCCGTTGACTCCCGAGAAGATCGTGCGCTGAGGCGGCAGTATGCCCGTTCCAAGCGGGCTTGGGTTTGGGGAGCAAAAATCAGGCAGTGGCCGTGAGCTCGGCCATCAGCTCTTCCTTGCGCGCCGCGAGGAGGTCGCGCACGGTCACCAAATCGAAGCCCTTGGCTGCTCGTGCCTTGATGAACATTTCGTTGCGCTCTTCCTTGACGTGGTGATCGATGTATTCGCCGAGAACCTTGACTTTGGCGTCGAACATGTCGTCGATCTCGGCGGCATTCTGGATCTGGGCGATCAGGTCCTTGGCGCTTGCATGCTCGTCCTAGGCCTCGTCGAGCAGGTCGGTCTCCTTCAAGGCTTCGCGCAACGCGGGATAGCTCGATCTGTGTGTGCACTGTGAGTTCAGCGCAGATCTGCTGGGCGAGGTCCCGCTTCTTGCCTGTGGCGCTTGCGGCCTTCGATCCCGCGAGTTCTTCATACGCCGTGAATATCTTCTTCACATTCTTGTGGTCGGTGTCGAGAAGGCTGCAGGCATCGGATTCGGCACGTTTGGTGGTCATGGAGTAGCTCCTGGTTGGTTCGGGGGGACCGATAAATTCAACCGACCCCAGTGCACGTCTCGTAGGCGGGTTGCGCACCGCTCCGAAGGGACGTCTCGGACGCGACGCCATGGATGCACAGAAACCGCTGGTACTTGTCGGCGCGCCTACCTTCGGTGGAGTCTGTTCACAGACGACATGACCTCGCACGCATTGCACACCTCCATCAGGGCCTGCTTTCGAGCAAGCCTGAAAGCCATTCATTTCCGAACCAACCTAGTCACCTTCGGATGAACACCTTTCCCATCAATGCGGTGCCGTACTCGGAGGACGTCAGAACGGAGTAGGAGGACGAAGCCGAGGTCACCGCGGAACTGCATGAGACCATGATCAGATGTCTAAAACGATGCTCGGCCACAGCCGCCATGGCACCCGTAGCATGCATACGAAGAGCTTCGGCCTGCTGTGCAGTAGCCTCGAAGTGTTTCGCAAGCTTCCGGCGATGCCGGCGCAGGTGCTGTTCGAGGTCCCAGGCCCTACGATGGATCGCTTGATGTTCTACGGCGCCCGTTGGCGCAGCTCGATGACCGAGTCTCCTTGCCCTGCGCGGTCTCGCTCAAGACCGCTCGCGTCGACGGCTGGAGGGTGCACGGCCATGAGTTAGACGCGATGCAGGACTTTCTCATGGTGGACAGTACTGCTTTCGCCGCCAAGGGCGGCGAGCGCTTCCTGCAACAGCTGAAGTTGCTGCGTTACGAGGGACAAGGCGGAAGGAAGCAAGCCGGTGTAGTCCTCCCTGCTGAACGGCCCGGCGTCAGCTCTGGAAGCCGTACGGGACGGGGCCACCCCGCTGCGATCGATGGGAGGCCAACCTAGGGCCTATCCGCTTGGCGCAGCCTTCTTTACTCAAGCGCCTCATCGCTTCGGCGATCACGTCGCCCAACTCTCGCTGGCACCCGTCTCTACTTCGCTCGTAGAAGAGCCGCTCGCCCCGGACCGGCAGAACGATCCCGACGCGGTGCGCGGCGCGTGAACCGGTCCGTCTTAAGTAGCTCGGGGAATGGGAATTGCGGGCCCAGCTCAAAACCGATCTGGAACGCCTGCCGATCAAAGACTATTCCGTCGAGTGGTCGCAGGCGGCAAGCCTGTGCGTTTCAGTCGCGCGGTTCAACATCAACATCTAGTCTAGCTGGAACAAGGCAAGGTCCTGCGCGATCGATGCCGGCCTTTCGGTCAACCCCCGGCACGGACGGGGGACCGCCGCCTCCTGGGCGGGGTGATACGCGCGCGAAAAGAGGTTTCTCCCGCTTCCGTCGCGCTTGGCAGTAGCGCCAATGGGCGTTCCATGCACGTACCTGCCGGCCTAACCGCGAAAACGAATCCCTGAGGCTTGCCGGGTCATGCCATGTTGGGCTGCCCGTTCGACGCCATAAGTCCGCCATCGACCGGCAGCGCGACGCCTGAGATGAAGCTGGCGTCGTCGCTTGCCAAGAAAGCCACGACCGCCGCGATTTCCGAGGGTTCGGCGCCGCGCCCCAGCGGAATGCGCTCGCGGAATTTCGCCATCAGCTTGCGGTCGCCCTTCATGTCCTGGGTCATCGGCGTGAAGGTCAGGCTCGGGCAGACCGCGTTGACGCGCACACCGTCCTTGCCGTGGTCGAGCGCGAGGGCCTTGGTGAAGTTGACGATCGCGCCCTTCGAGGCGTTGTAGAAGCCGAGCGCCCAGTCGCCACCCAGTCCCGACACCGATCCGGTGTTCACGATGCAGCCTCGGCTTGCGATCAGGTGCGGCATAGCCGCGCGGCAGCCATGGAAGACGCCGCCGACGTTGGTCGCCATGGTCTTGGCCCAACCGTCGAAAGGCGCCTCGGTCACGCTGCCCTCGACCGCGATGCCCGCATTGTTGAAGAGCACGTGCAGGGCACCGAAGCGTTTGATGGTAGCGGCCACCAGCGCTTGCACCTGCTTGTAGTTCGACACGTCGGTGACCTTGATCAACGTGCGCTCCGGCGGCAGGTTGGCGGCAACGCGCTCGAGCTTGACCTTGGTGTCGCCGGCAAGGACGACGCTGGCGCCCTCCTGCGAGAAACGGTGGGCCGTGGCCTCGCCAATGCCGGAACCGGCGCCCGTGACGATGACGACGCGATCGGTGAAACGCTCCATGCTGCTGCTCCTAGACGGTAAGAAGCACGAGCTTGCGGCGAGGCCCGAGGCCAGAATGTCGGTTTACGGCGATTGCGCTGTCGGACGCATGCCTATGGTCCTCATTCCCAATACCTGAAAACGCTGAGTTTGCCGTCACTTTCTACCCGCGCCATTCGTACGTCGGACAGATTCGAGATCCATTTTTCGCGCAGTTTGGACATCAATTTCTCGTTGTTGGTCAATTTGCGCTGCAGCGGTCGCTGAATGATCTTGCCGTGCTTGACCAACGATTCGGCCGACGGTGCAGACGCCGAGAAACCTTCGGAGGATGGTCGCTTAGCTAGCCCAATGCGTGGTTTCACCCGATCAACGTTGAGATGGTTACTAGGCCATTCACGACTGTCTCGTAGTCGCGTTGCTTTGCGTTGCTCGAGGCGCTCGGCGATCAAGGTGACACAGGTCCGCCACGCCCACTGATCCGCCCCGCGCCGCAGCAAGAAGCGGAACGCGATCAAAAGAAATCAGTAAACGACTGTTCCTCGCAACGTCATTTGCCGAAGCGGTGCCTCAATTCGCAGCAGTTCTAGATGCAACTGCGTGATTCAGCCGGATGGACGCCCAGTTTTGATGCTTTGAGCAACTGTGTAGTGGCGTCGGCGGCGCAGGGGAGGTCGCAAATGACTCCACATCGTATTAACGGAAGTCCCTTCCCGATAAACAAGGCCGAGGCGTTCAAGCGTTCGCTCGCTCCATGCTTTCACGATCCTCGCGCCTTCTCGAATCTGCAAGTGCCAAAAAACACGTCGTGTTTCTGATTGACGCCATGTCCATTTGCCGAGACTTTCCCGATGCAGTCAAGTTGCTGCCTGACGCCGCACCGTTGGCTTCCGCATGGCGGAACTCAAGGCTCGCTGCCGCCGTGACAGTGTGCAGTAAATCATATTGCGCGAGCAGCTCGCGCCCCGCGTCCCAGTTACGCCGCGGGCCCATCGCCGTGAGGGAGGAGCCTGGGCGCCCCGGCCCGAGTAGTGCGCTGTGCAAGGCGTCTTGGCTAAGTCACGCATTCCAGCAGGCGTTGGTTGCCGCGGCCGCGTCCAACCCCTATCGTGCAAGGCGGAGCTGGAAGTGGCCGTTGCTTCGGTGTGAAGTTCGCGGCACCATCATCGGCGATAACGCTCGGTCAAATCCGCTCGAAAGGGGACGCCTCGCAGTCCTTAGCGCCTGGAGGAGTCGGCGCCAAGATCACTTCCAGGCCAACTTCACACAGCTCGGTGGCCAGATCGTGGAACTGTCCTTACTTGATCTTCAAATGCGAACCGGTGTCCTTCGGTTGAAAACGCGTTGAATAGCAGGCGATCAGATCTGGCGCGGCCACGGGAGAGGCACCGAGGCAATCGTTGGTGCGCCACTATGCATGATCTGGGCGATCCGTGTTCGCTACTCTCCAATCCAAGGAGAAGCCATGTTCCGACGAAGATCTCGTTCGCTCGCGCTGACAGGAGCTTTCGCGATGCTCTCCGCTTCGGTACTTCGGCGGCAGTCGCTCAGGATGCCGGCACGAGAAGTTTCAAGACGTCGGCCGCGTTCAGTGCGAGGATTTTCACGCCGAAGTCCATTCGAGGACCGAGAGGCGCATCGTCGAAACGGGCCGCGACAGCAAGCCGTTGGATCGCTCGCGCGGTCAGGCCGATGCCAGGTCGAGCCGGACCTCGCTAGTGGTTAAAACAAGAAATTGCGAGGCCTACGAAGCGGCCTGCAAACACGAGTTTCGGTTTCGGTTTGAATATTAATCAACCCTTAAATGCGATAAGGTGATATAATCCTTATGTGGTGGCGAGAGCTCACGCTCGTTCGTCATTTCAGAGGTTGTGACGGGGTGGGGACTTCCCGTAGCTGCCAATGTCGCGACTGTCGTCGCCCCGTTTGGGCTGTTGAGCTGCAGCCAATGAGTTCCCGATGCTCAGCGCAGATGTTTTCTCACCTGCGATCTTGATCGAAATAGGTTTCTTCCATCGCCATTTCTGTGGGTTCGTTCGTCGTCTCGCCCTCGACACACCCGGCCAACGGCAGCCGCTGTCGCGCTTCTTCATCGAGTCAAGGGAAACGGCAACCCCCGCCGGGTGCTCCACTTTGACGAGGCCTTCGTTTCGCGTGGAGCTGCCCGAATTTTGCGGTCACACAAGGCTGGATGCGCGCGTGCATAAAACCTGTTCTTGCGCGCGTTCGTTTCGATGACTTTTGGTGCGCGGACTCCTTGCGCAATCCACACACTCTTGTTCCAACGGTGCCACATCCGGTGCGCACCTTTTTCCGAAAGGCTTATTCAATGAGCAGAAAAATCTTCGTAGGCAACCTGCCTTTTTCCGTCACCAATTCCAGCCTTGAAAGCAACTTTGCTGAATTCGGGAGCGTCTCCTCGGCCAAGGTAATGATGGACCGTGAAACCGGCCGCTCCAAGGGCTTCGGCTTCGTGGAAATGGCGTCTGCTGAACTCGCACAGGCCGCTATCAGTGGCTTGAACGGTGTGTCCGTCGATGGACGCTCCATTGTCGTGAGCCTAGCGCGCCCGCGCGAAGCGGGTAGTGGCGCGGGTAGTTACAGTGCGGCAGGCTACAGTGCGAGCAACCGGTCCGACGTTGGGTACGGCAATGGCGGCTTCGGTGGCGGTCGTTACTGAGCATAGGACATCTCCCTGAAAAAAACCGGCTCTGATGGCCGGTTTTTTTTCTTTGATACCTTATGAATACCATCGAGCGACAACACCACTCTCAGTGTCGATCTTCGTCTTCGATGCCTTGGTTGACAGGGCCTCGCTGCGAACGTGTACAAAGATTTCTCGACGAGAGCCGACAGTGAAGCGCTATCAGGAACCGGAACTGCCTGTATGCCCGTGGAGGTAGCGGCGAACGGGGTCCCCTCTAGCGTTTGACTGATGGGGACAGGGTGGGGCGCATGACGGCGTCGTAGTGTCTTCTTTTCGACGCTCCAGATGAGCGTTGCGCTGCGGCATCGCGGCCGCACCCAAATCGAGGCGAGTATCCAAACCCGACGTAACCAGGGCCAAACTGACATCGAGGATCGCAGGGCCGCGGGGCGCCGAGGCCCTCATGACGTGCAGGCGGCATACGGTGCGGCCGATAAGGATCGATCGTCCGGCAGTCGGGCCCTGCGCGACATCTGTCGTGTCGCTCATATCGACCTCGCTGGCCGCTCCGCGCACGAATCGCTCACCGGAACATCGGCTCGCAGGTGTTTTTCGCAACGATGCGCTGAGTATTGGCAAGGAGGCTACCAATGCCGATCAAGCCGATCAAGCCGATCAAGCCGATCAAGCCGATCAAGCCGATCAAGCCGATCCCGGCGCCAGAGCGGGCGCGACAAAAGCCTAGACTGTCTGCGCGCGCAGCCATCGCAGTTCGCGCCATTAGTGGTTGACCGGGAGAACTGGCGTGTCGGCTGACAGGCGCGTACTGCAATACGGCTCAGCCTGACGCATGATTACCTCCGACTCTCTGACGCCCATGCTACTGGCACAGCGGCCATCCGATCTGAGCGTCCCGGGATGGTTGTACGAGATCAAGTTCGACGGATACAGGCTGCTCGTGGAGATCGACGGCTAGGTGCGTCTGCGCACGCTCCATGGGATC
>Ga0160453_101008_pt1 | contig 12707 bp, 13 predicted proteins | sample HID1971K_E6MG_FD_108228 | JGI IMG/M metagenome (GOLD analysis project Ga0160453, IMG submission 108228) | Enriched millipede-associated microbial communities from UW Madison campus, WI, USA - HID1971K_E6 MG | ecosystem: Host-associated > Arthropoda: Insects > Digestive system > Unclassified ...
CTCGACGGGTGTCCAATGGCCGCACTTCGGCAGCACCACCACGCGCTTGCTGGCGGCGCGGTGCAGCCGGTCGGCCATGGCGCGCACGGCCTGCGGCGGCGCCACGCCGTCCTCGTCGCCGGTCACCAGCAGCACCGCGGCCTCGATGTTCTCCACCGCCGCGGGCTGCGCGCCGGCCAGGGCCTCGCAGCTGCGCGCATAGGCCTCGCCGTCCTGGCGCATCAGGCTCTCGCGCACGAAGGCCACCGCCACCGGCAGCCGCTGGCGCGTGTCGGCCGAGATCGCGCCCTGCAGCAGCGCCTGCGTGATCTCGTGCATGCCCGCCGCGCCGCCGCGCGCCTTGTCGGCGCGGGCCTTCATCGCGGTGCGCGCCGCGTCGGGCGGCGCGATCAGCGGACCGAACAGCGCGAGGCTCGCCACGCACTTCGGATGGGCCGCGGCGATGTGCTGGCAGACGATGGTGCCCATCGAATGGCCGACCCAGTGCGCGCGCTGGATGCCCAGGCGTTCGCAGACCGATAGCACGGTCGCTACATAGCGCTCGATCGTGAGCGGCCCTTCGGCGCGCTGCGAGCGGCCGCTGCCGGGCAGGTCGATGCGCACCACGCGATGGCGCGCCAGCGCGAGCATCAGCGGCGTGTAGGTGTTCGAGCTGCCGCCCAGGCCATGCACGCAGACGACCACCGGGCCTTCGCCCTCGTCCTCCACCGCGATGCGGTCGATGAGCTGGAAGCTCATGCGAGGGCCTCGAAGCGGTTCTCGATGACGCCGATGCCGTCGATCTCGATGCGCACCGTGTCGCCCCGGCCCAGCCATTGCGGCGGGTCCAGGCCCATGCCCACGCCCGAGGGCGTGCCGGTGGCGATCACGTCGCCCGGATGCAGCGTGATGCCGCGCGAGCAGGTCTCGATCAGCGTCGGGATGTCGAAGATCATGTCGCGCGTCAGGCCGTCCTGGCGCAGCGCGCCGTTGACCCAGCCGCGCACGCGCGTGGCGCGGCCGTCCATCTCGTCGGCCGTCACGATCCACGGGCCCATCGGGCAGAAGGTGTCGAAGCTCTTGCCGAGGTCCCACTGCTGGTGGCGCATCTGCACGTCGCGCGCCGTGACGTCGTTGACGATGGTGTAGCCGAACACATGCTCCATCGCCTGCGAGCGCGGGATGTCGCGCCCGCCGCGGCCGATGATCACCGCGAGTTCGGATTCGTAGTCGATCTGCACCGACACCGAGGAGCGCGGCAGCCGCACCGGATCGTGCGGGCCGATCACGCATTCGCCGAGCTTGCCGAACACGATCGGCCACGGATCGCTCTCGGGCATGCTGCTGCGGAACACCGAGCCCGCGAGTTCGGCCGCATGCGCGCGGTAGTTGCGCCCGACGCAGAACAGGCCGCGCAGCGGGCGCGGCAGCGGGGCGCGCAGGGCGATCACCTCGACCGGCAGTCGCGTGCCCGAGGGCTGCGGCAGCGGCTCGTTGCGTGCCAGCGCCTCGATCAGCGGCAGCACGCCGCGCGAGGCGTCGCCCACCGCCAACGGCGTGGCTTCCCGGCCGTCGGCCGAGATCGTGCCCGCATGGTTGCGGCCACCCCAACTCCAGCTTGCGAAGCGCATCGACTTTGTCTCCATATGGCCCCGAGGTCGTCGCGCTGTGCGCCGATCGCCTCGGTGGCTCCGGAAGTCATCTAGGGATTTTTGAGACTTGCGTCTCAAATCTGGGTGCGCGGATCATACGAGCCGTGTCACCATCTCCACAAGACGACTTCCGCATTTCCGAACCCCGTACAAACCCGATGGCAAGACTCAAGCACACACCGAGCGAGGCGCCGCGCGCACCGGAACGCGGCGTTCGCGCCGCCACCTTCCGCCAGCTGCTGCAGGCCGCGATGGACATCATTCGATTGAAGGGCCATATCCCCTCGGTGGCCGAAGCGGCGGCGCGGTCGAACGTGTCGCGCGCCACCGCCTACCGCTACTTCCCGAGCCGCAGCGCGCTCGTCACCGCGGTGGTCGACAGCTCGCTGGGCCCGGTGCGCCAGATGGCCTCGGACAACCCGAACGGCCGCGAGCGGCTGCACGAGCTGTTCTGCCAGACCTTCCCGCGCTTCAAGGAATTCGAGGCGCCGATGCGCGCCGCGGCGCAGCTCTCGCTCGAGCAGTGGGGCCTCGAGCGCGCGGGCCTGCTGGCCGAGGAACCGTACCGGCGCGGCCATCGCGTGCGCATCCTCGAGCATGCGCTCGAGCCGATGTCGCCGCTCTTGAGCCCGCGCATGCGCGACCGGCTGCACCATGCCCTCTCGATCGTCTACGGCATCGAGCCCTACGTGGTGCTCAAGGACATCTGGGGCCTCGAGGACCGCGAGGTCGAACGCACCGCGCTGTGGATGGCCGACGCGCTGGTCGATGCCGCGCTGCGCGACTCGGCAGCGAACCGCGCGGCGGCCGAAGCCGCGGCGGCGTCGACACCGCCGCCGGCGCCCGAATGGTTCGATGCGCAGTACAACAACCGCGCGCGCATTCCCGAACACCCGTCGATCCTGAAGTACTGGGCCGATGCATCGGCCCAGGCGCTGCAGCGGCCCGAATGGATTCGCGACCTGGCCTACGGCGATGACGAGAGCGAACGGCTCGACATCCTGCCGGCCGCATCGGGTGCCGGGAAGGCGCCGGTCTTCGTCTACATCCACGGCGGCTACTGGCGCGCGCTCGACAAGCGCGACCATGCCTTCCTCGCGCCGCCGCTGGCCGATGCCGGTGCCACCTTCGTGCAGCTCAACTACGCGCTGTGCCCGGCGGTCGACATCGAGCACATCGCGCGGCAGATGGCGCAGGCGCTGGCCTGGGTGCATCGCAACATCGCGGCGCATGGCGGCGATCCGGAGCGCATCGTCGTCGCGGGCCATTCGGCCGGCGGCCACCTCGCCACCATGCTGCTGGCCTGCGACTGGCAGCGCGTTGCGCCCGACCTGCCGCGCGATCTCGTCAAGTCGGCGCTGCCGATCTCGGGCGTCTACGAACTCGAGCCCCTGCGGCACGCGCCTTTCCTCGCGGCCGACATCGGGCTGACCGAGGCCTCTGCGCTGCGGTTGAGCCCGGCCGCGATGCCCGCGCCGAAGCAGGGCACCCTGGTGACCGTGGTCGGTGGCGACGAGAGCGAGGAGTTCCACCGCCAGGCCGAGTTGATCGCCAGCGTCTGGGGCCGCCGCGTGGTGGTGGGTGCCGAGCGGCCCGCGAACCGCAACCACATGAGCGTGCTGGCCGATCTCGCGGACCCGGCATCGGGCACGCACCGGCGCGCGCTGGGCCTGCTCGGGCTCGCCGGCTCGCCGCGCTGATTCCGGCCGGCGCGCGGACCGCGCGCCCCGTGGGGTCTGGAAGCCCCACGACGTGGCGCGCCCACGTCCGACAAGCCCCCGGGGGGGCCCGCGTCGTACAAGTTGCTCAACCTGCTTCAACTTCAATCCCAGGAGAGCTGACCGATGAGCGACAAGAAGCCCAACCCCGTGATCAATGCGGTGTCCAATGTCGTGGCGGCCCTGCGCGCCGACGACGACCAGATCGCGGTGGCGAAGGCCCACGAATCCCTCGAACCCCAGGCGATCGAGAAACTCACGCCGGAGGAGGCGCGCCGGCAACCGACCGCGGCCGATGCCGTGAAGAAGGTGCTCGAGCGGCAGAACCGCTCGGCCGCGCCCGAGACCCTGGTGCCCGGCGTGACCACGCGCGAGCTGTCGGTGGACGGCGCCACCGGCCCGCTGGCCGCCACGCTTTACACGCCCGCGGGCCAGGGGCCCTTTCCCGTCGTCTTGTATTTCCATGGCGGCGGCTGGGTGATCGCCAACCGGCAGGTGTACGACGGCGGCGCGCGCGGGCTTGCCGCGGCCGCGCAGGCCATGGTGCTGTCGGTCGACTACCGCCTCGCGCCCGAGCACAAGTTCCCGGCCGCATGGGACGACGCGCTGGCCGCCTACCGCTGGCTCGCGGCGAACGCGGCTTCGTTCGGCGGCGATGCCTCGCGCCTCGCGCTCGCGGGCGAGTCGGCCGGCGGCAACCTGGCGGTGGCAACGGCCATCGCCGCGCGCGATGCCGGCCTGAGCGCCCCGCGCCATGTGCTGTCGGTCTACCCGGTCGCGCAGACCAGCCGCAACACCGAGTCCTACCTCGAGAACGCGATCGCCAAGCCGCTCAACCGCGCGATGATGGACTGGTTCTTCACCCATGTGACGCGCAGCGAGCAGGACCTCGACGACCCGCGGCTGTCGCTGGTCGATGCGCCGCTCGCGGGGCTGGCGCCCGTCACCATCGTCAATGCCAGGCTCGATCCGCTGCGCAGCGACGGCGCGAAGCTCGAGAGCGCCCTGCTCGAGGCCGGCGTGGAGGTCGCGCGCAAGGAGTACGAGGGCGTGGCGCACGAGTTCTTCGGCGCCGCGGCGGTGCTCGAGAAGGCCAGGGACGCGCAGGCCTTCGCGGGCGAGCGGCTGCGGCGATCGTTCGCGCGCTGAGCACCCGGAACCCACATGACTGCGAGCACACCATGAGCTTGACCGGCTACCTCGTCGAGGACAACCCCCTGATTCGCGACAGCCTGATCGCGACGCTGGAAGAGCTCGCGCCCGTGCACATGGTCGGCACCGCCGAGACCCAGGCCGAGGCCGTGGCCTGGCTGCACGACGCCGACGGTCAATGGGACGTGGCCGTGGTCGATCTCTTCCTGCGCCACGGCACCGGCTTCGGCGTGCTCATGGGCTGCAGGGACCGCCTGCCGCGCCAGCGCATGGTGATCTTCTCGAACTTCGCGACCCAGGACATGCGCGAGCGCGCGCTGCTGCTGGGTGCCGATGCGGTGTTCGACAAGTCGACGGAGATCGAGGGCCTGCTGCGCTTTCTCGAGGAGACGGAGCGCGCGGTCGACCGGTCCTGAAGGCGAGCGCGTGGGCTCGATTCCGTACCATCACGGGTTCAGCCTTTGTTCCGATCCCCGCTCCATGCCCGAGCTCTCTTTCCGCCAAGCCCTTCCTTCCGATGCCGAACGCTGCTACGCGATCGAGATCGGTGCCTACGAAGGCGACGAGGCCGCCACGTTGGCCAAGATCCGCACCCGCATCGCGCAGTACCCGCAGGGCTTCGTCGTCATGGAGCTCGAGGGGCAGCTCATCGGCTTCATCAACAGCGGGTGCGCGCACGACGTCGTGATGTCGGACGAGGCCTTCAAGGAACTGGTCGGCCACGACCCCGAGGCACCCAACGTCGTGATCATGTCGGTGGTCATCGATCCGCCGTTCCAGGGGCGGGGATACGCCACCGTGATGATGAAGACCTTCGTCGAGCGGATGCGGCGGGCCGGCAAGCGGACGATCCACCTGATGTGCAAGGAGCGGCATGTGGCGCTCTATGAACGCCAGGGGTATGGGTACGTGCGGCCTTCGCCGTCGGACCACGGGGGGATGTCCTGGCACGAGATGGTGATGACGCTGTAGCCGCAGCGCTGCCGCCTGGGCAGTCGCAAGTCCTTCAATCGATGAAGGACGCCAGCTCTTCGGGTGACCCGGTGGGGAATGCCTCCTTGAGGAAGTCCAGGAACGCCGACACGCGCGCGCTCAGGAGACGACGCGACGGATACAGCGCCCACAGCGCGATCTCGGGTCCCTCGACATCGCCCCACAGCGTGAGCTTTCCCGCGCGCAGGTCATGCGTCACCAGCGACAGCGGCAGCCGTGCGGCACCCACGCCCGCCCTGGCCGCGTCGCGGACCATGAACAACGAGGACAGGCGCAGCACGGGTTTCGCGGCGATGCGCTTCGTGCCCGAACGACTGCGCATCTCCCAGGTCACGGTCTGGTCTCCCGTGCCGCCTTCGCGCAGCACGGCCGGCACCGGCGCCTTGCCCGCCGGCCGCGCAAGCGTCGGACTCGCGACCACCACGAGCCGGTCCCTGAGAATGATCCGGCCCACCAGTTGCGCATCGGGGTCCGGATTCACCCGGATCACCACGTCATAGCCCTCCTCGACCATGTCGACGGCCCGGTCCTCGGTCGTCACCTCCAGCTGAACCTCGCTGTGCTTCAGCGCGAATCGCGCGGCGAGCTTGCCCATCGCGGCCTGCGAGAACAGCAGCGGCGCGCTCACCCTCAATCGGCCGCGCGGTGCCTGGCCGCCCGACGCGATCTCCGCGGCGGTTTCGTCGATCTCGGTGAGCAGCACGCTGGTTCGCTCGTAGAGGGCACGGCCTTCCTCGGTGAGCTTGAGGGTGCGCGCGCCGCGCTCCAGCAGGCGCAAGCCGAGCTCGCTTTCGAGGTCGGCGACCCGGCGCGACAGCGTCGCCTTGGGCCGACCGGATTCGCGGGCCGCGCGCCCGAAGCCCCCGTGGCGCGCCACGAGGTTGAAGTCGGCGAGGGCAAGGAAGTCCATGGTCCTAGATGTTCCATTGATGAGACGAGGTGTCCAAATATACGGGCTATCGGATCATCCATGGAACTCGGAAGATCAAGGCTCCTTCAACGAACCGGAGCCATTCCATGACCATCCTCATCACCGGCGCGAGCGGCAACATCGGCCGCCAAGTCGTCCAGCAACTCGCGGATCGCGGTGCCGCGGTGCGCGCACTCGTGCGCGATCCATCGAAAGTCGCCTTCCCCACGGGCGTGGAGATCGCGCAGGGCGACCTGCTCGACGTGGACGCGATGCGCCGCGCCCTGGCGGGCGTCTCCACCCTGTTCCTGCTCAACGGCGTCGTGCCCGACGAGTTCACGCAGGCCCTGGTCGCGCTCAACCTGGCGCGCGAGGCGGGGATCGAGCGCGTCGTCTACCTGTCCGTGATCCACAGCGACATCTACGTGAACGTCCCGCATTTCGCGGGCAAGTTCGCGGTGGAGCGGATGCTCGAGCAGATGGGCTTCGGCGCCACCATCCTGCGGCCGGCCTATTTCATGCAGAACGACCTGACGATCAAGGACGTGGTGCTCGAGCACGGCGTCTACCCGATGCCGATCGGCGGCAAGGGGCTGGCGATGATCGACACGCGCGACATCGCGGAGATCGCCGCCATCGAACTGATGCGGCGCGAGGCGTCCGCACCGCTCGCGCTCGAGCGCATCAACCTCGTCGGGCCCGATATCTTGGCCGGCCACGACATCGCCGGCATCTGGTCGGACGTGCTGGGTCGTCCGGTCGCCTACGGCGGCGACGACACCGCCGGCTTCGAGAAGAACCTGCAGAACTTCATGCCGGGCTGGATGGCCTACGACATGCGTCTCATGAGCGAACGCTTCCTGTCGGACGGAATGATCCCGCAGGCCGACGACGTGCAAAGGCTCGTGGCGCTGCTGGGACGGCCGCTGCGCTCGTACCGCGATTTCGCATCCGGCCTCGCCGCCGCGGCCTGAACACCCGATCCACCAACGAACACCAAGGACGCACCGTCATGATCTACTCATCCGCCACGGTCGCCGTGAACCCGCACGGCGAAACCCCGCTCACGCGCGAGCAAGCGTGGAAAGGCCTCGAACTGAAGGCGCGCGACGCACGCCTGTTCCTCCCACCCGGCCTGTGCACGCGTTGCGATGTCGTCGAGCAGGGCGCGACCCACTTCGTGCGCGAGGCCACGATCGCCGGCGCCGACCTGCGCGAGATCATCGCCCTGGAGCCGCAGCGCAAGGTCACCTTCTTCCAGGCGAGCGGTCCGCGCGAAGGCGCGATCGTCAACGAGCTGTTCGAGGACGAGGCCGGCGCGTTGCAGCTGCGCTTCTATTGCTACATCGGACTGCGCGGCAAGACGCCGAACGGCCCCGAGGAGCAGGCCGAGCAGGCGATGTTCGACAGCGAACAGGGCTACCGCAGTGCGCTGCTGTCGACCTTGAAGCGCACGCGCGAACTGCTCGTCCAGGGCCGACTGTGAGGACATGCCGTGGACACGCACCCCGTCATGCGACGGGGTCGAGTTTGCGGATGGTGCGCTGCCATCCCCCTTGCGTCCTCAGCCCGCGCTGGCGGGCACCGGCGTGTTGAGCAGTTGCTGCTCCCACAGGTAGGCGATGCCGCTGCCTCCCGCGTGCTGCGTGATCACCTGGGTCAAGGCGGCGGCGCTGTCGGTGCGTGCCCAGTCGCGCTGCCATTCCGAGGCGACCGCGAGCCAGGTGAGCATGTTCGCGCCGGCCGCGATCATGCGCTGGATCGCGACCTGGTGCGCCTCGACCGAGACCCCGCCCGACGCATCGGTGACCACGGTGACGTCCCAGCCTTCGCCGAGCGCCTGGATCGTCGGCATCGCGACGCAGACCTCGGTCCACAGGCCCGCGATGATCAGTTGCTTGCGGCCCGTGGCCTTGACCGCGTCGACCACGGTCTTGTCCTGCCAGGTGTTGATGAAGGTGCGGTCGATGACCTCCTGGCCGGGAAACACATCGGTGAGCTGCGGAAAGAGCAGGCCGCCGCGCTCGGCGATCACGCTCGTCAGGATGGTGGGAACGCCGAAGGCCTTGGCGGCCTTCGCGAGGCCGACGGTGTTGTTGACGACCATCTGCGGTTCGTGACTGTTCAGGTTCGCGAGCTGGTAGGGCTGGTGGTCGATCAGGACGAGGACCGAGTCTTCGGGACGAAGAAGCGAAGAAAGGCCGTTGCGAGAAGTCATTGCTGGTTCCTGTGTTGCCGCTGTTGCGGGATGGGTTCGAGACGACGAGTTCGCTCGTGGCGACGTCGTCCGCAGGGAGTATTGCGATCCAGCGCTTCGCCCGGTAGTACCATCTTTCGGCGAACTGTGTCGCGATTGGAGGAACGCCAGCTTGGACATCGAGGACCTGCGTACATTCGTCGAAGTGGCCAGTGCCGGAGGTGTCTCGCCGGCCGCGGTGCGCCTCGGTATCTCCAAGTCGATGGTGAGCCGGCGGCTGCTTCGGCTCGAAGCCGAACTGGGTGTTCAACTGCTCGCGCGATCCACGCGCGGCGCCGCGCTCACGGAAGCGGGCAGCACCTTCCGCGACTACGCGGCCAAGGTCTGCATCGACATCGACACGGCCATGGAGACGATCCTGCCCGCGGGCGAGCTTCGCGGCCGCCTGAGGATCGCGGTGCCGTTGAGCTTCGGCCCGACCCACTTCGCGCCCATGCTCGCCGAGATGGCGAAGCGCCATCCCCAGCTCCACATCCAGACCTGCTACAGCGACCGGTTCGTCGACCTCATCGCCGAAGGCTTCGACTGCGCGATCCGCGTCGGCTATCTCGAGGACTCCAACCTCATCGCGCGCAGCGTCGGCCCCATCCACGGCAAGCTCGTGGCGAGCCCGGACTACATCAGCGAGCACGGGTCGCCCGAGACGCCGGACGAACTCGGCGCCCATGAGGCGCTGATGCAGGGCACCGAGGCCTGGCAACTGATGGATGGCGACCGGATCATCACGGTGCGGCCGCAGGGGCGATTCAAGGCCGACAACGGCACGGCACTGGTCGCCGCCGCGGTGGCGGGCCTCGGCATCGCCTATGTGCCGGACTGGCTCACGCATGAGTACATCGCCGCCGGCGCGCTGGTGCCGGTCATGACGCGCTATCCGCCGCCGCCCGCGGGGGCGTACGTCATCCGGCCGCCGGGCCAGCATCCGGCGAGGAAGATTCGCGTGCTGACCGAGCTGCTGGTCGAGCACTGCGAGCGGTTGTCGCACCCCGGCTGAGCGGGTGCCTCGTCGGTCTCGGGTGCCTCAGACCCGGAACCAGATCTTGAACGTCACGTACAGCGCATACCCCAGCGCCAGCACCAGCCACACCATGTAGAAGACGTTCGACCAGTACTCGCCCGCATGCATCGCCAGCGTGTACACCTGCCCCGCGCAGCCCTTGCCGATGCACGGCACCTCGCCGCGGACCAGCGCGCGCAAGGTGGCGACGAACAGGTAGCACGCGATGCCACCCGCCACGAGGAAGCCGACCGGCCCGACGATGCCCTTGGTGAGTTCGTCGTTCTCGTCGCGGTTGCCTTTCGCCAGCAGCTTCTGCCCGAAGCGGTACCAGGCGAAGCCCAGCAGGAGCATCAGCGAGTAGTAGAGGAAGTCGCGCATGGAACGGCAGCAGAGTGAGGCAGACGGCGCCGATCCTAAAGGTGTCCGTTTCGCGTCGAGCGCTCCACCGCAGCCACCGCCCGCTGGCCCGCATTCGCCGCCTGCGGGTGCGCATGCGCCGCGCACATCGATGCGATCTCCCGCAGCGCCGCGGCCGGGCGCTTCGCGATCTCCACCGCGAGCGCTTCCGCCACGAAGAAGTTCTCGTGCGATGCGAGTTCGCGCAGCAGCTCTGGATCGCGCAGATCGAGCGATGGAATGAAGGCGACGGCCGCATCCTCGTCGTCCGCGGAAGCGAGCAGCGAGCGGATCAGCACGCCCACGCCCGCCTGGTCGTCGGCGGACGGCGATGTCGAGGGATGGAAGTCCTCGATCTCCCGATCGTCGTCAGCAGCGCGCCGGGCCGCCTCGACAAAGCCCTCGACGTCGGCGAACACCACGCGCGAGTCGCCGTCATGGCTCAGGTACAGGACCGCGCCGGCCAGCGGCGGCGCGGTCAGCAGCAGGTGGTGGTTGCTCGTCCGTGGATCGTCGAGCACGAGGCCGTCGAGCCGCCGCGGTATGGGAAGCGATCGCAGGTCCAGGCTCCAGCGGACGATGTCGTCACCGGAAAGCAGCGACGCGCCGGAGAAGTCCTGACCCTGGATCCGCGCCAGGTAGGCATCGAGTGCCTGCCGCGCAGCCTCCGAGAGGGCTTCGGGCAGTTCCGGGGAATGCGGATGGGAGGAGGGATCGCTCGACATGGACCGATGGTATCGGCGGCCCGACGGGTGACGTGCCGCGCGTACCGGAGTTATCCCGTCCTGAACATACCGAGTGGTATCTACTGGAAGGTGAGTAGCTGATCGGTACCAGATAGTCAAAGGATTTGCATAGAACCTGTCCTCGAGCCCGAGGGTCCGCCTCGATTGACTGCGCGCCATACCTAATAGTATGTTTCGTCTGCTGCCGGCAGCGTGATACGACGCCACGCGCGCAGCCCTTCTTTTGGCCTCTCTCTTCAAGAAAGCTCCGCCCATGGACAAGCCACGCTGGCAACACCGCCCCGAAGGATCGAACTGGGGCGATTTCGGCCCCGACGACCAGATCGGTCGCATGAACCTGCTGACCCCGGCCACGCGCCTGCGCGCCTTCCGCGAGGTCGAGCACGGCACGGCGTTCTGCCTGAGCCTGCCGCTTGACTTTCCGGGCGGCAACACGCTGTTCCAGCACCGCAAGGCGCCGAAGTTCGTCTACGAGAAGCGCGGCGACAGTTTCAACTTCAACTACCGGCTGTCCAACGTCAACGACTGCTTCTGCGACGTGATCTCGGACGACGCGGTGCTGATGTTCCTGCAGTACTCGACGCAGTGGGACGGCCTCGGCCACGTGGGCCAGATGTTCGATGCCGACGGCGACGGCCGGCCCGAGAAGGTCTACTACAACGGCTTTCGCGCCGGCATCGAGATCGTCGGCCCCGACGACGCCGAACGCGGCTGGGGCGCGCGCTCGATCGGCATCGAGCGCATGGCCACGGCCGGCGTGCAGGGCCGCGGCGTGCTGGTCGATCTCGAGCGCATCCACGGCCGCGAGCGCGCGGTGGTGGGCTACGACGGCCTGATGGCCGCGCTCGAGGCGCAGGGCGCGAGCGTGGAGCAGGGCGACTTCCTGTGCCTCTACACCGGCTTCGCCGACCTGATCCTCGAGATGAACAAGCAGCCCGACGGCGAGGTGCTGGCGCACTCGTGCGCGGTGCTCGACGGCCGCGACGAGAAGCTGCTGCAGTGGATCACCGACTCGGGCATCGTCGCGATCTGCGCCGACAACTTCGCGGTCGAAGCCTATCCGGCCCGGCCGGGCGCGAACGGCTCGTACCCGGGGCTGCCGCTGCATGCGCACTGCCTCTTCAAGCTCGGCCTGCACCTGGGCGAGCTCTGGTATTTCGCCGAGCTCGCGCAATGGCTGCGCGCGCACGAGCGCTCGAGCTTCCTGCTGACCGCTCCGCCGCTGCGGCTGCCGGGCGCGGTGGGCTCGCCGGTCACGCCGGTGGCGACGGTCTGAAGCGCGCGCATCTGCACGCGCGAATCGACGAAGAACGACGAAGAACCAAGGAGACAAGAGACATGCGAATCCGATCGAAGACCCTTGCACTGGCCGCCGCGCTGGCCCTGCCGCTGCTGCCGCTGGCCGCGGCGGCGCAGGCCGATGCCGCGGCCAACTGGCCGACCAAGCCCGTCACGCTGGTCGTGCCGTTCCCGCCCGGCGGCACGAGCGATGTGGTGGGGCGCCAGCTCGCGGTGCAGCTCGGCGAGGCGATGGGCGGCACCTTCATCATCGACAACAAGGCCGGCGCGGCGACCGCGATCGGGGCCTCGTTCGTGGCGCGCGCGCCCAAGGACGGCCACACGCTGCTGCTGTCGGCCGGCAGCACCTTCACGACCACGCCGCACCTGATCGACAAGCTGCCCTACAAGCTCGAGGACTTCGCGCCGGTGGCGGCGGTCGCCACCGTGCCCTTCGCCTTCGTGGTGAAGAAGGACTTCCCGGCGAAGACGGTGGCCGAGTACGTGGCCTATGCCAAGGCCAACCCCGGCAAGATCAACAACGCCACCAACGGCCAGGGCAGCATGGTCCACCTGCTGGGCGAGCTGATCGCCACCGGCCTCGACGTGAAGATGACGCAGGTGCA
>Ga0160453_101021_pt1 | contig 12524 bp, 9 predicted proteins | sample HID1971K_E6MG_FD_108228 | JGI IMG/M metagenome (GOLD analysis project Ga0160453, IMG submission 108228) | Enriched millipede-associated microbial communities from UW Madison campus, WI, USA - HID1971K_E6 MG | ecosystem: Host-associated > Arthropoda: Insects > Digestive system > Unclassified ...
CGGCTGGACTCCGCTTCGACGACGAGCCGGTGATGCCGTTCGCCGACCACCGCTGCGCATTCCTCCCTCCCCCGCTGGGGGAGGGCCGGGGTGGGGGCACCGGGCCACACCATCGCTGCGCGCCGTTCCACCGCCCACGGCCCCCATCCCGGCCTTCCCCCAGAGGGGGAAGGAGCAAAACCCGGAAGGGACGCTGAATGCCGAGCCCCTCCCCCGCCGTCCTCGCGCGCGGCCTGCACAAGCGCTTCGTCGTCAAGCCCGCGAAGAAGACCGTGCACGCGCTCGACGACATCGCGCTCGAGGTGCCGCCCGGCACGCTGACCGCGCTGGTCGGCCCCGACGGCGCCGGCAAGACCACGCTGCTGCGGCTGATGGCCGGCCTGCTGCGCGTCGATGCCGGCGAGCTGCGCGTGCTCGGCATCGACGTGGCCGCCGATCCGCAGGCGGTGCAGGACCGCATCAGCTACATGCCGCAGCGCTTCGGCCTCTACGACGACCTCAGCGTGCAGGAGAACCTCGACCTCTATGCCGACCTGCACGGCGTGCCGCGCGACGAGCGGCGCGCGCGCTACGGCCGGCTGATGGAGATGACCGACCTCGGCCGCTTTACGGACCGGCCCGCGGGCAAGCTCTCGGGCGGCATGAAGCAGAAGCTCGGGCTGGCCTGCACGCTGGTGCGCTCGCCCGAGCTGCTGCTGCTCGACGAGCCCACGGTGGGCGTCGATCCGCTGTCGCGGCGCGAGCTGTGGCAGATCGTGCAGCGGCTGGTGGACGACGAGAAGCTCTCGGTCATCGTGAGCACCGCCTACCTCGACGAGGCCGAGCGCTGCGCGCGCGTGTTCGTGCTGCGCGAGGGACGGCTCGTGGCGCAGGGCGCGCCCGAAGAGATCCGCGACCGCGCGCAGGGCCTGTGCTTCGTGGCGGCGCCGCCGGCCGGCGAGCCGCCGCGGCGGCTGCAGGCGCGGCTGCTCGATGCGCGCGCCCAGATCGTGGACGCGGTGCCGCAGGGCGGCGAGGTGCGCTTCGTGCGGCGCGACGACGCCAACGAGGCAGATATCGACGAACTGCTCGATGGCGCGTCCGCCGAGCCCGTGGCACCGCGGCTCGAGGACGGTTTCATGACGCTGCTGCGCACGCCGGAAGACCCGACGCCGAAGCCCGCCGAGCCGATCGCGCGGCAGCCGGCGCCCTCCTCCTCCACGCCCGGCGACACCGTCATCGAGGTCAAGGACCTGGTGCGCCGCTTCGGCGACTTCACCGCTGTCGCCAGCACCAGCTTCAGCGTGCGCCGCGGCGAGATCTTCGGCCTGCTGGGTCCCAACGGCGCGGGCAAGACCACCACCTTCCGCATGCTCTGCGGCCTGCTGCCGGCCAGCGGCGGGCAGCTGCGCGTGGCCGGCGTCGACCTGCGCCATGCGCGCGCGCAGGCGCGCCGGCGCATCGGCTACGTCTCGCAGAAGTTCGCGCTCTACGGCAACCTCAGCGTGCGCGAGAACCTCGAATTCTTCGGCGGCGCCTACGGCCTGCGCGGGGCGCGGCTGCGCGAACGCATGGACGCGGTGCTGCGCCAGTTCGACCTGGCGCGCGAGATCGACGCGCCCAGCGGCCAGTTGCCCGGGGGCTACCGCCAGCGCCTGGCGATGGCCACCGGCCTGCTGCACGAGCCCGAGATCCTGTTCCTCGACGAGCCCACCAGCGGCGCCGACCCGCTCGCGCGGCGCGAGTTCTGGCGCCGCATCACCGCGCTGGCCGAGGCCGGCACCACGGTCGTGATCACCACCCACTTCATGGAAGAGGCCGAGTACTGCGACCGCATCGTGATCCAGGACGCGGGCCGGCTGCTGGCCATCGGCACGCCGCGCGAGGTGCGCGCGCAGGCGCTGGGCGACGAACACGGCGAACACGATGCGCGCCGCATCGACATGGAGCAGGCCTTCATCGGCATCGTCGAGAAGGCGCGCAAGGAGAAAACATGAGCGGCTTCTGGTCTCGCCTGGTCTCGCTCACGCGCAAGGAGTTCCGCCAGCTGCTGCGCGACCGCAGCAACCTCGCGATCGGCATCCTGCTGCCGATGGTGCTGATCCTGATCTTCGGCTACGGCATGTCGCTCGACGTCAAGCATGCGCCGGTGGCGATCGTGTTCGAGGACGCCTCGCCCGGCGCGCACGAGGCGATGGCCGGGCTGCAGCTCTCGCCCACGCTCGCGCCGATACCGCTGGCCTCGATGCACGATGCCGAGCAGCTGATGCGCGAGCGCCGCATCGACGCCATCGTGCGCGTGCCCTCCGACTTCTCGCGCGCGCTCGCGGCCGGCCAGGCGCGCGTGCAGGTGATCGTGCACGGCGCCGACGCGGGCCGCGCGACCATCGTGCTGCAGTACCTCAACGCGGCCATCGGCCAGTCGGCGCTGCGGCAGGCCGACCGCGGCGGCAACGCCAGCGCCGCGCCCGCCATCGGCAACGTGACGGTCGAGCAGCGCATGTGGTTCAACGCCGCCAACACCAGCACCTGGTACCTGGTGCCGGGGCTGATCGTGCTGATCATGACGCTGGTCGGCGCCTTCCTCACCGCGCTGGTGATGGCGCGCGAATGGGAGCGCGGCACGCTCGAGGCGCTGTTCGTCACGCCGGTGCGGCCGGTCGAGATCCTGCTGGCGAAGATCGTTCCCTACTTTGCGGTCGGCATGCTGGGGCTGGCGCTGTGCCTGCTGGCCGCGCGCTTCCTGTTCGCGGTGCCGATGTACGGCTCGCTGGTCGTGGTGGTGCTGAGCTCGATGCTCTACCTGGTCGTGGCGGTGAGCCTGGGCCTGGTGATCTCCTCGGTCACGCGCAACCAGTTCCTCGCCAGCCAGGTGGCGCTGATCGCCACCTTCCTGCCCTCGATGATGCTGTCGGGCTTCCTGTTCGACCTGCGCAACACGCCGCTGGCGGTGCAGGTGATCGGGCATGCGCTGCCGGCCACCTACTTCATGGAGCTGGTCAAGACGCTGTTCCTCGCGGGCGACGTCTGGCCGCTGATCTGGCGCGACTGCGCCATCCTCGCCGCCTATGCGGTGGGCCTGCTGGCGTTGGCGCGCGCGGTCACGCGCAAGCGCCTGGACTGAAAGGACCCGCACCATGCTCGACTTCCTGCTGCGCATCGCCAACCTCTGCCGCAAGGAACTGCTCGCGATCCTCAAGGACCCCGCGAGCCGCGTGATCCTGGTCGTGCCGGCGCTGATGCAGAGCCTGATCTTCGGCTACGCCGCCACCTACGACCTGAGCAACGTGCCCTATGCGCTGCTCGACCAGAGCCATGGCGGCGCGGCCACCGAGCTGGTCGCGCGGCTCGACGGCACCGGCGTGTTCCACCGCGTCGCCACGCTGCGCAGCCAGGCCGACATCCGCGAGGTCATCGACACGCAGAAGGCGCTGCTGGTGGTGCAGCTCGGCCCCGACTTCGAGCAGCGGCTCGCGGCCGGCCAGCGCGCGCCGGTGCAGCTGATCCTCGATGCACGCAACTCCAACACCGCGGGCTCGGCCGCGGGCTACGTGGGCGCGGTGGTCGAGCGCTACAACGCCGAGCTGCGCAGCCGCGCGGGCCTGGCGCCGGCGCCGCTGGCCGTGGAATCGCGCGCCTGGTTCAACCCCAACCTCGAGACGCGCTGGAACCTGCTGCCCGGCATGATCGCCGCGCTCAGCATGGTGCAGACGCTGCTGCTGACCGCGCTGTCGGTGGCGCGCGAGCGCGAACAGGGCACCTTCGACCAGCTGCTGGTGACGCCGATGTCGCCGCTCGAGATCATGGTCGGCAAGGCGCTGCCGCCGGTGCTGGTGGGGCTGGTGCAGTCCTCGCTGGTGCTGCTGGTGGCGCGCTTCTGGTTCGGCATACCGATGGCGGGCTCGCTGTTCACGCTCTACACCGGGCTGGTGTTCTTCACCGTCGCGAGCGTGGGCATCGGGCTGTCGATCTCGGCCGTGTCGGCCAACATGCAGCAGGCCATGCTCTACACCTTCGTGCTGCTGATGCCGATGATGCTGCTGTCGGGCCTGACCACGCCGGTGCGCAACATGCCCGAGCTGCTGCAGATGGCCACGCTGGCCAATCCGCTGCGCTTCGCGATCGACCTGGTGCAGCGCGTCTACCTCGAGGGCGTCGGGCTCTCGACGGTGGCGGCCAATCTCGTTCCGCTCTCGGTCATCGCCGTGGTCACGCTGCCGCTGGCGGCCTGGTTGTTCCGGAACCGGCTCGCCTGAGCGCGCGCCATTCCACGTCTGGAGAAGAAGACATGTCCATCCCTCATGCCCTCGCGCCGCTGGTGCTCGCCCTCGCGCTGTCGGGCTGCGCGGTCGGCCCCGACCACCGCCCCGCCGAGCCGCCCGCCCCCGCCGACTGGTCGGCCTGGCACGGCGGCGCCGATGCGCTGCTGGGCGCCGAACGGCGCGCCGGCGTCTCGACCGCCACCAGCGACTGGCAGGCCTTCGGCGATCCGCTGCTCGAGCGCCTGCAGGCGCGCGCGCTCGCGGCCAACCACGATCTGCAGACGGCCGCCTTGCGCTTCGCGCAGAGCCGCGCCCAGCGCAGCGCCACCGCGGCGCAGCAAGGGCCGCAGCTCGAAGCGAGCGCGGGCGTCAACCGCCAGCGGCAGAGCGAGAGCGGCGCGGCCACGCGCATGATCGACGCGATCGGTTCTTCGGCCGGCAACCGCGAGCAGCTGATCCGCTCGCTGTCGCAGCCCTTCGATCTCTACCAGGCCGGCTTCGACGCCTCGTGGGAGATCGACCTCTGGGGCCGCGCGCGGCGCGCGGTCGAGGCCGCCGATGCCGACAGCGCCGCCTCGGCCGCGCTGCTGCGGCAGGCGCAGCTCAGCGTGCAGGCCGAGGTCGCGCGCAACTACGTCGAGCTGCGCGGCAGCCAGCGCGAGCTGCAACTGGCGCGCGCCGACCTCGCGGCCGCCGGCGAGTCGCTCGAGCTGGTGCAGGCGCGCGCGCGCGGCGGCCTCGTGACCGAACTCGACCCGGTGCGCCAGCGCGGCCTGCTGGCCGAGCTGCGCGGCCGCATTCCGGCGCTGCTGCAGCAGGAGGCGCAGGCGATGAACCAGATCACGCTGCTGCTCGGCGCGGCGCCGGGCGCGCTCAATGCCGAGCTCGCGGCGCCGGCCGATGCCAACGCGCAAGACCGCGCCCTGCCCGAGCTCGCGCTGGGCCTGCCGGCCGAACTCGCGCGGCGCCGGCCCGACATCGCCGCGGCCGAAGCGCAACTGCATGCCGCCACCGCGCGCGTGGGCGTGGCGGTGGCCGAGCTTTATCCGCGCGTGACGCTGGGCGCGCGCTTCGGCAACGAATCGGTGGGCCACGAGCGCTTCGGCGACTGGGGCAGCCGGCAGTGGCAGGTCGGCCCCTCGCTGAGCCTGCCGATCTTCGACATGGGCAGGCGCCGCAGCACCGTAACCCTGCGCGAGCTGCAGCAGCAGGAAGCGGCGGTGGCCTTCCAGCAGACGGTGCTCAAGGCCTGGCACGAGATCGACGGCGCGCTCAGCGCCTATGCGGCCGAACGCCGCCGCCAGGCCGAACTGGCCGACAGCGAGCGCGAGAGCGCCGATGCGCTGGCGCTCGCGCAGGCGCGCTACGCAGGCGGACTCACCGACTTCGGCGTGGCGCTCGATGCCCGCCGCACCCTGCTGCAGGCCCAGCGCGACCGGGCCCAGAGCCGCGCCCGGCTGGCCGTGGACTGGGTCGCGGTCTGCAAGGCGCTGGGCAGCGCGCCGCCCGAGGAAGCGGTCGCCGCAGCGGCATCGGGGCCGCCAATTTGATACATTGCAACAACGTTTGAAACACAAACACACAATCCATCTAGAATTACTACCGGTTTCGGTAGTTGACGGATGGGTTTTGTCCGCGCGCCCCTGAGGCGCGGCCCGATCGGCACTCCCGGCACCCCCTGCATCGCAGGGCCGCCCGACGGGGGTCGCGCACGGCGAACGGCCGGCTCCCGGCGCCGACCGTTCGAGCTTTGCGCCCCCGCCGCGGGGAAGACCGATGCGAGCCTTCTCCTCGCTGCAAGCCGGTGCACGCCGGCTGTGCGCCGCCCTGCTGGGGGCGGTGGCCCTGCTGGTCGCATCGCCCTCGGGCGCGGTCGTGCTCGACGAGATCGGCCGTGGCACCGCCAGCGTCCACCGCCTGAAGTTCTTCGTCGATCCGCAGCTCGCGGCCGAGATCGGCGGCACCGAGGCCGGCCGCCGGCTCGCGCAGTACGTGGCCGACGTGAACACCGTCTTCACGCGCGAATCGGTGCGCGGCTTCGGCTTCGATCCCGCCGCCGACCTGCAATGGATCGCGCCAGCGCAGGCACCGCAATGCAGCCTCAACGGCCTGGTCAACGGCGAGATCGCGGTCTGCATCAACAAGTCGACGCGCGGCTACAGCCATGGCGGCCTGACGATGAGCTGGACCTTTCCGGCGCGCGGCGCGACCTGGAACCTCAACTGGACCGCGATCCACGACCCGCTGCGGCTGTCGCGCGCCATCGCGCCCGGTGCCGTCGAGTCGACCGAGAAGGACTACCTCGGGCGCCAGCTCAAGACCCTGCTGCACGAGCTCGAGCACGTGTTCGGCGCCGGCTCGGGCGAGTACTACAACGCGATCGCGGTGGCCGACACCACCGAGGTCGCGCCCAAAGCCGACCTCGACCTCACCAAGCCCGCCGACCGCTACTGGTGGCCACGCCAGCACTGGCGGCTCGACCCGCTGCTGGGCACGGTGTTCGAGGAGCGCTTCGACCCCGCGGCCAACCGCGTGGCCACGCTCGAGATGATCCGCTTCACCGAGGGCACGAAGGCCAACCTCGACACCGACTGGAGCAACTGGCCCAAGCTCGGCAGCTCGAAGTTCATGGCCGGCACCACCGCCACCCAGGTGCGCGTGAGCGAACGCGAAGGCGGCGCGGCGCTGCCCGGCGCGCAGGTCTGGGTGTGGCGCGATCCGGGCGCAGGCAAGCCGCTGGAGCCGATCGCGCAGGGCGTGTCGGACGCCGCCGGCCGCTTCGTCTTCGACTGGCGCTGCGGCTTCACCTGCTTCGCGGTCGGCAAGACCAACCTGCTGGTGAAGGCGCAGGCACCGGGCCGCGCGCCGGGCGCGAGCTGGTTCACCATCTTCGATGCCTTCGAGCAGAAGGCGGTGCGCGGCCAGGCCATGTTCTCCATCGACCTGCCGCTGGGCCTGCCCGACGAGCACAGGCCGGTGGTCTCGCTGGCCGCGCCGGCCATGGCCACCGTGGGCCAGCCGGTGACGCTGGCGCCGGTGGCGGTCGACAACGTGGGCGTGTGGGGCCTCAAGGTGATGGGCGCGCAGAGCCTGCCGATCTGCAGCTTCACGGCGCCGCCCTACACCTGCAGCTGGACGCCGACCGCGCCCGGCATGCAGACCATCCGCGTGATCGCGATGGACGCGGCCGGCAACACGGCGGTGGCCTCGGCCAACGTGATGGTCAACCCGCCGGCCGACACGCTGCCGCCCGCCGTGGCCTTCGTCGCGCCGCCGACCGCAGCGGCCGGCCTGCCGCTGCGCCTGGCCGCGAGCGCGGCCGACAACGTGGCGGTGGCCGAGCTCAAGTTCATCGCCGATGGCCGTACCGTCTGCACGCTGCGCGCCGCGCCCTATGTGTGCAGCTGGACGCCCGCGCGCGCGGGCCATGCGGTGATCGAGGTGCGTGCCTCGGACGCGGCCGGCAACATCGCGGCGGTGTCGGGCGGCGTGCGCGTCGAGGGCGGCCTGCGGCCCGAGGACCTGTAGGGCGGCCTTTCTTACATCCCCCGGTCGCTGCGCTGCCGCTGCGCCGTCATCAGCGCCGTGTGCATGGCCTCGCGCATGGCCGCCAGCGTGCGGCTGTCGTCGTCGGTCTTGCGCGTGACCAGCGACAGCTGCAGCATCGGCGCGCCGCGGCCGAGCCGCACGATGCGCACCGGGTAGGTCGCCACCAGCCCCGGGTCCGCGATCTGCACCACCGAGATGCCGAGGCCGCCGCTGACCATGGCGACGATGGCGGGCGTGCTGTCGAACTCCAGCGTGCCGCGCTTCTCGCGCACCTGCGTGCTCACGAAGCGCGCGGCCAGCGTGCCGGTGACGGTGGAGCGGTCATAGCGGATCCAGTCGTACTGCTTGAACAGCGCGGCCACGGAGCTTTCGGTGGCCGTGGGCGGCGCCACCAGCACCAGCTCGCGCCGCAGCATCGGCTGCCAGCGCAGCCGTGCCGAACCGCCGCTCTCGGGCTGCGCCACCAGCGCCGCATCGAGATCGCCGGCCTTCACCGCCGCGATCAGCGACGCGCTGCGGCCGCGCGCCGGGCGCAGCTCCAGCCGCGGATAGCGCTCGCGCAGCAGCCGCATGGTGGCGGGCAGCACGATGGGCTGCATCGACTCGATCACGCCGAGCCGCACGCTGCCCTCGATGCTCACGCTCGCGCGCTTGCGCAGCGACTCGAGCTGCTGCAGCGCATCGCGCATGACCGAGGAGACCTCGTGCGCCAGCTTCATCGGCCTGACCTGCAGGCCCGAGCGGTCGAAAAGCGGCTGGCCCAGGTAGGCCTCGAGCTGCTTCATCTGCATGCTGATGGCGCTGGGCGTGAGGTTCATCTCGTGCGCGGCAGCCGCGAGCGTGCCGCCGCGCAACACGGCATCGAGCGTGGAGAAGGCATCGATCTTCATCAAATTTCCTTATCTAAGACTTGAAATAGTGTCGCTTTTTCTTTGCATCGCGCAGTCCTAGACTTTTTCGAACGACACCCGAGGACCCGATCGAATGAAAGACACGCAACCCGCCGCCCCCCTTGCCTGGACCGCCGAAGAGGTGCGCCAGGACAGCTCCTGGATCCAGCGCCTCAGCGAGACGGAGGTCGACGGCTTTCGCTCGGCGCTGCGGCATGCGGCCGCGCTCGGCAAGCCGCTGCTGTCGATGACGCAGGCCGACTTCCCGCTGCCCGCGGCCTCGCGCGAAGCGCTGGCCCGCGCCATCGCGACCACGCAGGGCCGCTGGGGCATGTGCCTGCTCAAGGGCTTCCCGGTCGACGAATGGAGCGAGGAGGAGACGCGCACCGCCTACTGGGGCATGAGCCTGCACATGGGCGTCGGCCGCACGCAGAACCGCGCCAGCCAGGTCATGAACGACGTGCGCGACGAAGGCGGCGACTACAAGGTCAAGGGCGGGCGCGGCTACAACACCAGCGCCGGCCTCGATTTCCACCAGGACTCGTGCGACGTGGTGGGCCTGCTGTGCCGGCGCACGGCCAAGAGCGGCGGCACCAGCAAGGTCATCAGCTCGATCCGGCTGCGCGACGAGGTTCAGCGCCTGCGCCCCGACCTGATCCCGGTGCTGCAGCAGCCCTTCTTCCACAGCTACCAGGGCACGCAGGATCCGTCGCAGCCGCCGTTCTACCGCTGCCCGATCTTCGGCAGCGACCCGGTGCATTTCGCCGCGCGCACCAACCGCAAGAACACCGATGCGGCGCAGCGCGACTTCCCCGAGGTGCCGCGCCTCACGCCACAGCAGGTCGAGGCCCTCGACCTGCTCGACGCGCTGATGCCGAGCCCGCTGCTGTGCTACTCCATGACGCTGGAGCGCGGCGACATGCAGCTGCTCAACAACTACGTGACCCTGCATTCGCGCACGCCCTTCGAGGACTTCGAGGCGCCCGACGACAAGCGCCACCTGCTGCGCCTGTGGCTCGCGATCCCTTCGTCGCAACCGCTGCCCCCGGCCTTCGAGGAGTACTACGGCGACGTGCGTGCCGGCGCGGTGCGCGGCGGCGTGCGCGGCAGCGCGATCACGTCCGAGTTCCTGGCCTACGAGCAACGGCAGGCCCGGGCCCTGAACATGCGGCTCGAGCCCTGGCGGCCGAAGCGGCTGGCGGCGGACGCCCTGGCCTGAACCGCGCGCCGGCGCCGGCCGGCCCGGCCCCCGATGACAACGAAAGAGAGACAAGCATGCTTCGACGCAGATTCATCGCCGCGGGCGCCAGCGCCTCGGCACTCGCGAGCTTCGGCGTTCGCGCGCAGCAGGTCACGCGCCTGCTCGTGGGCGCGACGCCCGGCGGCGGCACCGACATCGTGGCGCGCGCGCTGGCGCAGGAGCTCACCACGCGCCTGGGCCACCAGTTCATCGTCGACAACCGCCCGGGCGCGGCCGGCAACATCGCGGCACTGGCCGTGGCCAAGGCGCCCACCGACGGCAGCACGCTGCTGCTGAGCTACACCAGCCACGCCATCAATGCCTCGCTGTACCCGAACCTCCCCTTCGATCCGCAGAAGGACTTCACGCCGCTCGCGGGCATCGCCAGCCTGCCGGCCATCCTGATCGCGCGGCCCACGCTCCAGGCCAACGACGTGCGCGAGCTGATCGCGCTGGCCAGGCGCGAACCGGGCAAGCTCAACGTGGCGATCGCGGGCATGGGCAGCGCCAACCACCTGGCGGGCGAGATGCTCAAGCGCGACGCGGGCATCGACATCGTGGGCGTGCCCTACAAGGGCACCGGGCCGGCCATCGCCGACGTGGTGGCGGGACAGATCGACCTGGCCTTCGCGGGCGTGGCCACGGTGCAGCAGCTCGTGAAGGCGAAGCGCCTCAAGGCCCTGGGCGTGACGAGCGAGAAGCGCCTGGCTGCCTTTCCCGACGTGCCGGCCGTGGCCGAAGTGTTGCCCGGCTATGCGTACAGCTCGTGGTATGGCCTGTTCGGACCGGCGCAGATGCCCGCGCCGCTGGTGGCGCGCATCGCCGACGCCGCGCGCGCCGCGCTGGGCTCCGAGCTCATGCGCGAGCGCTTCAGGGACGAGGGCCTGGTACCGATGGGCACCGGCCCCGAGGAGTTCGGCGCCTTCGTGCGCAGCGAGATCACGCGCTGGGGCAAGGTGGTGGCGGCCACGGGCGCCAAGCCCGAATGAGCGGCGAGCGGGCGCCGCGGGCCGCGACGCGCTTCTCCGAGCGCCTGCAAGGGTTTCCCCTTAAGACTAGCCTTCGCGTCCTCCCACGGCGTCGCCAGACGCCGCAGCCCTCTTCTTTCCGCGAGCGATGGCCTCCCTGTTTTCCCGTCAAGAGATCCATGCGGTCGGCCCGGGCCTGCCGGCCCACGAACGCTTCGGTTCGCTGCTCGCCGTCATGCTCGGCGTGTGCGTGGCCAGCCTCGACACCGCGATCGCCAACACCGCCCTGCCCACCATCGCCAACGAACTGCGCGTGAGCGAGGCCGCCTCGACCTGGGTCGTCAGCGGCTACCAGCTCGCGATGGTGGCCGCGCTGCTGCCGGCCGCCGCGCTCGGCGACGTGCTCGGCCACCGGCGCGTATTCCTCTGGGGCCTGGTGCTGTTCACCGTGTCCTCGCTGGGCTGCGGCCTGGCCGATTCGCTGCCCGCGCTGGTCGGCTGGCGCGTGGTGCAGGGCCTGGGCGCCGCCGGCGTGATGGGCGTGAACGGCGCGCTGGTGCGCGTCATCTACCCCTCGGGCATGCTGGGGCGCGGGCTGGGCGTGAACGCGCTCGTCGTGGGGCTGGCCTTCGCGGGCGGGCCCACGGCGGCATCGCTGGTGCTGCTGCTGGGCTCGTGGCACTGGCTGTTCCTGATCAACGTGCCGATCTGCGCGGTGGCGGTGTTCTACGGCCTGCGCTTCCTGCCGGCCACCGAGCGCCACGGCCACGGCTTCGACGGCCTGGCCGCGCTGCTGTGCGCCGCCGCGCTGGCGCTGCTGGCCTCCACGCTCACCGAGGCCGCGCACCAGGCCACTGTCGAGTCGGTGATCGTGCAGGCGGTGCTGGGCTTCGGGCTGCTGGCCTGGCTGCTCAAGCGCCAGTCCGGGCATCCGGCGCCGATCCTGGCCGTGGACCTGCTGCGCAATCCCGTGTTCGCGCTGTCGGCGGCCACGGCCGTGTGCTCGTTCGCGGCGCAGGCGCTGGCCTTCATCTCGCTGCCCTTCCTGTTCCAGGCGCTGCTGGGCTATTCGCAGGTCGAGACCGGCTTCCTCATCACGCCGTGGCCGCTGGTGGTGGCCGCGATGGCGCCCGTGGCCGGGCGCCTGTCGGACCGCTACGAGTCGGGCATGCTCTGCGGCATCGGGCTGGCGCTGCTCGCGCTGGGCCTGCTGTCGCTGGCGCTGCTGCCGCCGCATCCCACCGTGGCCGGCATCGTCTGGCGCATGGCGCTGTGCGGCGCGGGCTTCGGTTTCTTCCAGTCGCCGAACCTGCGCGCCATCATGGGCTCGGCCCCGGCCTCGCGCAGCGGCGGTGCCAGCGGCATGGTCGGCACGGTGCGGTTGCTGGGCCAGTCCTCGGGCGCGGCGCTGGTGGCGGCCTGCTTCCATGTGTCGAGCACGAATGGCGCGGTGTACGCGCTGTGGCTGGGCACCGCGTGCGCGGCGAGCGCCGCCGTGTTCAGCTTCATGCGGCTCCGGCGGCGGGCGCTGGCGGTCTAACTACTTCCGGTTGGTGAAGCTGGCGTTGCCCAGCCCGGTGCCGATGGTCAGCACCGCCCAATGCCCGACGTCGCGCATGAAGGGCAGCTCGCTCAA
>Ga0160453_101025_pt1 | contig 12424 bp, 16 predicted proteins | sample HID1971K_E6MG_FD_108228 | JGI IMG/M metagenome (GOLD analysis project Ga0160453, IMG submission 108228) | Enriched millipede-associated microbial communities from UW Madison campus, WI, USA - HID1971K_E6 MG | ecosystem: Host-associated > Arthropoda: Insects > Digestive system > Unclassified ...
CACTCAGGATGACGGCAGCCCCCAGACGCCGGGCCGAGGCGCACTGGAACCGCCGCGCGGCGAGCGCCCCCACCTGCCGCAGACAGGTCTGATCGAGGATGTCAGGGGCCGCAGGCCCCGCGCCAGGGATGCGCAAGGCGGCTGCAAGCCGTCCCCGCAGGGGATGAGCGCGAAGGCGCGAACCTGGAGCAGCCCGACAGCGACGAAGCCGCTGGGGCGCCCATGCGACACGCCTGTCAGGGGTCAAAGTTTCTGCAACGGAACGACTAGCAGCTCAACGCCGACGCAACATTTTTGCTGCCTCCGCGCGTACAACCTTGTTCAGAGTTCGCGCGCAAGACTGCACTCGAGCTTCAAATTTGTGAGATGTTGATGGCCCATCGCTCTGCGAGCGCTCAATCGGCACAGCCACTTTCGAGGACGGCAGTTCGAGCGATCGACGGCGTCGCTGTAAGAAGAAGAGCCATTGCAATGGCAGAGTTCGTCACGGCACCTAATTGCGTTGGTCCGACACCTGCTCACCTGCTGCTGCCATCGCTGCCGCATAAGCGCCCGGCCATCCCATCTTGGTCGAAAGCAGGCGCACGCGGCTAGACTTCTGCTGTCGGCCGATAGTACCCATTCGCGCGAGACCGAAGGATGTCGGCAATCGCCGCAAAGCAGTCGGTCGACCTTTCGCATCGAAAGACCGCATCGGGCCCAAAGCCGACATCGGCTCTTGCTGAAAGCAGCCATCCGGAGGAACGGTCTCGACAGTAGTCACCCGGCGCCTTCATTTATGCACCGAGTAGCCGACCAGACGGCCTCAAACAACTCGGCGGAGATTCTGGATACCGTGCCGAATTCGCTCAGCGAGGCTTCCGCTTCTTGCCATTCACCTTCTGGAAGCATCCCATACTGGTCTGCGGGATGTTCCAGGTCGTAGCGGAGTGTCTTGCCATCTGACCTAATTTCGATGTAGCGCACCCAGAGGCCGTCGGCTCCAATCTCCGAGTAGCAGACATACTCGTCGACGCCCACCTTGTTTCCGCTTGAACAGTAGAGGCTATACAACATCATGTGCAGATTGAGGTCGATGAGGTGAGTGACTGCTCCTGGCCGATTCTGACCTACCCGGGCCAGCACGCGCAGCACCCTGACAGCTTTCTCGCGCCCCAGCGAGACCAAAGCGGGCAACCCTCGGAGGCAGTTTCCGGCGGCGCCGCGGCCGCTTGGTCTTTTGCGCCGGAGAGGATTTGTGCCGAGGCGGCGCATGCCTCAAAACGACGGATGGTGACCATGACGCCGGCAACCAACCCCAGGCGAGCAATCGCTCGCTTTGCAAACCGCGAACAGGAGGCTCCGCCCGTTCGCACACGATGTGCGCAGCTGAAGCCCTTGTATGGCGAGATGAACCGCTGGTATCCGTCAATGGCAGCTATCGCGAAGGTCTTCATGTGCCTCGTTGGGCGTCCGTGCTGAATGTCTGGTCCTGGCCGGTTCCGGCCGCTGGTTGCATTTTGCAGTGCTCGACCACCAGTGATGCGACCGTAGTTCATCAGCCGGTAGCTGGTATGCAAGCGGATGCGCGCTAACACGTTACGCAGGTGCTCCTACGGATCAAGCTACGCTTGGCAGCCTGCACCAGGCTCATCACCACCGCGGCGCCCCGGCAAGCCACTTGCAGTCCCACGAACAATCAGTTTTTCACACCGCGTTCCAGGGCTTGATGGGTCGGTCGATCATGTTGCCTTCGACGAGTACCGCGCCATCATGCTCGCTCCGCAGAGCGGCAGAGCCCTACTGCCTTGCGGGAAAGTTCAAAAACCTTGATCAGCCCGGCTCGCCAACTTTAACCAACGCGCAGAAATTTTGACTTCTCACACCGCCCCTGGCTGCTCATCGGGTCCGGCTGCACGTACCCATGCGGGCCCATAGCGCGAAGTTCACCAGCGGTGGATCATCTCTGTTGGTCGCACAGCAGGCCCAGGACGATACCGACACCCGCCAGCGCGATGGACAGTTGCGCGCAGTCTGCCGCGTCAACTTCATCACCGCGGCCGTTGTGAGCCCGGACCAGCTGGGCAACGGCCCCGCCCATGCCAACAAGATGCACAGCTCGCGCGCGACCCTGTCCATGTACCGCCGTCTTGCGATAGCCTCGCCTCGCAAAGCGAGGGCTCAGCCTGCCCCGCGGGGATGCATGAGCGCAGCAGCCGTGATCGGCTTGGCCCATTGCGGCACCTGGTCCAGCGCAACGTGGCCAACGACCTGCCCGTTTTCTATATGCAACAGCAACCGGGGTTGCGGTTTGCGTCCCGCCTTGGGATCACCTGCGGCGCTGTTGTCGTAGTCCCGCAAGCTCGCCAGCAGCGGCAACAACCGGATCAGGTTGGAGCGGCTTGTCTCATAGGGTTCTCGGATCTTTGCTTCCGGGATGTCATGGCCACCGGCGGCGACCCGCCCCCGCGCGCGCGCAACATGAAGTTCGGGCGAGGAGAGTCCGGCGTACCAAAGATGCACCTGGGCGCCCTGGCGCGCACCGTCGGCGAGCATCTGAGGGATCGTCCTCGCGCCCAGGGTTGTCTGGAAGGCAAAGTTGAGTCCCTGCGCCAGGGCTCGCTCCAGACCCTTGCGTCCGAACTCCCAGGCCCGGGCGTTGGCCTCCTCGGCCGTCAGGCCCGGGTTGGCATCCAGCACCACGCGGGCTGCCAGGTCGGGGTTGAAGTAGTCGACCTTTTTCTAGAGCAACGCGGCGCCGCCCACGCTGCTCTTGCCGGCGCCGTTGACGCCGGCCAGCACAAAGATCCTTGCCGGCATCAGCCGCGCGCAGCAGTTGCGGCCGGGGTAGCCGCAGCCGCAGCGACCGCCGCCTCACCCAGCGCCGAAGAATCCATGGCAAATGCATCGTCCATCGCTCGTGCAGCCGCCTCGCCCTGCATGCGCGCAAACATGTCGTCGAAGCGGTGCGTGAGGGCCTCGAGGTCCGGCTCCGACGCCTGCGCCATCTGCAGATAGCGCTCCACCGACATCAGCACCATGGCGGGCTTTTCGTGGCGAGTGATCACCACCGCGCCGCGCGCCATCACCGTGCTGGCGATCGCCTGCATGCCCGAGGCCAGCTTCGTCGCAGAAAACGACGGCAGATCGCGCGCCAAGCGCTCGATGTCGGAGGAGCCGACGGTCGCGGAAATGGCAGCCATGGAAGATCCTTCAAAACCAGAGTTTTACCCATTTGATGGACTTCGGAAAGCACCGCCGACCATACCTCACCGGTGGATCAGGAGCGATCGAGCACCACCACCATCGCACCGTTCAAACAAACTGCCGAAGGCGCTTCGGCACAAGCTGACATCGGGGAGCCACAATCCCCCGATGACCACGCGCACCCAGCCGCCCTCGCCCATCACCTCGCAGTTCGCCAACCACCCGTGGGCGCCTGCGCTGGCAGCGGACGGCTACACGGACATCTGCGAGCGCGAAGGCCAGTTGTGCGGCATTCGCCGATTCAACTTCACCACCGCCGTGGTCGTCGGCGTAGACCCGGTCGGCTATCACCGCCGCTACTGCTACGAACATGCACACGAGGCGCGCCAAGCACTGGCCGCCTGGGATGGCAAGGGGCATCCTGGCGGCCCCTGGATCAAGTGCAAGGGTGCTGGCATCGAACTGTTGAATCCTGCTCTGACCTGCTGAGCGCTCAAGTCGGCGTGAGCATTCGCGCCAGGCGAGCAATGCTTCGCGCAAACAATGCACCGCGCGAAGCGCGGTCTCCGCCCAAGGTTGCGCACCGACGCATGCGCACACCCTCCATAGCCTCAGCGACAGCAACGCTGCCGCTCAACCGAAGGCGTTGCGCTCAGCATGCACCACCAAGATGGTCAGGCTTCAGACCGTCGTTTCCGGCCGACAACGGCTGGTCGGCTCTCTCGAGAGGTCTGCGCTCTCATAAAACAACACCCAAACAGATCGCGCTGCTACGCGCGCGTGGCCGGGGCGAGCTTGCCGCGGGACAGAACTGCAAATTCACTGAAGACCCATGCAATGGCCGTTGGGACCTTGCGCGCGTCGATGCTCTGGCTTTCCTGGCCCAAGTAGATTCTCAGCTCTTGAGCGGGTCCACCTCCCGTGCGATCACTCGGATGAATGCGAAGTGCTTTACGCGCAGCGACTTGCAAGGTATGGCGAAATCCTTGATTGAGCTTCATGCGTTCCAGGGGTCCAACACTTTCAGCCCTCGGATGCTGACGAAATCGCTGGTATTGCGGGTGACCACAGTGAAACCGTGCGAAAGCGCAGTGGCGGCGATCATCGAATCGCGTCGAGCTCTTGGATCGGGGACATGCATGGGCGCGCACAACAGCGCCTCACGCTCGCCGAAAGCTAGGATCCGCTCAGCGAATGCCTTATGGACGGCTGTGGCCCACCGACGCAGCGCTTGTCCCTGGGGCGGTGAACGGCGCTCCAGGCGCACGATGCCTTCCTCCTGTTCGAGAATGGTGATGGCCGAAAGGAAAAACTGGTTCTGTGGAACTGTTCCAGCCCAGCGCCGGACCTCTTCTGATTGGCCGAGCTTTCCTGGACGCAGTTCGGCCAGCACATTGGAGTCGAGCAGGTACACCCTTAGACCTCGGGGCGCAGCTGGATGGCCGTCGGAGTGATCTCGAAGTCTTCGACTTCCGACGTATCGGGCATGCTGTCCATCAGCTCAAGCAGCGAAACCGTACTATCGCCGTCGCCTCGGGAGAGCGCTCGATAGTCGCCGATGTTGAGGAGCACGAAGGCAGGTTCGCCGTGGTCGGTGATAAAGAGCGGACCTTCCTTGGCCAGGTGCTTCGCGCTGCTGACGTTGTGGCCGAACTCGCGGCTCGTGATCACGTGGGGGGCATTCATTTCCATCTCTCCTGAAACCTATAGGGCCGTTGTTTCCAGGTCTTCAACACCTGATAGTCGCATTCCTGCAGCACAGTCCGAACGTCTTCGGCCGCCTACAGCGCGTGCTCACCCGATTCAGCATGAACGCGGTCGCCATCGAGCATGCAGAAATACCAGCCAAAAGGCACGCCCACGCGCCGATCGATTGCCTGCAGCTTGACGTAAAAGTTGTAGACATCGCCGTTGCGGCTCGCACCTCAGCGAGCTTCTCCCGAAGGGTCCAGGCTGATAAGTTAGACGCCTTCCCTGCTCGCCGGTTCTCGCCGGTTGTGAGATTGGTCCAGCCGTCGAGCTCCATGATCCAGTGATCGCGCGGTGGCGCGACGCTGCGCCCAGCGCTCCTGGCAGCCCCGTCGTTGAAGATGCGACGTGCCCTTGCGAGAAGCGATTGAATCTCAGGTCTATCCGCGAGTACGCGCGGCGTCCTGTGCCCCGACTCCCGCCGGCAAGCCGCAGCGACCTGCGCCAGACCGGCATCTCGATGTCGTATTCCTCGCGCAGACTCATGACTGCCCTTGACCAAATCGAGCGATGCTGCGGGACCGCGGTCGCCAAACAGTAAATGTAGCTACCGAAGCCACAAATGTCAAGACACAGCCGTTTGCTTGCTAACGGCGATAGCCATCAAGCGGTTTTTCCGCGTAACTGGAGAAAACGGCGTCTATTCGTGGAAATGCGTTCGCCTAAAGTGCAGGAATGTGTTTCTGAATTCGTGTGCCCCTGAGCCACGTCACGAACCTGGGCTCTGGTGTGCATCTTGGCCGTGGTATCAATCTTGGCGAGCAGCCATTGATGACGGAGGCGCTCGCGCCGGCCGCGGCGTCGACCGCCAGGCCGTGATGAGCATGACGCTGGGCGACTGGATCGACTCCAGACACAGCGTGCTGATCACCGGGCCGACCGGCGGGGTCAAGTCGTGACTTGCCTGCGCGCTGGCGCAGTCCCTGAACGGCACAAAGGGGTTCGCCATCCTCCATCGCGCTCACGCTGCGTAGCACGACATCCCTTTCTCGTCCGATGACGCCTTGCCTTCACGAGAGAAGACTTTCGACTCGCAGCACGCGTGCTGCGCAATCCAGTGACATGTCTCGAGGCGCCGGCCAAGCGCTGGAGCTGGATGCTGTTGTGTATGGCGACGCGCTGCGCTCACCGAGCGCCGAACGGCAAGGCCGTGCGCGACGCTGGGGCGTCCGCCCACTGAAAGCTCGAGACCCGCCTTTCATCCATCCGCCAGGCTCGAAGCGCGCAACCGCTGCAGCGGCTCAGTCTCAAAGAACGGGGCGCGCAGCGCCCCGGCCTCGTTCAGACGAGGCCACGCTCGGCCATGGACACCGTGCGACTTCCAGCGACGACGACGTGGTCCAGCACCCGCACATCGATGAACGCCAGCGCGTCCTTCAGCGCCGCCGTCAACGCCAGGTCCGCTCGTGACGGCTCGACCATGCCCGATGGATGGTTGTGCGCCAGGACGACGGCCGCGGCGTTGTACCGCAGCGCACGACGCAGCACCTCGCGCGGATAGACGCTGGTCTGCGTGAGCGTGCCACGAAACAGGTCCTCGAACGCGATCAGCCCATGCTGCGCATTCAGAAACAGCACCGCAAAGCTTTCGTGCCCCTGCCCTGCGAAGTGCAGCTTCAGATAGTCTGCCACCGCCTTCGGCGAACCAAAGGTCTCGCCCGGCAGCATCTCCTCGACAAGCAGCGCACGCGCCACTCGAAGACCGCACAGCAACGACTCTCCGCCGGGAAACGACGCATCCCGCGCGGCACCGACCAGCCGATGTAGCGATCGCCCATGCGCCTCGTAAAGCCGCACCGCGTCAGCGCCAAGTAGCGAATTCAACGCTACAAGCACTTCACACTCGGTGCGCACGGCCATAAAGGACGACGCCAAGGATTCGGACGACTCCGCGCCAGCGGATGCAGAGGAAGCGGGTGTGTTCATGAGGAAGAACTCCTGTGGATGACACAGGCGGGATTGCCTGCGAGACCCCGCCACCCCGTCGCAGCGCAGCGCTCAAGACCGCCGCAGGCGCGCGGCACGCGCCGAGCACGCGAAGCGCGCGCAGGGCCTTGAACGCGAGAACGATGGGGTAGCCTCAGGGCTCACAGGCAAGCCCTCCAACACCCTCCGCACCCTCCAAGACGGTCACCAAGGTGTCCTCTTCTGCAGCAAGAGGCCATTGCTGGACGCCATCGACAACATAGCCAATGGGCCATCCTGAGTCCAGTGGACACGCCCTCAAACCAAGGCTTGTCGCAGGTCACGCAAGGTGCGCTCATTGAGGATGTGCACGTTATGGCAAAGTTTGCCAAATTGTTATAGAGTGCCTATATGACGACGATGAACATTTCACTTCCGGAAGAGATGAAGGCATTCGTTGATGCACAGGTCGCGGAGCGCCGTTATGGCAATGCGAGCGAATACATGCGAGACCTGATCCGCCGCGACCTGGCCCGCGAGCAATTTCGGGCTGTCATTCTTTCCAGCCTTGAATCCGGGCCCTCCGTGGAATGGACACCAGCGCACTTCGACGCACTACGCGACGAGATCGCACAGGCCGAATCGACGCAAACGAGGCAGCCAGCGGCGTCCGCAAGGCGCAGGACCGGGGGGGTTGCCTCCAAAACGGGCAGGAAGAAGAAAGCGGATTGAGCTTGAAAGTCGCCAAGAGGTTTCTTGTCCGCCCTCGCGCCAGCGCGCAGATTGCCGCCGTGATTCGGTACTACGCCGTCACCATGCGGGCTCCGAACGCGGCCAGGGGTTTCGTGGATGAGTTGCAGAAGGCCTACGAACTCATCGGACGCAACCCTGATGCCGGCTCGCCACGGCTCGAGACTGAACTCGGGATGCCTGGTCTACGTTCATGGGGACTGCCCAAGTACCCTTACCTGATCATCTATTTCCGGCACCCGAACTTAGTGGATGTGGTGGACGTGCCGCACACACGCACCAACTACGTCGCTGCGCTGATGGACCACCTTTGATCCGATGAGATCGCCCAGGGAAGCGCGTCAGCTTCTTGGATCGGTAGGGCGTTCGACGCCCGAATCTCTTTCGACAAAGCGGAACAGTCTGGGCCGAGATGGACGTGCCATGTGGATCAAGGCGACGAGCCTGTTCTCCCCGACCAATCGCCTCACGCCTCAGGATGCGCGCGCAGTGCCTTGAACGCGAGAACGATGGGGTAGCCTCAAGGCTCACAGGCAAGCCCTCCCCAGCCTGTCCATCGCAAACGCAGGGGTTGAATGGATGGCGCTCACTGCCACGCCGCCACCGCTCCACCGTCGTCATGCAGCAAAGCACCCAGACATCCGCCAGCCAAGCTGCCACGTGAAGGTGACTTGGCCTAGAAGCGCTTAGACGACCGTCGACCTCGTCGCTGGCATCGGCCTGATCGCGGCACCACATGCTGAAGCCAGCAGCCGATGACGCGGCACGTGAGCAACGCTTCACGCCCCGAGTAAGAGGGTTGCGTTGCGACCCCGAGGAAGCGCCCGACGCATCCATGCGCGTCGATGCGCTTCCGCGCGCCGACGGCGCTTCAGTCGACCTGAGGCCCGACCATGGCCTGCAGCTGCTCGATCAACCCAGGCTCCACGAACACGCAAGGCTTGTCAGCCGCCAGCCGGACGTCGAACAGCCGATCGAACACTTCGCGCTTCAGGTGCACGATCTGACCGGTGCGATACGCCTGCTCCGGACGGAGGTTGCGTTGGGCCGACGCAGCTCCGCTGCGTTGCGGATCGCATTCCACCAAGGCCACGAGCCCCGCGTCGAACATCCTGCGATGCTCGACGCACAGGCCCCAACCTGTCAGCGTGTGGCGCTCCATGCTCGCGCGCAGACGTCGATCGAACAGCAGATTGCCGGTTTGGAAACTGACACCGCACACCAAGCAGACATGCTGCTCCATCGATACGTGCGATTTCTCATTCATGATGATCTCCGGTTGTCGGGCGGGATTGCCCGAAACCGTGGCCGGCACGGCGCAGCGCAGCGGTCAGGGGTCTAGACGGCCGCAGGCCGCCAGCGCCGCACAGCGGCGCGCAGCCCTTGACGGCGAGAACGCCGTGCTACGGTGAAGGTGCCAGCAAGACCGCACACCCCCGCCCCACTCCGTTTCCCCCAAAGCCCCAACGGCCATCGATGAGGCGATCGATAAGACCGCGGGCTTTCGACGGGACCACGCGTGGACACCTCAGGACCGAGGTAGCGCGGGAACCCACCTCGGCTCTGCGCACGGCTGTCGGCGCGAAGCGCCGCACGATGCCCAAGTCCTTCGGCTGGCGCGAAGGTGACGCCGAGCCGAATCCCTGGAGCAAGGCGCCGAGCAAACTGATGGATGGAAGAGGCCTGCGACGTGTTCGAGGACGTGCTAGGCCTTTAGCGGCGTCAGCCGGGGGGCTAGCCGGAAAATCTGGCGTAGCGCTCGGCCCCTTAAGCAATGGCGCAGGCCGACCTCTATCGAAACAGGGGCACAAAGCAAGTGATCCTTCTCAGAGTGCCGGTGACACTCTTTCCGGCTTGGGACCGCCCTGGCCCACCTCGAGCCTAGGTCGTAGCCAGGCGCCAAAGTCTGGACTGGAGGTCGGGGCGCTGTCGCGTCGTTGAGCAGAGCAAGGCCACTCGCCTTATTCGAATGCGCGACACGCATTCGCCGATGGCGTCGCCACACAACTCAACAAGAACCAATTCGCAGCAGCGCCGTGCCCACGTCAGCCCTCTTTCCGCCCCGTGCCAATCGGCAGCAAGTACCCTTGGCCGCAGCTTCCGCAGCCTGTTCAGGCCCCAAAAGCGCCGTCGATCGTGTGCATGGCGCCGGTCACGAAACTGGCCTCCGGCCCCGCCAGCCAGGCGACCATGCCTGCGACCTCGTCCGTGCGTCCATGGCGCTTGATCGCCATGAAACTGTGCATCAGGTCCTTCATCGGACCGTTCTCCGGGTTGGCTTCCGTGTCGATCGGCCCCGGCTGCACGATGTTGATGGTGATACCGCGCGGGCCGAAATCCCGCGCAAGCCCACGCGCCAGTCCTTGCAGCGCGGACTTGCTCAACGCATAGGAGGCCATGCCCGCGATCGGCATGCGGTCGCCATTGACCGACCCGATCACGATGATCCGGCCGCCTTGGGGCATTTGCCGCGCCGCTTCCACGGATGCGTGATACGGCGCGTGGACATTGATGCGGAACAAACGATCCACCGCATCAGGGTCCTGTTCCAGCGCATCGCCGAAGATGGCAATGCCCGAATTCACCACCAGCACATCCAATGGGCCGCTCTCACGGACCCGGTCGATGACGGCATCCCGATCGGCGCTGTCGGCCAGGAATGCCTTGCTACCCGTTTCACTTGCCAACTCCTGTGCCGCTTGGGGTGAGCCCGCGTAGGTGAATGTCACCTGTGCACCGTCTCGCGCGAAGCGACGCACGATCGCCGCCCCGATTCCCCTGCTACCGCCGAGCACCAAAACCGATTTGCCCTTGAACGCCGACATGGATTGCTCCTTTACATTAATGTAGTGGAGAATACAAAAATCAGTTCGCCGCAGTCAAGGATTTTGTAAAGATGACTACAGATATTTTGCGCGGGCGCGGGCGGCCGCGCAGTTTTGACCCGGACGAGGCGATCGCGACGGCGCAGCGCTTGTTTCACGAGCGCGGCTACGATGCTGTCGGGATCGTGGACCTCACCAAGGCGCTCGGCATCAACCCGCCGAGCTTCTACGCAGCATTCGGCAGTAAGGCGGGCTTGTATGCACGCATCCTCGAACGCTATGCGGAGACCGGCGCCATTCCGCTCGCGCAGATCCTGGACACCGACCGGCCCCTGGCCTTGTCGCTTGCGGAAGTTTTGGAGCATGCCGCGCGCAGCTACGCGGCGGATGGCACTGCCACAGGTTGCCTGGTGCTTGAAGGCACCCGCTGCAACGACAAGGAGGCGCGCGAAGCGTCCTGCGGCTATCACGTCGCCGCGCAAGACCTGATTCGACGTCGCATCGCCGAGCAGTACCCGCTCGAAGCGGACCGGTTGGCGGATTTCGTGTGCACCGTCATGGCCGGGCTGTCGGCCAGTGCCCGGCACGGCCAAGGCCTGGATCGATTGCTGGACACTGCGAGGCTTGCCGGCTTGGCGCTCGCTCAAGCACTACCGCGATAAGGCCCTGCATACCCATCGCACATCGATGCGGACCTCTCTGTCCTGCAGCGGCACAGGCGAGCCTGCGAGGCAGTCACACCGTATAGGCGATGGCTGGCGACTGGTACCTGGACTCCCGCACCAACACGCCATCGGCATCGGCGTAGATCCAATCCCCAGGGTTGAAGGTGACATTGCCGAAACTCACGGCGACGTCGCGTTCATGTGGCGACGGCACCGGCGAGCTTCGCGGCGTGGTGCACAGCGCCTTGACGCCGAGGTCATAGGTGGCCATCTCCTCGGCATCACGGATCGCACCGAAGACGATCGCGCCCGACCAGCCGTTCCTCACGGCGATGGACGCCATGGTGCCGCCGAACAATGCGACCGCGCGCGAACCGCTGCCATCGATGACCAGGATCTTCCCGTGGCCCGGCTCCAGGCACACCTCGACGCCCGCGCGGTGGTCATCTCGCACCTTGAGCGTCACGGCCTGGCCCCAGAAGGTACGTCGCCGTCCGAAATCGGTCAGTGCGGTTTCGCAAATCCTGGAGGAGTGCGGATCGTCATCGGAGATGTCTGCGGTAGCGAATGTCATGTCGAAACTCCTTTGCGCCTTCCTGGCGATGCGCCTGGCTCCTGGCCGAAGCCGCCATCGGCAAGCGATGGACTCTGCGAACGCCGAACGCCGAACGCCACAGCCGGACTCAGCCCTTGGCCTGAGCGACGGGCGCGACGATCTGGTTATGCAGGCCGCCATCCACGAAGATGTCGGTGCCGTTGATATAGCGCGCTGCGTCGCTGGCGAGAAATGCCGCTGCTTCCGCGGCGTCCCACGGCGATCCCATTGCGCCGGTAGGACATGTCGCGTTTCGCACCATCAGGAGATGGTCCAGTCCTTGCACGTGGCCCTCCGCCAATTGCTCTCGCACGAGCGCGGTATTCATCAGTCCGAGCAAAATGTTGTTGCATCGGATTCCTCGGGCTGCGTAGTGCATGGCGACGGTCATCCCCAGTGCATTCAGAGCGGCCTTGCTGGCGTGATAGGCGCACGCGCCAGCCATTCCCGCACGAGCGCTCGCGATCGATGACACCTGCACGATGGCCCCTCGACCCGCCCGGCTCATCAAGGGAAGCACGTACTTGAGGGCGAGAAAGGCCGAGCGCGCATTCAATGCAAAGGAACGATCCCAGTCTTCAACCGTGAGTTCCTCGGGGCCTCCTTGAATGACGACGCCGACATTGTTCACGAGGATATCGACGCTGCCGTTGACGGCTTGAGCCAAGCCCACGGCATCGCGAATAGCTGACTCGCTGCATACGTCCGCCTCGATCACCTCGCAGAGTCCCCCCTGCTCGCGAGCCAGC
>Ga0160453_101030_pt1 | contig 12386 bp, 7 predicted proteins | sample HID1971K_E6MG_FD_108228 | JGI IMG/M metagenome (GOLD analysis project Ga0160453, IMG submission 108228) | Enriched millipede-associated microbial communities from UW Madison campus, WI, USA - HID1971K_E6 MG | ecosystem: Host-associated > Arthropoda: Insects > Digestive system > Unclassified ...
CCCCGCCCGATCACGCGGCAGGTGCCGGTGCAGGCGCTGCCCACGCGCGCGCAGCCGACCCCGCCGCCGCTGGACAAGCCGGGCCTGTCCGACGACCCGGAGTGGTACCGCACGGCCGTGTTCTACGAGGTGATCGTGCGGGCGTTCTCGGACACGGCCGGCGCGGGCACGGGCGACCTGCGGGGCGTCACGGAGCGGCTCGACTACCTGCAGTGGCTGGGCGTGGACTGCCTGTGGCTACCGCCGTTCTACCCGTCGCCGCTGCGCGACGGCGGGTACGACGTCGCGGACTTCACGGCGATCGCGGGCCAGTACGGCACGGTCGGCGACTTCACCGAGCTGATCGAGGCGGCGCACGCCCGCGGCATCCGCGTGGTGGTGGACCTGGTGATGAACCACACCAGCGACCAGCACCCCTGGTTCCAGGCGTCGCGCTCCGACCCGCAGGGCCCGTACGGCGACTTCTACGTGTGGTCCGACGACGACACCCGCTACCCGGACGCGCGCATCATCTTCGTGGACACGGAGACGTCCAACTGGACGTTCGACCCCGAGCGCCGGCAGTACTTCTGGCACCGCTTCTTCAGCCACCAGCCGGACCTCAACTTCGAGAACCCGCGCGTGGTGGACGCGATGCTCGACGTGGCGCGGTTCTGGCTGGGGATCGGCGTGGACGGCTTCCGCCTGGACGCGGTGCCGTACCTGTTCGAGGCCGAGGGCACCAACTGCGAGAACCTGCCCGAGACGCACGCCTTCCTGCGCCGGGTGCGCCGCATGATCGACGAGGAGTACCCGGGCCGGATCATGCTGGCCGAGGCCAACCAGTGGCCGCAGGAGGTGGTGGACTACTTCGGCACGGCGGACGAGCCCGAGTGCCACATGTGCTTCCACTTCCCCGTGATGCCACGGGTGTACTACGCGATGCGCGACCAGCGCGCCCGGCCGCTGCTGGACATCCTCGCGGACACGCCGGACGTCCCCGCCCCGGGCGGCCAGTGGTCCACGTTCCTGCGCAACCACGACGAGCTGACCCTGGAGATGGTCTCCACGGAGGAGCGCGCGGCGATGTACGGGTGGTTCGCGCCCGACCCGCGCATGCGCGCCAACATCGGCATCCGCCGCCGCCTGGCCCCGCTGCTCGACAACTCCCGCAAGGAGCTCGAGCTGGCGCACGCCCTCCTGCTGAGCCTGCCGGGCAGCCCGTGCCTGTACTACGGCGACGAGATCGGCATGGGCGACAACATCTGGCTGCCGGACCGCGACGCCGTGCGCACGCCCATGCAGTGGACGCCGGACCGCAACGCCGGCTTCTCCACCGCCGACCCGGGCCAGCTGTACCTGCCGCTGGTGCAGTCCCTGGTGCACCACTACCAGCACACCAACGTGGAGGCGCAGCTCGCGCAGTCGTCGTCGCTGCTGCACTGGGTGCACGGCATGCTCGCGGTGCGGCGGCTGCACCCCGCGTTCGGCACGGGCGAGCTCACCGCCCTCGACGCGGACGACGAGGCGGTGCTCGCGTTCACGCGCGCGACGCCGGCCGAGACGCTGCTGGTGGCGGCGAACCTGTCCGCGACGGCGCGGTCGGCGCGGGTGCGGCTGCCGGAGTACGCGGGGTGGTCGCTGACCGACCTGTTCGGCGGCGCACGGTTCCCCGACGTGGCGCCCGACGGCGAGGTCACGATGACGTGGGGCTCGCGCGACTTCTACTGGCTGCTCCTCACGCCGCCGGCCGGGTCGGCCCCGGGGGGCGAACGGGCATGACCGCCGTGCGGCCGGCCGCGGACGTCCCCGACCCGAGCGTCGGGGACCTGCTCGCGGCCTGGCTGCCCGGACGACGCTGGTTCCCCGCGGGCGGCGCGAGCGGCGCCGACGTGCACGTGGAGCCGTGGCTCGCGGTGACCTTCGACGACGAGCACGTCGTCGTCGTGCTCACCCGGCTGCGCGGCGCCGGGGTGCCGGGCGGCTCCGCCGTGGCGCAGGTGCCGCTGGTGCTCACCGACCCGGCCGACCGGGGACCCGGGTTCATCGCCGAGGTGCACACGGCCGCGGGGTCGGTCGCGGTGCACGACGGCGGGGCCCACCCCGCGGGGTGGCTCGCGCTGCTGCGCGCGACGGGCGCCGGCGACGGGGTGCCGGACGCCGACCTGGTGGCCGGCGGGCACGTCGTGGCCGGGGAGCAGTCGAACACCAGCGTGGTGCTGCCGGGCGTGCCGTCCCCCGGGGCCTCGGGCGGGATGCTCAAGATCCTGCGGACCGTGACCCCGGGCCCGCACCCCGACGTCGTCGTGCCGCGCGCCCTCACGCGCGCCGGGTGGGACGGGGTGCCGCGGTTCCTCGGCGCCCTGCAGGTGCCCACGGGGTCGGGCGTGACCACCGCCCTCGCCGTGCTCAGCGAGCTGGTGCCCCGGGCCCAGGACGGGTTCGAGCTGGCCTGCGAGCACGCCGGGCGGGGCGAGTCGTTCGCGCACCTCGCGGCCGACCTCGGGCGCACCGTGGCCGAGCTGCACGTGGTGCTGCGCCAGGCCATGCCGCCCGGCCCGCTGCTCGACCCGGAGACGTTCGTCGGCGGCCTGCGCCGGCGGGCGGCGCTCGCCCTCGCCGAGGCACCGTCCCTGGTCGCGCGCGAGCGGGAGATCGACGCCCTCCTCGACGACCTGCGGGGCCGCCTGCCCCGCCTGCGCCTGCAGACCGTGCACGGCGACCTGCACCTGGGCCAGGCCCTGCACGGCGCCACCGGGTGGAAGCTGCTCGACTTCGAGGGCGAGCCGCAGCGCCCCGCCGCGGAGCGCGCCGCGCCCGACCTCCCGCTGCGCGACGTCGCGGGCATGGTCCGCTCGTTCGCGTACGCGGCGGCGGTGGGCGGGGCGCCCGACCCGTACTGGGAGGCGGAGGCCGTGCACGCCTTCGTCGCCCGCTACCGCCAGTCCGCCGACACGTCGGCGGCGGTGAGCGGCCTGGCCTCGCGCCGCTCCCCCGACCTCGACCCGCCGACGGCCGACGCCGTGCTCGCTGCCCTCGTGCTCGACAAGGCCCTCTACGAGGTCGTCTACGAGACCCGGCAACGGCCCGCGTGGGTGCACATCCCGCTGTCGGCCGTGGACCGCGCGCTCAGCCGGCCCCGCTGACGGCCGTCACCCGCAGCAGCACCGCCCGGTCCGGGTCGAGCACCGGCATCGCCAGCCCGACGTCGCCCAGCACCGCGCCCGGCAGCGTGACCCCGCCGGCCTCGACCCAGGGCAACGTGGTACCCCAGCGGGCGGCGACGCCGTCGAGCGTGCGCGCCGGCCCGTCCAGCCGCACCCGGTAGGTGCGGCGCCGGTCCAGGCCGGGCAGCGGCACGGCTCCGGGCGGCCACGTGTCCGAGGTGGCCGTGCACACCCAGGCGAACAGCGCGTCGTCGCCGCCGGGCGCGACGACGCCGTGCAGCCGGTAGGCGGGGTCGGGGTGCTCGGCGTGCACCGCGGCACCGCCGTGCAGCAGGGGGCGCACCTCCTTCGCGTAGACCACCCAGGCGCCGACGCGGGCCCGCTCCTCGGGCGCCGCCTCGGTGAGGTCCCACTCGATGCCGAGGTGCCCGAACAGGGCCGTCGCCGCGCGGAAGTCGAGCGGCAGGGCCCGGCCCGACGTCGGCGCGACGGGGGCGCTGACGTGCGCGCCGAGCATCTCCGGCGGCACCAGCAGGCCGGTCCAGCGCTGGATCTGCTGCCGCTCGTGCGCGTCGGTGGAGTCCGACGCCCACACACGGTCGGTGCGCTCCAGGATCCCCAGGTCCACGCGCGCCCCGCCGGACGCGCAGGTCTCGATCTCCAGGCCCGGGTGGCGGGCGCGCAGCTCGTCGAGCAGCCGGTAGAGGGCCAGGGTCTGCCGGTGCGCGGCCGCGCGGCCCGACGGCGCGTGCCCGGCGCCGACGAGCTCCCGGTTGTGGTCCCACTTGAGGGAGGCGATCGGGTACTCCTCGAGCAGGGCGTCGAGCTGGTCGCGCACGTGGGCGTACGCGCCCGGGTGGGCCAGGTCGAGCACCTGCTGGCGCCGCGCGGGCCCCAGCGGTCGCCCGCCCGCTCCGGTGAGCAGCCACTCCGGGTGCGCCCGCGCCAGGTCGGAGTCCGGGTTGACCATCTCGGGCTCCACCCACAGCCCGACGTCCATCCCGAGCGCGCGCACGCGATCCACCAGCGGCCACAGCCCACCCGGCCAGACGTCGGGCGAGACCACCCAGTCGCCCAGGCCGGCGCCGTCGTCGCGCCGTGCGCCGAACCACCCGTCGTCGAGCACGAACCGCTCGGCGCCCGCGGCGGCGGCCGCCTCGGCGAGAGCGGTGAGCCGACCCAGGTCGTGGTCGAACGTCACCGCCTCCCACGTGTTCACGACCACCGGTCGCGGCGCGCGGGGGTGCCGGGGCCGCGCGCGCAGCCAGTCGTGCACACGGGCGCGCACGCCGTCGAGCCCGACGCCGTGCACCCCGTACGTCCACGGCGAGACGTACTCCTCGCCGGCGCCGAGGCGCACCTCGCCCGGCAGCAGCGCCTCCCCCGCGGCGAGCAGGGCGACGCCGTGGGGCGAGCGCTCGGCGACCATGCGCTGGTTGCCCGACCAGCCGACGTGCACGGCCCACACCTCGCCGTGCCGGTCGCCGAACCCGGGCTCCCCCGCGCAGAGCAGGAAGCCGCTGTCGAACCCGGGCCGGCCGCGCAGGCTGCCGCGCTCGTGCCGCCCGTGCACGAACGGCAGCCGCTGCGGCGACCGCTCGCGCAGCTGGTGGCCGGTGACGTCCAGCAGCTCCACGGCGCGCGCCGGCACCGGCAGCGCCGGCAGCACGCCGGCGAGGTCGTAGGGCGCGGTCGGTTCGACCGTCGGTCCCGACGTCGAGCGCACCGCCGCCCGCAGCCGGACCAGCCCGGAGCGCGCCTGCTCGACCTCGAGGCGCAGGGCCAGGCCCGCGTCCTCGTCCGCCGCCGTCACGACGACACCAGAGGCCCACGGCGCGGGCAGCTCCACAGTCTCGACGCCCGTCACGACGAACCGCGGCGCGGGCGCCGCCCCCGCCCGGTGCCCGGTGACGCCCTGCAGCCCCGGCCAGCCGGCGGACGCCTCGGGCAGCAGCGACACCGGCATCGGCCCGTCGACGGGGTACCCGAACGGCTGCGGCGCGGTGGCGAGCGCCAGCGCGGCCAGGGCGTCGTCGTCGAGGTCGCCGAGGTCGGCGCCCCAGTGCACGACGGCGGGCAGCCGCCCGCCGGCGAGGCGCAGCACGAGGCTCACCCCGCCGGCGCGCAGGTGCACGTGCCGGGCGGCGTCCGTCACCGGTCGGCGACGAGCTGGTTGAGCGACCGCAGCACGTGCGGCGCCACCAGCGCGCCGGGGTCGACGTCCGCGCCGTCGGGCACGGTCACGCGCAGGGTCACGGTCTCCCCCGGCAGCAGGGTGACGAGCATGTCGTCCACCCGGGCGTCGGGGTGCGCCTTGTCCGCGAGAAGGGTGACGTCGCGCACCAGGTTCTGCGCGGTGACCCGCACCCGGTACCCGCCCGGGACGGCGTCCACCGCGGTCTCGAGGCGGGGCGCGGCGAGGGCGGAGTCGCGCGGCTCGGCGTCGAACCAGAGGTCCCGTGCGGCGCCGACGGTCGCGACGAGCACCTCGGAGCCGGCACCGTCGGGGCCCGCCGCGAGCGCCGACGGCACCAGCACGGTGACCGCGGCGCGCGGCCCGACCTCGACGGCCTGCTCGGCGGCGGCCACCTCGGCCCCGTCGAAGCCCGCCCGGCGCCACCGCAGCGTGCCGGTCCAGGCCTCGTCGGTGTCGTTGACGAGCACCGCCGCCAGGGTGTCGGTGCCGTCCCCGGCCGGCTCGCCGCCCGCGGCGGAGCGCGGCTGGATCGTCACGAGCCGGTCGGCGTGCGCATGGGCGAGGGCGTGCAGCAGCGGCTTGGGGCGGCCGTCGCCGTCCACGGCGGCCCACGACGTCACCGGCCAGCAGTCGTTGAGCTGCCACATCACCGACCCCATGCAGCGGGGGCTCCAGGAGCGCAGGTGCTCCACCGCGACGCGGACCGCGGTGGCCTGGTTCCAGGACATCGCCCAGTGCCAGTCGTCCATGTCGTCCGGCAGCGGCACGTGGGCGACGAGGCCGTCGGTGAGCTTGTCGTTGCCGCTCGCCGCCTTCTGGTGCACCTGCATGCCGGGCGACTCGGGCGTCAGCGGGTCGTCGCTCACGGAGCGCACGAGCGTGGACCAGGTGGGCGGGCCCTGCCAGCCGAACTCCGCCATGAACCGCGGCACGACGTCGCGGTAGTGCGGCCAGTCCTCCCGGTTCCACAGCTCCCAGGAGTGCATGGACCCGTGCCGCGGGTCGTTGGGGAACAGGTCGGGCTTGATCGGCAGGTCGCCGGACCAGGGGCTCGACGGTGTGTACGGGCGGGTGCCGTCCAGCTCGGCGACGACGGCCGGCAGCAGGTTCTCGTAGTAGTCGAGCCCCCAGGTGCGGCCGTCGAGGCGCTTGATCCAGCCCCAGGTGCCGTGGCCCCAGATGTTCTCGTTGCTGCCGTTCCACAGCACGAGGCTCGGGTGGGGCGCCAGCCGGGCGACGTTGTCGCGGGCCTCCGCCTCCACCTCCGCGCGCAGGGGCTCCTCCTCGGCGTACGCGGCGCAGGCGAACGCGAAGTCCTGCCACACGAGCACGCCGCGCTCGTCGCACTCGGCGTAGAAGTCGTCGGCCTCGTAGACCCCGCCGCCCCACACGCGCAGCAGGTTGATGCCGGCCAGCTCCGCCTGGTCGAGGCGCGCGGCGTAGCGGGCGCGGGTGACGCGCGGCAGGAACTCGTCGTCGGGGATCCAGTTGGCGCCCTTGACCCACACGGGCCGGTCGTTGACCACGACGGTGAACGACGTGCCGTCGGCGTCCGGCTCCACGGCGAGCCGCGCGGTGCGGAAGCCGGTGCGCGCCGCCCAGCGGTCGAGGGCGTCGTCGGGCGCCGGGGCGGCGTCGTCCGTGACGGCACCCATGAGCGTCACCGCGACGTCGTGCAGCGGCTGGTCGCCGTAGCCGCGCGGCCACCAGAGGGCGGCGTCCGGCACCTCGAGGCGGACGAGGGCGGCGTCCTCACCCGCGGCGAGGTGCGCGGTGCCGGCGACGTCGGCGCCGTGCCCGGTCACGCGCACGGCGACCTCGAGCGGGCCGGCGTCCCGCGCCCCCGCGCGCTCCACGCGGACGTGCACGTCGAGCAGGCCGGCGCCGCGGGCGACGTCGGCGGTCGCCAGCGGGCGGACCTCGGCGAGGCGGGCCGTGCTCCACGACTCGAGCCGCGCGGGCCGCCAGATGCCCACCGTGGCGGCGTCGATGCCCCAGTCCCAGCCGAAGTTGTACGCGGCCTTCCGCAGCGCGTTGAACGGGTGGTGGTTCACCTGCGGGCGGTACCCGAGCGACAGGCTGCGGGCGTCGGCCTCGCGCACGGGCGACGCGAACCGCACGACCAGCTCGTTGTCCCCCGGGCGCAGCAGCGCCGAGACGTCGAACCGGTAGCGGCGGTGCTGGTTCGCGGTGCGGCCCACCTCCGCGCCGTTGAGCGTGATCGTGGCGACCGTGTCGAGGCCGTCGAGGAACAGGTCCTGCCGGTCGCGGCCGTCGGGCTCCCACGCGACGGTGGTGCGGTACTCCCAGTCGCACGCCGAGACCCACTTCAGCAGCGCCTCGTGGTCGTCGAGGTACGGGTCGGGGATCAGGCCGGCGGCGAGCAGGTCGGTGTGCACGGTGCCGGGCACCGTGGCGGGGACGCCGCGCGGGTCGTGCAGGACGGCGGCCAGGTCGTCGGGGACGGGGCCCGCGACGGCGCGGACGGCCCAGCCGTCGTGCAGCTCGCGCGAGACGGCGGTGGTGCGGGACATGCGGTTCCTCCGGAGGATGTCGGGGGTCACGAGACAGGGATGACGGCGCGGCGGGGCAACGGGAGCAGCGGCGACGGGATCAGCGACGACGCGGGCGGTGGCGGCCTGACGGTCAGCTCGCGGCGACCCGCAGGCCGCCGGTGCGGGCCACGAGCTCGCCCTGCAGGACGAGGGCGGCCGCGCCGATCGCGGCGGCCTCGGCGGCCGCGGACGAGATGACCACCTGGACGCCGTGGTCCTGCGGCGCGAACGACGACGCTGCCAGGCGCTCCTGGACGGCGGGCAGGTAGAGCGACCCGGCGAGCGCCATCGCCGGGCCGGTGAGCACGAGGCGGTCGACGTCGAGCACTCGGGCGAGGGTCTGCGCGGCGATCGCGACGTAGCGGGCCGAGCGGTGCAGCAGGTTGGCCGCGACGGGGTCGCCCGCGAGCGCCGCGCGGGCCAGGGCCGCGAAGCGCACCGACACGGGCCGGTCCGCGCCGCCGAGGTCGAAGCCGGCCGCCTCGGCCGCCGCGACCACGACCCGCGGGCCGCCGAGGGCCTCGACGCAGCCGCGCGACCCGCACCAGCACTGCGGCCCGTCGACCTCCACGCACACGTGCCCGATCTCGCCCGCGTTGGAGCTCACGCCCCGCAGCGGGACGCCGTCGAGCACGGCGCCGGAACCGATCCCGGTGGCGAGGTACAGCGCGGCGAACGCCGTGCTGCCCCCCGCCCCGCCGGTCCAGTGCTCGCCCACGGCCGCGGCCGTCGCGTCGTTGTCGAGGACGACGGGCAGCCCCGTCGCCTCCCCGAGCCGCGGGCCGAGCGGGAAGTCCGCCCAGCCGCCCGCGGCCGGCCCGGTCAGGACCAGGCGCGAGCCGGTTCTGAGCGGGCCCGGCGAGACGACGCCGAGGCCGAGCACGTTCTCCCAGCGGGCGCCGGCGCTGTCGACCAGGCCGCGCACCGTCTCGGCCATGCCCCGCACCACGTCGTCCGGGTCCGCGGTCACCGAGGTGCGGCGCAGCCGCGCCACCACCGCGCCGTCGAGGTTCACCAGGGCGTACGTGACGTCCGTGCCGTCCAGGTGCACCCCCACGGCGTGCCGGCTCGTGGGCACCAGCTCGAGCAGCACGCGCCGCTTGCCGCCGGTGGACTCCCCGAGCCCCGACTCCTGCACCAGCCCGTCCTCGATGAGCCGGCGCACCGTGGTCGACACGGTGGCCCCGGTCAGGCCCGTGGCGGCCGTGATCTCGACGCGGCTGATCGTTCCCGCGGCGCGGATCGCGTCGAGCACCGCCGAGCGGCTCGACGGCCCCGCCGCCGGCCCGGCACCACCGAGCACCTCTGTCATGGTCAACCTCCCGGCTCAGGGTGTCACGACACGGCCGCCGCGCGCCCGCCTGCGGCGCCCGGCGTCCGGTCACGACAGCTCCGCGAGGCGCCGGTCGGGGTCCGGCGACGCCGCGCGCAGCGTCTTGGTGTAGTCGTGCTGCGGGCGCAGGATGACGTCGTCGGCCGGCCCGCCCTCCACGATCCGGCCCTGGTGCATCACGAGGATCTCGTCGGAGAAGTGCCGGGCGGTGGCCAGGTCGTGCGTGATGTACAGGACGCCGAGGTCGTCCTCCTCCTGCAGGGACGCGAGCAGGTTGAGCACGCCGAGCCGGATGGACACGTCGAGCATGGAGACGGGCTCGTCGGCCACGAGGATGCCGGGCTCGGGCGCCAGGGCGCGGGCGATGGCGACCCGCTGCCGCTGCCCGCCGGACAGCTCGTGCGGGCGCCGCTGCGCGTACGCCTCGGCGGGGTCCAGGCGCACGCGTCGCAGCAGCCCCAGCACGCGCTCGCGCACCTCGGCGTCGCCCAGGCCCGGGTGGTGCAGGCGCACCGGCCGCTCCAGGTGGTGGCCGATCGAGTGGTACGGGTTGAGGGAGCCGAAGGGGTCCTGGAACACCATCTGCACCCGCCTGCGGTACGCCACCTCGGCCCGCCGCCCTCGGCGCACGCGGGCGCCGTCCACGAGGATCTCTCCCGTGGTGGGGCGCTCCAGGTGCATGAGCATCTTCGCGACCGTCGACTTGCCGGACCCGGACTGGCCCACCAGGGCGGTGGTCCGGCCGGGCTCGAGCCGGAAGGACACCCCGTCCACGGCGCGCAGCACGGTGGACCGGAAGCCGGAGCGCAGCCGGTACTCCTTGACGACGTCGCGCACCTCGAGCGTGGTCATGCCGTCTCCTCCTCGACGCCGGCGGCCGGGCGCACCGCCCGCGACCCGTGCCGCACGAACCCGCCGCGCTCCCCGGTGAGGCTGGGGAACGACGACAGCAGCGTGCGCGTGTACTCGTGCTGGGGGTTCGTGTAGAGCGTGAGCGCGTCGGCGAGCTCCACCACCCGGCCCTCGCGCATCACCGCGATCCGGTCGCTGATCTCCAGCAGCAGCGGCAGGTCGTGGGTGATGAACATGACCGCGAAGCCGAGCTCGTCGCGCAGGCGGGAGATCTCCTGCAGGATCTCGCGCTGGACGACGACGTCGAGCGCCGTCGTCGGCTCGTCCATGATCATGACCTGCGGGTCGAGCGCCATCGCCATCGCGATCATCACGCGCTGCCGCATGCCGCCGGACAGCTCGTGCGGGTAGGCGGTGAGCCGGTTGCGGTCGACTCCGACGCGCTCGAGCAGCTCGCCGCACAGGGTGCGCCGCTGCGCCTTCGACATGTCGGGCCGGTGGGTGGACAGGACGTCGTCGAGCTGGTCGCGGACCTTCTTCACGGGGTTGAGCGAGTTCATCGCGCCCTGGAAGACCATCGAGATCTTCGACCAGCGGAACTGCCGCAGCTCCTCGCCGTCCATCCGCATGACGTCCAGGGCGTACCCCTCGCGGGAGTGGAACTCGACCGTCCCGGAGGTCACCTCGGCCGGCGGCTTGAGCAGCCGGGTCACCCCGTAGGCGAGGGTCGACTTGCCGCAGCCGGACTCGCCGGCCAACCCCAGGACCTCGCCGCGGCCCAGCTCCAGGCTGACGTCGCGCACGGCGTGCACGGGCGTCGCCGTCTGGTAGGTGATGCTGAGGTCCCGGATGGACAGCACCGGCGGGCGACCGGTGCCCGTCGGTGCCGGGCTCGTCTGCGTCGCCGCGCTCATGCGGCCACCTCCGTCGGGTCGGTCGCCACGGCGGCGGTGCGCGCGCTGCGGCGCCACCCCTTGCGCTCGGAGCGCGTCTGGCTGCGCAGCTTCGGGTTGATGATCTCGTCGATGGAGTAGTTGACCAGCGACAGCGCGGCGCCGAAGACGGCGATCGCCAGGCCCGGCGGCACGAACCACCACCAGGCGCCAAGGCGCAGGGCCAGGCCGTTCTGCGCGTAGTAGAGCATCGTGCCCCAGGTGAACGACCCGGTGGCCCCGAGCCCGAGGAACGACAGTCCGGCCTCGCCGAGGATGGCGAAGATGACCGCCATGACCACCTGGGACGCGAGCAGCGGGATGAGGTTCGGCAGGATCTCGACGACGAGCACGCGCCACGGCCGCTCCCCCGCCACGCGGGCGGCGAGCACGTAGTCCCGGCCGCGGACGCTGAGCGTGAAGCCGCGCAGCACGCGCGCCGACCCGGCCCAGCCGGTGATCGCCAGCACGAACGCCACGAGCAGGATGCTCTTGTCCGGCACGTAGCTGGAGATGACGATCACCAGCGGCAGGCCCGGGATGACCAGCATGACGTTCGACAGCAGGGAGAACGCCTCGTCGGTGAGGCCGCCGGCGTACGCGCCGACGACGCCGAAGAAGGCCGACAGCACCAGGGTGAGCACGCCCACGATCGCGCCGATGAGCAGCGACCCGCGGGTCGCGTAGGCGAGCTGGGCGAGCACGTCCTGGCCGGTCTGGGTGGTGCCGAGCAGGTGCTCGGCCGACGGCGGCGTCATGCCGATGCTGTTCACCGCCGACGGGTCCTGCACGACCAGCGGGCCGAGCAGCCCGAAGAGCACGAACGCGGCCACGAGGCCCGACCCGACGACCAGCTTGGGGGTGAGCGGGGGCAGCGGGATGCGGCGCCCGCCGCCGGGGGGCGGCGCCCCGGCCGCCGTGTCGACGCCCGCGGCGTCGACGATCTCGGAGGAGGTGATCGACATCGATCCGTCCTTTCTCAGCCGCGCGCGCGGGTTCGGGGGTCGATCACCGAGTACAGGAGATCGACCAGGAGGTTGGCGCCCAGCACGGAGAGCGTGATGACGAGGAAGATCCCCTGCATCAGGGCGTAGTCGCTGCTGTTCACCGCGGAGAGCAGGGCCGACCCGATGCCCGGGTAGCTGAACACGGCCTCGGTGACGATGGAGCCTGCGACGACGAAGCCGAGCGAGATCGCGAAGCCCGCGATCGACGGCAGGACGGCGTTGCGGGCCGCGTAGGTGCGCATGATGCGCCCGCGCCGCAGCCCCTTGGCCTCCGCGGTGACGATGAAGTCCTCGGACAGCGTGGACACCATCATGTTGCGCATCCCCAGCATCCAGCCGCCGATCGACGACACGACGATGGTCA
>Ga0160453_101036_pt1 | contig 12298 bp, 7 predicted proteins | sample HID1971K_E6MG_FD_108228 | JGI IMG/M metagenome (GOLD analysis project Ga0160453, IMG submission 108228) | Enriched millipede-associated microbial communities from UW Madison campus, WI, USA - HID1971K_E6 MG | ecosystem: Host-associated > Arthropoda: Insects > Digestive system > Unclassified ...
CGTCGTCTTCCCGTTCAGCCGCCGCGTTGATTCGCGCGACGAAATCGTCGGTCGTCGCGTCGAGCGGGCGCTGCACATCGAAGCGCAGCCGATGTGACGGGTAGTGGAACTTCGACGATGTGCCGCGGGCCGATGGATTGGGCTCGATGAAGTACGACAGGGTGACGCACAGCTCGACCTGGGTGTCTGGCGGTAGGGCGAGCAGTTGCTCCTTCGGCCAAGGCAGCGCGTGCAGGTTCATGTCGCGGCTGACGACGCCTTTGCCGGTGACCTTCTGGAAAGGGCGCACCATGTCTTCGACGACCAGCGTCAAGGAGTTGCCAGCGCTCCAGAGCGCACGCTCCAGACTGGGCACGCCCCAACCGCAGTGACGGATCAAGTTCACGTAGTCGGCTTTGTTGGCGTGGCCGTGAGCGGGCAGGTAGCCCGCCTGCATGGCGGTGGTCCATTCGGCCGAATGGACGATCAGCGCCCGGATCGTCTCGAGCCGCAACGTTGGATAGGCTGCCATCAGTTGAGCCGCCATGCGTGCGCCGAGTGCTGACGCAGCGCTGGTTGCATTGGTAGTCGTGAACAGGCGTTCCAGAGGCAGGTTGTGCGCCGTGAGAAGGTGGAGACTGGTGACGCCGATGGCACCGAGCGCATCCTTGCCGGCGTTGCCCCCTTCGAAGACCACGTCGGGCTTCAAGGGCCACGCCGAGTGCCAACCGTTCGACGTCCGGGTGTACGGGCTGAGGCCGCCACCCGGCGCAACCGGTACGAGGCGCTGTGCGTCAGGTTCGGTGATGGTGACCTTTTCTGTGCAGGCGCCGACCGTCAGCGCATTCCAGGCCTGGCCCGGGTCGCGAATGCCGCGCGAACCCAGGCTGATGGGGTAGGTGTTCCAGGACTGCGCGTCTTCGGTATTGCCAGCACACAAAATGAAGAGCCGAGGAAACTGGCCGTTGCCGTCGTAGTCACTGGCAAGTCGATCAACGGTCGCAGACCAGGCCGAAGGACGACCTCGGTCGCGGTCATCGTCGGACGTGACTGCCGACGTGAACACCCGCAGTCGATGGGGGGCCGTGACCTCGGGCCGCGAGACCGCCTCGGCAAACAGATAGCCGTGCTGCCGCGAGTCGCCAGGATTCGCACCCTGCTCTGGCGTGAGCTTTACCGACTCAAGGCGATGCGCGACCGCTATAGGGCCGTCCGTGGCCAGTGCCGCCGACAGATCACCCAGCGCCACGAGTCCGGCAAGGCCGGTTCCGTGGTTGGCCGTGTCGTCAACGCCCCAGGCAGGATCCACGGTATGCAAGTCTGCGTTGGCGATGAAGGGGGAGAGCAGCGGGTGGCCCCGGTTGACGCCCGAGTCCAGCAGGCACACCCGTGGCGTCGAGTCGTCATCAATCGCGACGGTCAAGCGGGCGAGAGTTTCGTCCGCCCACTCCTGCTGTTCGGGCGGCGTCATGCCGTCGAAGAAGTGGGCTGTTTCCTTGGCGCGGCGCAGCTCTGCCACGCAATTGAGCGTCATGACCGAGGTCGAAAACTGCTGTTCCGAGCCGAACATCAGTACGACGGTGCGCTCGGGGAAACTGATGTGGTGCCCGCTGACCTGGCACTGGGCCAGCGCCGCCAGCTTTCGGAAGTCCGCGAGCACTGCCTGGCGATCGCCGCGCACGGGCAACCAGACTTCCCACCAGATGGCTTCAGTCGTGTCCTGCGGCAGCAGGGCTGGATCGTCGGTCCACAGTGCGCGGACCTCGGCGCGACGGATGGCCGAGATCGTGTTCAACAGCGCATGGTGATCGAGCGCATCGCCGTTGACCTTCTTGCGTTCGGCAAGATAGTCCTCGACATATTTCTCGAAGTGCGCCAGCTTGCCGTCTGGAACGAAGACATTGGCAAAGGTCGTGTCGCCGTCGACACGCACGCTCAGTACCTCGATCTTTTTCTGCGCGTCCTTACCAAGTTCGAAGCCCAGGCTCTCAAAGGCCAGCGCCGCGTCGGGTTGCCCGACAAACTGAACCTGCAGGCCGAATCCGCTTTCCAGCCCTTGCTCTTGTTGAGCGGCAACGGCCTGCTGAGACAAGGGGGCCAGCGCGCGCAGTTGGGCCTTGAGTGCATTGCCGTGTTGGGCACGGTCGAGTACCGGGACGACGCTCGCCCCTCCGCCAGACGACGGCGCTGTGAACGCCTGCGCGGTTGATGTGTTCGCTAGAACGAGGTGCGGGCGTCTATCGAGTGGCTGATCCGGCATGGACGGACGGGTGCTTCGAGTTTTGTGCCAACCTCGCACTGATCAGACGGCGTTCCTCTAACGCCCGCCCCAACTCGGCTGATTGCACTTTCGTCTGGTCATGCAGGATCGCGTCTTTGATGGACGCATCGACTGCACGACATATTTCAGCGTGACTCAGGCTTTCGGCCTGCCCCTGCAACGCTTCCTTTCGGAAGGGCTTGGGCGCGAAATGGCCCAGACGGGACCGTATGAGTTCGACCGCCTGGACTGGCGATGGCAGGTGGTACTCCACCACATCATCGAATCTGCGAAAGAGCGCATAGTCCAGGATTTCCACGTGGTTGGTTGCGGCGATGATCAAGCTGTTCGACATGTCCTGCTCGATCATTTGCAGGAAGCTGTTCAAGACCCTTCGAATCTCGCCCACGTCATTCGTCATCCCGCGCTGCGTACCAATGGCGTCGAACTCATCGAAAAAGTAAACGCCACGAATATCCGTGATGGCGTCAAAGACCTGCCGGAGTTTGGACGCGGTCTCGCCCATGAATTTTGTGATGAGCGAATCCAGGCGAACCAAGAAAAGAGGAATGCCCAGTTCTCCCGCCAACGCTGCAGCGGTCAAGGTCTTGCCGGTCCCCGGCGGCCCAACCAGTAGCAGCTTGCGGCGAGGCGCCAGTCCATGCTCCTTGATTCGGGCAAGTTGGCGCTGTTCCTTGATCACGCGATGTAGCTGGGTCGAAGCTACTTCATCCAGCACCATGTCGCCGAGGCGGTTGGCAGGGTGCGACACCGTCAACAGGCTGGCCAGCTCGCCCCGTGGTTTGGCGACGCTGCCAATTGCGACCAGCTTTCCCGATGCATCCTGGCCGACACGCGCCTTGGCCGCATCGATCATGCCGCGCAGTTCCTGGGCCAGCTTGCCGTGCCCCAGCTTCGCCTCGTGCGCGGCCACCTGCATGGCGATCGACAAGAACTGTCCATCATCGCGACTGATGTGCGACTTGATGAGCGCCTTGAGTTGTTCAGAACTGGCCACGGGAGGTACGGTGTGTGATACGGAAAGGTCAGGGGGTATTGTGCCCGTTGAATGCGACTTCACCCCCGGTACAGCTCTCAGCCGTGTTGCCTATGGGGCTGGCGTCCCGAACAAGGACGGTGCTCGAAGCAGCTCCTCGATCAGGACCCGCACGCCACCACCTCTTCAAGCCCCGTGCCCCGCGCATCGCAGAAGCTGCATTTATTGGCGCTTGCCCCGACTTCATGCCCAACGGCACCGCACCCCGCCCACTTCTTCCCTAGAGTGGATGCCCCTCTCAGTCACCACCCCACCTAGGGGAGAAGAAAGGCACATCACACCAACCACACCGATACGTTCAAAGACTGCCCACCCCGCAGCAGGCCGTCGTTGCCAAAGCAGCGACGCAAATGCGAGGTACCAAAAGGCGACGGCCAGGGTGTCGTGAGCACCCCAGCCGTCTAACCAAGTTCGTGCAACAACCTTGGCAGGAGCGCACAAAAATGGCTACCAAGACTATAGCCCGGCGTCGCACGCCGGTATCTCCCGGAGAAAACGCTCAGGGCCCGGCGGATCTCCTCGAAAACACCCTCTCCCAACTCGAAGCGCTGCTGTGGGCCTCCCACGGAAGAGACATCGATTGGTGCAGCGGTGACGGGCCTCGCCACCTGGACAACCTTCTCTGGCTCGCAGCCGAACTCGCTCGCAAGGCCGGTGAGCTGTTTCAGTTGAGCGAGATGGCGCGACGTGGCGCGCTCGAGACTGGCGGGTAAGGGCTGGTCTGCGGGCCGCGGTTTCGCGGCCCGCTCTCGCAGGCCTGAACGCGCGAAGCGAGTACCGCATCGGCGCATGACGACAGCATCCGGATCGTCTCCCGCATGTCGCTCTCAGTGGCATCCGGATGAATGGCACAGATTCGCAGCACGGTTCGATTGCGCAAGCGTGTCGTCAACACCGTCGCAAAGCCCTCCTGAAGTGCCCGCGATGAAATCTCGCTGTTCAGCGCATCGAGCGCCTCCGGGCTCATGGCCGCATCCGTCATGCGGAAGGTGACGATGCCCAACTGCGCGGGCGACACGATGTCCCAGCGAGGATCCTTCTCGAGCTCGTCCTGAGCCCAGGTTGCCAATCGGCAACCATGCGCAATCGCCTCGCCCATGGCGTCCGACCCCAGCACCTGCAAGGTGAGCCACAGCTTCAGTGCGCGTGCCGGTCTGGTGAGTTCGACGCCGAGGTCCCAGAAATTGATCTGGTCGGCGTCGGTGTCGGCGTGCGCATCGAGCAGGTATTCGGGTCGGGTATGGAAGACCTGTGAGAGGTGCTTGCGCTGACGCACGAAGACGATCCCGCAGCCGTAGGTCTGGAACAGCCACTTGTGCGCATCCCAGCTCAGGCTGTCGGCTTCGCCGATGCCGTCGAGCAAACCCCGATGCGATGGCGACAGCGCGGCGGATGCACCGTACGCGCCATCTACGTGCATCCACATGTCGTGTGCGTCGCACAGTGCGCGAATCCGTCGCAGTGGATCGATGCTGCCGGTATTCGTCGTGCCCGCGCTCGCCACCACGGCGAAAGGCCTGAGCCCATCGGAGATGTCCTGCTCGACCGCGGCCGCCAGGGCCGTCATGTCCATGCGGAACGCGGCATCGGTGGGCATGCGGCGGATCTGATGCGGCAGCAGCCCGAGGATCTTCAGACCTTTGGCAACGGATGAATGCGTTTGCTCCGAGACGTAGACAACGCCTTGCAGGCGCTGCGCCGGCTCGAGCTTGAAATCGCGTGCCATCGCAAGCGCCGTCAGGTTGGCCATGGAGCCCCCCGACACGAACAGGCCGCCAGCCGAAGGCGGGAGCCCGACCTGCGCCGCCAGCCATTGAATCAGCGCCGCCTCGATGACGCTGGCCCCCGAGCTCTGCAGCCAGCTGCCGGCGTGGACGTTGTGAACGGCGGTCAAGTAGTCGCCCAGGGCCGACAGCGGCGAAGACGGTCCCGGAATGAAGGCCAGGAACCGGGGATGGTCCATGCGCGCACGCCAGGGGTAGATCTCGTCCAGCATCTGGTCGACCACCTCATCCAGCGGCCGGGCTCCCGCGGGCACGCCGATCGCGCGAAGCGACTCGGCGCTGGCGTGATCGATCACTTCCACCGGACGTTGTGCGCGCGATGAATGGCCGATCGGGCTCATGCGAGACAGGACCCGTGCCCATGCTTCCGGTGGCACCGCTCCGAGCAGGCGGCTGGGTGGGGCTCCCTCTGATGCCGAGGGAGGAAGGGTGAGGTCCGAAAGAGAAGGCATATTGTTCGCCGAATGATGTTCTGTCTTTGGCTTATTCTCCCGAACATCATTCAGCCGCCCTAGCGCTTTCAGGACCATGGCCAAAAATACGAACCAGCTTCAACCGGAGAGCAAGGCACCCGCCCGCCTGGACGCTGTCGACCGAAGACTGTTAGGGCTTCTCGCGAACGACAGCATGCTCAGCTATGCCGCGCTGGGCGAATTGCTTCATCTGTCGGCGCCCGCGGTGCACGAGCGGGTGAAGCGGCTCAAACGCGACGGGGTGATCCTCGCGACCGTGGCGCGCCTCGATGGCGCGAAGCTGGGGCGGCCGCTGCTGTGCTTCGTGCAGGTGATTACCAGCACCGTGAAGCGTGCCCGCCAGGTTGCGGCGCTGGAATCGCTTCCCGATATCGAGGAGATCCACATCGTCACCGGCGACAGCGGCCTGCTGTTGAAGGTGCGCACGCGCGATGCGCAGGCGCTGGAAGTGCTGCTGGCGCGCATCCACGAGGTCGAGGGCGTGGAAGGAACGCGCACGCAGATGGCGCTGCGCACGCTGGTGGAACGCGGGCCCAGTCCGCACGCGGCGGATTGACGACAGGGCCCGCGCGGCGCTCGGCTCAGCGCAACGACCTGAACGCCGCCCGCACCTCACGGCTGAACAGCTCCGGCTGCTCCCAGGCCGCGAAGTGCCCGCCGTTGTCGACCTCGTTCCAATAGATGAGCTTGTGATAGGCCCGGTCCGCCCAGCTGCGCGGCGACTGATAGATCTCGCCCGGAAACACCGTCACGGCCGCGGGCAGCGAGATGTCCACCGCATTGAAGTTGTTCGAGTGGTCCTCCCAATAGATCTGCGCCGCCGAGGTCGCGCTGTTGGTGAGCCAGTACAGCGAGATGTCGTCGAGCATCTCGTCGCGCGGGAGCACGCGCTCGGGCACGCCGCCCGAATAGGTCCAGGTCGCGAACTTGTCGTAGATCCAGGCGGCCTGGCCCACGGGTGAGTCGGCGAGGGCGTAGCCCAGGGTCTGCGGGCGCGTGACCATCATGGCGGAGTAGCCCGAGCTGTTCCTGTAGAAGTCGTCGAGCTTGTCGAAGGCGGCGCGCTCCTTCGGCAGCAGGCCGGCGGGCGCGGGGCCGCCCGCGGCGAGGATGGCGGCGATCTCGGCGGGCACGGTGCCGGGCATGTTGACGTGGATGCCGATCAGGCCCGGCACCTTCTGGATCGCCATGCGGTGCGAGATCACGGAGCCGCAGTCGCCGCCCTGCGAGACGAACTGCTTGTAGCCGAGCCGCGCCATCAGCACGCCCCAGGCGCGCGCGATGTGGTTGGAGTCCCAGCCGGTGGCCTCGGGCTGGCCCGAGAAGCCGAAGCCCGGCAGCGAGGGCAGGACGAGATGGAACGCGTCCTCGGCGCGGCCGCCGTGCGCGGTGGGGTCGGTCAGCGGACCCACGACCTTGAGCAGCTCGAAGATGGAGCCGGGCCAGCCGTGGGTCATGATCAGCGGCATCGCATCGGCGTGGCGCGAGCGGATGTGGGCGAACTGGATGTCGAGGCCGTCGATGGTGGTCACGAACTGCGGCACGGCATTGAGCCGCGCCTCGCCCTTGCGCCAGTCGTAGTCGGTGGCCCAGTAGCGCACCAGCGAACGCAGGGTGGCGAGGCGCACGCCCTGCGAGGTGTCGGCCACGGTCTCGGCACTCGGCCAGCGCGTGGCGGCGAGGCGTCGGCGCAGGTCGACGAGCGCCTCGCGATCGACGGCGACGCGGAAGGGCCGCACCGAGGTGTCGTCGGGGCCGGTGGCCGAAGGCGGGCGCAGCATGGCGAAGGCGCCGGTGGCGGCCGACGCGGCGCTGAAGGCCATCGAGGTGGCGAGCAGGCGGCGGCGCGTGAGGGAGGAAATCGGTTCGGTCATAGCGTGGTCTCTGTGAAGTGAAAGCCACTCGATTGAAGCCAGTCGATGTATCCCGCATGTGTGAAGAATCGGCCGATTCGCATGCCTGTGTATTCGAAGCACGGCGCGACACACGGCCATACAAATCCACCGCGCGCCGGCTCCGCGAAGCCCGTGTCGGCGCTGTGGCTCGGGTATCCTCGGCGCGCCCCGACGCCCGCAGACCCCCCACCCGCCATGAGCGACGCACCGCCCTCCGGGGCCGACGACATCCTTCACTTCGGTCCCTTCACGCTGCGCGTGGGCGAACGCCTGCTCGCGCGCGACGGCGAACCGGTGGAGCTCGGCGGTCGCGCGATGGACGTGCTGCTGGTGCTGGTCGCGAAGGCCAACGCGATCGTGAGCAAGCAGGAGCTGATGGCGCGCGCCTGGCCCGGCATGGTGGTGTCCGACGGCAGCCTGCGCTACCAGATCACGATGCTGCGCCAGGCCTTGAACGACGGCCAGGACGGCGCGCGCTACCTGTCGAACGTGGTGGGCCGCGGCTACTGCTTCGTCGCACGCGTCACGCGCGGCGAGGCCGTGGCCCAGGTCCGGGCCGACGCGCCAGCCGCGGTGGGGCCGATCGAACCGGGCCTGCCGTCGCAGCCGCTGGAACTGCTGGGCCGCGCCAAGGACCTCGCGGCGATTCCCGCCCAGCTCGCCCGGAGCCGCTTCGTCACCATCGTGGGCTCGGGCGGCGTGGGCAAGACCTCGGTCGCGATCCGCGTGGGGCAGGACATGTTGAGCGGCTTTGACGGCGCGGTGGTGTTCGTCGACCTCTCGATGCTGGCCGACCCCGGCCTGGTGCCGAGCGCCATCGCCTCGATGCTCGGGCTGTCGGTGCGATCGGCCGATCCGGTGCCCAGCCTCGTCGCCTACCTGCGCGGGCGGCGGATGCTGCTGATCCTCGACAACTGCGAGCACGTGATCGCGGCGGCCGCATCGCTGGCCGAACGCATCTTCCAGGCCGCGCCCGGCATCCACCTGCTCGCGACCAGCCGCGAGGCGCTGCGCGTGCCGGGCGAGCACATCCATCCGCTCGACCCGCTGGCCACGCCGCCCGACCAGCCCGGCCTGCTCGCGCGCGACGTGCTGCTGTATCCGGCCACGCGCCTGTTCATGGACCGGGCCGGCGCGAGCGGCGCGATGCCGGCGCTCGACGATGCCGACGCGCAGGTTGTCGCGGGCATCTGCAGGAAGCTCGACGGCCTCGCGCTCGCGATCGAACTCGCGGCGCGCCGGGTGACCACCTATGGCCTGCGCCAGACCGCCGCGCTGCTCGACGAGCGGCTGGCGCTGTCGTGGCTCGGGCAGCGCACGGCGCGGCCGCGCCACCAGACGCTGCAGGCCACGCTGGACTGGAGCTACGAGCTGCTCGACCCGCGCGAGCGCGAGGTGCTGTGCCGGCTCGCGGTCTTCGTCGGCCGCTTCTCGCTCGAGGCCGCGCGGCAGGTGGTGGCCGATGAGGCGCTGACACAGGCGCAGGTGGTCGACGCGATCGCGAGCCTGGCCGAGAAATCATTGCTCGCGGTGCATCGCGCGGGTGGTTCCGCGCAGTACCGCCTGCTCGAGAGCACGCGCGCCTATGCGCTCGCCAAGGCCGATGCGCCGACCGCCGAGGCGAGCGCGCGCCGCCATGCGCTGCACTTCCGGACGCGGCTCGAGCGCATGGCCGCCGAGCACGATGCGTTCTCGGGCGATACCGCGCGCGCCTCCGACCTGGCCGACCTCGGCAACGTGCGCTCGGCGCTTGCGTGGTGCTTCGACCGCGGCGGCGACAGAGACCTGGGCCTTTCGCTGGCGGTGGCGGCGGTGCCAGCCTTCATGGCGATGTCGCTACTGGCCGAGTGCCATGCCTGGTCGAAGCGCGCGCTGGCCGAACTCACGCCCGCCGCCCGCGGCAGCGCGGTGGAGATGCATCTGCAGGCGGCCGTGGGCCTCTCGCAGATGTTCACGCGCGGCAACAGCGACGAGGTGCGGCATGCGCTCGAGCGCAGCCTGCAGGTGGCCGAGGCGCTCGGCGACGGCGCGAGCCAGGTCCAGCTGCTGGCGCGGCTGCAGATCTTCCACGAGCGCATCGGCGATTTCGTGGAGTCGCTGAGCCATGCGAATCGCTGCGCGCGCGTGGCGGCCTCGATCGACGACCCGACCGCGCGGGCCATCGCGGATTCTCTCGTGGGGCTGTCGAACCACCTGCTGGGCGACCAGGCCGGCGCGCGGCATTTTCTCGAGGCCGCGATCGCGGGGTCGACGCTGTCGCGGCAGGGCACCAGCATCTACTCGGGCTTCGACTTCCACAACCGCGCCTGCATCTCGCTGGCCCGCACCCTGTGGCTGCAGGGCCATCCCTCGCAGGCGATGGCGCTGGCGCAGCGCGCGGTCGACGAGGCGCGCGAGCTCAACCATCCGGTCACGCTGTGCATCGCGCTGATCTGGGCCGTGTCGGTCTATCTGTGGGCCGGCGATCTCGAGCGCGCCGAGCGCGACATCGACAGCTTCATCGCCTTCGCCGAATCGCATTCGCTCACGCCCTACCTCGCAGTGGGCCGCGGCGTGAAGGGCGAGCTCTGCGTGCGGCGCGGCTATGCGGAGCAGGGCGTTCGCGCGCTGCAGGGCTGCCTGGTCGAGCTGCGGGAATCGCGCTACGAGCTGCTGACCTCGGCCTTCAACCTCACGCTCGCGGAAGGCCTGGTCATGACCGGCCGGCACGACCAAGCCCTGGCCCTGATGGACGACACGCTCGCGCTTGTCCATGCCAAGGGCGATCTCTACAACCTGCCGGAGCTGCTGCGCGTGAAGGCGCGCGCGCTGTCGGGCGGGCCGGCCCCGCGCCTCGTGCAGGCGCGGCAATGCCTGGACGAAGCGCTGGCGGTCAGCCGCCAGCAGGGCGCGCGCTCGTGGGAGCTGCGCGTGGCGATGGACCTGGCGCGGCTGTGGGCCGATGGCGAGCGCGCGCAGGAAGGCCGGGATCTGCTCGCGGAGGTGTTCGCCAACTTCACCGAGGGCTTCGAGACGACCGACCTGCAGGAGGCCGCGCGACTGCTCGACGGCGCGGAGGATGCGGCGGGCTGAACGAGCCGACCGCCGCTCCACTCACTGGCGCTGCACGGCCTCCACCGTCGTCGCCAGTTCCCGCAGCCGCCGCCGGCAGTCGCCCTCGGGATAGCCGAGCACCTTCCAGCGCGGCACGGCCAGCGGCAGCCGCTCGAGCAGGTGGCCCGCATGCTCGGCGAAATGCGGCCACGCGACGATGGTCGGGGTTTCGCCCGCGACCTCGCAGAGAAAGACCAAGTCGGCTTCGGGCAGCCAGGTGTCGACGCCTTTGGGCAGCACGGCATAGCTGATCACCGCGCCGTCGGAGTCGCGCTGCAGCAGGCTGTGCTTGGCGACGAAGACGTCGACGCCCGCCGCCTCGTGGGCCTTCTCGAGCACCTCCTGCTGGTCGTTGTAGTCGACCGCTTTTTCCTCGCGCAGCAGCGCCGTGAGCTGCACGCCGGCCTGCCCGGGCGGGGTCCACAGCGACCACGTCCTGTCGCGCAGCCTGAACATCTCGGCGCTCAGCGGGCGCGACTGTTCGCGCAGCACCCGGCGCGCGGTCGCGATCATGTTCTCGAGCGCTTCCGCATCGTCGGCACCGCAGACCAGCAGGCAGGTGCGGTTCGGCGCCATCGCCACCGGGTCGCCATCGAGCGGCAGCTGCCAGGCCAGCTCGTGCAGGAAGATGCGGCCGGCGTCGTAGTAGTCGCCGTAGTTCGACACGTAGAGCCCGGGCGTGAGCTGGCCGAAGGCCGGCGCGGCCTTGTGGCGCAGGTTGTCGACCGCGATCTCGAAGGCCTGCTCGAAGCCGATGCCCCAGCGCTCGAGATCGTCGTTGCTCACCTGCGCGATCGCATGGTCGCTGTCGATGGCGACGGCCGCGCCCAGCGTCGGCGAGAACGGGCTCCACGCCATGGTGTCCTCGAGCTTCTTCGAGAAGTCGCCATGCGAGATCCGCGCGAGGTCCACGCCGGCGAGGCGACGCAGGATCGGCAGCAGCCGCGGCCGGGCCTCGTCGAAGTCGGCGGGCCGGTCGCTGCCGATGCCCGCCACCCCCAGCGCGAAGCGCGCGATCTGCTCGCGGCGCTCCGCCGGCCGGGCCTGGCAGTAGTCGGTGTAGAGGTTGTGCAGGTAGACCGTGCCGCCGTCGGCGCGGCGGATCAGGAACTGCTCGGGATCGAGGACGAGCTTCTCGTCGGGCAGCAGGCGTTGCAGCTCCTGCAGGAGCAATCGGGCGACCTGTTCGGTGCCGGGCTTCCGGTCGAAAAGGCGGCGGATGAATGACAGCATGTTCCCCTCCTGCGAACCAGTATAGGCAGCGCCCGTGTCACGCCGGCCCCTCCTTGCGGGCGAGGGCGGATGCTACGGAACATGTATGATTCATATATGTTTCGTATATTCGAAGCGCATTGAGGTTCGAGCATCCATGGCTTCCGGCATCCACATCAAGTCCCCCGAAGAGATCGAGAAGGCGCGCCAGGCCGGCCGCCTCGCGGCCGAGGTGCTCGCCATGATCGAGCCGCACGTGGTGCCGGGCGTGAGCACTGAAACCCTCGACCGCATCTGCCACGACTACATCGTGAACGTGCAGGGACTCGTTCCGGCCAACGTGGGCTACCTGGGGTATCCGAAGACCATCCTCACCTCGGTCAACCAGGTGGTCTGCCACGGCATTCCCTCGCCCGACAAGATCCTGAAGAAGGGCGACATCGTCAACATCGACGTGGCGGTCATCAAGGACGGCTGGTTCGGCGACACCAGCCGCATGTACTTCGTCGGCGCGCCCAGCGTGCTCGCGCGAAGGCTGGTGGAAA
>Ga0160453_101041_pt1 | contig 12258 bp, 10 predicted proteins | sample HID1971K_E6MG_FD_108228 | JGI IMG/M metagenome (GOLD analysis project Ga0160453, IMG submission 108228) | Enriched millipede-associated microbial communities from UW Madison campus, WI, USA - HID1971K_E6 MG | ecosystem: Host-associated > Arthropoda: Insects > Digestive system > Unclassified ...
AGGCCGGTGCGGAAAAGGCGCCGCTCGTGGTGATCACGAGGTTCTCGCGGAAGCAGTCGCGCGGACTCTTCTTCAGGCCACGACGGCTGACGACATACGGCGTGTGATCCTCCATCCGTTCGAAGCCGAAGGGCAAGCCCTCGCCCATGTGTCCCAGGATGATCCGCAAGCGCGGGAACTGGTCGAAGACGCCCCCGAACAGCATTCGGAGGAAATGCATGCTCGCATCCATCGCGAAGCCCCAGGCCGGGCGTGCCAGGTCCTCGTAGCCCTTGAAGTAGCTGCCCATCAGCCCAGGGTGCGGCGCGCCGGGGTGCACGTAGATGGGAACGTCGCGCGACTGCGCCATCTCCAGCAGCGGCCACAAGGCCTTGTCGTCGAGGAAGCGCCCCGACGTGTGCCCATTGATCATCGCCCCGACGAATCCCTGGTCGAGGCGGGCCTCGAACTCCGCGAGGGCCGCGTGTATCTCCGCCGTCGGCAAGGCGGCAAACGCGCGGAAGCGATCGGGATGCGCGGCAACCGCGGCAGCCATTCTGTCGTTCGCGTCCCTCGCCATCGAGATTGCCTGATCGCCAGCGAAGGCCTGGCATCCAGGTGTCGTCAGCGACAGCACCTGCAGGCTGATGCCGGTCGCGTCCATGCTCGCCAGGCGGCTACTGCCGACGTCGAGCAGTTCCTTCTCGATGTCGTGGCCCACGTGGGCGCTGCGAGCGACGTACCAGGTCTGGCGCACCGCATCGAAGGACGCGTCCTTGTGCATGGGGGTCGTGATGTGCTCTTCGAGCGTGATGACTCTCATCGCTTTGTCTCCTGTTGATGCGCGATTAAGCCGTTGTGCGGCAAAGCCGGTAAAGTTCAACTTTTTGAATGTTTCTTCAGAAAAATTGATGACAAGAATCAAACTTCGGCAGTTGAGCTGCTTTCTCGAGGTGTTTCAGCGCAGGAAGATCGCCCTGGCCGCCGAGCAGTTGCACATGACCCAGTCGGCGGTCAGCATGAGTCTCAAGCAGCTGGAGGAATCGGTCGGTGCGCCGCTGTTCGACCGGACCACCCGTTCCCTGGTGCCGACCCTGGCGGCCATCGAACTCGTACCCGTCGCGGAGCGCATGCTGCGGGACAGCCGCCACATGGAGAACATGTTCCGACACACACAGGCACGCGGCGGCAGACTGTCGATCGCGACCACCCCGACACTGGCCCAGACCTTGCTGCCGAGTCTCATTGCGGGCTTCGTGGCAGCACACAAGGAGGTCCGCGTCGACGTCATCGACGTCACACCGGAGAACTTTGCGGTGACCCTCGCTTCGGGGCAGGCGGACATCGGCTTCGGTTTCCTCGGCCATGACGACACCGAGCTCAAGCAGCATCGCGTCTTCGAGGATCAGCTGTGCCTGGTCATGCCCTCGTCCATGCCCGGCATCGAGCGCGACCACGTGACGTGGCGAGGACTGCAACGCATCCCGGTGGCACTGACGCGCCCGGGCTACGGCATCCGGGAGATCATCGACAAGACGACGCTCGCTGCCGGCATTTCACTGCAGGTTTCCCATGAGGTTGGCCTGCTGACGACTGCACTCGCCTTGACCTCGCAGGGGCTCACCAACACGATCGCCCCGCGCCAGATTGCCCGCCTGCCGTTCTTCGCTGGATTGTCCGTGTGCCCCATCAGGGCACCGGTGATTCGGCGAGATGTGAGCGTCGTGTTCCAGGTGCACCGCACCCCCTCCCCGGCGGCGCAGAGGTTTCTCGACTATGCGATGGAGTTCTCGAAGGCGGCAAAACCTGGAGACGACCTAGAGACGCGCGATCAATGACCCGCTGGCGAGCCTGTTGAGGCAGCGGCACCGCCGGTCTAACCGATTGCTCCTTGGCGCACTAACCTGTTACGCAGACGACTTAGATCACGGTCCGCTCTGACTACGGAACGGCAAGGCGCAAAACGCGAATTGGTTCCTATTGCGTCCAAGCCGAAGCTCCTCATACTCGCCGGCTTTGATGGAGGAGATCTCATGTCGCACGCCCTCCCAAGCGCTCTCGCCGTCAAAGAACTAGAGCCGGGCGAGTTTCACTGGATCATCCTTCAGGAAGAGAACTCCTCTGACCTTGAGCCGGCGGTCGAGCTCCGCCTGGGCGAAAAACGCGCTGGCCAGCTTCAGTATCTCGTTGGCACGGCGCAGTTCTTTGTTCTCGCGCTCCAGGTCCTTCATCCGCTCGGCTTCACGGGTCGTCACGCCTTCGCGCACGCCGGTGTCGACCTCCACCCGCTTGACCCATTCGTGCAGCGTCTGCGGCACGCAGCCAATCTTGGTTGCAATGGATTCGATTGCTGCCCACAGCGACGGGTACTCCCCACGGTGCTCCTGCACCATCCTCACCACGCGCTCACGCACCTCGGGTGAGAACTTGGTCGACTTGCTCATGGCTCAATCCTCTCAGAGTGTTGAGCCTCCTCAAAAACCGGGGCGATTCAGGTAGCCATCAGGTGGCCGAGGCGGGCCGGACGATGGAAGAGATCGTCGCGAGCGTACGCCGCGTGACTGACATCTTGGGTGAGATCAGCTCGGCAAGCCAGGAGCAGACTCAAGGCATTGAACAGATTAACCAAGCCATCACGCAGATGGACCAGGTCACGCAGCAAAACGCGGCCCTGGTCGAGGAAGCAGCAGCGGCCGCGGGTTCTCTGCAAGAACAGGCGGGCGCCCTGTTGCAAGTCGTCGCAACCTTCACGGTGGCCCAGCCCCCTGGCAGCGGTGGTACGCAGGTAGCCCGCACAGGTCCGCTGCGCAGGAGGACCACGCATACGGCACAAAACTGCCGAAGCCGGTCGCCCGCGCGGCCAAGACGCCGATGCCTGAGATGGTCAGCAGCGGTGGCGATCGGGCAGAGTTCTGATTCTGTTGCGCTCTGCAGTTGCTAGACCATTTGCCTTACTGCCAGGGAGCGCCGACCGTGAGACGGCCCGCAACCGTGAGTAGTGCCAGGCGCCCCGCGCGAGCTGGGCGCGGCCGACCTAATGCGTGCCAGCCGCGCTGCTCGATGTCATAACAAGCAGCCTTTTTGCCGACGCCTATCAATGCGTGGTGCAGCGCGAGCATCAGTCAAGATGTGCTTGTCGCGTGTTACAAACATGCTCGGAGCAGTAATTGATCAGCGCTTCGAAGCAGGTCGTTGGGCGATTTTGCAGCGCGCGTTAGCGATTTTCCGCTGCGCACGCCGTGGTTAAAAGCCGAGCGAAGAGCTTGGCCGCATTCCGATTGAATGCCATGCCGTGTTTTAAATGGACGTTCATTGCAAATCCGTCAAACGCCATCAAGACAATTCCAGCAACAGCCGAGCATTCATCCCGCTGCAGCGCGAGCGAACTCTCAATCCACGCAGCGACGCGCGACTGAAAAAACTCCCGAAGCTCTGGACTGTAGTCATCGCTTCCGCCAGCGGTGGACAACGCCTGCATGATGTTTTTCGCAAATCCATTGCTCTCTAATGGCAGTTCGCGCCAAAGGACAATCAGGAGACGTTCCAGCCGTAGCTGAGGAGTCTTGATGCGCTGCAGCGAGCGCCCTAGCCGATCCAACCGTTCCTTTAACCACGGCTCATAAAGGGTGTACAGGATCTCGAGCTTTGAGCGAAAGTAAACATACACGTTGGCGGTCGATATACCGGCTTCCTTCGCGATTGCCGGGATTGAGGTTCTGCTGTAGCTCTGTTTCTCGAAAAGCCGAAACGCTGCGGCCAGGATGGCATCGCGCACCCCTTCTTTCTTAACTTGTGACATTGTTTCTGACGTCGAAAGTATGGTGGAAGCCGGTTCTTCGAGAAGTACTTCGACCTCGTGGGCGCCTGGAGGCTCGCGCACAGGATTCCCCAAGGGCACCAGCCAGCTCAGCGCACTGCGATGAACCTATGCGCATTCTCGATGTTTCGGAGACGGCGCCGATTCAGTACCACTGGGGCCATCCCCATTTCATCTTTGCCGACATGGTCAGATGCATCCCCGAAAGCGTGACTTCTTGCATGCGCCGACGCGGCACTGGCATGCGTGAGTCGCGGTGATTAACGCGGTTCCTTGCATGAAGAACGCAAACGGTCCCTCGCCTGCACGATTGGTCGCCAACGACGGCACGTAGCTCTACGTGGTGATCAAATAGGCTCATGCTCAAAGTCCCAGATATGCTTGGCGAATCCGTGGATCGCCCGCGATCTCTGCAGCCGGGCCTTCTGCTGCGACCCGCCCGTTCTCAATCACATAGGCATGCGAGGCGACTTCCAACGTGCGGTGCACATCCTGCTCGGCCAGCAACAGGGTCAGCCCGTCGGCGCTCAGGCGACGCACCAAAGCGAAGATCTCGAGCGCCATCACCGGGGCCAGGCCGAGCGTCGGTTCGTCCAGCAGCATCAATCGCGGCTCCGCCATTAGGCCCCTACCGATCGCAAGCATCTGCTGTTCGCCGCCTGAAAGCGTCATTGCCTGCTGCGAACTGCGTTCACGCAGCCGTGGGAATATGTCGAATACACGATCGACGTTGTGCTTCCAGCGTGGTCGCGCGCGCACGTTGATGCCGCCCAGCCGAAGGTTCTCATGCACGCTCAGAGACGGGAACACCATGCGGCCCTCGGGCACCAACACCAGCCCCGCTAGCACGCGCCGGTCGGGGGGGCTGCGGCCGATGTCCTCGCCGAGGAAACGCAACGAGCCGCCTTGCACCGGCAGCAGGCCGCACAGGGTCTTCATCAACGTCGTCTTTCCCGCGCCATTGGCGCCGAGCAGAGCCGTCACGCCGCCCTCGCGCACCTGCAGGGACAATTCATGGACCACGCGCGTCGCGCCATAGCCCGCCACCAGGCCGTTAACCTCCAGCATTGCCGCGCGCGTCATGCATGGGCTCCAAAGTAGACCGACAGAACCTTTTCGTTTTCTCCGATCTGCGTCGGCGATCCTTCGGCGATCAGTTCGCCATGATGCAGCACCAAGATGCGGCCGCACAGTTCCATGAGCGCGCGCATCACGTGCTCGATGACCAGCAACGTGAGGCCCCGGCTTGCCTGCAGATGGCGCAGCGTGGCGATCATCTGTGCGACCTCGCCGGGCGTGAGCCCGGCCATGACTTCATCGAGCAAAACAAGCCTGGCGCCGGTGGCGACGCAGCGTGCGATCTCAAGGCGCTTCTGTCCTGACAGTGTCAAGGTCGAAGCGCGGCGGTTTGCCATTTGCAAGAGTCCTACCTCCTCGAGAACCCGCAAGCACGCGAGATCCGCGTCGGCCTTACGCCGGAGTTGCGCATGGCCGAACATGGCACCCGTCCGGAGATTCTCGAGCACCGTCAGCGAAGGAAAAGGCTTCACGATCTGGAAGGTTCGCGCGACGCCAAGACGGCAGATCTGGTCAGGGCGCAGGCCGACCACCGGCAAGTCCTCGAACAGGATCTCGCCCGCGCTCGGTCGTGAGTTGCCGGCGATCAGGCTGAACAGCGTGGTCTTTCCGGCGCCATTGGCGCCCATCACCCCGAGGATCTGCCCAGGTGCCACGTCGAAGGAGACGTCGTTCAATGCCGTGAGGCCGCCGTAGCGCTTGCCCAGGCCACGCACAGACAGCAGCGCGCTCATGGCTTGGCTCCCGCGGCGGCGCGTTGCGCACGCCAGCGTGCCCGTGTATCTGCCAGTCCGACGAGACCGTTGGGAAGCAGCAGGACGAAAGTGATGAGGATTGCGCCGAGGATGATCATGTAGAGCAGCGGCGCGTTCGCCCACAGCAGTTCCTGCAGCACGAAGAGGAATACAACGCCAAGCACAGGCCCCTTGGCGCTGTCACCGCCGCCGAGAATCGCCATTGCAATCACCGTGATCGAGATCATGGGGTCGAAGACGCCGCCGACCACGAAGTAAGTCGAGCGCAGCGCCATCACCGCGCCCACCATGCCCGGGATCGCAGCCGACAGCACGAAGGCGATCAGCTTGAACCGCACCACCGGGACGCCGAGGGTCTCGGCCGCCTCTTCGTTCTCGCGCAGTGACCGAAGGCCATGACCGAAGCGCGACCGGCTGACCCAGGTCAACAGCGAGGTCGCCAGCAGTGCCAGGGCGAACATGCAAAAGTAGATGACGACCAAGTCCGGTGTGCCGAACAGAATCCGGCTCGCCGTGCCGCTGGCGGATTCGGCCGCCATGATGATGAACTTCACCAGTTCAGCAAGGCCGAACGTGAGTATCACGAAATAGGGTCCGCGCACGCGCAGCACTGGCAGGCCGACCAGCGCGGCGAAGGCTGCCGCGATGACACCGGCGCCGAAAACGACCAGCATGAACGGCAGTTGCTGCCAGCTCACCACCATCAGATAGGCACCGAGGCCGTAGAACACCACGTGGCCCAGCGACACATAGCCCGTCATCTTGGACAGCACGCACCAGCTCTGCGTGAGCGCAAGCCACATGAGCAAAGTGAGGCCGGTGCCGACGAGGTAGTCGTTGGCGACGAAAGGCAGCACTGCCATCGCCACCATGCCGAGCGCCATGGCAAGCGGCCAGGCGCGTTCGCTCCGGGGAGGATTCATGTCAGCTTCGGGTCGATCGCCTGGCGAGCAGGCCGTTGGGGAAGAGCAGCAGTGCGCCTACGAAGCAGCCGTACAGCAGCACCGAGCGCAGGTTCGCGGATGTCAATGCGACGCCGTAGGTTTCGATGACGCCCAGCAACAGCGCCGCCACGAGGCCAGCCATGACATTGCCAAGGCCACCGAGGATGATCACGATGAAGCCCGCGATGGTGAAGGGGAAACCCGAGAACGGCGAGAACTGCTCGAGCATCGACATCAACACGCCGGCCAGCGCGGCGCTGCCGAAACCGAGCGCAAAGCTGCTCCATTGCACGCGGTCGACATCGACGCCGACGATGTAGGCGGCCTCCCGTCGCTCGATCACCGAGCGCATCGCCAGGCCCGCCGTGCTACGGCCGAGAAAGAGCGCGACACCGATGCAGGTCGCACCGGCCACCAGCAGCGCCGCGATGCGGTTGCCGGTCATTGCGACGTTCCCGACCCGCCAGACCTCGTCGAGGTACTGGTAGGCGCGGTTGTTCGGCGTGAAGAGCATCGCCGCGGCGTTCTGCAGGATGATCGAGAGGCCGAAGAACAGCAGCAGCGAATTGCTCTCCATGCGCCCCGCATCGGCCGGTGCGACGGCCAGCAGGTGCCTGAACAGGCCCTTGTAGAGCGCGTAGCCCAGCAACGCGCCCAGGCAGGCCACGACCGGCGCAGCGACCAGCGGCGAGATGCCTGCGATGCTGAAAGCCCAGTAGGCAGCGTAGGCACCCAGCATCACAAGGTCGCCGTGCGCGACGTTGAGCATCCGCATGGTGCCGTAGACCAGGTTCAGGCCCAGTGCCACCAGCGCGTAGACCGAGCCGGTCACCAACGCAGCGAACAGCAACTGGCCCGAGGTCAGGACGTCGAGGACAGGCACCTACCAGCCCTTCTTGGGCTCGTACTGGCCGCTGGCGATCGATTTCGGCCAGATGATCTGAAGCTTGCCCTTCTGGGTCTGCACGAAGGCGGTCGGCGTGATCGCGTTCTGCACCCCATCGAAACGCACCTTGCCGTTGATGGTGTCGAAGGTGTCCTTGCTGATGACCTCGCGGATCTTGGCCTTGTCCACGCCACTCTTGGCGACCGCGGTCTCGAGGATCTCGAGAGACATCCACGCCAGTGCCGAGTTCAGGTAGTCGGGGGCCTCGCCGAACTTCTTCACATAGTCGTCGTAGAAGGCCTGCGAGCCCTTCCACTCCGGACGCGGCGACCAGTGGGCGATCGTGATCACGTTTTCGGCCGACGCCGCGCCGACCGCTTTCGCGAAGAAGGCGTCGCTCGGGCCAACGGCGATGAACTGCAGCGGGCTGGTGATGCCGAGTTCCTTGGCCTGCTTGGCATACAGCACCGAATCGCCCGGGTAGGCGAGCGCGAGCACTGCGTCCGGGTTCAGTTGCTTCACCTGCGTGAGGATCGAGGTCATGTCCTTGATGTCGGGCGGATATTCCGTCGACAGCTTGACCTCAATGCCAGCCTTCTTGAGCTCGGGCTCCAGGAAGTTCTTGATCTCCTTGGTGAAGGGCAGCACGTTCGACAGCAGCACCGCCGACTTCACGTTGCTTGCCTTCAGCAGCGCGGTGAGCTCCGCACCGATGCGATCGGGAATGGCCGAGGTCGGAAACCAGATGTAGCCCGGCTTGACCTGGCGCAGCGCCACCGAGGCGGCCGTGTTGCCGACCATGGGGAACTTGAACTTCTCGAGCACCGGCGCAATCGCGATCTGAAACGGCGTACCCCACGGCGCCAGCAGCAGATCGACCTTGTCGTCGGTGATGAGCTTCTCGTAGATGCGCACCGCCTGTTCAGGCTTGGACTGGTCGTCGTAGGTCACGAACTCGACTTTTCGCTTCTGCCCGCCGACGTCCATTCCACCGCGCGCATTGACCTGCTCGCGCCAGAGTTCGTAGGCGTTGGACTGCGAGGTGGTGGCGCTGGCCAGAATGCCGGTGCGTGCCATCGAGTAGCCGATGCGGATCGGCTTGTCGGCCTGCGCGAATATGGCCGGGGCCGACGCCATCAAGGTGAGCGCGGCAATGCCGCTCATGATCGACCTGCGATGCGATGTGACGCTTTTCATTGAGGTTCTCCTGTCGACGGGATGGGCGATGCGGCGCGCTGCCGCATCCACGCTGCTGCGAGTGCCGGCCATCCCGAAGGAAGTTCGCCACAGGCGACGCTGGCCTCGAAGTGGTCACAGCCTTCGAGGATCTGGACTTGTACGGGCACGCCGGCGGCGCGCAGCGCGGCCTCCATCTGCTGCGCTTGCGTGATGAGGTGCGCGAAGTCGCGACTGCCGTAGCTGATCATGAATGGCGGGCTGGCTGCGGCCTCGAGCCGCAGCAGCGGCGACGCCTCGACGTCGACCCTTGCCTCGTCGTTCGTACCGAGGAACCGCGGTCGCGCCGACAGGCCGCTGCCAGCGCCGAAGCGGTAGACCCCGGAAACCGGCAGGCAGCCGCGCAGCACGTCCGCGGGCAACCCATGCTGTGCGCGCCATCCCGAACTGACGGCCAGCAGCGCAGCATAGTGGCCGCCCGCCGAGTGGCCGCCGACAAAGATGCGCCGCGCGTCGCCGCCGTGCGATGCGATGTTTCGCCAGACCCAGGCCAGAGCCGCCGCCGCATCGTCAAACGCGGCCGGAAACACATGGCCCGGTGCCAATCTATAGCCGGCGCTGACCAACGTCACGCCCTGGGCCAGCAGCGCCGGGGCCATGAAATACATCCACTCCTTGTAGCCGCTGGTCCAGCCGCCGCCATGGAAGAAGACCAGCACATCACCACTGGGCGTGGCCGGACTGAACACCGTGAGGCTCTGGTACAGGTCAGCGCCATAGGCCTGCTCGATGCCCTCGATGCCTTCACCGAGTGCCAGGATGCGCTGCTCGTAGGCCAGGCCGAGCGGTGACAGCGGCTCCTGGGGTGGGTAGTGATCGAGCTTCACGATGCGGTACCTTCCGTTTCCTGTTGCAGCAACCCGGCAAGCACGCGTTCGGCACTGAGCGGCAGTTGATGCAGCCGTACGCCCGTGGCGTTGGCGATGCCATTGGCGATCGCGGCGGCCACGCCGTTGATGCCGACCTCTCCGACGCTCTTGGCGCCGAAGGGGCCGCTGGGCTCGTTCGATTCAACGAGGTAGGCATGAATGCTGTCGGGCAGTTCGGCGAAGGTGGGGATCTTGTAGTCCATCAGACTCGGATTGGCGAGTCGCGCGCCGTCCCAGACCATCTCCTCGGTCAGCGCGTAGCCCATGCCCTGGACGAAGGCCCCCTCGATCTGTCCCGTGGCCATCAGCGGATTGATCGCACGGCCGACATCGCAGGCCGACCAGGCGTTCAGCACGCGTACCTTACCCGTGACTTCGTCGACCTCGACCTCGACCACCAGCGCGGTGAAGCTGAAGATGCCGATCTGCGGGAAAGGCAGCCCCTGAACCGCCGTGCGCTTCGGGTCGACGGTTGGCTGGTCGAAGACCCAGCTGTGGGTGCCGATGATCGGCCCTCCCGCCGCCCAGTGGGCGCGGCCGGAGATCTGGGCGAAGCTCACCGCGCGCTGCTCGACGCCCTTGATCGCGACGCGCCCGCCAGGCAGGAGTTCGAGATCCTCCACAGAGCATTCGAGCATCTGGCCCGCATGCTCTTTGAGCTTGATTTCGACTTCGGCCGCGGCGCCAACCACCGACCGCCCCGCCACATAGGTCACGCGGCTTGCGGTCGTGCCCCAGTTGTACGGCGAGCCGTCGGTGTCGGGACTGGCGATCGCCACTTTGTCGACCGGCAGTTTGAGCGCTTCTGCGCACATCTGCGTCAGCACGGTGTTGGAGCCCTGCCCGATGTCGACCGCGCCGGTGTTGAGGAGAACCGTGCCGTCCTCGAGCACGCGAACGATGGCTCCCGAGGCAAGCAAACCGCTGATGTGCGCCGACAGCGCGACGCCGAAACCTCGTCGCCGACCCGCCGGCGCCTCAGAGGGCGTCGGCCAGCCGGACGCCTTTTCCACCAGGTCCACGCATTCGCCCAGGCCGTTTGAGAGGATCGCCTGGCCGCCGAACCAGGGATCGCTTCCGGCCAGCATGTTCTTGCGCCTCAGCGCGATCGGGTCCATTCCCAGCTTCTGCGCGACCTCGTCGAGTTGCGTCTCGGAGGCGAAAGTGACCTGAGGCACGCCGAAGCCGCGGTAGGCACCGAAGCGCAACTTGTTGGTGTATGCCACGCGGCCATGGGCATGAACGTGGGGAATGCGGTACGGCCCGCAGTTCATGAGCAGCGCATAGCCCAGCACCCCGGGGCTGTCATCGCCGTAGGCGCCGCCGTCGAGTGTCAACTCGGTCTCGCGGGCCACCAGCGTGCCGTCGCGCATCACCCCGGTGCGCATGCGGATCGTGGCCGGGTGACGCGCTCGCACCGACTCGAAGTCTTCCTCCCGGCTCAGGATCAGCTTGACGGGCTTTCGCGCCTTCAAGGCCAGCAGAACGACGGCCGGCTGCACGTGTGCTTCCATCTTGTTGCCGAAGCCGGCACCGATGCGCGGCGTCAGGCAGCGCAGCCGCGTCATCGGCAGGCCCAGCGATTCGCACACGTTGGCCTGGACGCGGAACACCGACTGGTTGGCCGACCAGAGCGTCACGCGTCCGGAAGCATCGACCTCGGCGAGCGCACCACACGGCTCGAGAGAGAGGTGGGCCTGAGCCTGGGTTCGGTAACTGCCCTCTACCACCAGGTCGCACCGGGCCCAGGCAGCGTCGATGTCGCCGGCCACATAGGAGGTGCGTGAGCAAAGGTTGCCTTCGGTGCCTGCGTCGAACACGGCCTCGTAGGAGGACGATGCCTCGTGAACCAGGCTTGCGTTCGGCGCCAGAGCCTCCTCGGGATCGAGCACAGCGGGCAGCTCCTCGTAGTCGACGCGGATCAGACGCGTCGCCTGGCGCGCAATGGCCTCGGTGTCGGCCGCCACTGCGGCCACCAACTCGCCCACGTAGCGCACCTTGCCTTTCGCGAATGCCGGCTCGTCCTTGATGAAAGCGCCCATGCGATGGCCATCTCCGAGATCGTCACCGGTCACGATCGCGCGCACACCCGGCAGGGCCAGGGCCTCGCGCAGGTCGTAGCCGCGAATGCGTGCATGCGGCAGGTGGCTCTGAAGGATCGCACCGTGCAGCATCCCCGGGAGCACCATGTCGGCGATGTACTGCGCCCTACCGGTGAGCTTCTCGTCCGCTTCCAGTTGCGGGATGCCTTGTCCCACAGCGCCCGCGAGAGCTGAAACCGCGGCGCTCACGACGCCGCTCCTTCGAGGCGCAGCGCAGAAGCAGCCGTCCGCACCGCATCGATGATCTTCACATAGCCGGTGCAGCGGCAAAGGTTGCCCGACAGCGCGGAGCGAAACGCCTGCGCATCCGGATCCGGGTTGCGCAGCAACAAGGCTCGCGCGCTGACCAGCATCCCGGGTGTGCAGAAGCCGCATTGGAAGGCGCCGGCCCGGGCGAAAGCCGCCTGAAGTGCCTGCATGTGAGGGCAATCCTGCAGGCCTTCTAGCGTGCGGACCTGCGCCTGCTCGCAGTTGTGGGCGAGGCTCAGGCAGGCGCGCATTGGCGCGTCGTCGATGCTGATGGTGCAAGCGCCGCAGACACCCTGGTTGCAACCCCGCTTGGCTGCGGTGAGCTGCAGGCGCTCCCGAAGGAC
>Ga0160453_101054_pt1 | contig 12129 bp, 9 predicted proteins | sample HID1971K_E6MG_FD_108228 | JGI IMG/M metagenome (GOLD analysis project Ga0160453, IMG submission 108228) | Enriched millipede-associated microbial communities from UW Madison campus, WI, USA - HID1971K_E6 MG | ecosystem: Host-associated > Arthropoda: Insects > Digestive system > Unclassified ...
AAAAACATCCTCTTCGTCGCCGACCCGCTCGATCACTTCAAGATCTACAAGGACACGACCTTCTCGATGATGCGCGAGGCCCAGCGCCGCGGCCACCGCATCGCGGCCTGCCTGCCGCAGGACCTGCAGTGGGTGTCGGGCGGCAAGGTCACGGCCACGGTGCGCCAGGTCACGCTGACCGGCGACCCGAATGACTGGTATGCCGTCGACATCGTCGAGAGCAAGGCGCTGGCCGATTTCGACGCCGTGCTGATGCGCAAGGACCCGCCCTTCGACGCCGAGTACATCTACGCCACCCACCTGCTCGAGCAGGCCGAGCGCGAGGGCGCGCGCGTGGTGAACAAGCCGCGCGCGCTGCGCGACCATCCCGAGAAACTCGCGATCATGGAGTTTCCGCAGTTCACCGCGCCCACGCTGGTCACGCGCAGCGCGCAGGCGGTGCGCGATTTCCATGCGCAGCACGGCGACATCATCCTGAAGCCGCTCGACGGCATGGGCGGCATGGGCATCTTCCGCGTGAAGCAGGACGCGCTGAACCTCGGCTCGATCGTCGAGACGCTCAACAAGGACGGCGCCGAGACCATCATGGTGCAGCGCTTCGTGCCCGACGTGGTCGAGGGCGACAAGCGCATCCTGATCATCGCGGGCGAGCCCGCGCCCTTCGTGCTGGCGCGCATCCCGCAGGGCACCGAGGTGCGCGGCAACCTCGCGGCCGGCGGCAAGGGCGTGGCCCAGCCGCTCACGCCGCGCAACCGCGAGATCGCCGAGATCGTGGGCCGCGCGCTCGCGCCGCGCGGGCTGCTCTTGATCGGCCTCGACGTGATCGGCGACTCGGTGACCGAGATCAACGTGACCAGCCCGACCTGCTTCCAGGAGATCACCGAGCAGACCGGCTTCGACGTGCCGGCGATGTTCGTCGATGCGCTGGAGGCGCATCTGAAGCAGGCGGCCTGAGGGCGAGCCCCCAACGACAACGGCCCCGGCGACGCGTCATGCGCCGCCGGGGCCGTTGCTCATGGGGCGATCAGAAGTCGACGGTGCCGCTGACCGAGAAGGTGCGCGGGGCGCCGAGCACGAGGTAGTTGGCGCCCGGATAGCCGCCGGTCGAGGCCCAGTACGACTTGTCGAACAGGTTGTCGATGCGCGCGCGCAGCGTCAGTGCACGGCCGTTGCCGATGTCCATCAGGTAGCGCACGCCGGCGTCGACGCGGGTCCAGGCGGGCAGCACCTGCGTGTTGGCGGCATTGGCGTACTGCTTCGTGGTGTGGATCACGCGCGCATTGAGCGCCAGGCCGCGCACGCCCGGCACGTCCCATTCGCCGCCGATGTTGAGCTGCGTCTTGGGCACGCCGATGGCGGTCTTGCCGTCGGTGGCGCCGTTGGCGGTGCGGCGCTGTTCGGCGTCGAGCCAGGTCAGGCCGCCCAGCAGGCGCAGGCCCTTGACGGGTTCGCCGAAGAGGTTGAGTTCCACGCCCTGGTTGCGCTGCTCGCCGTTGGGGCCGAAGGTGCCGCTCTGCACGAAGTATTGCGGCTGGGTGGTCGAGAAGGCCGAGAGGCTGCCGCCGAGGTTGCCGCCGTCGTACTTGACGCCGATTTCCTTCTGCTTGGAGCGATAGGGGGCGAACACCGTGCCGCCGTTCAGCACGATGCCGCTGGACGTCGTGCTCGGGGCCGTTTCGCCGGGCAGCAGCGCCTCGATGTAGTTGGCGTAGACCGAGACTTCCTTCGTGGCCTTGAACACGACGCCGGCCACCGGCGTCGTGCGCGCCGACTCATAGCCGTCGGTGGGCAACCCCGTGGTGTAGCTGTAGGTGTCCTGGTCGATGTTCTGGCGACGCGCGCCGAGCGTGACCAGCAGGCGGTCGTCGACGAAGGACATGGTGTCCGCGATCGCCACGCTCTTGGAGCGGTAGCGCGATTGCACCAGCGGATTGGACAGGATCCCGCCCGCCGTGGTCGCATTTGCCAGCGGGATGAAGGAGTCGTAGTGGGCGTAGAGGTTGTCCGTCAGGCCGCCGAAGCTCGAGAAGGCATAGGCGTTGCGGCGCTTGTTGTCGTACATGGCCGCCGATACCGTGACCGTGTGGCCGACGGAGCCGGTCTGGAACTTGCCGCGCAGGCCGATCTCGCCGGTGCTGACTTCGTCCTTGCGCACATTGTCGAAGCGGTAGTTCGACAGGTTGCCGAAGGCATTGGTGAGGGTGGGATTGGCCAGCACGTTCGACTCCGTGCCGCGGCGCACGCCGGCGGCGGCCCAGGCCGTGACGTTGTCGGTGACGTCGACTTCGGCGCGTGCGGTGGCGAAGGTGTCGCGTTCCTTCGCGTAGGTCCAGGATTGCGCGAAGTTGCTGCTGGCGTCGGGCGCGCGCGGAATCGGCAGGTTGGAGGCCGGCGTCACGTTGGGACGGCCGCCGCGGATCTCGTGGTCCTGGAAGCCGACGTCGGCCGAGATGCGCACGTTGCGGTTGCGCCAGTCGAAGCCCAGGCCCAGCGCGCTGAGTTCGCGCTTCTCGTCGTCGATGCCGGTGCCGCCGTCGCGGCGCACGGCATTCAGGCGGATGCCGGTGCTCTGGTCGGGGCCGAAGCGGCGCGCGATGTCGGCCGCCACGTAGCCCTGGCCGCCGCTCTGCACGCCGGCGCTCACGCGCGTGATCGGATCGTTGGGCGCGCGCTTGGGCAGCAGGTTGATCGCGCCACCGATGCCGCTGCCGGCCGGTGCCGCGCCGTTGAGGAAGGTGCTGGCGCCGAGGAAGACCTCGACGCGCTCGAACAGCTCGGACGCCACGTACTGGCGCGGCAGCATGCCGTACAGGCCGTTGTAGGAGATGTCGTCGGAGCCCAGCTGGAAGCCGCGCACCATGTAGAGCTCCTGGAAGTTGCCGAAACCGCGTGCCTGCCGGATCGACGGATTGTTGAGCAGCACGTCGGCCACGCTCTTGGCCTGCTGGTCCTGGATCAGGTCGGCGGTGTAGCTGGTGGCCGAGAACGGCGTCGACATCATGTCCTGGTTGCCCAGGATGCCGACCCGGCCGCCGCGCGCCACCTGGCCGCCCGCGTAGGGCTTGGTCAGGCCTTCGGCCGAGGCATCGGCGCTGGCTTCGACGGTGATGGTGCCCAGCGCGGCGCCGGGGGCGGTGGGCGCGGTCGCGGCAGCCGGTGCCGGCGCGGCGGTCTGCGCCGAGGCCGTCAGGGCATGGAGGGCGAGCAGCGTCGCGGCGACGGTCGGGCGGAGGCTGGCGCGGAGAAGGGCGGGGGAGGCGGGCATGGACGGTTCGTTTTCACGCAAATGAGAACCGTTATTGTTAACGGACTCCGTCAGTCCGCCGATACTTTCTTGCAATGTTGCAAAAATGTGTCAGAAAAAACGTTTCATTTGGAGGGGCATTGCCCGAATAAACCGGGCACTCGTCCAGCAAGCCGCGCCGGGCGGCAGCCCCTCAGCGCCCCTCAGCGCCCCGAACGCCGCCCGTCCACGAACACGTGCAGCTCGCCCGGCTGGAACGCGGTCCATTCCTCGTTGGTGGTCAGCGGCGCGGTCACCACCACCGCGACGCGGTCATGGGGCGTGGTGTGCTGGGCGAAGTCGATCTCGAGGTCCTCGTCCGACAGCTGCGCGGTCACGAAGGGATGGCGCCGCTCCACGTACCAGAGGTTCGTGGAGGCATGGGCCCAGAGCGCCTGGCCGTTCGAGAGCATGAAGTTGAAGGTGCCGTGCCGCGCGAGCTGCGGCGCGAGTTCGCGCAAGGTGAGCGTGAGCTCCTCGACGCTGGGCACGCCCGCATGCGACTTCGCGAGCTCCTGCATCAGCCAGCAGAAGGCGTGCTCGCTGTCGGTGTTGCCCACCGGGTGGAAGTTGCCGTGCAGCCGCGGGCGGAAGTCCTTCAGGTCGCCGTTGTGCGCGAACACCCAGTAGCGGCCCCACAGCTCGCGCACGAAGGGGTGGCAGTTCTGCAGGTTGACCTCGCCCTGGGTGGCCTTGCGGATGTGGGCGATGACGTTGCGGCTCTGGATCGGGTAGCGCCGGATCAGCTCGGCCACCGGCGACTCGCAGGCTGGCTGGTGGTCGACGAAATGGCGCAGCCCGCGGTCCTCGAAGAAGGCGATGCCCCAGCCGTCGGCGTGGTGGTCGGTGCGGCCACCGCGCTGCGCGAACCCCGTGAAGCTGAAGGTCACGTCGGTCGGCGTGTTGCAGTTCATCCCTAGCAATTGACACATGGGGCCATTAGACACCGCCCCCGCTTACCCGAGCGCCCGGGTTTGCTTCCGCCTCAGCGCAGGAACCGGCCTTCCTTGGTCACGCGGACCATCTCGATGAAGCGCGAGCCGGTGTTGCTGGCGCCGGTGAAGTCGACCTCCATGCCGGCGATGCGCAGCTTCATCGCCTTGAGCGCCGCATGCAGCCGCGCGCGCGTGAGGTCGCGGCCGGCGCGGCGCAGCGACTCGATCATCACCAGCGCGTTCACGTAGCCCTCGAAGCTCAGGTAGCCGATGTCGACCTTGGCGCGCTCGGCGAGCTGGCGGTAGTCGCGCGTCACCGGATCGACCTCGCTCCAGGGATAGGGCACGACCTGCGAGATCGCCAGCCCGCTGGTCTTGTCGCCCACCAGCCTGGCCGTGACGTCGCCAGGCACGATCGACATGCCGTAGAACATCTGGCGCCCGCCCGCGTCCCAGGCGCTCTTCATCACCTCGCCGCCGATGGCGCCGCCCAGGTACATGATCACCGCCTGCGCCTTGCTGTCGGCCAGCGCCTTGCCCATGGCGGCGTTGGTCGAGCCGTCGCCCTTGACCGCCACCGCCGCCACCGGCTTGAGCTGGTGCGCCGCGAGCGCGGCCTCGACCAGCTTCGTCACTTCGGCGCCGCCCGGGTTGTCGAGGCAGGCCGAGGCGATGCGCGTCACGCCGATGGTCGTGAGGTGCTGCACCAGGGCCTGCGCCTCGCGCGCGAAGGTGGCGCGCACGAAGTAGCCCGAACCCATGACCTTCTCGCGCGCCGAATCCGACACCGCGTAGCCCGCGACCATCGGCGCGCCGCTTTGCGACAGCACCTTGGCCGCGGCCGCGGTGGTGGCCGAGCCGACGCAGCCGAAGAAGGCGAACGCGCGGTGTTCGCCGAGCAGCTTCTCGTAGTTGGCCACCGCCTTCTCGGGCGAGAGCTCGTCGTCGAGCGACACCAGCCGGATCTTGCGGCCCGAAACGCCGCCCTGCGCGTTGACGGCGTCGAAGGCCAGCCCCGCGCCGGCCATCACCACCTTGATCGGCGCGCCCAGCGGGCCGCTCAGGATGCCGGTATGGCCGAGCACCACCTCGGTGTCGGTGACGCCGTTCTCGGCCGCGCGGGCCACGGGAAAAAGGCCAAGGCTGGCCGCGGCCGCCGAGGCGGCCATGAAGTTCCGACGATGCATGGGAGAAAACCGTCCAATCGATACAACTGATAACAATTGAAATCGATGGGCGGCCGTTTGCCCGCAGGGGTTTACCCCGGCTTGCGGGGCGCGTCGTCGGCGTTCGGGCGGATGCGCAGCTGCCAGGCCGCGCAGATCGCCAGCGCGCACAGGCCGGCCAGCATCGCGAACACCTCGTCGAAGGCCGCCAGCCGGGCCGGGCTGGTCTGCGGGTTGGCGAGCGAGTCGCCGTGCGCCGCCAGCCGCCACTCGAGCACGATCGCGCACAGGCTCACGCCGGCCGCGCCGCCGAGCATGCGCACGAAGTTGATGGCGCTCGCGCCCTGCGGGATCAGCGGCTTGGCCAGCGGCCGCATCGAGCCCAGGTTCAGCGAGGGCAGGATGAAGCCCAGCCCGATGCGCCCGACGATCGCGAAGGCCACCAGCAGCCACAGCGCGCTGTCGGCGCGCAGCACCATCATCAGCGCGAACGAGGCCGCCAGCAGCGCCAGCCCGATGCTCACCAGCGCCCAGGTCGGCTGCCGGTCGGCCAGCCGGCCCACGCCCGCGATGGTGGCCGCCAGCACGAAGCCCGCCGGCAGCAGGATCGTGCCCACGTGCGAGGCCGACAGGTGCAGCCCGACCTGCATGTAGACCGGCAGCAGGTAGGTGGAGCCGAACAGCGCGGTGCCGTAGATGAAGGCGACCACGCTGCCCATCGCGAACTGGCGGTAGCCGAACAGCGCGAGGTTCATCAGCGGCGTGCCGCCCGCGGCCGCCAGCCGCCGCTGCCACCAGATGAAGAGCCCGAACGAGAGCAGCGCGCCGCCCAGCAGCGCGGCCGCCTCGAGCGGCGAATCGCCGCGCAGCGCCACCAGGCCGTTGAGCAGGCACAGCGTTCCCACCGTGCCGAGCGCGAGGCCGCGCACGTCGAGCCCGCCGCTGCGCGCCGCGACCGCGCCGCCGGGCGCGGTGGTCGGCACGAACTTGTAGGCCAGCCACAGCGAGGCCAGGCAGAACGGCACCACCATGTAGAAGATCGAGCGCCAGCCGAACAGGTCGACCAGCACGCCGCCGATGCTCGGGCCGATGGCCGGCGCCAGCACCACGCCCATGCCGAAGATGCCGCTCGCGCGGCCCTGCTCGTGGGGCTCGAAGGCGCGCAGGATGATGATCGCGGGGATCGGCTGCACCACGCCCGCGGCCAGGCCCTCGGCCACGCGCGCCAGCAGCACCAGCGAGAAATCGTTGGCCATGCCGCCCGCGACGCCGCCGGCCAGCAGCAGCAGCATGGTGCCGACGTAGGTGCGCCGGTAGCCGTAGCGCGCCAGCAGCCAGGGCGTGGTGAGCATCGAGACCGTCATCGCCACCATGAAGCCCGAGCTCACCCACTGGGCGCGCTCCTGGCCCAGCGAGAAGTGGTGGCTCATGCCGGGGATCGCCACGTTGACGATGGTCGAGGACATGATCGAGGCCATCGTGCCGACCATCACCGACAGCAGCAGGTACCAGCGGTAGCGTTCGCCGTAGCGCGCGCGCAGCGGGCCCATGGCGGGGGGCGGGGCCGGCGTGGCGGCTTCGGGCGTCTCGTGGTGGGTCATCGGAAGTGGGGAAGCGTCGGGCGTGAAGGTCGGCGATGCCGGGCCCGTCGTCCTACAAGCATATCGGGCTTTGCGCGGCGGCCCGCGCGAGAGCCGGCTCCACAATGCCCCGGCTGTCCCGCATCCGACCCGCCGCAGGCACCACACAAAGACGACCATGGATCACTCTCCCTCCGCGACGAACGACGAAACGACGCCCGAACCCGCCGAAGGCGCGACCACCCTGGCCGCCGAGCTCGCCGCGCCCACCGTCACGCGCGCCTACCGTTGCCAGTGCGGCCGGCCCGTGTTCCTGCGCAACAGCGAATGCCTGGCCTGCCACACGCCGCTGGGCTACGTGGAGGACAGCCTCGGCGTGGTGCCGCTCGCGCCCGCCGCGGCCGAGGACGCCAACGGCAACGCCGTCGCCGAGCCCGACAGCTACACCCTCTTCGGCGACCCGCAGGGCCCGACCTACCGGCGCTGCGCCAACCTGATGACGCCCGCGGCCTGCAACTGGATGGTGCCGGTGGCGCGCCCCGGCCAGGCGCCCGCGCCCGACACGCACGGCCTCGCGCCCGGCTACTGCCTGGCCTGCAGCGTCACGCGCACCATCCCCGATCTCTCGGTGGCCGGCAACGACGAACTCTGGCGCAAGCTCGAGCAGGCCAAGCGGCGCCTGATCTCGCAGCTGCTCGCGCTGCGGCTGCCCGTGGTGAGCCGCCATGCCGACCCGGTGCACGGCCTGGCCTTCGACTTCCTGAGCAACGTGCCGGGCGGACCGCACGTGATGACCGGCCACGACACCGGCATCATCACCCTCAATGCCGAGGAGGCCGAGGACGCGGTGCGCGAGCGCATCCGCACCGAGATGCACGAGCCCTATCGCACGCTGGTGGGCCACTTCCGCCACGAGATCGGCCACTACTACTGGGACCTGCTGGTGCTGCCCTCGGCCTGGCTCGAGGACTTCCGCACCTTGTTCGGCGACGAGCGCGCCGACTATGGCGCCGCGCTGCAGCAGCACTACAACCAGGGCCCGCCGCCCGACTGGGCGCAGCGCCTCGTGAGCAGCTACGCCAGCATGCATCCGTGGGAGGACTGGGCCGAGACCTGGGCCCACTACCTGCACATGGCCGACTCGGCCGACACCGCGATGAGCTTCGGCGTCGACGCCACCAACGTCGAACTCACGAGCGACCTCTTCACGCCCGAGGACCTGTGGCGGCCCGAGCATCCCGAGGCCGCGAAATTCCTCGACTTCATCAACAGCTGGGTGCGGCTGACCAACGTGCTCAACGAGTTGTCGCGCAGCATGGGCCAGCCCGACTTCTATCCCTTCGTGCTGCCGCGCACCGCGGTCGGCAAGCTGCAGTTCATCCACTGCGTGGTGACCGAGCTGCGCGGCGACGGCGGGCCTTCGCTGGTGACGGCGCAGGACGTGGAGGCGGCGGCCGAGGCCACGGCGCAATCGCAAGCGCAGGAGCAGGTGGCAGAGGCCGAGGCCCAGCCCGCGGTTCAGTCGTCCTGAGTGCCTGCCGCGCAGCGCGCGCAGAGGCAGGCCTGGCCGCGCAGCGCCTCGGGCAGGCGCTCGAGCGGCGCCTGCGAGAAATCCATCGCCATGCACCAGCACGGCGGCTGCGGCTGGCCGGTCTCGCGCTCGATCTCCATCGCGCAGCGGTTCGCCTCGCCGCACAGCGGGCAGCGCGTGGCGTCGAGCGCCTGCACGGTGTTCGCCATCACGCGAGCTCGAACGGCGGCAGCTTCTTCGGCACCGCCACGTTGTTGAGCGTGGCGTAGACCGGCAGGCCGCCGCGGTAGGCCGGGTAGTCCTCGCCCTCGATCAGCGGCAGCAGGTAGCGCTTGCATTGCTCGGTGATGCCATAGCCGTCGTCGGAGATGAAGTCGCGCGGCATCGGCTTCTCGACATTGGCCACCGAGGCCAGCGGCGCGCTGCCGATGGCGTAGGCATAGGGCACATCGCTGGTGCGCTCGATGGTCGGCATCACCGCGTTGTGGCCTTCGAGCGCGAGCTCGACCGCGCGCTGGCCGAGTTCGTAGGCCTGGCGCACGTCGGTGGCCGAGGCGATGTGGCGCGCCGCGCGCTGCAGGTAGTCGGCCACCGCCCAGTGGAACTTGTGACCCAGCGCGTCCTTCACCATCTGCGCCACCACGGGCGCCGCGCCGCCGAGCTGCGCATGGCCGAAGGCGTCGCGCGTGCCCTGCTCGGCGAGGAAGGTGCCGTCGGGATGGTGGCAGCCCTCGGACACCACCACCGAGCAGTAGCCGTGCTGCTTCACCAGCGCGTCGACGCGCGCGAGGAAGCGCTGCTTGTCGAACTCGATCTCGGGGAACAGCACCACCACCGGAATGCCCTGCTCGGCCACGAGCCCGCCGGCCGCCGCGATCCACCCCGCGTGCCGGCCCATGACCTCGAGCACGAACACCTTGGTCGAGGTGGCGGCCATCGAGCGCACGTCGAACGAGGCCTCGAGCGTGGACACCGCCACGTACTTCGCGACCGAGCCGAAGCCCGGGCAGCAGTCGGTCAGCGGCAGGTCGTTGTCGATGGTCTTGGGCACGTGGATGGCCTGCAGCGCATAGCCCATCGACTGCGAGAGCTGGCTCACCTTGAAGCAGGTGTCGGCCGAATCGCCGCCGCCGTTGTAGAAGAAGTAGCCGATGCCGTGCGCCTTGAAGACCTCGATCAGCCGCTCGTACTCGCGCCGGTTCTTCTCGAGCGACTTGAGCTTGTAGCGGCAGGAGCCGAAGGCGCCCGCTGGCGTGCTGCGCAGCGCGGCGATGGCCTCGGCCGGCTCGGCACCGGTGTCGATCAGGTCCTCGGTCAGCGCGCCGATGATGCCGTTGCGACCGGCATAGACCCGGCCGATGCGCTCGGGATGACGGCGCGCCGTCTCGATCACGCCGCAGGCCGAGGCATTGATGACCGAGGTGACGCCGCCCGACTGGGCGTAGAAGGCGTTGGTGGGGTTCGTGGGCATGCGGGGCTCCTTCGCGCGGAAGGGCCATTCTGGCGCACTCGCATGACAGCGGCCAGCCGCGCGTCGGCCTCGCTCAGCGGCCCGGGAATTCGGGCGCGCGCTTCTGCAGGAACGCGCTCACGCCTTCGCGGAAGGTCGGCCGCTCGATCAGCTCGCGCTGGCGCTCGCTCTCGTAGTGCAACTGCTCGGGCAGCGTATGGCGCTCGGCCGCGGCGAAGGCGGCACGTGCCTCGGTCACCGCGTGCGCGGGCAGCCGCGCGAGGCGCTGCGCAGTCTCGCGCGCCTCGGCCATCAGGTTCTCGTCGTCCACGCAGCCCCAGATCAGGCCCCACTGCACCGCGCGCCCGGCGCCGAGCCGCTCGTCGAGCAGCGCCATGCCCATCGCGCGCGCCCGGCCCGCGCGGTGCGGAATGGCCCAGGTGCAGCCCAGGTCCGGCACGATGCCGAGCTTGGGCAGGAAGGGCAGGTAGAAGTAGGCACTGCGCGCCGCCAGCGTGATGTCGGCCGCGAGCGCGAGGCCCACGCCGGCACCGGCGGCCGCGCCGTTGACGGCGGCCACCACCGGGATCGGCATCGACTGCAGCGTCTCGATCAGCGGGTTGCTCAGCGACTGCATCCATTCGGCGGTCTGGTCGCCGAGCGTCTTGCCGTCCTGCGGCGGGCGCATCGCGCTGAGGTCGGCGCCCACGCAGAAGGCCTTGCCCGCGCCCGTGAGGATCAGCGCGCGCACCGCGCGGTCGTCGCGGATGCGCTCGAGGTGGGCGCGCAGTTCCTGCTGCAGCTCGATCGCGAGCGGATTGAGCTTGGCCGGCAGGTTGAGCGTGAGGGTGGCGATGCCCTCGTCGAGCGCGTAGATCACGCTGGGCTGGGCGCCCGGGTCCTGGGGTGGCTGCTGCGTCATCGGAATCTCTCCACGTGTTCGTCGGCTCGGATGTTCGGGGCGAATGGATGACCGTGCAGGGCGCCCAAAGAAAAAGCCGCCCGTCGACGGGGCGGCTCTGGATGGCCTGCTCCGGTTCCCTGGCATCGATGGTTCGATGCCGGGGCGCCTCGGGTCAAGCCGGGGACAACCCGTGGGGCAGCAGTCGCCAAGGCGACCGCCGGCGCGCGGGCACCGGCAGCGGGATCGCGGCCGGCTGTGCGTCCGACACCGTGATGCGCGCGGGCTCGAGCGCCGACACCAGGATGCGGCGGTGCTCGGTGCCCTCGAAGCGCTCGCCGGGCTCGAGCACGATGTCGCGCGGATCGCGGTCCAGGGTGACCCAGACCGAGCCGCTGCGGCATTCGATGCCCACGCCGGCGCCATCGGCCACGGCGAAGACCGCGCGCGCCGGCAGGCTGAGCTGGAAGCAGGAAGGGAAGGGGGTGCTCATGGCAAGCTCCATTGCATTCGTCATGCGAATGAATATATTGAGCGCCCAGTCCTTTACAAACGGTCTTTTGGAACTCATTGCATGCGTATCGAGAATGCAAAGAAGGCCTCGCCGGCCCCGCCCCAGAGCACGGTCGACCTGCCGCCGCTGGAACTCATGCGCAGCTTCGAGGCGGCCGCGCGCCGGCTCAGCTTCACGCTGGCCGCGACCGAGCTGCATCTCACGCAGTCGGCCGTGAGCCGACAGATCCAGCAGCTCGAGGCGAGCCTGGGCGTGCTGCTGTTCGAGCGCCGCCATCGCGCGCTGGTGCTGACCGAGGCCGGCGGGGTGATGCAGCGCGCCGTCACCGACAGCCTGGAGCGGCTGCGCGATGCCACCGCGCGCGTGCGCGCCGGCTCGGCGCCGCGCCAGGTCGCGATCACCACCACGCCGGGCTTCGCGTCGCTGTGGCTGATCCCGCGGCTCGCGCGTTTCACCGGCAGCCATCCGCAGGTCGACGTGCGCGTGTCGGCCACGCTCGAGGTGCTCGACCTCGAGCGCAGCCGCGTCGACGTGGCGGTGCGGCTGATGCCGGTCTCGCGCGGCAAGGGGCCGGCGCTGTTCGAGGAGAGCGTGGTGCCGCTGTGCTCGCCCGCGCTCGCCAAGTCGCTGCGCAAGCCGGCCGATCTCGCGAACCTCACCTTGCTCACCGTCGAGTACCCCGACCACAGCGAGGCGCCCACCGTCGACTGGGAGCCCTGGCTCAAGGTGATGGGGCTGCACGACCTGCGCATGAAGAGCACGCTGCGCT
>Ga0160453_101062_pt1 | contig 12048 bp, 10 predicted proteins | sample HID1971K_E6MG_FD_108228 | JGI IMG/M metagenome (GOLD analysis project Ga0160453, IMG submission 108228) | Enriched millipede-associated microbial communities from UW Madison campus, WI, USA - HID1971K_E6 MG | ecosystem: Host-associated > Arthropoda: Insects > Digestive system > Unclassified ...
AAGGACAAACCATCCCTCACGCCGGGCGGCGCCAGTCAAGGACAAACCATCCCTCACGCCGGGCGGCGCCAGTCAAGGACAAACCATCCCTCACGCCGGGCCCGTCAGGAGGATCCGTCCTCCGCAGCGGGCGAGGGCGGGTCGGGCAGATCGATCGGCTCGGTCACGGCTTCGGCCTCCGTCGCCGCCGAGGAGCGCTTCCCGCTCCACGCGGCCGTGATGGCGGCCAGATCAGCAGTGTCGTCGAGGTCAGGGATCCGCGGAGCCTCCGGTCCGGCTGCCTCGTCCCCCGCCGTCCCGAACGGTTCTGGCCGCGTCACCGAGGGGGATGCCGCCTCCCCGTCCTCCTCGTCGGGTCCGCCCTCGTGTGGGCCCCCGCGGCGGGCGAGGGGCGCGAGCAGCAGGATCGCCGCACCGATCAGCACCTCGATGCCGACGGCGAGGGCGACGGGCCCGGGCTGGGGTCCGAACTCCGCGAGCCGGCCGGGGCCCAGCGAACCCGATGCGGCGAACGACAGGAGCGCAGCCGCGGCGGCGCTCACCACCGCGATGCCGAGCGCGATGACCAGGCGTGCCGCCACCGGCTCCTCGGCACGGGGCTCGTCGACGACCACCGGCTCCGGCTCCGGGTCGGCCGCCGTCGCGGACGCCAGCAGTCCCGACAGCGCAGCCGTCTTGCCGGCGTCGAACCGCGACGTCGCCGGCTCTTCGCGCACCGGGGTCGGCGGCATCCTCACGGCTCCCCGCCCGACCAGACGCGACCGCGCGATCCAGCCGGCGAACGCGCCCAGCGCGACGGGCACCAGTGCGAGCAGCAGCAGCCACGTGGTCGTGGTCTCGGGCACGACGCCGAGCACGGGGATGCCGGGCACGACCCCGACCTGCGTGCCCGCGGGCGAGACGGCCGTGTCGGTGCCGACCGCGAAGCCGGGGCCGGCGACGAACGACATGCCCCACACCACGAGCGTCGGCAGGTAGGCGAGCTGACCCAGCGTGATGACGGCTGAGCCGACCGGGTCGACGCCCGCCGCCTGGAACAGCGCGACGATCTGCCCCGAACGGGCGAACATCGCCACGGCGAGCACGAGCGCGCCGGCCCCGACGAGACCCGTCACGACGACGGCGGTACCGCGCGCGACGAGCGCCGGCAGCGTGCCCCACCCGTGCGGTCGCGCCTCGATCGCGTCGCGCACGCGCGCAACCGCGCTCGAACCCGCCTCGCGCCATTCCGTGACGACAGCCGCCACGATGGCGGGCACGGCGAACACCAGAGCCGGCAGGAGGATCGCCTGCCACAGCGCGACGCGCGCCACGTCGTTCGCACCGGTCAGCGCGACGCCGGCGGTCAGCGCCGCGAAGACCGCGGTCGAGGTCGTCACGCCGGTGACCCACGCGTCGGCGTGCGACGCGCGCGCACCGGACCGGGCGGCGAACACCGCGGTGAAGGTCGCGAAGGCGAGCGGCGCGAGAGACAGGACGAAGGATGCCGCGTCCGCGTCGATCCCCGTGGCGGCGAGGTACTCCGGCGGAAGCGTGATGTGCAGCGGCACGAGGTTGCCCAGCTGCCACACCGAGACGCCTGCCGGCCAGAGCACGCCCCAGTCCGCGCCCCCGCCGAACCCGAACACCCACAGCAGGGTCAGCGGCGCAAGGGTCGCCGCAAGGCCGACGGCCACCGCGATGGCGGCGTCGACGGCGGAGAGGAGGGCGACGATGAGGCGATGCATGCGCAGTCGACCCTAATCGTCCCGCTGCGGGCCCCGGGAAGCGCACGCGGAGGGGGGACGCATCCATTCAGCGAATCCCCAGGTTGGGCTCGGAGCGACTAACGTTTCTGCTCGGAGGTCCCCACACATGAGCACAGACTCGCCCGCGCCCGAGAGCGTCACCGTCACTGATTCCGCCCCCGCACCCGACACGTCGACACCTGAGCCGAAGAACGGGTTCGACCGGTTCTTCGAGATCACCAAACGTGGCTCGACCATCGGCACCGAGGTGCGCGGCGGTGTCGTCACGTTCATCACGATGGCCTACATCGTGGTGCTCAACCCGATCATCCTCTCGGCCGGCACCGACGTCGCGGGCAACAACCTCGCATTCCCCGCCGTCGCCGCGGTCACTGCGCTCACCGCCGGCGTCATGACCATCCTGTTCGGACTCGTGGCGCGCCTTCCCTTCGCGTTCGCCGCGGGCCTGGGGATCAACTCGTTCCTCGCGTTCAGCGTCGTCGGGCAGGTCACGTGGCCCGAGGCGATGGGCATGGTCGTCATCAACGGCGTCATCATCGTGCTGCTGGCCGCGACAGGGCTGCGACGGTTGATCTTCGACGCCGTCCCGTACGAGCTGAAGATCGCGATCACGGTCGGCATCGGCCTGTTCATCGCGTTCATCGGATTCGTGGATGCCGGCTTCGTCACCTCGACCGGCCAGAACTCGCCGCCGGTCGGCCTCGGCATCGGCGGCTCCATCGCCACGATCCCCACGGTCGTCTTCGTCGTCACGCTGCTGCTCACCGCGATCCTCGTCGCCCGCAAGGTCAAGGGCGCTCTGCTCATCGGCCTCGTGTCGGGCACGGTCCTCGCGGTCATCATCGAAGCGATCTGGCACCTCGGCTCGGCCGTCGACAACCCCGGCGGCTGGGGCCTGTCGGTGCCTGCGCTGGGCGGCGGTCTGTTCGCGCTGCCCGACCTGAGCCTGGTCGGCGCCGTCAGCTTCGATTTCGGCAAGGTCGGATTCCTCACGGTGATCATGCTCGTCTTCACGCTCGTGTTCACGAACTTCTTCGACGCCATGGGCACCATGACCGGTCTCTCCAAGGAGGCGGGCCTCGCCGACCAGAAGGGCAACTTCCCGCGCCTGAAGAGCGCGCTCGTCGTCGAGGGTGTCGGCGCGATCGCCGGTGGCCTCACCTCGGGCTCCTCGAACACCGTGTTCATCGAATCGGGCTCGGGCATCGGCGAGGGTGCGCGCACCGGATTCGCGAACGTCGTCACCGGCGCGCTGTTCCTGCTCGCGATGTTCCTGACCCCGCTCGCGCAGATCGTCCCGAGCGAGGTCGCCGCCGCCGCGCTGGTGATCGTGGGTGCCATGATGATGGCGCAGATCCGCGACCTCGATCTGGGTGACTTCTCGATCCTGCTGCCCGTGTTCCTCACAGTGGTCGTGATGCCGCTGACGTACTCGATCGCCAACGGCATCGGCGCGGGCTTCGTGGCCTGGGTCGTCATCCGATCGCTCTCCGGCAAGGCCCGCGGGATCAGCCCGCTGCTGTGGGTCGTGGCTGCCGGCTTCGCGATCTACTTCGCCCGCGGACCGATCGAGCAGCTCCTGGCCGGCTGAGAGCCCCAGAGACGACAAGTGGATGCCGGCGGCCATGGCCGCCGGCATCCACTTCTCTGTTCCGGGGTCAGCGCAGCGGCGTCCAGCCGAGGGGCAGCGGGCCGTCGGGGTCGCCGCGCTCGGCGTCGACCTGCGCGGACCAGCCCTGCGCGGCGCCTTCGCCGTCGAAGCCGCCCCGAGCGACGCGGAAGCCGACGTCGTCGTGATGCGAGCGCGGCGGGCCGCCGCGGCGGGTCGAGGCCCGGACGCTCCACGCGTCGTCGGCGAAACCGCCGCCTCGGAACACGCGGTAGTCGGCGTACCGGGCGGGGTCGAGCAGGTCCCAGCACCACTCCCAGACGTTGCCGAGCGTGTCGAACAGCCCGTTGAGATTGGGGAGCCGGCCGCCGACCTCGGCGGGGGTGGTGAGGCCGTCGGCACTCGTCCAGGCGACTTCGGCGAGCGGACCGTAGTGCGGACCGGTCGAGCCGGCGCGGCACGCGTGCTCCCATTCCGCCTCGGTCGGCAGGCGGTAGCCGTCCGCGTCGACGAGCCACGTGACATCCTCGCCGTCGAACGTGTACGCGGGGTCGAGCCCCTCCCACTCCGACGCCGCGTTGCAGAAGCGGATCGCCCGCTGCCAGCTGACCTCGACGGCGGGCCGGCGCGGGTGCCGCGCGGATTCGCCCAGCAGCTCGGCGAGCTGTTCCTCCGTCACCGCGTACACGCCGATCTCGAACGGCTCGAGGTCCACATCCCAGCGCACCTTGCGCCGCGCGTCGTGCAGCGTCACCGTGCCGCCCGCGATGCGGGCGAGCTCGATGTCGGTCACGCCTCGCGGGGCTCCAGCACGAACACCGCGATCTGCCGGTCGGTCTTCGTCTGGTAGGTGTCGTAGTCCGGCCACACCGCGGTCGAGCGCTCCCACCACTGGGCGCGCTCGTCGCCCGAGAGCTCGCGCGCGTCATAGTCCCGCTTGACGTCGCGGTCCTGCAGCTCGACGTGCGGCTGCCGTCGCATGTTCTCGGCCCACTTGGGCTCGTCGGGCGCGCCGCCCTTCGACGCGACGACGGCGTAGCGCCCGTCGTGCTCGACACGCATGAGGGCCGTCTTGCGCAGGGCGCCGGTCTTGGCGCCGACGGTCGTCAGCACGATGATCGGCACGCCTCGCAGCGTGTTCGACTCGGCGCCTCCCGACGCTTCATACTTCTCGGCCTGCGTGCGGGCCCACTCCGCGGTGGACGGCTTGTACTCTCCGGTCAACGGCATGGCACCAGCGTAGAGCCGCCACGAGGGGGGTCGGGTCGTACTCCCCTATCGTCGAGGTATGCCGAACATGAGAGTCGAACTCCTGCCCGGGCGCACCGTCGATCAGCGCCGCCGCTTCGCCGAACTCGTGACGGATGCCGCCGTCGAGGCGCTCGGCGCCCGCCGCCAGGACGTGCGCATCATGTTCGAAGAGGTCGCCGCCGACTTCGTCGCGAACGGCGGCCTACTTGCGAGCGAAGACGCCGATCGCGCGGGTCAGGTCTCGCGCTTCCACGCCTGACCCGCTCGGCACCGACGACGAAGAGAAGTGGATGCCGACGGCCCCGGCCGCCGGCATCCACTCGCCTCCTCAGCCCTTGACCGCGGCGCCGGCGACCGAGTCGACGATCTGGCGCTGTGCCAGGGCGAACAGCACCAGGACGGGAACCGAGGCGATCACCGCACCGGCCATGACGATGGCGAAGTGGGTGCGGTACGCGCCCTGCAGCATCGCGAGGCCAGGCTGGAGCGTCATGTTCTCGGGCGAGAGCAGCACATACACTGGCCACAGGAAGTCGTTCCAGTTGCCCAGGAACGACAACACCGCCAGCGTCGCGAGAGCGGGCTTGGCCAGCGGAAGCGCGACCTGGACGAAGATCCGGAACTCCCCCGCGCCGTCGATACGCGCCGCCTCTTCGACCTCGACCGGCAGCCCCAGGAAGAACTGCCGCAGGAAGAAGACGCCGAACGCGCCGGCGGCGCCGGGCACCGTGATGGCGAGGATCGTGTCGAGCCAACCGAAGTTCTCGACGATGAGGTAGTTCGGGATGAGGAACACCACCGGCGGCACCAGCAGGGTCGCGATGATCAGCCCGAACACGATCTTCTTGCCGGCGAAGTCCAGCCGGGCGAGCGCGTACGCGGCCATCGAGGCCGTCGCGAGGATCAGCACGGTCTGGATCGTCGCCGCGGCGAAGCTGTTCCACAGCCACAGGAAGATCGGCTGCTGCCCGCTCAGCAGCAGCGTCTGGTACGCCTCCGTCGAGAAGGGATTCGGCAGCGAGTACGGATTGCGGACGGCGTCGGCGTCGGTCTTGAACGACGTCAGCACCATCCACACCAGCGGGAACACCACGACGAGCGTGAGGAAGCCCAGCACCGCATACAACAGGGTGCGCGATGCCGCTCGGCGGGGCGACGTACGCCGGGCGGGCGCGAGCGAGGTGGTCATGAGGCTCCCTTCTCGGAGCGCTCACGCTGCAGCCGGAAGTTGATGACGCTGATCACCGCGAGAATCGCGAAGAGGATGTAGCTCATCGCGGAGGCGGGCGCCATGTTGTTCTGCGACAGGCCCTGGTCGGCGATATACATGATCGCGGTTCGGGTGGCATTGCCGGGTCCGCCCGCGGTGAGCAGGTAGGACTGCCCGAACATGTTCGCCGAGGCGAGGATCGTCGTGGTGGTGATGAAGAGCATCACGGGGCGAAGGCCCGGGATCGTGACGCTCCAGAACGAACGCCACGCGCCGGCGCCGTCGAGGGAGGCAGCCTCGTAGAGGTCGCCGTTGATGCCCTTCATGCCGGCGAGGAAGATGACGGTGTTCAGGCCCGCCGTCCACCACACGGTGACACCCACCAGCGACACCCACACCCACGGCACGTCGACCACCCACGGAATGTCGTCGGGCAGGCCGAGCAGCCCCAGGATGTGATTCAGGATGCCGGACTGCGTGTCGAAGATGTAGCTCCAGATCACGCCCACGATCGCGACGCCCAGCACGTACGGTGCGAAGAACACGGTGCGGAACACCGTCGCGCCGCGCAGCTTGCGGTTCAGCAGCACGGCGACGAACAGCGGGATCACGACGAGGAACGGCACGCTGGCGACGACGAAGATCGCCGTTGCGCCCATCGACTGCCAGAAGTCCGCCGAGGTGGTGCTGTTCGGGTCGAACAGGGCGATGAAGTTCGCGAGCCCGACGAAAGTCTGGACCTCCCGGAACGGACTCCAATCGGTGAGGCTGATCCACAGGCCGAAGATCGCCGGGGTGATGACGAATGTGCCGAACAGGATCAGGAACGGCGCGAGAAACAGGTACGCGACGAGCGTGCGACGTCGTCGCGCGACGGGGCGGCCCGACGCGGGGCGGCCGCCCGACTGGACGCTCGCGCGTTCGGTCGGGACGACCACGGCGCCGGCGACGTCAGCCACCATACTTCGCCTGATTCTGCTTGAGGATGCCGTCGGCCTTCTGCTTGGCGTCGTCCAGCGCCACCTTCGGCGACTTCTTGCCGGTGAGGGCTTCACCGATCGCCGTGGTGATGAGCGCGTCCGCCTCGCCGATGCCGGGTGCCGCCGTCTGGTAGTGCGCGTAATCGAGCTCGTCGATGAACGGCGCGAGGGCGGGGAACTTCTGCAGCAGCTGAGGATCTTCGCGTACGGAGTTAGCCGCAGGAAGCTCGCCGGTCTCGGCCCAGGCCAGTGAGTGATCGTTCATCCATTTGACGAACGTGGCCGCGGCTGCGGTTTCGTTGGAGTCCTGTCCCTTGTTCGCCGGGAACAGCCAGTGGCTGGAGCTCGACCAAGCTGCCTTCTGGTCGCCGATCTGCGGCAGCGGCGCAGCCGTCCAATCGAGATCGGTCAGTGCCGAGTTCGACGTCTGCCAGATGCCGTTCCAGTTGAATGCCGTCTCGCCAGCGATAAGCGCCTTGATGTTGCCGTCCTGAGCGACATTGGCGGGGCTGTAGCCGTCATTGACGAGATCCGTCATCCACGTGAGCGCCTCGACTCCGGCATCCGAGTTGAAGGTCGCCTCGGTGATGTCGTCGTTGTACAGCTCGCCGCCGAACTGCCAGACGAGGCTCTCGAACTCCATGGTTCCGGTGAAGTAGTATCCGTCGACCCACTCGCCCTGAATGCCGGCCGTCTTGAGAGTATCGAGCGCAGCGAGATACGTGTCCTTGTCGGTCGGGATGTCGGTGACGCCCCCCGCGGCGAGCACATCCTTGTTCACATAGAGGCCAAGAGGCGTGACGCTGTACGGGATGCCGTACTGCGTGCCGTCATAGTTGCTCTGGTCGAGAAGGCGCGGCGGAAAGTCCTCGGCGGTGTAGCCAAAGTCCTTGATGAGATCGTCCACCGGCAGCAGCAGATTCTGAGCCGCGTACGTGGCGACGTCACCGCCGTTCAGCACGGCGACGTCGGGACCCTTGCCTGCCTTGATGGCAAGCGGCATCTTGGACGCGATGTCGGCCCACTCCTGCGGCACGTTCTTGACGACGATGTTGTCGTGCTCGGAGTTGAACTCCTCGATGAGCTTGGGGACGATCGTCGGCGCGGCGCCGCCGGTCCAGCCGTGCCAAAAGGTGATCTCGACCTTCGGTCCGTCGTAGTTGTCACCCGAGACCGACCCGCCGCCTCCGTTCGAACCCGCGCAGCCGGCGAGGGCCAGTGCGACGGATGCGGCAAGACCCACTCCCAGCCCGCGCGCGATTGCCTTCTTCATGTGATCGCTCTCCTTTGAGATGAAGCCCGGCCCAGAGTCGTCCGGGCGCCGGCGTATGCAAGTGCGGTCGAATGTACAGCGCTAGAAATTCGATGTCAACCACCACCGCCTCCGCAGAGACGGGCGCTAGTCTGAGGCTGTCCGACACCGACAGGAGGAGCTTCGATGCGCGGACCGCGACTGCAGGATGTGGCCGAGCGGGCCGGCGTCTCGATGAAGACGGTGTCGAACGTCGTGCGCAACTACGCGCACGTGTCGCCGCAGATGCGCGAGCGCGTTCAGAAGGCGATCGACGAGCTCGGCTATCGGCCGAACGTGATGGCGCGGCGCCTGGCCACCGGGCGCACCGGCCTCATCGCACTCGCATTCGCCGATGTGGGCATCCCCTACTTCGCCGAGCTGGCGCGCGTCGCTTCGCGCACGGCTCAGTCGGTCGGCTACCGCGTGCTGCTGGAAGAGACGGACGCCACTCTCGACGGCGAGCGTGCCCTGATGGCCAGCTCGGAGGCGGGCCTCGTCGACGGCATGCTGTTCCAGCCCAGCGCGATGTCGTCGAGCGAGATCGCGCAGCACCGTTCCGACATCCCCATCGTGCTGCTCGGCGAGACGCCGGCGCCGCTCACGATCGACCGCGTCATGATCGACAATGTGGCCGCGGCCCGCGAGATCACGCGGCACGTGATCGCACCGGGACGTCGGCGCATCGCGTTCGTCGGGCACGAGTCGAAGTCCCTCAGCGAGACGTCGCACCAGCGCATCCTCGGCTACCAGGAGGCCCTTCAGGACGCCGGCATCACGCCGGATCCCGGACTGCTGGTCGCGACCGACTCCGTGTCCGCGGCCGACGCGGTCGCCGCCGTCCGCAAGGCGCTCGACGGCGGCCTCGACGTCGACGGCATCGTCTGCCGCGACGACCTCGCGGCACTGGGCACGCTGCGCGCACTGCAGGAGCGCGGCATCCGCGTACCCGTCGACGTGGCGGTGACGGGATGGGATGACACCCGCCTGAGCGCGGTGACGTTCCCGAGCCTTACGACCGTCAGTCCCGATCTGCCCGCCCTCGTCGGCCGCGCGCTCGAGCTGCTGATCGAGCGCATCGAGGGGTACGACGGCGTCGGGCGCCACGAGATCGTTCCCCACCGCATCGTGACGCGCGAGAGCGCGCCAGCCTCGTCGGCATGATCGCGGCTTGCAGCGCTGGATTCTGAAACAGGAATTTACAGCGCTGCATTTCTCAGGCATGCTAGTCGGCATGATCGACGACGACAGCGCCCTCTGGTCCGCGAGCGACCAGGACGGCACCTACCCCCGCCCGCAGCTCGTCCGGCCTGCCTGGACCGACCTGTCCGGCACCTGGACGTTCGCGTTCGACGACGTCGACGCCGGGCTGGGCGAGGGTTGGCACGAGCGGCGCGCGTTCGATCGCGACATCCTCGTGCCGTTCCCGCCCGAGTCGGAGGCGTCGGGAGTGGGCGACACCGCGCACCACCGCGTCATCTGGTATTCCCGCAGCTTCGGTGCCGACGATCTGGACCGCGCCGGCCACACCGAGGACACGCGCCTGATGCTGCGCTTCGGCGCCGTCGACTACCGCTGCCGCGTATGGGTGGACGGGCATTACGCGGGCGGCCACGAAGGCGGCCACACGCCGTTCGCCTTCGACGTCACCGACGCCCTCGCACCGGGCGATGCGCACACCGTCGTGGTGCGCGCCGAGGACGACCCTCATGACATCGGGCAGCCGCGCGGCAAGCAGGACTGGCGCGAGCAGCCGCACGTCATCTGGTATCACCGCACCAGCGGCATCTGGCAGCCGGTGTGGCTGGAGGCCGTGCCCGCGCTCTCGACCGCCGGCGTCCGATGGACGGCAGATCCCCGCACCGGCCTGGTCACGGCCGGTCTGGAGCTGTCCGCCGTCCCCGCCGAACCCGTCGAGGTGCACGTCGACCTGTTCTACGAAGGCAGGCCGCTGGGCAGCGTGCAGACGACGGTCTCCGATGACGAGGCATCCCTCGTCATCCCGGTGGCCGCCCTCGCCAACGGGCAGGCCTACGAGGAGCTGCTGTGGTCGCCCGAGCACCCACGCCTCATCGACGCCGAGATCCGCGTCGGCGCCGACCGCGCACGCTCGTACCTCGGCATCCGCACGGCGCACGTCGCCCGTGGGCGGTTCTTCCTCAACGACCGACCGTACTACGTGCGCTCGGTGCTCAACCAGGGCTACTGGCCGCAGTCGCACCTGGCGGCCCCCTCGGCGCGGGCCCTGCGCGACGAGGCGCAGCTCATCAAGGACCTCGGGTTCAACGCCACGCGCGTGCACCAGAAGTTCGAGGACCCCCGGTTCCTGTACTGGGCCGACCGCCTCGGGCTGCTCGTGTGGGGCGAGGCACCCGCGAGCTTCACGTTCACGCCGGTCGCCGTGGAGCGCACGGTGCGGGAGTGGCTCGACATCGTGCGCCGCGACTTCTCGCACCCGTCGATCGTCACCTGGGTGCCGCTCAACGAGAGCTGGGGCGTGCAGCACATCGCGACCGACACGCGCATGCAGCACTACGCGCGCGCCCTGGTCTCGCTCACCAAGGCGCTCGACGGCACGCGCCCGGTCGTGTCGAACGACGGCTGGGAGCAGGTCGACACCGACATCGTCGCAATCCACGATTACGAGGCGGATGCCGTCGTCGTGGGCGACCGGTATCGCACGCGTGCCGCGATCGACGAGCTGATCGGCGGCGTCGGACCGGCCGGCCGCATCCTCGTACTCAGCGGGGACGTCGACGACGCGCCCGTGATGCTCACCGAGTTCGGCGGCATCTCGTACGACGTGGACTCCGCCGCCGACGCGTGGGGCTACTCGTCGGCGACCTCGCCCTCCGACTTCGACGCGCGGCTGAGCGCCTTGATGGCGGCCGTGCACGACAGCCGCGCGCTCGCCGGCTTCTGCTACACGCAGCTCACCGACACGCTTCAGGAGACGAACGGGCTGGTCGGCGCCGACCGCACGCCCAAGCTGGCACTTGAGCGCCTGCGGGCCATCATGTCCGGCACTGAGTGAGAACGAAGAGGGGCGGATGCCGCGGCTCTGCGCCGCGGCATCCGCCCCTCTCTCGTGGTCCTAGAGACCCGCGATGATCTCGCGCATGAGCGAGGCGGTCTCGGACGGCGTCTTGCCGACCTTGACGCCGGCGGCCTCGAGGGCCTCCTTCTTCGCCTGCGCGGTGCCCGCCGAGCCCGAGACGATGGCGCCGGCGTGGCCCATGGTCTTGCCCTCGGGGGCGGTGAAGCCCGCGACGTAGCCGACGACCGGCTTGGTCACGTTCGCCTTGATGAAGTCGGCCGCGCGCTCTTCGGCGTCGCCGCCGATCTCGCCGATCATGACGATCGCCTTGGTCTCGGGGTCGGCCTCGAACGCGGCGAGCGCGTCGATGTGGGTGGTGCCGATGATGGGGTCGCCGCCGATGCCGATGGCCGTCGAGAAGCCGATCTCGCGCAGCTCGTACATCATCTGGTAGGTCAGCGTGCCCGACTTCGACACGAGGCCGATCGGGCCCTTGCCGGTGATGTTGGCGGGCGTGATGCCCACCAGCGACTCGCCGGGCGTGATGATGCCGGGGCAGTTCGGTCCGATGATGCGGGTCGCGTTGCCCTTCGACTGCGCGTAGGCCCACGCCTCGGCGGTGTCGCCGACGGGCACGCCCTCGGTGATCACGACGAGGAGGGGGATCTCGGCGTCGATGGCCTCGATCATGGCGTCCTTGGTGAACGCGGGCGGCACGAACGCGATGGAGACGTCGGCGCCGGTCTTCTCGATGGCCTCGGCCACCGATGCGAAGACGGGCAGCTCGACGGGGTTGCCCTCGGCGTCGGTGTGCAGCACGGTGGTGCCGGCCTTGCGGGCGTTCACGCCGCCGACGACCTGGGTGCCGGCCTTGAGCATGAGCGCGGTGTGCTTGGTGCCCTCGCCGCCGGTGATGCCCTGG
>Ga0160453_101068_pt1 | contig 11970 bp, 18 predicted proteins | sample HID1971K_E6MG_FD_108228 | JGI IMG/M metagenome (GOLD analysis project Ga0160453, IMG submission 108228) | Enriched millipede-associated microbial communities from UW Madison campus, WI, USA - HID1971K_E6 MG | ecosystem: Host-associated > Arthropoda: Insects > Digestive system > Unclassified ...
ATTTTGCTTTTGCGCTGGGCTACCGGATGGAGACGGGGTTGAGTGCCTTTAAGCCTTTTATAGAATGGCAGCGCAATAACATGGTATCTAAACAGCAGAATGTATTTATGGCGGGATTGACTTTCCGCTCTTACCTCTGGGATTTGGAGTCCAGTAAGAATTGGGTACCTATGGCGATCGCTACAGTGAACTATAAGCACGACAACATCAAATCGACCGAGGGCACGCAGGGAAGTTTGTATTTCGCGCCTGTTTTTTATAACAAAAAGGCAGGTGTGTTCCATCCTGTTCCAGGGGCTAGGAACAGGAGCAAGGTGATGACCTTTGAATATTTTATTTACCTGGGAGCTGAATTTGAAAACCGTTCTCAGGTAGCGGTAGCTACCCATAAAGGTGAGGTATGGCGGGGCTATGGCCGGATCACGGGCAGTTTTTATCCAGCTCCCGGGCCACTGGACGAGCGGTTGGAACTGGTGCCTGATTTTATTTACCGGCAGGCATTTTCCAACGGGAGTACAGCTGAGAAGGACATCAACCGTTACCTGAAGCTAAGTGCTAATATAGTACTGGCCAAAAAGGCTACATCAGGTATTGCGGATGTGAAGATTGGTTTTGATTATGTGAAGGGAAGCGATCCGACTACTGGCTTTGATGAGCAGAATGTGAATACAATTACTTTGAAACTTAAAATTTAAGCTATGGCAAATATCATATGTTCAACGGTGGGATGCGGCGCGGTTTTAGGCGATCTTTGTGAAGAAGTAGTGGCGCTTTTTAACATGAAAGCTAAGCTGTCAGATAAAGAAGAGCAGGATGGGCAGTCAAGGGCTTTAGGGACGCAGATACGCTGCTGAATAAAAAGTTGCTGGTTTATCCCATGTATAAGGAAAAAGACATGGCCAATTTTGAACGCTGGATTTATGTAGATACCACCGCGGTCCAGCATTTCAGCTTGTCTTTTGCGGGGCACAAAAGTATGTATATACTGGCCAGCAGGTTAGATACGCTCGAAGAAAAAGGTAGTTACAAAACTTATGGAATTCGCAAGAAGATAGAATGATATTGGATTATCGGGAGAATACCTTGAAATTTGGGGTTCTCCCGATAAGGTTTACAAGGAGACTTTTAGATATGAAACGCACTAAAAAAATTTTAATCGTAGTCAGTTGTGTGGTAGTTTTATCCAATATGCCTCCATTCACCGGATTATTAAAAACATTTGTTGATGAGAGACATTATCGGTACAGCACCTATAATGGAAGCTTCACCTTTTACGAATTCATGAGCCGTAATTTTGAGATGATGGAAAGAAGTCATAGGAGCTGCCTATTGAGCCGTCCTGATTTAAAGGATAAGCAGGTTTATCGCTTATTCACAAAAAATCCTTTTGCTTTTTGGCGCTGGAGGTTGTATTTTTTTGATGAAAGGTATAAGCTTCCCTACAAAGATTGGGAGGATATAAAAAAAGTGAGAGAGATAGAAAGAGTAAAAGGTATGACTGGGTGCTATATGGAATTCTAAATCTGTTTTCTAGTTACCTACTGCTTTCAAGGGGATATCAAAATAAAAGCAAACAGTTATATTGCTCAAGACAAAGACCGCACAGTATTTTGCTTAAATTGTCATTTCGTTCACAACTATTATTTAATAAATTAGCTTTATGAAGAATCCAATAAATACGTTCTTTACCAAGGATGTTTATGATACCGAAATCCGCTTAGATGTGAATGTGGATGTTCTTGAAAGTTTATATGACGATGGTGTTAGTCCCACCGATAAATTACCAATTGAATTTGTCTTCATAACGGATGTAGAAGAGAACGCAAATAGGTTAAAAGAGAATTTATCGTTGCAATACCCGTCCTATACTGATTTGGAAGTAGAAGAAACCCAGGACTACTGGGAAGTGCATGGTATTACCGATGTTATTGAAATGAACATTGATAAAGTAAACGAATGGAACAAGGCGATGTGGGATATTGGTTATGGCCATGATTGCCAGTTAGATGGTTGGCAGGTAGGTGTGTAGCCAACATGTATGTTAAAAAAGCTTGACCAAGATGATTTATAAATTTACTGAACCAGGGCATACCGTTTGCTTTGTTTGTAGCCATGTATTGAACAGAGAAAGATCTATTTTATATGTTGCCCATGAGCAAGATGATGGGTTTTGGCAATTCTTATGCGGCAGGGATGGTCATACGGATAGTGATTATAAAATTATATCCTTAAAGGAAGCAGTAGGTCTAGATAAATCTATTAACGATTTGTTTGAAATGCCTTTAGGTGTTGGAGCTAAGCGGAAAACTGAAACGGGCAACTGGGAACCTTTTAAGTTAAATTTTAAAACATTTCTATGAAAAAATTAACCATCACCGTATTGCTGATAATGATTGTTTTTGTGTCTTTTGGACAAGGTTTGGAACCGAAATACCATAAATTGGTTTCTGGTTTTATTGACTGTATCAAAAATCAAAAACGTGAAAAATTAGCTGATCATGTTTCATATCCGTTAAAACGTGATTATCCCTTGCCCGATGTCAAAACTAAACAGGCCTTTCTAAACCGTTACGATGAAATTTTTGATGCATATTTAGTGAAAAAGATTGTGAATTCTAACCCGCTTAGTGACTGGGATGCCGTTGGCTGGCGTGGTATTATGTTGGATAGGGGTGACATATGGCTAGATTATGATGGAAAACTGCGAAGTGTAACTTATAAGTCAAAAGCAGAGCAAATGAAAAAAGCTCAGTTGATTAAAATCGAAAAGAAAGGCCTTTATCCTTCCATACAGACATTTGAAAATCTTGTAAAAGTTTTTGAAACATCTAAATACAGGGTTAGGATTGATGATTTGGGGAATTATAATTATCGCTATGTCTCCTGGTCAATTAAGCGTACAATGAGTGATAAACCTGATCTGATCATAGAAAACGGCAAATACATCCCTGAAGGAAGTGGAGGTAATCATCGTTATGAATTTAAAAATGGGGATTATGTCTATGATTGTGCAATTATGGAACTGACAGAGCAAGGTGGAGCCCCGGTTTTATTGACAATTAGCAAGAGAGGAAAAGAGATTTTATTTCAAAGGGCTAAGAGGGCAAAGCCTTAACTAACGGGGCCAGTGCTGTTTCATTTTGATTGCAGCCGTACTCCATTATTCGTCCATAGGTTTGATATGCCAAAAATTGCAACAACCCAAAAGCCTCCTATTTGATCCCCGTATTTATTCTTTGAAATGGTGTCCTGGCATTGGCCCGGGAACAGTCGGAGTGGCTGAAAAGGGTGTATGGCTCCCCCTTAGTTACCCTTGATCTGAAGTATGTTAAAAGAGCGATGCTTAAATCATATTTTTTACTAAATTCATTTCCCCTATTTAGTATGAAATCATGATCAATACTCCTGTTAATACCAATCCGAACGATGCAGAATCGGCCAGTTTCAAACGGATTTTTGAGGAAAACCCGGCACCGATGTACATCTTTGACCTCCATACTTATGAATTTCTGGCAGTGAATGCTGCTGCTTTAAATCAGTACGGATACCAAAAAGAAGAATTCCTCTCCATGAAAGCTTTGCAAATCAGGTCAGTAGACGAAGTCAAACGCTTCAAAAATGCTATCCAAGAAATAAAGGCTGCTTATTCTGATTATGGGGTCTGGAAACATATCCGTAAAAACGGCGAACAATTCTTTGTCCACATCTACGCACATTGTAACATTTTCCAAAATAGAGTGGCCAGGGTAGTCATGGCAATTGATATTGATCAAAAAGTTAAGGCAGAAAATGCCCTAAAAGAAAAGAATGAGGAGATTGCCGACATCCTGGAAAGTATCACTGATGGATTTTATGCCATGAACGAAAATTGGGAAGTTACTTATATCAATAAAGAGGCTGAACGGATTTTAAACTGTAAAAGAGCGGATTTGTTGGGGAAAAGTCTCTGGGAATTCTTTCCACGATCAAAGGAAGGAAGGTTTTACCAGGAATACAAACGTGCATTAAAGGAAAAAATAAGTGTACATTTTGAAGAATGCTATACAGCGCTTGGAGTTTGGGGATCAATGCATGTGTACCCCAAAAAAGACGGCTTGGCTGTTTATTTTGTTGACATTACTGAGCAGAAAAAAAATCAAATTGAGCAATTGGAGCAAATGAAAATGATTGAAAAACAGAACGAACAATTGAAAAAGATATCGTGGATACAATCGCACGAAGTAAGGGCCCCACTCTCCAGCATATTGGGCCTTGTTGAATTAATCAAAGAAAACCAGGGCAGTACATGTGATGCCGGTGTCATAGATATGCTGGGAAAAGCAGCTCAGAACCTTGATAAGGTGGTAAGAAATATAACTAACCAGGCCAATAATTAGTCTTGCTTTTTAAGGAGCCTCTTTCCATGAATAACGATTGGCTTTGTCAAAGTCTTTGGGCCAGGTGATAGACTGTAACAAAAACTGGCGGTCATTGGCACTACGGCCAAGAATTTGGATACGGGTTTCAGCAAGTTCTATTGAGATCTCGGAAAGAATGACCCCCTCATTTGGCTTGTAAATAGATTGCCAGGTCCCCATTGTTTTTTTGTGGTCAAAGCGGAACTCTTTACCACCTATGAACTTGCCGGGTTGATTGGACTTGCCATTGAAAGTAAGGGTAAGTTTCTTTTGGGCCAATGTAAAGTTTGCTGTAGCGTATTGAAAATCAAAAGCTACAAGACTATCGACAGGTTTTGCAGCTAGGGGGCTTGCCCATTTAGATGGTAGTAAAAGCCTGGAGGCTTCACCCATATTGATTTTGATCTTAGGGTCGTTCATATCCTCTAATTTCCTGTTAACGTCATCATTTCTGAAATTGCCCATGCTTCTAAAAAAAATGTTGAGTTGCCGATCGGTGGCTTTGTTGTCTTTTCCTAGTATGAAGGTGCGGAACATTACTTCTCTTAATTTTCCTTTGGTAAATTGATGATGTAATAGTATGGTCAATTTGTTTATATCAGGTTCTCCTGATGGAACGGTTATAGCTGTTTTATTTACTGTATTAATGCGTTTGATAAACTCATAGGCTTTTTGATTAGGCCCCCCTTCGAGCAGAAAGTTGAAAGTTTGGGCCAGTATTTGGGGATCATCAAGGCGCATTACGCTGCAAGCCAAAATGAACGCATATTGCCTATCATTGTAAATGAACCTGTCGGGAGAGTATGCGAAATAAGCTTGCATTTCATAAGAGTAGGTTAATGAAATGGTCTTGGATTTTCCGATCCTGGGATACTTTTCGTTCGCGGTGCCAGATTGGGAAAGGGTAATGCCTGTTAAAGGAAAACTTGTGGTCAAGGGGAGTGCCCCGGTTTTTTGGAAGCTTAAGAATTTCTGGTCGCCCCTTTGGGAATCGGATTTTTGAAGCCCCGATATATTGACCCTGGACATACCGACCTCCAGCCATTTAACAATTTTTGGCATGCCTTCCGGGAGGCGATTGGTTTCAACAAGGAAGCTAAGGTCGAGCTGGGCATTGACATTAAGTGGTAAGTTAATAAATCCCAGTAAAACAGTAATTATGAAGAATGCGCTTTTCATCTAATCGATTAAGGCCTTGAAGATAGTACTTTTTAGAAAAAAGTTGCTTTTTTGTTGCTGACTTTATGCCAGGATTTGATCTATGAAATCTATTGCAAATTGTTGGAAATCGAAGCTGTTACTTTTTTGTCATTTACCTTAAAATTCTTTTGACCATTTGATATGTAGGGATTCCTGATAAAAGATGTAATTTTATAAGGCAAAGGTTATTCCGGGCATTTTGGTTTTTATGTTATGGCTACACAGAGTGCAGATATATTGTTGTATAGATTATGTTTCACCTTTGGGGATATTGGAAAGAATAGCTGATTCCTTGTTTCTTTTAAGCTATTTGACAGACTTACTGGTCAAACGAAATGCAGTTATAAAAAGCTATGCTGAACCTAATTAAATTATGAGAATGTTTCAAACAACTATCGCACTAAGAGCAAGAAAGAGGGGGTTTCATTTGATTACTGATGAAATATTTAGTGCGTTACCGGAAATTAAGACGCTTAAGGCCGGTATTTGCCAGGTGTTTATCCAACATACTTCGGCTTCCCTGACGATAAATGAGAATGCAGATCCAACAGTTAGGAAGGATTTTGAAATGTTTTTTAATAAAGCTGTGCCAGAAAACGATCCTGATTATGAACATGATTATGAGGGAGCTGATGATATGCCTGCACATTTAAAATCATCTCTTTTGGGAAGTTCGGTAAGTCTGCCCATCAGTAATGGAAAATTCGCATTAGGCATGTGGCAAGGGATTTACCTTTGTGAACATCGTGATTATGGCGGAGATAGAAAATTAGTGGTAACTGCCTGGGGTGAGAAGATATGAGTAGGAAAGAAATTGAAACCGTTAGGTTATATTTAAAATCCGTTGATATTGAGGATGCTGCATTTATATTGGAACTGCTCAATACCCCAAAGTGGATCCGTTTTATAGGAGATAGAAATGTAAAAGATTTGGCAGGTTCAACCGAATATATTCAGCATAGAATGTTGCCGCAAATGGAGGAATGTGGTTTTGGTAATTATGTATTAGTAAGGAAAGGGGACGGGGTTAAGATGGGGACTTGCGGACTCTTCAAAAGAGAGGGCTTAGATGGAGTTGATATCGGCTTTGCCATGTTACCTGATTTTGAGGGTAAAGGTTATTCAAGTGAGGCAGCTGCAAAATTGAAGCAACTTGCTAAAACCGAGTTTCACTTAGAAAGTCTTAATGGCATAACATTACCTGAAAATACAGCATCAAGAAATCTATTGGAAAAGTTAGGTTTAGAACTAAAAGGTACTATTCGGTTACCAAATGATATAGAAGATTTACTCCTTTATTCAACACTATTATAACAAAGACAAACATTGAAAAATAAAATCAGGTTAAAATTGGCCCTAAGTCTTTTTGTCTCAATAAGCAACCACACACTAGAAAAACCGGTATGATGAATTATACAAAAGATGAACTGGGAGAGGCGCTGAAAGCCATCAATTCAACTATTGGTAAATGTGAAAAGGCGATACTTAAACTAAAGGAAAATTTAGCTCAGCACACCTTGTTATTTCGAAGGATTAAAGCTTTTCGTATCGCAGTTGACTTGATAGAAAGAGAGATATCACTAAGCATAAATAAATGAAAACACTTAAAAAATTGAAAATAAACAACTATCAATGAGCTCAAAATGGCATCACATCAAATTTATCAACCGCATCCAGCCTTAAAATCTCTTGTCAGGTATTACTGGTCATTGGATATTCAGGCGAGCAGAGACTCGATGCTAGACCTGCAGGTCATGGCCGACCGGTTTCCACGTATTGTCATTCAGTGCCTGAATGGAAGAAATGCGCTTCATAGCGCTGATTATGAGAATGTTTGTGCAGCCAGCCTGAAAGGTGTCACATCAAAACCTGCTTTGGTGCAAATGGAGCCCACTTATTCCCATGTAGCAGTCTCGTTTTTTCCACATAGCTTAAAAGCATTGTTTGGGATTGATGCTTGTGAGACGGTTGATGCTGTTTTAGACTTATATCATTTTTGTCCTCCTCAGCTCATTGAGCAAATTATGGGGGCGCGTCAAAATTACGAGCGCATAGCACTTTTAGAGACCTACCTGTTAAAGCAACTCAGCGTGATGAGGACAGTCGATTGGCGGATATTAAATTTTTCGGATCTGTGCCTCAATGCCGATTACGGTAGTCAACTTAAATACTATCAAATAAGCGAGCGGCAATTTGAACGAAAATTTTTACAGTCTATCGGATTTACACCATCCTATTATAAAAGAGTTCTGCGTTTTGAAAAGGTGCTTCACAGAATTCAGCATAACCACTACAAATCTTTTGTAGACCTTGCTTATGAATCCGGTTATTCAGACCAGTCGCACTTTAATAGAGAATTTAAACAGTTTTCTAGCTTGACGCCAATAGAGCTAATCAAAAAACACGAACTCGTAAAAGAAAGTGGGTCTATCTTGGCCGGGTAGGTGTCGGATTTATTCTATACTTTCTTTAATATTTGCTTTTTATTTGCAAGATATAATCTATCTACTGTTTTTTAACTATAAACAAATGAGACTGATATACCATGCAATCATTCTATTGTCGCTTACGTTGAGTATTACAAATTCTTATTCTCAAACAAACAAAAATGCCATGAAAAAAGTAACTGAATTCAAAGTTAGCATCCCGAAATCCGACCTGGACGATTTGAAATCCCGATTAAAAAACATCCGCTGGCCCGGTGAAGCCCAAGGCTCGGACTGGAGTTTTGGTACAAGTGAAACTTACCTGAAAAACCTTGTTAGCTATTGGACAACAGAATACGACTGGAAAAAGCAAGAAGAACTGCTAAACAAGTATCCACAGCATATGGCTGATGTTGATGGTGTCAAAATTCACTTTCAATACATTAAAGGTAGTGGCAAAAACAGCAAGCCCTTGATACTGACACACGGCTGGCCGGATAGCTACTATCGTTTTCATAAGCTAATCCCTTTATTAACTACAGGTGAGCAAAGTTTTGATTTGGTCATTCCCTCTATTCCGGGTTTTGGATTCTCTGAGAGAAAATCGGTAACAAGTGAAACTGTAGCAGACCTCTGGAAAAAACTGATGACGGAGAATCTTGGCTATTCAAAATTTTATGCAGCAGGTGGCGATGTAGGGATGGGGGTTACCAAAGCGCTTGCATCAAAATATCCCGATGTAGTAGCAGGGGTTCATTTTACGGACTTAGGTTATCCAATGGGTCAGGAAGACCCAACAACGATGACAGAAGACGAAAAGCAATTTGCACAGTTTGTGCAGCAATGGTGGTATAGCGAAGGGGCTTATGCAATGGTGCAAGCAACGAAGCCGCAATCACTTGCCTATGGGTTGAACGAATCCCCTATAGGTCTGGCTGCATGGATACTAAGCTTTGGCGCTGCTGGTGCAAAACCGGATATTCTCGAAACTGCTTTCGGGGGGAAAGATGAGATGCTGACGAACATCATGATTTATTGGTTCACACAAACCATAGCCACCTCAATGAGAATGTACAAAGAGGATGCAGTGGCACAATGGGGCGGCTCCCAGCCCTTGAAGAAAACGAATGTTCCTGCTGGTGTAGCCGTATTTCCAAGGGAGGCGCAATTTCCCAAAGAGTGGGCTGAAAGATTTGTGAATGTGGTGAGTTATACTAAAATGAAAAATGGTGGTCATTTTGCTGCCCTCGAGGTGCCGGAGTCATTTGCAGATGAATTGAGAAAGTTTTTTTTCAGCTTGAAGTAATCCGGATTGGACCGTGTACCTAAATCCATACGCGATGACTAAAGAAATTTATGTATTGGCACGACAGTATCAGTGGATTTAACAGCTGTTAAGCATTTGTTATTCCTACTGAAATTTTGTGTAAAGTCCATAATAAAATCAAATTTCTGACGCTATATTAGCATTATGAGTTTACCGATGCGCATCAATTTTGAAGAAAAGGACTATACCTATACCATCCTGACCAAAGGAATCACAAAACACACCAGTATTATACAAGTAAACCTGAACGGCATGGATTACGAACTTGTTTGCAATGCAAAAGGGGATTGGGATGCCCTTGATGCAACTGTGAGTGATCTTCCCGGGCTATTGAAAGCTATAGGAAGAAACATCAAACTTCGGTATAGGTTGTAACTTTGAGATGAAGTATTTATCAATCTATTGTTAAATTACTGGTTTCTGCTTTAGCTGAAATTCTCATTGTCCAAATCAAGGTCATGGTCTTCATCTTCCGGATCAAGTGGGGGGGACTTTACTCAATAGTGATTGTTTTCATTTTTTTTAAAGCTGATTTTAACAAACAATCTGTCGTCCAGGCTGTTTTCTTATCGAAGGAGGTGCTTATGGAAAGAAATAGCATATTGGAAGGTGTGGTTGTGGTACTGGTCATTTTACTGATTGTTTTTTTAATCAGCAGGAACAGGAAGGACCAGAAAAAAATGGAACAGGAAATCACCAAATCAGAGATTGATCCAGAGAAACACGATGAGCCACATATTTAAGCGGGTTAGGTAGTATCTAATTAACATTTTTCTGCTTACAAATTAAATGATAGCATAATGGAAACACTAAATAACAACCAAGACGATCCGAATGCCGGATCTGAGTCTAATCACAGCCAACCGCCCAGAACAAGGGATGATAAACGTGAGCATAATATAGATGCGAATAAAAGTATTTCACAGATGCGGGAGGATGCTGAAAAAGAAAAAAATGATAAACTGCAGGATCAGGCTGGCGAGCAGGAGAATGGAGCGGATGATGATGCCATGAATTATAAAAGCGACCGGGATAACGGTAGCTACAATCCGGAGAATATCTAATCCTTGTGTGGTATTTAGTGTAGTTATTTTTGCCTGCAACAGGTACTAAAAGCGCATGATATCCGTATCCGGCGGACTATGACCGAGTAGCCTGGCCATAGTCATGGCCTGGCCTTTATGGTGAAACTCATGGGTAAGGACATGGGTAAAAATACCGTAAGCGTCTGTTTCAATGTATTTTTCCGGCCATTTATAGCCTTTAACGGCTTGGGTTGGGTCTGCTGCGAAATGTGCGATAAAACGTCCCATGATTTCATCAACCCCAGCAAACAGTTTTTTAATCTGGGATATATTTAGCGGTTCATCCTGATCGTAGTAAATGGAAGAGCCGTTCAGGGCAAAATTGCCTGCCCAGGCGATATATGTGTTGGCGATGTGGACATACATATAGGAGATGGCCTTCTCCTTAAAGACAGAAATCGGTTTAGCTATGTCATCCCTAACGTTTGCTTCCAGAAACTGAAAAACGACCTGTCTGGACTGCTGAACCAATGCATATTGCTTATAAAGTAAATCTGACATCAAAATCTCGTTTTTCTATTTGGCGTTGTCAATTACATAAGAGCTCATCTTGACGATCTTGTCATTTTTAAAATGATAAACATCGCAGAAATAGCTCTCGTATTCGGTTCCGTCTTTCTTTTTACTGGTACTTGATCCTTGTACCGAGGCTTTGTCTCCTTCAATCACGATGGTTGAAAAGTGGAAGTCGGTATGCTGGGGCATATTGCTGCCGTCCATCTGACTGATCTCTGCTATCCCGTTAAAAGTGGTATGACCAGATGAAGCGCTGTACATGTCCCAGACTACATCTTCGGCCAAGTAATCCATAAAGGCCTCCATTCTATTTTCAGTAAACAGGAGGTTGATCTGTGCGATAAGTTCTTTTGTTGTTTCCATGATGATAAAACGTATGTTAAAACCTTATTGTTTGATATAAGTTGCTGCTTTATTCTTTTGGTTTCTTTTGCCTGAGTTCTTTGCTGATTGATATAGATGGAAATAACAATGGAGTTTTGCAGGAATGAGGATAAACTATCGGGGCCGTTGGGTTGTTGTTTAGGTATTGTTCATTAAAATTATGGAAAGATATGCATATCATTTTAGGAGGTACCGGTAATATTGGTTCTGCGCTGGCTGGAACGTTGATAGATTTAGGGGAAGTGGTGACAGTGGTTTCTCATGATGAGAAGAAGAGGACCGAATGGGAGGAAAGGGGAGCTAAGTTTGCTTTGGTGGATGTTTTAGATGTCCCGGCATTGAAGGATGTGTTTAATACAGGAGAGCGTTTGTTTTTGCTGAACCCTCCTGCTATGCCTTCTAGTGATACGGTAGTTGAGGAAGCAAAAAGCCTTGCGGCTATTCTTGCTGCCTTGGCGGGATCTAGGATTCAAAAGGTTGTTGCGGAGTCTACTTATGGTGCCCAGCCTGGTAAAGGTTTAGGTGATTTGGGTGTGTTGTATGGTATGGAGCAGGCTTTGGCTGGGATGAAAAGACCGGTAAGTATCATTCGTGGCGCTTATTACATGAGTAATTGGGCTTTTGCTGCTGATGTG
>Ga0160453_101072_pt1 | contig 11857 bp, 10 predicted proteins | sample HID1971K_E6MG_FD_108228 | JGI IMG/M metagenome (GOLD analysis project Ga0160453, IMG submission 108228) | Enriched millipede-associated microbial communities from UW Madison campus, WI, USA - HID1971K_E6 MG | ecosystem: Host-associated > Arthropoda: Insects > Digestive system > Unclassified ...
CTCCTTGCGGCGCGGCTTGGTTCCACTGCTGCAGATTCGCTCCTTGCGGCGCAGCTTGGTTCCACTGCTGCGGATTTCCTCCTTGCGGGGCGGCTTGGTTCCACTGCTGCGGATTCGCTCCTTGTGGGGCGGCTTGATTCCACTGCTGCGGATTCGCTCCTTGCGGCGCGGCTTGGTTCCACTGCTGCAGATTCGCTCCTTGCGGCGCAGCTTGGTTCCACTGCTGCGGATTTCCTCCTTGTGGTACGCCTTGATTCCACTGCTGCGGATTCGCTCCTTGTGGCGCGGCTTGGTTCCACTGCGATGAGCTATCTACTTGCGGTGCAGCTTGCTGTTCTGCTTCGTTTTGCATAGCTTTCAGCTCTTCAGCTAGCTTAGCAATCTGCTTTTCAATTTCGTTCTTTTTATTTTGCGAATCGATTATGAACTCCTCCTCAAATGTATTCTTATCATCGAACACTCGGAAATTATTGTAAAATGTTCCATTCTTGAAGTATTATATCATATCGTTTTTATGCCTAGGCTGTTATCTACATTCTTTTTGGTTGTAGTCTCAAATAAATGCAAACACATACTGAGAAGTACAACATTGGATAAAATAGTGTCGAAAAAATTGATAAAGAAGAATATTCTTCAAAGTTAGATAACATATTAATCATCTGAAATGCTGGAGGTAATATCCAAAATGGATACACTAGCCATGACCCAAAAGTTTCAACTATTCCGTCCTTCGCTATGGTAACAACAAGTATAACTAATATGCACGATATTGCAAAACTACCACTATTAATAAATGAACGATTAAAAAACAATGGAATAATAATGCCAAGAAGTGCTATTTCGAGATGTACGGCTAATACTAATAATAAAAATTGCATGGTTATTGGCTCATTGAACATATTCGTTGCTAGCGGATAAAGAACTGCAAATACACATAAACACAAACAAAATACACATACCATTACAATTTTCCCTACTAAATAAGTACGGATACTTCCAGCATGTAGAGAAATTATTTGACCATGGATTCTGTTAGTAGAACTCATGAAACTATGACAAATCCACACAGATACAATGTATAAGAATAGTGCTGATAAGGAGTAAGTTTCCATAATAGGATTTGGTTTATAGGAATAAAGAATCATAATACATAATAAAAAGAAAATGATAGCAGGAAAATAGCGATGAGAACGAATATAGCTCTTAAATAAAAAGTTTATCAAGTGTAAGGTCAATTAGATTCCCCCTCTTGATTGAAATCTGTACGTTCTAATACATTTCTCCGTTGTATTTCCTTGGATACAGAAGTAATAGAATAGTTCTGTTGCAATAATTGTAGCAATACAGAGTCCCGTTGTTCTTCTTTAACTATTAGCTCTTTATCATCATTAGAGTAAACAATTTTGAAAAATGATTCATTTTTATATGTACTTGAATTGTCTGAATGGACTTTGCCGTCCTTTATTACAATGACGCGATCAGCAATTTCATCTAATAATGCATTTTCATGACAAGACATAATTATAGTAATTCCTTGATCCTTAAATATTTGAAACATCCCTATCAATTCTTTTCGAGAGTTTGCATCTAATCCAGAAAGAGGCTCATCAAGAATAAGTACGCTAGGATTTCCGAGCATGGCTTGTAATAAATTCAATTTTTGAGTCATACCTTTTGAAAAATGCATGATATTGTAGCTTACATTCAAATTAAACTTGTTAAGTAAATCAATGATATTCTGCTTTAATTTGTCTTTAGGTAACTTTTGAATATTCCCCATTGCGTATAGGTATTCTTCAGGAGTAAATTTCAGCTTCGGGAACTGTTCAGGCGCATAACCAATTTTAAACTCGCTTCCATATATTATCTCACCTGAAGAGCCAGGAATCAGGCCTGCTATCATTTTCAAAATCGTAGATTTACCAGAGCCATTGCGACCTAGAATTGCAACGCATTGATTCTTGTATAATCTGATAGAAATTTGATCTAAGACGATATGTTTTTTTGAAAAAGATTTACTTACTTCTCTAAGTTCAATTATGGACTCCATCATTCACCTCAAATTGTTAACTGTACTATATGTTACAAGTAATAAATAATGATCCGTTTAACCCCATAAATATACCACGGATGATAAATATTGTATATTTTGTGGTCATTACTTTATTATTTCTAATATTTCCTTCCATATAAAACCACAAAATTATAATACTTATATATGCAATCTACATCTGAAAACCCAATACTTTTCAAACTCATTAATTGATCTTCTAAACTAGACATCTTATCAAGTTTTGTTCTTTCATATGCTGAAGCTATTTCCTCTTCGGATAAATCGCTCGCCTCTACTTTATTTTTCCAATCTGATTTATAGAGGGAGTCAAGATAAGTGGTTGTACCATGAACTTGATCAGCATTAATAAATATACCGGCATCAGTCAAATTGCTATAGCTATTTTTATATAACTCATATTTTTGTGCATCCGATAGATGATGAATCGAAAGCGCTGAGACAATAATGTCATACTGCTCTTGTGCTATATAGTTCGTATAATCGTCTACGATGTAGTTAACATTGGAATACGATTGAAGTCTTAACTTAGCTATATCAAGCATTTTCTCGGAAATATCAATTAAGGTAAGCGAAGCATCAGGAAATTTATTCAATAGCATTGATGATAATAAACCTGTTCCCGCACCTAAATCCAAAATAGCAGGCGATTTTTTATTACTATTCGCAAGTGCAGTTGCTATACCATAAAAATCATCAAAACAAGGAATTAACTTTTTGCGTTGTTCATCATATTTCTGTGCAACCTCATTAAATCTACTCATGATCTCTTGATGATTATCCATTGAACCAACCTCCATTATGATTAAGTTTTCACTATCATATAAGATGAAGATTTATTACAGAAATATATAATGTCTATAGTTATAATAGGTTTTATCTATAACTTGTTACATAGTTAATATTCGAACACAACTAACAATGGTTGATTCACATTAAGTAGCGTGACTAATTCCTCTTTAACACTTCTAATACATTTATGGTAAACTATTTAAATATTCGATATTTGACAATCCACACTTCCCCCATCATCACCTCTATATCAAGGATTGAATGCGATGATGCTAGTAAAATATACTAGAATATGATGCGCTACCGCCTGGTTGAATGGTCACATGTAAGTACCATATTGGGTGAAGCTCCAATGTGAAAGGAATTGGCTCTGTGAAAAATAGAAAGACGCTCACACTAATTATGATCGCTGTTACTCTCTTAACAACGTACTTTGTCCTCCACTCGTTTCGTGTATTCGACTCCAATACATTCGTGGCGAAAAATGGTGTTCTTTCATTGCAACATTGGGATTGGCAAGATGAAAAAACTATTGCGCTTGATGGAGAATGGGATTTCTATCCAGATGAATTAATTGTGCCAAGTCCGGATGAGGATGTCTTTGAACGTTATAAGAACAAACACCAATCTATTCCAGTACCTACAGCGTGGGATCGCTATATAGCTGAAAGCACTACTCCTTATGGGATAGGCACATATCGCTTGCTTATTCATGTTCCGGAGGATGAACTTTACGGTGTAAAGATGAATACGATTCGAAATGCTAATAAAGTGTATTTAAACGGGGAGGAGCTTGGCTCAGCAGGTGTTCCTTCAAAAAGCACCGAAGAATATCGCTTTGATTACAAAAAGTACGTTGTTATGGGAAATAGTGTAAATAAACAATTAGAACTTGTTATACTAGTTGCCAATTATGACTATGCTGTTGGTGGGATTGTCAGTTCGCTACAATTCGGTCTAGCCGATCAAATATTAGCAAAACAAGGCCGTGAAAAATTCATTGAAGCCTTTCTCATTTCCGGATATTTTCTGTTTTCATTTATATACTTTACGACATATTTACAACACAAACGAAAATTCCGATATGAGCTCTATTTCAGTCTATTCTGTTTAGCTCAAGCTTTACATATATCTACGATAAATGAAAGATGGATATACTTACTATTTCCGGAACTCAACCCAGCCTCACAACTAGTAATTCAAGCCATTTCTCTTTCACTTTTCGTATTGTTTTTCCTATTATTTGTTTATCATTTCTTCAACATATCTGCCAGCAAAAGAATCGTCACTGCATTAAGTGCAATCTTAGGATTTCAAGCCTTGGCAGTGTGTGTGTTAAACATGACCATTGATCTAATGATAATGGTTCCATTTCCGTTCATACAACTCATTGTTTCAGGGACTACTGCTATTAGTTATGTGTATATTTTTATTATGCTGCTAAAAGTCTATAAGCAAAAAACGGATGAGTCCGACTATGTTCTGATCGTTGTTTATGCTTTTGCTGTTTATGGTATTCTACTTGCAATTGTCCTGCTATTTGATGTGAATATCGAAGTGCCTTCACTTATCTTATTTTTAATTATGGTGATGAGCTTGGCGCTACTAATGAGTCACCGTTCACAGCAGGCCTATACTAAAGTGGAGGAACTGTCTAATGAATTGCTTGAATTCGACCGAATGAAGGATGATTTTCTAGTCAAAACATCCCACGAGCTTGGCACTCCACTTCACGGCATTATGAATCTTTCTCAATCACTGTTGGAGGGTGTAGAGGGGCCTTTAAAAAGAAAACAGCAAGAAAGCGTTATTTTGATACACTCGGTTAGTAAAAGATTGGCTGGCCTGGTTAAGGATCTTTTATTTATTTCTAAAATAAAGCAAGGTCAGGTGTCTTTTACATCCAGACCGATCGAAATTCGAATTATTGAGGAAGTTCTCGCTGAGATTGCCTATGTTATGCCGCCTACTCTGCCTGTTCAATTGATCAATACGATTCCAGAAAATTTGCCGCTTGTCTACACCGATGAGCAAAAGCTAAAGCAAGTTTTCTTCAATCTGATCTACAATGCGATTAAATTCACCCAGCAGGGAACGATCACGATCTCTGCTCAAATCATAGAGGAACAAATGCACATATCGGTTGAGGATACGGGAATAGGTATTGCTTCAGATTACCAAGACCTCATATTTACTACCTTTTATCAAGTTGAAAGCAGTCGAACTAGGAAATCAGAAGGCCTTGGTTTGGGATTAAGCATTACTAAGAAAATAGTGGAGAGTGCAGGTGGACGTATTTGGGTAACTTCTGAATTAGGTAAAGGCTCATGCTTCGCCTTTACGATCCCACTGGCAACTAATCAGCAGCTTTTAGAACATAATGAAATAAACAATCTCAAAATGAATGAACAAGTTACGTCTATTCAAATGATTAATCGGGAGATGAAGCAGTCACAGGTTATCCTGCCAGCAAAAGTGGAAGGGCTAAAACCGTATACGATATTAGTTGTAGATGACGAGCCTGCCAACTTGAAGGTGCTTATTAATATGCTCCATTCGCTTCATTATAGCGTAATTGCAGTAGGTAGCGGGCAGGAAGCACTCGACATAATTGAAACGGAAAAGGTGGATCTATTAATTTTAGATTTAATGATGCCCCATATGACGGGATATGAGGTTTGCAAAACGATCAGACAGAAGCAAGACTTAGTAGATTTACCTGTAATCATATTAACAGCAGCAGGACAATTGTCTGACTTAGTTGTATCCTTCCAATTAGGAGCCAATGATTACTTGCAAAAGCCTGTTAATCTAAAGGAATTAGAGATGCGAATCGAGTCCTTATTATTAATGAAAAAGTCAGCGCAGGATGCTGTGGAGCATGAACTCAGCTACTTTTACAATCAGATTACACCGCATTTTTTATACAACACACTTAATGCGATTATTTCGCTAAGTTGGTCTGACCAGAATAAAACCCAAACTGCATTAGAACATCTTTCTACCTATTTCCGAGGAAAACTGGATTACCAGAAGCAGCGCTCACTAATCCCTTTGGAGGAAGAAATACAATTAGTGATGGCTTACTTAGCGATAGAACAATTGCGCTTCGAAGAAAGGCTTCATATCGAATATAATATCGACAAAACGATTCAAACCTATATCCCGTCAATGACACTGCAGCCGCTAGTAGAAAATGCTGTTACTCACGGGATAATCAAAAGTAAAAAAGGTGGAACGCTACGCCTTACTATCGAGCGGGAACAACAGTATATCAAAATCACGATTGAGGATAACGGTATCGGGATTCCTCTAGACAAGCAGCAAGAGCTACTGCGTGGTCGAAATGAGCGATTGGGCTTCACTAATCCATTTAGAAAGCTTTCACTTATTAAGGGAGCTCGTTTTCAAATGAACAGTGAAGTGGGCAAAGGGACAACAATCATCATTCATATGCTCGAGCTCAAAGACAACAGGCAATTATTCTAATTTTCACGCATAAATAAGTGAAAACGCCCAATCAACCAAGCTGTTCATGCCTACATCAAGATAGTTGGTTTATCTTTTTGTGTAATATGTGACCAAAGTCGATAGACATTCTAATATCTTCTTGAATTAATCCAGATATTAAATCTCTATAGACATCAAAAAATCCCATCAACACCTTGATGGGATTGAACTTTATTTATGAAATTGTTTTGGTGCGGTAAACTCCGCTACTACAAATAATAGTTTGAGTACATCTAGTATTACAAAAGATATTATTAAACTTGGCGGTGTTGGAGTAACCTTCGTAAATATATCTAATTCAATAACTTCAGTAGTGTATTTCGAAGAAAACAAAGGTTATGAAAAAGATTCGGATAATATATTTAATGTTTTTTAAAAATTGATGTCTTTTGATTCTATATATTCAAGAATCATATACTCTAAAAACAATGTTGAATTAGAGACTATTTAAATCAGAAATTCCATATTCATTAGTTATTTGAATGGAAAAACAACTGATCTAACTAACTCTTGGTATCTTGAAGGAACTTTATTCGAAACTGGTAACGCTCCAAACAACAATTCAAATAATAACTCCAATACTAATACTAATTCTAACAGTACAATTACTAATCCTCTTCTTTATTCTAATGATCTAAAAGTGTATTTAGGTAAACTAACCACGAATAAATACGATTCCGAATCAGTGTTCAATACATTTGGAACATATGGAAACAAATATTCAACTAATAGCATTTCGAATGAATTTGGTACATATGGTGGTAAATTTTCAACAACTAGTGCATTTAATGACTTTGCTACAAGTCCACCAGCCATTTTACTCAATGGTAAGATCATAGGATATGTTTCTACTAATACTAGCTCATTTCAAAATGTTCATCCTAATGATTTAGAAAATTATCTTTTTATCCGAGGTTATTGATGAATCTTTGCAGATAAAATAAAACTCACACTTCCCCCTCATCACGAGGGGATTTTTATTGTGAGATGAGAAATATTAACATATACTTTATTAGTTACATTAACTATATATTAGAAGGAGATAGGAATGAAAAAGGTATTAACATTAGTGTTTAACATTTTCATTTGGGTGTTGTTCGGTATTTCAATAATATTATTTATTTTTGGAGTAGTAAGTCCAATAGCAGTTCATCTGTTATTCAATCCAGGTAAACCAATATTAGATTTTAATCTCGAGGTAACAAAAGAAATAGGAGCCGTTGGGGATTGGTTAGGTGGATCTGCCACTCCATTCTTAACTGCAGCAAGTTTTTTGATTCTCTTGGCAGCTTATTTGGCCCAAAAGCAAGAGTTGAGTTTAACCAGGAAAGAGTTTTCGGCACAACATGATACATTTAAACATCAAAAGTATGACAATACCTTTTTCAACTTATTAAATTTACATCAACAAAATATAGAAAGATTATACTTTTCAGAATCTGTACAAGTTCGCACTGGAATTTATGAAGAAGATAAATACCAATTAAATGAGTATAGTGCAAATAAAGCAATTAACTTTTTTTATAAATATATAAAAGATCAATTTAAGTACGAAGAAGGTTACAGAGAAAATTTGATCGTTTTTGATTTTTTTAAACATAAAGGAATTTATCTCAATTCAATTTTAGTAAATATTGATTTTATGTTTGAATTCATAGAAACCCATGATGATGAAGATTCGAAAAAAATGTATTATAACCTGTTGATTGCACAAATCTCTGATCAACTACTCGTTATTTATTTGTTATGGGTACCTACAATATCCGAAAAGGAAAGTACAAATAAAATTTTATTATTAAAGAAATTAAAAATGATAACAATAATCTTAACTAGAAAATTAGGACATGATAGTCCGAAAATCTACACTTTGTTAGCTCGAACATATGAAAACGAATCCCCTACTACTTAGAGGGGATTTTTATATTTAAACTATCCTACTATAATAGGTATAACTCATACAAAGGAGGTGTAACATGGCTTATTTTCGTCAAAGAGGAGATAAATGGTCCTTTACCGAGGATGTTGGGAAAGATCCAGTAACCAATGAGAGAAAACAAATTACTAGAAGTGGATTCAAATCAAGAGAAGAAGCAAAGGAAGCGTGTGACTTAGAAGAAGCTCAATATAAATCTGGTAATGCTGAGTTTGAACCGAATAAGATCACGATAGAGACTTTCTTTAAGATGTTGTTAGATACCTATACTAAACAAAATCTAGCATTGACCACATAAGAGAATAGAATTTATGTGGTCAACGGAAGAATCATTCCAGGACTCGAAAAGAATAAATTAAAAGACATGACTTCCATGAAGGTTATTTTTAATAAAGAAAGAACCCTTGAGTATCAAGGGTTCTGAGATATTTTTTATATGGTGCGGTAAAGAGGACTCGAACCTCCACGGGTATACACCCACTACCCCCTCAAGATAAAATTGTAGTCTCTTTGAGTTATTCCAAATGATCTACATGCACTAATAATATTATTTTTATAACTTTCAATGTTGGTTAATTATTTATAGTATCTAATCGTATGTGACCAAAGAAGTGACCATTAATACTGAATTAAATTACTAATCAGAAGAATCTTCTAGTTTTAAAACTTTCTTATATATATCTTCAATTGGTACAAACTTAAATTCATTACTTCTTCTAGAATTGTAATGATTACCGACAAAAACCATTTTATTGTTAGAAGAATAGTATACGAACCATTTTTTCACTTCGATTTGTCCTTCTATTTTTTCTTCGAAATATATTCTATCATTCTCTCTATCACTTAATCCAAAGAACATATTAAATATTTTCATCATTGGCATAATGACAATTATTGAAGCAAAAAAATATATCATCATTACACTAATAACTAGCGTAATTATTTCATTAGTATTAAATTTTTCTAGCTGTGCTTCTTCGAGTATAGGAATACTGTGACTTCCAAATAGATAGGGTAATATTAAAAAGAAAATCAAAATTGTAAATGCTAAGAAGAGAATAATAATTATTTTTAATATAACCGATTTATTTTTAAGTAAGTCTTTAATATTCTTATTAAAACCATGAGTGTAGACCATAATAAATAACAACGATAAGGACGACATAATCGAAAAGACTATTGTGATGGCTTCATTGTATATTACCTTATATTCGAAGAAAGAAAATGTTATACCACAATAAATAACAGTAATAGCGATCACTTTAGTTAAATATTCCCCTACTACAATTATCGTTTTTTTCTCTTTAGATAGGATTTTTCGTTCTACAGCTGTTGAAGTAAATAGAGTAATTGGACTTAATTTCAACAAATAAACAATAAACACCAAAGCTATTCCAGGAACTCCAACCATACCAAATTTTGATATTACGTTAAAAAATTCTGCCACTCTAATCCCCTTCTCTCTTTATCATAATTTATAGTTCTAATTAACTACTTTTTTCATGTATAATTACCTTCAATATGATATATTAGTTAATTTTAACATAAAGGGGAAATGTATGGTGGCTAGAGGAAAACAAAAAGATGATCCTATACTTGCTTTTATAGGAATGATAACTCTTGGAGTCGGACTATTTACTTATTACAAAACTAATTCACTCAGCACTGCTGCTATTGTATCTGGAGGTATCTTAGGACTTTGCATAACTATAGGAATTATTATTAACAGAATAAGAATCAAAAAAATAAAAAGCTCAGGTATATATGAAGTCGATAACATGAACGGTAGAGAATTTGAAATATACCTTAGTCATCTTTTCAGTTCATATGGATACGATGTTCAGTTAACTGAAGCCACTGGTGATTATGGTGCAGATTTAATTCTAATAAATGAAAATGAAAAGATCATTATTCAAGCTAAGAGATATAACAGTAATATTGGTATAAAAGCAGTTCAGGAAGTGCATGCCGCTATTGCTTATTACAATGGTGATGAGGCATGGGTAGTCACAAATAGTTATTTTACAAATGCTGCATTTTCTTTAGCAAAATCTAATGGAGTACGATTAGTTGATAGAGAACAATTAATTGAATTGATGCTCGAAATAAATTCTAATGTTGATATAAATACCGAATATGTAGAAGAGGATGAGTTAGAAGAAGAGTTTGTTAATACACTAGAAATGTATGATCCAAATGATTGTCCACGTTGCGGTAATATGTTAGTTAAAAGGAATGGGTCTAGAGGAGAATTTTTAGGTTGCTCAAGCTTCCCAAAATGTAGACATACCGAGGCAATATATAATTGATGCTTAAAGGGATATAGGACATATAGTGGCTATAAAGCCATGCTGTCGTCTATATCCCTTTGTTATTTAGAAATTCATTATGAATTAGTCAGCTTCACCAAGTCCTATTGAATTCAAAGTTTCAAAACATGACTTAATAAAATATTGTTAGATAAAGCGTAAAAGAAGATACGGAGAGAGTGTCAAGTCTAAGCGAGTAAACGGTAGTGATCGAGTGTGGGCTTGGCACTCTTGAAGTGTCAGCATATCGTAAAGTAACTTCGTCATTAAAACAACCATACTAATTCCAACCATTTCACGTTTATAACCTTTCGTATTGCCCTTCCTAATGTAAATTATATCTATCGTTATATATCATATAAAGAAAAATAGGGTGAGGGGGCAGGGGGTAGAGTTCAACAACTCGCTCCCCTGCCCCCTCACCCTATTTATTGATAGTATTAAATATTAACGGTTATCTTATCTACTTTGCCCAATAATGAATAATCATGCGGATCAAATTTAATGGGTCTATACGATAAGTTGTCACTGACTAATAACACTATCTCCCCGAGTTCTAGATAGCGTCTAATTACTGTTCCATTATCAGAAGCACATATTACAATATCGCCATGTGAAATATATTCAGGACTAACGTAATGAACTAAGGAGCCTTTTGGTATTCTTGGTTCCATTGAATCATCAGTTATAATATGCCTATTTCTTATTGGCATTAGTTGCTCATCTATTTTTTTATCATCATAACCCTTTTTATCGAAAATTTCTAATAGCAAATTAATTTTAGAAGATTCTTCTGGGTCAACAATATGCTTATTATGAATCAATCCAATTACACTGTACATCATCTGAAAAAAATTTGGATTTTCTAAATACTTTTTTATTAAAAAGAGATCACTACTAAAAGTTCTTTCTTCACTATAACTCCTCTTATCTTCATCATTTAATTCCATATTCGAAATAATATCCCTACTTATTATATCCTCTGCTTTTCTCATTTCGTATAAAACGAGCTCTAGAAAATTTTTCACTACCTGTGGCGCCTTTTCCTTATATGCTTCAAAAATTAAAATATCAGGATCTAATCCGCATACTTTACTTAGCGCAATATTAATTTCATCAGAAGCAGGTGCCTGTGATTCAGATTGTAGCTTACTTATGTAGGATGGATTAATCTTCACACCAAACTCCATACACTTTTCTGATATCTCTTTCAAAGTCATTCCACTATTTTGAACTATCTTA
>Ga0160453_101079_pt1 | contig 11737 bp, 13 predicted proteins | sample HID1971K_E6MG_FD_108228 | JGI IMG/M metagenome (GOLD analysis project Ga0160453, IMG submission 108228) | Enriched millipede-associated microbial communities from UW Madison campus, WI, USA - HID1971K_E6 MG | ecosystem: Host-associated > Arthropoda: Insects > Digestive system > Unclassified ...
CAATGGCGATCAGCACCGCGAGGCCGACGGCCACGATCATCGCCCATTCATCCAGGATGACGTCGAAACCCAGCCAGAACAGGAGGGCGAGCAGCCCGAGAACCGTGAGAGCTATCAGGAAGCGCCATACCACCGGGATGCTCAGCGCGTCACCCAGCATGAAAAAGGCCAGGAAAAAGCCAAGCACTCCGCCGAGAACCCCGATGACCGCCATGGCGGCGCTGAACCAGCGAAGCCCCGGATACTTCTTCCGTCGCGCGTCGCGCGCCCGATACTCGTCGAGGCCGATGAGGAATTGCTGCTGCTTCTGGTAAGTCGCATCGAGCAGTGTCTTTGGGTCGGCGAGGATATATGCGCGCAGGCGCTCGGTACTCTGGCGTCCTTCTGACTTCTCGAGGATGGCTTTGTCGACGAGCTCTTCCAGGGTCATCACCGGATCGACGAAGTCGCTCCAACGAGCCTGGAAACCCGCGGGAAGTCGATCGGCTTCCTCGTCCGATCGTGCATCGTGCGTCGGCGACAGACTCGACATCGGAGAAACACCTCCCACGCGCGTGAAACAGCATCCCCTCGGTCATTGTCGTACCCGCGAGCGACAAGTGCCAGTCCTTGGTCGCGAGAATGAGGGTAGACACCGATCGGCCAGACGGCAGCGACAAGACGACGGGCGACCTTCGTTTAGTCAGCGGAGTGGCCGAACCGCATTGTGACGCAGTTGTGGGCCCAGCCGTCGCCAATGGTAGTTGACGAATCAGACCCGGACGCGGTGGGACCCAGGCCGCAGACGCTAGCGCCGTCGGGTCCGATGCTGCTCAAGCTGAAGGATGCAGCGACCGAGCTCGGTATCTCCTACGCGACCTTGCACGCTCTGATGAAGGACGGCGGCATCGAGTACACCAAGGTGGGGTCGGGCAAGTACATCTAGAGGGCGTCGCTTGTGGATTTCATCGAGGCGAACACCCAGCGGCAAGATCAGACAGCTGGCCTCCGTAGCTCAGTGGAAGAGCCACTCCGTTCTAAGGAGCGGGTCGGGGCTCGAATCCCTCCGGGGGAACCAAATCTCACGCCGATGCGCACTCAGGGACCCTCGTTCGCACGGCGATCCGTCGGGTCGTGCACCATAGGACCGTGAAGCAAACCGGCGTGAGCGGTACCGATCTTGCGCGCCGCTACTACTCGGACCTGGTGCGCCCGATCCTCGCGGAGCGGTTCGCCCGCCTCCCGTATGCCGCGGGCCGTCTCGGTTCGGGCTCGGATGTCCTTGGACTCGATGACGAGACCTCACGCGATCACGACTGGGGTCTCCGCATGAGCCTCTTCGTACCGGCGGACGCAGTCAGCGACGTGGACAGAGAACTCGAGCGGCAGCTCCCGGAGACCTACGATGGACTCCCGATCCGCTTCGCGTTCACCGGTCGGACAGAACGCCGCCATCACGTGGACGTTGCCTCCGTGTCCGAGTTCCTCGACGCGCACCTGGGCTTCGACCCACGTACGGACCCGTCCGTCGCGAACTGGTTGTCGCTCACCGGACAAGCCGCACTCGAAGTCACGGCCGGTCCCGTGTTCGTCGATACCGACGGTGGGCTCACCGCGGCCCGCCATGCGTTGAAATGGTACCCAGACGACTTATGGCGGTACATCCTCGCGTGCGACTGGATCCGCCTCACGCAAGAACTCCCACTGATGAGCCGCGCTGCGGACGTAGGCGACGAGACCGGATCGCGCATAATCGCCGCCCGTTTGACACAGATCACCATGCACCTGGCGTTCATGCTCGAGCGATGCTGGCCTCCGTACGCGAAGTGGTTCGGCACGTCGTTTGCCCACCTCGCATCCGCGAAAGAACTCGGCGAGGCACTCAACCGAACACTCCGCGCCGACGACGACGCCGATCGCCGGTCCGGCCTCGCCAGCGCGCTCGAGTCACTGCTACGCGAACAGAACCGCCTTGGCCTCACCACGGCAACGCAGGCGGTCGTCCCGTTCTGGGATCGCCCCCACATACACCCGAACCCAGAGATCGTTACCCAGCTGCTTGAGGGCATCACGCAGCCCGGCGCCGAGAATCTCCCGTATGGTCGAGGATCTGCCGAACAGCGGACCGACAACGCCGACATCCTGGTCGACCCTTCCGCCCGCGCCGGCCTCGTCGCGGCGTGAAGACCTGACCCGCCCACGCGGCAATCCAGATGCTCGGTCAACGACCGGCATCCGCACCATCTCGGCAGACGACGCGCGCTTAGGCTTGCCGGATGCCCGAGGAGTTTCGCGTCGTCACGCATCGCGCATTGACCGGCCCACGGCGTGCCGCGCTGCATAGGTTGTTCGACAGCGAGTACCTAGCGGAGTACGGCGCGTGGGATCCGGATCGGCCCTACGGCTACTCGCCCGCCGATGTGCACACCCTCGCCTTCGTGGACTCTGCGTTGGTCGGCCACATCGGGTTTCAGGTCCGGACGATCCGCGTCGGCGAAGCGGACGTCACGGTAGCCGGCGCTGGGGGCGTCTTGGTAGACGAGGTCGCTCGGGGCAGAGGTCTGGGCCGGCGCCTCATGATGTGCGCGCAACAGGAGATGTGCAAGGACGCGCGCATCGAGTTCGGTTACCTCGGCTGCCGGGAGGAAGTCGTCCCGTTCTATGAGCGCGCAGGCTGGCTGCGAATCCGGGCCGTCGAGCGCCACACGTCGATGCAGGACCCGCAGGCGACGGTGGTGTCCCCGGACGGTCCGCTCCTGATCTTCCCGACTCGGAGAGTCGACTGGCCAGTTGGCGACATCGACCTCCGCGGCACGCCCTGGTGAGTTCGGGCTGACAGGCATTCGTCATCATCCGAGACCGGCGCGCTGAGCGACCGACTATCGAACGGTCAGCGAGCGGCCAGTGGGCTCCGAGTAGACGATTGCGGCATCATCGTGTGCATGCCTGAAGCGCGCATCGGCGGCCAGTCCGAGTGTCTCCTCCTCACGCCGCCCGCACCCGGCACCCCGGCGCAAGCAGTCGCAGTTCTGGCTCTCAGCGGACTGCACGCGGTGACCGCGATCCAGGAGCACTGGAGCGGAGGCTTCGAGGACCTTGCCCAGTTCTTTGGATCGATGGAGAAGTCGTGGCGCGGCTGGCGAGGGACGCGGAGCTGGGAGTCGTTGGAGGGTGAGCTACGTCTGACCGCGACACACCACGGCGGCGTCATCCAGCTGAGGGTCACGATTCGAAGGTTCGCGTTCGATCGGGGAAACGACGGTTGGACTGCTGAAGGGGACCTGGTCATCGAACCGGGCGAAGAACTGACGAGGATAACGCGAGAGGTCATCGCATTCGCCACCCCGAACTAAGACATCGCGCGCACTAGCTCGGTGAACGACCCTCAACCGACACCAACGACCGGATCAGAGCGACCAAAGAGCTCGGCCGCTCACTGTCGGGGAATGGCGCTAGCGTCGATTTGTGATCGAGATCGCCCGAACTCGCCGCACGTCTAGTGCCTCGGCCGCGCTGTTCTTCGAGCGCTGGTGCGCTATCGAAGCACACCCCGAGTGGGCGCCGAGCATGGAGTACTTCAAGCTGTCAGAGCCCTTCGGCGTGGGCGCCCGCGGAGTCCTGAAAGCGGTCGGTGGCCACGAGTCGCCGTTCCGCATCACGACGGTGGGGCCGGGCTTTGTCTATGCCGACACCACCGAACTCGATGGGGCCGAGTTGACCGTGCACCACGAAGCCGTCGAAGGCCTCGACGGTACCGAGGTCACACTGTCTGCATGGCTCGACGGGCCAGGCGAAGCGCAGCTGGCAAGGGGAATGTCCGACGAAGTTCAGCACAGCCTGGAGCGCGACCTGGCCGCGCTCGCAGCGCTGCTCGAGAGCTAGCATCAGTCGGCGAGCCACGCGATGGTGCCCGCGGACGCGGAGACACGATCGAACAAGCGCTGCTGGTTCCTGAGCGCTCAGCAGACCGTCTCAGGTTGTCCGTTCGCGGACGGTGCTCCGTACAGCCAGCCGTGAGTTAAGGGACTTGAACCCGCGACCCCCTGAAAAGCCGGAGTTTGATCAGCGATTTCCGATTGTCCCGGCTACTCGCGAGTCCCCTAGTGCTGACAGGGAAGCAGGCGTCGGCCTGGTCTCGGACCTACCTGGTCGGCTTGGGTCCGTCACGGTGCTTTCGAGGAGTAACCGATGGCGCCGACACGACATCCTGAGCCCGCACGGCGGCTTCTCCCCGCACAGCATCAGCACTCCGGCGACGGGTCGGTCCATCGTGTGACGAGTCAACGCCCATAGCCGCACGGGACCCGCGTTTGGTCAGTCGTCGGGTCCCACCCAGCCCTCGGAGGTCAGTCGGAGCCCGGCGTGACGGTCGAACTTCGCGGCAAGCACCTTTCTCACGTCGTACCGGAAGGATCCCGATATCTCGTCCGGCCATGGCTCGACGACCTGTCGCCAGTCGTCACCGTGCTCGACGGCATAGACGGCAGCGGCCATGAGCACGTCCTGGAAGGCCGAGATTACTTCGGGCTGGGCGACGATGTTGAACTGTCCGTCTCCTTGTGGGGCCAGCGAAGCGCCGTGAGCCATCAGATACATGATCAGCTGGTCTTGGCTGGGGAATACGTAATAGGCGGCCCACGGTGCTCGGTGATACAGGTCGCGCACGAAGGCGCGCACGTCAGGTTCCTCGAAGGCGTTCTGCTCCTCGACGTCGTCGAATCGCAGGTCGACCGATCCCCGGATTCGGCGGGCATCGACGTTCTTAGCGCCCGACGCCTCGAAGAGCTCCACCACGAAAGAGGCGTCGCCGCTACTCCACCGTGGTCGGTCCACCGCCAGCACCCGCCTCATGAAGGCGGGAGCTCGAGTTCGTCGAGCGTCACAGGTCGCTCCTCGTCGTCCGCGCCAACGAGCGCCATACGAAACTCGTGGTCCATCTCGGCCCTCCTCAGGTCCTGGTCGAGGCCCTTCATGGCCTCCCGGTGTTCCATGAACCGACGGATCACCTTGGCGATCTCCCTCGTGATGACGGGTCCTCCCAGCGCTATGACCAGGGCGATGAGAATGGGCTCCCGCAGCTGACCAGCCTCCGACGAGGTGACTGGCTGGACCGCGGCGTTCGCTCCGAACTCCTGCTCGAGGAGCTCGCGAAGCTGCTCCAGGTCCTCGGGTGAGCCTTCGACGACCAGATCTTCAGTCACGGTGAACTCCCTTCTGCCTCGTTGTCAGTGGATTTCTACGACAGAGCGGCTGATTAGCCGACGCCCATCCGGGGAAACGTCTTTACCGGAGAGGCCTGTGAACCACTCGGGGAAGTCGCACTCCTCGGCGTTTGGCGGGATGCTGGTCCATCCGCTGCAGATGCGGAAGAGGTGAAAGCGGCAGTTGGTGTGAGGACATGCGATCGGAAAGACGCGTCGGCCGACCGATGCGTCCAGCATGCCCTTAGCCCGCCACGCCTCGTGCACGAGGGCCGTCATGGGGATCTCGGGTCGACCTTCTACTTGCAGTGCAGCCGGCGCCGGCGTGTTGCGCATCGCATCGCTGGGGAGGTGCAGGATCGCCTGCCGGCCAGAGGATTCACCTGTGAGGATGTAGACCGATAGTGGGGGCCGGAAGCGTTCCAGCCGGGGGTCGACGGCGTGGTCGCGATCGATGAACTTCCAGGGTGCTTGGAGGACGGAATGGAGGACCTGCGCCTCCTCGATGCTCCACCGCGCGAGAACGCCGACCGGCAGGTGAGGGGTGGCCGTCACCAGCTCCCCGAAGGCAGCATCATCGACATACTGCTGCGGGTCGTCGATGGCGAGGCCGAAGAAGAGGTCTTCGACGGAGGTTACCGTGTCGACTCGCTTGCGCAGGCGACTCGTGAAAAACTCTTCGGCCCACTCGTCCCAGCTATCGTCGGGGAAGTCATGCGTGTACACACCCGCTCCGTCACGTACGACGTCGGTGAGCAGGGCCGCGAAAGCCTCGAGCGGCCGCAGCGTCCGCAGAGAGATGCGGGCGAACACGGGAAGCAAGGCGAGGGCCTGGTCGTCGGTGGCGAACGTGCTCAGAAACGTGAAGACCGCGCTGTATCGAGCCCGCTCGGCCAGCCATTGTCTATAGCCGTGCCCAGTCCCCCTCGACCCGACCTCCACCCTGTATTGGAAGACCGTCGCGTCCTCCTCGATGAGGTCGAGCTCGTGGAGAACGCCGCGCCTCGGCCGCAGCGACGTCATCGCCTCCGACCGGATGCCGCCCGGCTCCATCGTCATCCGGACCGGCACCACTTCGATCAGGTCCGACTGTAGGGTGCGTTTATCCAGGGCCCCAGTGATGGGGAGCTCCGTCCCTTCCGGGAGCTCGGACACTGCCTTGGCCCACTGCGAAAGCAACCGCCCCTGGCGCGCGGCGCGCAGATAGAGCAGCGGATAGGACGCGACCTGGAAGATGTGGGACCACTCGTGCACGAAGAGATCGGGATTCTGTCCCCACAGCCACTGGTCGACCTTCCTCTGAGCGGCCACCCGATCGTCGTGTAGCTCGGCCACCGCGGCCATCAGGTCGTGGTCGGGAACCCTAGCGGCGAAAGTGATCGCACCGACGGTGGGTTCAGCGAAAGAAACCACACGATCCATGGCTGCCCCTTACAGGGCGGCCGCGCTCCCTGAGGCTCGACTTACCCCGAGCCAATGCTCGCACCTACCTTTGGTGGCTGGCAAGGGAGCCTCGTCGGCCCGCCCGGCTTCACCTGCAAGGTGGTCGGTTCTGCCGCGGGGCTTGGTGAAGTCGCGCACCGCCCGTTCAGGGACTGACTTGCGAGCGGGAAGCTGCCGACGGCCGAGACCCTTGGCAAGGCATGGATCGCTGCCCAGACGCCTGGATTGCTACAGCGAACGCTGTCAACGCATGCCGACCAACTGGATCCCCCGGGTCACACTCCGGGCGAGTGAGGCCTTGGACCTGCGTCCAGAGAGGTAACGATTGCCCCGAGCCGCAAGATTGTTCGGCGGCCACTTGGAGTCTCCGAGACGAAGAGCGAGATCGGCTCACCCGACGAGGTAGTCGCTTCACCGTAAGAAAACGGCGTCTCCTCGAACTGACCGTGTTTGAGCGGCACCTCGGTCACCGTAATCACGGCGTCGCCGGTTACGCGCATCCCCACCACCAATCCCCGGCGGTGCTCCCCATCGAAGTCAGCTTCGACATACAGCCGCTGCAGGACGGTGGAGTCTTCGGCACCAAGGAATCCTGGATCAGGTGCGTCGATGGTAAAGAACCGCTCTTCACCGGTTGCGTCCCTCATCGCGTCGCCCAGGCCGCGCTCCCGAACGATCGAGTCGGCGAACTCTTTGAGAGTGCCAACGACGTTCCCGGCTTCATCGGAGAGGTCGTCGCTGAGCAGGGTGAAGGCGTTGATGACTCGATCGGGGTCGGCAGCGTCCTTCACCGCTATCTCAACGCCCGTGATCGTCAAATCGGACCGCTTCGCCCAAAGTGAACCTAGCTTCCCGACGACCTCACGTGCAGCGTTCTCGTCGTCCTCAAGCTGTCCAGGAACTACAAGCTGTATCCCATGAAGACGCGCCACCACCCGCGCCTGATCAGTGAATCCTGATGACGAAACCAGCACGAGCAAACTGGTTGGCAGACGGGAGTGCTTCGCGTGTTCCTGTTCGATCCAAGTGACGTCTTCCGGTCGCTTCCGGTCGCGACACTCAATGGACAGGAGAATTTCCCGGCCGGCCACGGTTCCACGCACGGTCACGTCGACTTCGCGCGGTCGCCCCGTATGGGAATCAATGAGCATGTCTGACTCCGTGACGGTGGAGTCCCCAGCCAAATGCAACTGAATGAAGTAGACCAGGCGCTGAAACTCGTTGCTCTTCGCCGGCGCAAACTCAGAATAGGTTCGGCGTTGGTGTCGGCGGGCGGAGACACGCACGAGAGCCGGATCGCCCGAACCTTGAGACACACCCCGCGGCGCGACCGGTCGAAAGGCGCTCGCACGCGGACCCACCTCCGTCCAGCTCGCGTGTCGCGTGCGGTGTTGTTGGCCCGCTCGTCAATGCTGACAAGGTGAAACTCAGCCAGAGCGCGCGGACACTAAAGGGCAAGGCCGTGGCTTCCGTGCGCGCGAGCGTAATCGCGTTTAACGGTCTCGATGAGGATGGTCGGGTCACCAACGTTCTACTCCGAATGCAGCACGCATTCGAGATGCTAATGAAGGCTGCGCTAAGTCAGCACCTGGCGACCGTGTTCGACAAGAAGTCCGGAAAGTCGATCGGTTTGGACAGGGCGCTCAACCTTGCGCAAGGCGACGCCAAGATAAAGCTCACGCTGGACGAGGCAGGGCTCATTCGGACCATCGACGCGATGCGCGACGAAGAGCAGCACTGGTATGCGGTCGTCGACGAGTCAATCCTTTACATGCACGTGCGAGCTGGTGTGACTCTCTTCGACGACTTGCTCTTCCGCATCTTCGGCGAGCGGCTCGGGACCCACATCCCTCGACGAGTGCTTCCGATCGGAGCCGAACCCCCCAAGGATTTCCAGCTACTTGTCGACGAAGAGTTTGAGCGTGTCCGGGACCTGCTCAAGCCGGGCCGCCGGATGGGTGCGCAAGCCCGAGCCCACATTCGCACGTTGCTCGCGATGGAGTCGCACTCCGATCCGGACACGTTGGTTTCGGAGAAGGATGTGAGCCGGGTCGTAGAGGGCATCGCGAACGGCAAGGATCGGTCGCAAGTGTTCCCGAAGCTCAGCGGTGTCACTGCGAACATCAGCGGCGAAGGAGTCGGGCTGGAGGTCCGATTTGTGAAGAGTGGCGGCATGCCCGTCACATACGTCAGCGATGGGGTCGACGCCTCGGCCGTTCGCGTTGTGGATCTGCACAAGAAGTACTACCTGACCGCCACCGAACTCGCTACCAAGCTCGGGGTGACCCCACCGCGCGCGACCTCAGTGCGGAGGCACGTTGGCGCGGACACGAACCCGGATATGTCGAACGCTTTCAACATGGGAAAGGTGCGATATCTCGCATACTCCGACAACGCGTATACCGCGATGCTCGCGGCCAAAAACGATCTGGATATGGATGAGATTTGGGCGGCGCATCGTCCGACGAACCAGCCTGTGCCTCCCTGCACCCAGCCAGGCTGCGCCGCACTCGCCTCGACGGTGTGACCGCTCGGACCCTCGCCGATGCGACTTGGCGGAAACAGGTCAGTGCCCGCTCAGGGATCGGTCTGCGCTCCGACGGACCATGTATGGGGCACGTCGGTCGAGCAGTACCGATCTAGTTGACTTGGAATATAGTTCCGAGGCATGCAGTTGACTCTCGGTATGGAGTTGTTCGATGTTTTAGTGCGGTACGAGATCGCGTTGTGGAATGTGGTCGATGGTGCGTTGGCGGACGCCGTTGCGGTGAGTTTGGCGCAGCTGCAAGCGTTGACGATCGTCGAGGAGATGTCGGGGGCGGCGCGGGTGCTCGATATCGCGGAGGGCATCGGGGTGACCGTCGGTGCGGCGAGCAAGCTGGTGGACCGGCTGGAGCGAGACGGCCTCGCTGAGCGGCATCCGAATCCGCATGATCGCCGGTCTTCGCTGATCGCGCTGACGGGCGAAGGCGAGTCGGCTTATCGGAAGGCGGCAGTGGTGCGGTCGTCGATTCTGGCCAAGGTTGTGGAACCCGCTGTCGCGGCACCCGCAGTGGCGGCGCTGAGGGAGTTGCAGGTGCGTTTGGACGAGTTCCGGACGGGGGCCGGGCGGTGAGCGTGATGATGCGTGCGGTTGTGGTCGACAAGCCGGGCGGACCGGAGGTTCTGCGTGTGCGGGACGCGCCTCGGCCGGCTGCCAACACCGGTCAGGTGCTGATCCGGGTCCACGCGTTTGGGCTGAATCGGTCCGAGTTGCACTTCCGACGGGGTCAGGCGTACTCCGGCTCGTTCCCGCGGATTCCCGGTATCGAGGCCGCAGGCGTGGTCGTCGACGCGCCCGGCGGCGAGTTCGCCGTGGGTGAGCAGGTAATCACGATAATGGGCGGGATGGGTCGCGAGTTCGACGGCGGCTATGCCGAATACGTCGTCGTGCCCGCCGGCCAGGTGATCCGGTTCCGCAGCTCCCTTCCTTGGGACATCCTCGGTGCCGTTCCGGAGATGCTGCAGACCGCGAACGGATCGCTCACTACCGGAGTGGACGGGCATCCCGGGCAGAGCCTTCTCATCCGCGGCGGGACCTCGTCGGTCGGGCTCGCCCTCGCGGTGCTCGGCAAGCTTCGCGGCATGACCGTCATCTCCACGACCCGCCGCCCTGAGGCCCGCGTCCTGTTGGAATCGGTCGGTGTCGATCATGTGGAGATCGACGACGGGCGGATCGCCGCGCAGGTGCGGGAGCTTGTGCCGGGCGGTGTCGACGGTGCCGTCGAGCTCGTCGGTGTCAACGTGATGAAGGACACGCTGCGGGCGGTCCGCCGCGGCGGCACGGTGTGCTTCACCGGGATGCTCTCGGGCCAGTGGACGGTTCCCGAGTTCTACCCGATGGAGTGGCTGCCCAACGGTGTGCGCCTGACCGCCTACTCCGGCGAGGCGGCGGACCTTCCCGCCTCGACCCTGCAACAGTTCCTCGACGCCGTCGCAGCCGGCGATGCGAGCGTGCCGATCGGAGCCGTCTACACGATCGACGACATCGTCCAAGCCCATCGGGACATGGAAGCCGGCACTCTCGGCGGCAAGGGCGTGGTGCTGCTGTGATCCCCCCGCTCGAGATCTGGCACGCCCGCCACCGCCACATCCCCGTGCCTCACGAAACGACCCACACGTTGGCCTCCGTGCCGGAGGGCGCGATCGAACGTGGCGTGACCGCGCGACCTGCCATCATCGACGGGCGCGCGGCCGTGCGGGTGGAGCTCGCCGACGAGATTACCGCGCACGGCACACCCGGCGTGGATTACGTGGACCAACCCACCTTCCTCCGCCTGCCAGCCCGCTTCCGCACCGGATCGATCACTGTCGAGATCCTGTCCCGCCTCAACCACAAGACCACGTTCGACTCACGCGCGTTCGCCGGACTCGCCTTCCACATCACCGACGACCCCACCACGTTCGCCTCCGTCTACCTGCGCCCCCTCAACGGCCGCCGCCTGCAACCACCGCCGCCCCGCGACCAGCGCGCGGTGCAGTACTTCGCCTACCCCGCCCACCCCTTTGACCGGCTTCGAGAACAGTACCCCGACGGCCGTTACGAGAACGGCGCGAACATCACCCCATCCGAGTGGACCGCGCTACGGGTCGAGGTCTCCGATCACCTTGTCACCGCAACAATCGATGACGACCGTGTGCTCGCGGTCACTCCGCTGGCTCCCGTCAGCACGGGCGATGTCGGCCTCTTCGTCGACATCGGCACCGAAGCGTTCTTCCGAAACCTGCACATCATCGCCGACTAACATCCGCACGAAAGAAGCGGGTGCGGCTGGAGCGGCCGCGCGAGGACCCTGCCTATTCGCGCGTGCCCGCTACCCGCTGGCCAAGCAGCGCGCCGGCAACGCGCGGCAGCCCAGAGCTCGCGACCAGTGGAATGCGCGATGGCCGTCCCTCAACGTCCACCCGCCCGCAAGCGGATCGCATTTCGCGCGCTGACCGACCGGCGTCCGGTCAGCCGCCTGTCGCTTTGCGCGCGCACCATGGCGAGCGGGGCGGGTGTACGTTGCGACTGTGGATGGATCGCCCTCCGCATCAGGCTCGGACCCCGCGTCAGTTGAGCGCGTAACACCCTC
>Ga0160453_101095_pt1 | contig 11477 bp, 6 predicted proteins | sample HID1971K_E6MG_FD_108228 | JGI IMG/M metagenome (GOLD analysis project Ga0160453, IMG submission 108228) | Enriched millipede-associated microbial communities from UW Madison campus, WI, USA - HID1971K_E6 MG | ecosystem: Host-associated > Arthropoda: Insects > Digestive system > Unclassified ...
ACGATCCCTTCGGCGAAGGCCGGCTGCTCGCGCGGCTGCGCATGCAGGCGCTGCGCACGCACGGTGTGCGCGCGCGGGCCAGTGGCAACCTGCGCGGCATGGTGCCGGGATGCAGCTTCGGCCTGCGCAAGCATCCGCGCGAGGCCGCGAACACCGAGTACCTCGTGCTCCATGCGCGCTTCCTGCTCGAGGACACGGGCCACGACAGCCAGCGCGACGCGGCGACCTCGCAGCGCTGGCGCGCCGAGGTCGAACTCGTCGCGCATCCGATGGCCGAAACGCTGCGGCCCGTGCCCACGCAGCCCAAGCCGCGCGCCGGCGGTCCGCAGGTGGCCATGGTGGTCGGCCCCGCGGGCGAGAACCTCTGGACCGATGCGCTGGGCCGCATCAAGGTGCAGTTCCCCTGGGACCGGCTCGGCACCCATGACAGCCACAGCAGCTGCTGGCTGCGCGTCTGCTCGCCGTGGGCCGGCAACCAGCTCGGCGCGATCCACGTGCCGCGCATCGGGCAGGAGGTGCTCGTCGACTTCATCGGCGACGACCCCGACCTGCCGATCTGCACCGGGCGCGTTCACAACGCGCTGAACCTGCCGCCCTGGGCCCTGCCCGCACAGGGCGCGCTGAGCGGCTTACGCAGCCGCGAGCTGGCACCGCGTGGCGGCAATGCCGCCGCGGGCCGCGGCAACCACCTGCTGATGGACGACAGCGAAGGCGAGATTCAGGCGCAGCTGCGCAGCGACCACGGGCATTCGAGCCTGGGCCTGGGCTTTCTCACGCGCGTGGAAGACAACGCCGGACGCCAGGAGGCGCGCGGCCAGGGCTTCGAGCTGCGCACCGACGCGCATGGCGTGTTGCGCGCGCAGGACGGCCTGCTCGTGAGCACCAAGGCGCGGCCCGATGCCGCGAAGCATGCCAAGCACATGGACGAGACGACGCGGAGGCTGGCGCGGGCCACCGGCCGGGTCGAGGCGCTCGCGCTGGCTGCACGCCATGCCGACGCGCAGGACGGCGACGACGACCAGGCCATCGTCGCGGCCGCGCTGCGGCAGCAGAACGATGCGCTGCGCGGCACGCACGGCGACTTCCCCGAACTCGACGCGCCCCATCTGGTGCTCGCGAGCCCCGCTGGCATCGCCTTCAGTGCCGACCAAGGCCTGCACGGTCACAGCGGGGCCCACGCCCAGTTCAGCAGCGGCGGCCATGCCTCGGTCGGCACCGGCCGACGGCTGCTGGCCAGCGTCGCCGAGGGCCTGCGCATCTTCGCGAAGCGCCATGGCATCCGGGCCCTCGCCTCGGAGGGCGAAGTCCGTTTCGAGGCGCAGAGCGATGCCATCGAAACCACCGCATTGAAGGACATCGAGATCGTCAGCACCGAGGACACGGTCTACATCGTCGGCAAGAAGAAGGTCACGCTGGTGGGCGGCGCCAGCTTCAGCGAATGGCGCGAGGGCGGCATCCGCCATGGCACGCCCGGCAGCTGGATCGAGCACGCGGCCCTGCATGCGACGCCGGGACCGGACACGCGCCCGACCGCCGAGGCCGCCAGCGTCTGCGAGGCCTGCATGACACGCGCCCGCGCGCAGCGATCCGGCGTGGTGCCGCGCGAATGACGGCCATGGCATCGATCGAGGCGGCGCTGCTGCGGCGGCTGGCCGGCGACCTGCGCCATCTGCGGCAGGCGGCGCCCGCGAGCTGCACGGTCTACGCCCTCGCGGAAGCGGCGCTCTGCACGCCCGAAGGCGCGCTCGCGCGCTGGATCGCGTGCCACGGCCTCGAAGCCTGCGCCCTGCTCGACGGCACGCCCGAGGCACGCTTCGCGAGCGACGGCCCCTGGCTCGTGGCATTGCCGGCGCGCATGCCCGGCGCAGCCATCGACGAACTGGCGAGCCTCGCCGCGCTGCCGCAGGCCCTGCTGCTGCTCGGCAGCCCGCTGCCGATGCTGCGGCTCGCGAACCACCTGCGCAGCTGGCTCGATGCCGCCATGGTCGATGCGGAGGGCGGGCGCACCGATCTCCTGCTGCGCTGCTTCGATGCCTGCACTGGCATGGCGATGGTCGACCTCTGGCCGGCGGCGGAACGCCAGGCCTTCGTAGGTGCCTTCGACGGCTGGTGGGGCTGGAATGCCCGCTTCGGCCTCGAACACCGCGTGGGCGCCGCACGGCCCGTGGCGGCGCCGCGCACCGAGCCGCTGGTGCTGGGCGAACCGCTGCTCGAGCGCATCGACGCCCTCAACCGCGCCGAACGCCTGCTGCACCTGGTACTCGACGAGGACGTTGCGGCCGGCGAACTCGATGGCGTTCCGTGCTGGCTGCACCGCGCCATCGCCAGACGGGCGCTGGCGCATGCGCAAGCGCTGGGCCTGACGGGCTGGCACAACGAGCGCATCGCGGTGGCGCTGTGCCTGCGCGTGCATCCCGCGATCCTCGAACAGCCCTGGATGCGCGCGCTCGCGGCCGGCGCCCGCACGCAGAACGGCGGCCTCCTGCGCGCCGTCGCAGGCATCGCGCCCGAGGTCCTCGAGGACGAACGCCGGCGCCATGCGGCGCGCGTGCTCGAGGACATGGCGCGCGAGATCGCGGGCCGCGCCTCCAGCCATCAACCCGCCGCTTCGCCGCACTGAGCGCCCCAAGAGAACCGCCCATGGACATCGCCAGCAGCCTCGCCAACGCCGCCAACGGCCAGCACGACCGCAGCGTCAGTTGCCATTCCTCCGAGGCCACGGCGCGCGTCGCGGCCGTGATCCTGTACCCCAGCCTCGGCTGCCCGCTGGTGCTGGCACCGGGCCAGACCCGCGCGCGCCTCGTGATCGGCGTGAACGCCGGCGACAGCCGCCGCTTCGCCGTCGACGCCACGACCGGACTCGCGCAGGCCGCGCATCCCTACATCGACCGCCATCTGCGCCTGTGCTCCATCGAGCGCAAGCCGGCCGACACCGACACGACGCAGGGCACGCTGTTCGGCGATGGCCGGACCTACGCGAAGGCACGCGCCGCGCTCACGACGCGCGCCCTCGGCCCCTTCCGCGCGCAGACGATCGTGCATTGCGGCGACGGCACGGCCTTCAGCCTCTCGCCCGCGGGCATGCGGCTCTACCGCGAATTCGAAGGCGGCACGCTCTACGAGATCGAGTTCGACCCGCGCACCGCGCCCTTCACGCGCATCGACGCCTCGGGCTTCCTGAGCTTCGCCTGGATGGTGGCACTGACGCCGGCCGAGCAGAAGGCCTGGCCCGGCGGCGATGCGCCCTGCGCGGCGCACTACCAGGACCTGCTGGTCCAGCGCTTCCTGCAGGCGCAGCGCGGCACGCGCGGCGGAGCGATCGGCGACCTGCGCGAGTACGACGTCGAAGCCATCGGCGCCACGCGCATCGGCACGCCCGGTGCCGACCGGCCGCGGTTGCAGGCCTGGCACCCCGTGATCCGCGCGCGCACGCCGACGCTGCGGATCGCGCACCTCAGCGACGTGCACGTCAACCTGCGCCAGCAGGCGCTGGCCCGTTCGCGCGCGATCCTGCTCGAGGGCGCGGCCGGCGCCGGCCCGCTCGCCGAGCCCTTCGCCGCGCGCACCCTGTGCAATGCCTTCCTGCACCTGCGTGCCCTGTTCGAGGCCGTCACCCCAAATCGCGAACCCGACACGGCCCTGCTGCTGACCGGGGACCTGATCGACTTCAACCGCAACATTGATCCCGCGCGTGCCGGCGCCACGCTGGGCGAGCAATGGCGCGCCTTCAACATCCTCGGCAACGCGCACGACGCCAAGCTCTACGCGCGCTGGCAGGACGACATGCAGGTCTACAGCCTCGTGCGGCATGCCTATGCGCGGCTCAAGCTGCCGGTCTTCATGACCACCGGCAACCACGAGGCCTACGAGATGCCCTACGGCATCAGCCCGCGCGTGGGCGGCTGGGGCATGGCGCTCGGCGCGATGGAGAACGCCGGCCGGCATGTCGGCCCTTCGGTCGCGGAGCGCACCGACCCCGCCCTCGCGCGGCATCGCACGCGGCTCGAGGAGGCCAGCCGCTTCTCGTCGACCCGGGCCAACGAAGGCATCGCGGCCGACCACAACCTCACGATCTACGAAGCCGCGCTCGCCTATGGCCCGACCTATGGCCAGACCTACACCTCGCTCAACTACGACGCCGCCAACTTCGATCTCTTCGGCGCACTGTTCAATCCGCTCGGCGACTTCGTCGTCGGGTTCGGTGGGCGGCAGGGCGCGCGAACGGCGGGCCAACTGCTCGTGGGGCTGGCCTGGGGCGAGCACGAGAACTTCCAGAACCTCGCGGGCGGCACCGGCAGCGTGGGCGTGGACCGCCAGGGCGCCATGATCCTGCCGCGCGCGGCGAGCAGCTTCAGCCCCGGGCAGCAGGCGCTGCTGCGGCATGCGCAGCAGCTCAAGGCCGCGAACGGCGCATCGCTGCTCGTGGCGAGCCACTTCACCATCTTCAGCTACGACCAGGACGTGCCCTTCTCGGCCGCCGATGCCGGCTTCACCCCGGCCGACGCGCCCGATGGCCAGCTCCGCAGCCCGGGCGGCCTCACCGCCTTCAACATGGGCACCTGCGAGCGCCGGCTGCGCTGGTACTTCGACCACCTGGTCCTAGGCGACGGCCCGCGCGTCGACTGGCACTTCAGCGGCCACAGCCACCGTGCCGGGCTCTACCAGGCCGCGCGCAGCGCGAAGTCCAGGGGACGCGTCGAGGTCACGAGCGCCCGGGACCCGGGACTGGAGGGACCGCAGGCGGGCGATGGCCGCGCCACGCGCTTCGTCGTGTCGAGCTGCGGCGGACCCATCGGCTACCAGAACCTCGACGGCGAACTCGCGGGCTGGACCTTGCGCCCGCCCGCGGGCAGCGTGCTCGACCCGCTGCGCCATCGGCTCTCGCAGGTGCGAAGCGCGACGGGGACGGGGCGGCCCCGGCTCGCGGTGGCGCTGGACTACCTGCACCTGATGCATCCGAAGGATCCACCGCTGCGGTTCGTCTGGGGGCAGCGCGTGGGGCTGCTGACATCGCGGCGCTCGCCGGAGGTCGAGGTGCTGTTGAGCGAGCGGATGGCGGTGCTGGATTGCATCGTGGGGGTCAGGGTGTGGGTGTGCGAGATGGTCGAAGAGAAGTGGGGCGCATCGAGGGTCTCGCGACCGTCATGGCATGGACTCGAACCGTCCCTGACGCATCGCAAACAGAAGACTCTCGTCTTTTCCGATCACGATCTCGATACCTTGGCCAAGGCAATGATTCCGACCCAAAGCACGAAAGATGAACTCGAAGAAAAGAAGACGGCGGCAACGCGCCCGGGCGACCGACGCCAAGTGGTCGAGCGCGCACCGCAAGCGTTCTGCGAAGTGAGCTTGAAGCCGCCAGCGATCAAGAAGTCGAGTCCCGACTGGCGCCTGGACATGAACCTCGACGACCCCTGGTTCTTTCCGCTCGACGTCGGGACCGCCCGCCTCGGTGCCGCACTGGTCGATTTCATGCGCCGCCCGGCGGGAGAGCGAGGCGAAGTGCCCGACTGGGATTGGCTGCATCAGGCCTGGGGACGTTTTCCAACGCCGTCCGGCAACCTCTATCCCGATCCCCGCAAAGTCATTCGGCTCGAACGCTAGGAGCACGCATGCAACGCCGTCACCTGGTCACCTCGCTTGCCGGTCTGTCGATCGCCCCTTCCACCTCGCTGCTCACCAGCTGCCGCATCATGAAGAAAGACATCCGAAAGTTCGGCAAGGTATTCGAGTACCTGAAGGATGACGTTGCGCGGACCAGGGAGACGGGCGACGCGCTGATGGTCGTCGAGGGCGCATCCTTCGGCGGTTCGACGTTTCACAAGCAGGTCTGGCGCAATCTGAAGTTCGTCGATTGCAGCTTCGAAGGCGGCTATCAGATCCGGCTCGATGCCATGGCCGATGTCGAATTCCGCAACTGCCACTTCTCCGGCGTCATCGAGTTCGGTGTCATGACGAACGTGAGATTTCTTCGTTGCCACTCCGAAGGCAACTCGAACTGGGGTGGCCAGCAAGGCAGCAGCTACGTCGTGTTCGACAAATGCCGCTTCATCGGTTCGAGCAGCGACAGGAATCGCCAAGGCGCGATCGGAACCTACGGCGAGGCCACCTTCCTGGACTGCGTGATCAAGTGGTTCGACATCAGCGCGGACACGGGCCTGGTCGCCAGGGGCTGCGACTTCGACGATGTGTCGTATCACCCCGAAAGCGGGGCAGTGCTCATCGAGAACTGCAAGCTGCGCGGCACCTTCAACATGGTGCCCGCAAGACTCTCCTCGCTGACCATCCGCGACACGGTCGTGGACCATCTGGACCTCAACCGCGCCGATGTGACGGGCGACATCCTGATCGAACGCGTCCGCGGCCGATCATTACTGGCACTGATCGCCGGAGGGACTCGCATCACCGTTCGCGACAGCCAGTTCAGGATCGGTCCACAGGCGCACTCCCCTTTCAGGCTCGCATCGACCGACACCCTGCATGCCCTGATCGACAACGTCCAGATCAGCGGCGGCAGCAAGCCCGTCGAGCTCGGCTTCGGCACCGTGGGCATGGCATCCAAGGGCATTGCCCCCAAAGTCAACCAGACCTTCACCCTCCGCCACAGCCACATCGACCACCTCGACGCCACCTACCTCCGCAGCGCCCACGTGCGCTTCGAAGGCAACGAATTCGGTCGTCTCGAGCTGCAGCACAGCCGCATCGGCACGCTGGAGCTGCTCGGCAACACCATCGTGCGCACGGTCGACTTCTCGAACGTGGAGGCCGACGACGCCAAGGTGCAACCGCTGGGCGCCGGCCAGGCCCGGCTCGAGGGCTCGAACATCCGGCTCGACTGACGCGCGGGCGCCGCTCAGGACGCCGGGCAGTTCAATGCCGCCTCGGCGCCCTGCGCCGGCGCCTCGCCGCGCAGGAACGCGAACACCACCAGCGCGGTCAGCACCGTCACGGCGGCAAGCCCCAGCAGCAGCGTGGCGAAGGCGTCGCCATACACCTGCAGCACGGCGGCGCGGTCCAGGCCCGGCAGCAGCGCGAGCGCCTGCGGCAGGCCGCCGGTCGTGACCTGCTGCGCGGCCTGCGAGGCGGCCGACGATCCCGAGGCCATGGCGCCGACGCCCGGCAGATGCGCCAGCCGCGCTGCCACCAGCGCCGTCAGCGCCGCGCCGACCAGCGCCAGCGCGATGCCCTCGCCCGCCACGCGCACGGTGTTGAAGATGCCCGAGGCCATGCCCGCGCGCTCGCGCGGCACCACGCCGACCGCGAGCCCGTCCATCAGGCCCCAGGGCAGGCCGATGCCGCCGCCGATCAGCAGCAGCGGCAACAGCAGTTCGCGCGGTGCCGCGCCCGGCGCGCAGCGGCCCAGCGCATAGAGGCCCACGGCGCAGACCAGCAGCCCCAAGGCCGAGATGGCGCCGGCCGGGAAGCGGTGCGCGAGCCACGCGGCCAGCGTCGGCACGACGAGGATCGGCCCCGACAGCGCGAGCATCAGCCGGCCGGTCTCGGCCACGTCGCGCCCCTCGAGGCCGACGAAGCGGATCGGCAGCAGCACCAGCAGCACGACGAAGGCATAGGCCGGCGCGCTCGCGAGCAGTTGCACGCCGACGAAGCGCGGATAGCGGAACAGCGTCAGGTCGAGCATCGGATGCGCGACGCGGCGCTCGATCGCGACGAAGACGACGCCCAGCAGCATGGCGCCGGCCAGCGCGCCCATCACCCAGGGGCTGCCCCAGCCGCTGTCGGGCGCCTGCAGCACGCCCAGGGTCAGCAGGCTCAGCGCGCCCGTGAAGCTCAGCGTGCCGGGCACGTCGAGGCCCATGGCCTGCGGGTTGCGCGACTCGCGCATGCACGCCGCGCCGATCGCCAGCGCCGCCAGGCTCACGAGCGCGGGGCTCCACATCACGGCCTGCCAGCCGAAGCGCTCGCCGAGCCAGCCCGCGAGCAGCGCGCCCGAGGCGAGGCCGGCGCCGAACGAGGTGCCGATCAGGCTGAAGGCGCGCGTGCGCGCCGCGCCGTCGAAGACCTGCGCCAGCGCGGCGGTGCCGGCGGCGAAGGCCGCGGCGGCACCGAGCCCCTGCGCGGCGCGCGCGAGGTCGAACCACACGATGCCCGGCGCGCACACCGCGAACAGGCTGCCGAGCAGGATCAGCAGCAGCCCGAGCACGAACACGCGTTTGCGCCCGTAGGCATCGGCCAGCGCGCCGGCCGCCATCAGCGTGCCGCCGAAGCTCAGCATGAAGGCATTGGTGACCCAGTTGAGCTGCACCGGGCTGCCGCCCAGCGCGGCATGGATGGCGGGCAGCGCCACGGCCGGGCCGGTGAAGCTCAGCGGCATGCCGATCCCGGCCAGGCAGACGGCGGCGAGCAGCCAGTACGGGCGTGGCGCCGGAGAAGACGAAACAAGAGAAGAAGACATGGACACCCTTCACGCAGGACCGAAGACAGGGCCGGGCGGCGCCGGCCCGGAGGCCCGGCCGACGCCCTCATCGGCGTGAAGAGAAGATAAAAATGATTGAATGCAAAGAGAATGGGCGTACCGATCCACTCACTCCCAACCTGAGGTTGCCAATCGATGGACAGTTTCAGCGGCCTCGAATCCTTCGTGCGGGCGGCCGACCTGCTGAGCTTCGCCAAGGCGGGGCGGCTGCTCGGCATCTCCGCCTCGGCGGTCGGCAAGAACGTGGCGCGGCTCGAGCAGCAGTTGGGCCTGCGGCTGTTCAACCGCACCACGCGCCAGGTGCGGCTCACGCAGGAAGGCGCGATGTTCCACGAGCGCTGCCGCCGCATCCTCGACGAGCTCGACGATGCGCGCGCGATGATGCAGGACGCCGTCGCCCAGCCGCGCGGCCGGCTGCGCGTGAGCCTGCCGACCATCGGCTACCGCTTCCTGCTGCCGATGCTGCCGGACTTCCAGGCCCGCTATCCGCAGATCGAGCTCGACCTCGACTTCAACGACCGGCTGGTCGACGTGATCGCCGAGGGCGTGGACGTGGCGATCCGCAGCGGCGAGCTGGTCGATTCGGGGCTGGTGGCGCGCGGGCTCGGGCCGTTCCGCTTCCTGCTGGTGGCCGCGCCGGCCTACCTCGCGCGCCATGGCGTGCCGCAGCAGCCGGCCGAGCTCGCCGACCATGCCTGCCTGCGCTACAAGTTCGTCACCGGCACGCGCATCGAGGACTGGACCCTGCCGGGCCTGCCCGAGCGGCTGCCCTGCACGATGCTGTGCAACAACATGGAGGCCATGCTCGGCGCCGCCGTCGCCGGGCTCGGCATCGGCTTCATGCCCGACTTCCTCGCGCGCGATGCGCTGGCGCGCGGCGAGTTGCAGCGCGTGCTCGCGCCCCACGTGACGCACCGTGGCCAGTTCTCGGCGCTGTGGCCGTCGAGCCGGCAGTTGTCGCCGAAGGTGCGGGCCTTCGTGGATTTCGCGGTCGAGCGGATGTTTCCGCCGCCGACCGACGAAGAGGTCAGGCGGGACTGACTCAGGCGGCCACCGCCGGCTCGGCTGGCACGGTCGCCATGGCCGACTCGGACACTGCGGCCGACGGCTCCTGCGCCAGATCGAACAGCGCGCCGATCCGCGCGTTGCCGCCGATCGCCGCCAGCTCGCGGCTGCTCAACGTGGTGCCCGCGCCGCCCTCGAGCTGCGCGATCCGCACCGCGGCCTTCTCGCCGGCCGGCACCATGAAGGGCGAGTGCGTGGTGTAGACGATCTGCTGCGCGAAGTCCTGCTCGAAGTGCGCGAGCAGGTCGGCCTGCGAGCGCGGATGCAGGTGCAGGCCGGGTTCGTCGAGCAGCAGCACGAGGCCGCCATCACCCTGCTCGCCGGCTTCGCCACGCAATCCCGAGAAGAAGGCCACGTGGAACGCGAAGAACCACTGGAAGCCACGGCTGCGCTCGTCGAGCCCGACCTCGACCTCGTAGGCGCTGCCCGGGTCCGACACCAGCGTGTCGAACTCGTCGCCGTCGAGGTTGAAGCGCACCTTGAGCGGCCGGTCCTTCCACAGCCGCCGGATCTCGGCGGTCATCGCCGCGCCCGCGCGGTTCACGAGCTGGTTGCGCGTGGCCTGGTCGCCGCGTTCGTGCAGCGCATGCAATTCGCGCGGATCGAGGCCGGCCGCGCGGCACAGGGTGCCGAAGCTGCGCTGCGCGCTCGAGAGATGGTCGCGCGCCTCGCTCGAGAGGTAGTCGGCGATGTTCTGGCGGCCCTGCAGCGCGGGGTACTCGTCGACGAACACGAAGCGCGGCAGCCGCGCGAGGATCCAGTCCTTGGCGCGCGCGAGCGCGGGTCCGTCGCTGACGATCGACAGCGACAGCTCCTCGAGCTCGGTCACCATCTGCGCGGGCTTGTCGGCCAGCTCGGCACCGGCCGCGGCCAATGCCTGGCGCAGCGCGGCCAGGGCCAGCTGCGCACCCTCGGACCACTTGAGCAGGTCGGGGTTGAGGATCATCGCGCCATCGAAGGCATCGGCCGCCTGCTCGAGCGGCGCGCGCAGTTCGTCGGCCAGCTTCTCGGCCGCGGCCTTCACGGCCGGCACGATCTTGCGGATCTTGCCCTTGGCATCGCCGACGTCGATCGACAGGTCGCCCAGGCCCTCGAGGCCGGCCCAGCGCGCCGGGCCATAGCCGCGGCCCGCGGTCACGTGGCTCACGCCCGAGGCGCGCGGCAGCATGCGCACCAGCTCGGCCTGCTCCTGCGGCTCGAGGCGCCAGCGCGTGTGGACCACGGGGGTGTCGGCCGTGCATTCGCTCAGGCGGCGGTGGCGCGGGAAGTTCTTGATCGGGCTCAGCGCGCTCACCGGCCCCTCGGCCGGGTTCAGGCTGTGCAGCGCGCGCAGCAGGTTGGATTTGCCGGTGTCGTTGCGGCCGAGGATCGTGGTGATCCGGGAGAGTTCGATGGGACCGCTGTCGTTGATCGAGCGAAAGTGGGTGATCTGGAAGGACGCCAGGCGCATGCGGGAAAGTCGATTCACAAAAAAGCAGGGCCGGGGAATGTAGTGCACTCCCGGCCCCTTTCCGATTCACGCGCGAAATAAATCGGCGCGCGATGCCTGGCTGGCGACTCAGCTCATTCGGCGGCGCGCCGCAGCGTCTCGACCACGGGCCGGCGCAGCACCTCGCGCAGCCCCCACCAGCCCGCGCCCAGCGCGAGCACCGCACCGGCCAGCGCACCGGCCACAGGCACGAGCGGCGAGGCGGTCCAGGTGAACTCGAACACGAAGCGCGCCAGGCCCCAGCCGATCACCGAAGCCACGATGCTCGCGAGGAAGCCCGCGAGCAAGCCCACGCCCGCGAGTTCGGCGCGCTGCACCTGGCGCAGCAGGCTGGCGCGCGCGCCCACCGCACGCATCACGGCGAACTCGCGCGCGCGCTCCTCGCGCGTGGCGGTGACGGCCGCGAACAGCACCACCAGCCCGGCCGCGAGCGTGAAGCCGAACAGGAACTCGACCGCGCGGATCACCTGGTCGAGCACCGTCTGCACC
>Ga0160453_101100_pt1 | contig 11446 bp, 9 predicted proteins | sample HID1971K_E6MG_FD_108228 | JGI IMG/M metagenome (GOLD analysis project Ga0160453, IMG submission 108228) | Enriched millipede-associated microbial communities from UW Madison campus, WI, USA - HID1971K_E6 MG | ecosystem: Host-associated > Arthropoda: Insects > Digestive system > Unclassified ...
CCGCCGATGACCGTGGCCTCCTCGAGCGTGACGAGCACCTCGTGCGTCGCGGCCAAGTCGAGCAGCAGGTCCTCGTCCAGCGGCTTGACGAAGCGCATGTTGGCAACGGTCGCGTCGAGCGCCTCGGCGGCCTCCATCGCGGCGTGGAGCAAGGGGCCGAAGGCGAGCAGCGCGACCCTGGCGGGCCTGTTGTTCGTCGAGCTGCGCACGACCACGCCGCGGCCGATCGCCAGGGGCGGGCCGGTGCGAACGCCGCCGTCCGCGGGCACGACGGCCCGCGGGTAGCGCACCGCCGACGGTCCGTCGTGGCCCAGTCCCAGCGCGAGCATCCGCCGGCACTCGGGCCCGTCGGCCGGCGTCATCAGCAGCAGATTCGGAATGCAGCGCAGCGCCGCCACGTCGAAGGCGCCCAGGTGCGTGGCGCCGTCGCCGCCCGCGATCCCCGCGCGGTCGATCGCGAACAGCACCGGGAGCTGCTGCAGGCAGACGTCGTGGATGAGCTGGTCGTAGCCGCGCTGCAGGAAGGTCGAGTAGATCGCCACGATTGGCCGCAGGCCGGTCGCCGCGAGCCCCGCGGCCAGGGTCACCGCATGCTGCTCCGCGATGGCGGCATCCACGAAGCGCGACGGAAACCGCCGCTCGTAATCGACCAGGCAGGAGCCCTCGCGCATCGCGGGCGTGATCGCGACGACCGCGGGATCGTCGGCCGCCGCATCGCACACCCATTCGCCGAAGACCTGGCTGAAGGTCGGGCGGCTCGCGGCCCTGGCGACCACACCCAAGGCGAGATCGAAAGGGCCGGGCCCGTGGTAGGTGGTCGGGTCCGCCTCGGCCGGTGCGTAGCCGCGGCCCTTTTGCGTGACGACGTGGATGACCTGCGGCGCGCGCGAGCGCTTCGCGGCGCGGAACGCGGCCACGAGCGCCTCGACGTCGTGGCCGTCGATGGGACCGGTGTAGCGCAGGCCGAGCAGCTCGAACAGTGAGCGGTGGTCAGGGCTGCACTCGACCAGGCCGCGCAGGTGCCGATGCAGCGCGCCCAGCGCGGGCGAGATCGACATCCCGTTGTCGTTGAGCACCACGACGAGCGGCAAGGTCGCGAAGCTGCCCGCATGGTTGAGCGCCTCGAAGCTCATGCCCGCCGACAGCGCGCCGTCGCCGACGATCGCGACGGCATGCCGGCCATCGTCGCGCATGCCCATCGCCAGGCCCACCGCCGCCGAGACGGCCGTGCCCGCGTGGCCGGCGCCGAACGGGTCGTAGGGCGATTCATCCCTCGCGGTGAAGCCCGACAGGCCGCCGACCTTGCGCAGGGTGGCCATGGCCGGGCCGCGGCCCGTGAGGATCTTGTGCGCATAGCACTGGTGGCCGACGTCCCAGACCAGCGCATCGCGTGGCGTGTCGAAGACATGGTGAAGCGCGAGCGTGAGCTCGACCACGCCGAGGTTCGAGGCGAGATGCCCGCCGGTTCGCGACACGCCGCGCAGCAGCGTGCTTCGGAGTTCGGCGGCCACCGCGTCGAGGTCGGCGGGATCGAGGTCGCGCAACTGCGCGGGCGTGGGAAAGCTGGATGACGGGTCGGAGGGCGGCATGGATGCCTTTGGGTTCTGGAGGGGTTGTCTTCGGCCCCGGCGTGCGCCATGGGCATGGGGACGGATCGGCCACGCAAATAGTTGCTATCGCACATAGACAGATCCGTTGCGATCGAGGTCATGGCGGCGAATCGTGGCTTTCAAGCCTTCTTCTCCTGATGCATCACCTCGCTCGGCACCGATCAGGTTACAGCACAACTGATTGCATTTGCAATGAACTAGCGATACATTTCCGTTGCGCATCGCACGATTCATATTCACATAATGAAATTTAAAACGATGCGAACGACGTTCGAACAACGAACCGCACAACGAAGGAGCAACGAATGAACGACTTGGCGAGCGCGGACGACATCGATCCGCAAGAGACGCGCGAATGGCTCGACGCCATGCGCGCCGTGGTGATCCACGAAGGCCGCGACAGGGCCCACTACCTGCTGGACCGGTTGATCGGGCAGGACCACGCGGCTTCGGGCCGCTACACCGCGCCGCGCACCACGCCCTACGTGAACACGGTGCCGGTCGCCGACCAGCCGGCCTTTCCGGGCGACGTGGGCATCGAGCTGCGGCTCGATGCCTATCTGCGCTGGAACGCGATGGCGCTGGTGCTGCGCGCGGGCAAGCACTCGGGCGTCGGCGGCCACATCGCGACCTATGCCTCGGCCACCACGCTCTACGAGACCGGCTACCGGCACTTCTTCCGCGCCGCCACGCCCGGGTTCCTCGGCGACATGCTCTACATCCAGGGCCATTCCTCGCCCGGCATCTATGCGCGCGCCTACCTCGAGGGACGCCTGTCGGAGCAGCAGATGGACCGCTTCCGGCGCGAGATCGGCGGCGGCCTCGCCTCCTACCCGCATCCGCGCACGATGCCGGACTTCTGGCAGTTCCCGACCGTCTCGATGGGCCTGGGTCCGCTGATGGCGGCCTACCAGGGGCGCTACATGCGCTACCTCGAGGACCGCGGACTGATCCCGGCGCAGGGCCGCAAGGTCTGGGCCTTTCTCGGCGACGGCGAGCAGGACCAGCCCGAGACCCTGGCCGCGGTCGCGATGGCGGGCCGCGAGAAGCTCGACAACCTGATCTTCGTGGTGAACTGCAACCTGCAGCGCCTCGACGGCCCGGTGCGCGGCAACGCCAAGATCATCCAGGAGCTCGAGAGCGTCTACCGCGGCGCGGGCTGGAACGTGATCAAGGTCGTCTGGGGCAGCGGCTGGGACGAGCTGCTGGCGCAGGACCACGACGGCCGGCTGCAACGGCGCATGATGGAATGCGTCGACGGCGAGTACCAGGCTTTCAAGGCGCACGGCGGCGACTACGTGCGCGAACACTTCTTCGGCAAGGACCCCGAGCTGCTTCAGCGGGTCGCGCACCTGAGCGACGCGCAGATCGGCGCCCTCGCCCGCGGCGGCCACGACCCGCTCAAGGTGCATGCGGCCTACGCCGCCGCCGTGCGCCACCAAGGCCAGCCGACCGTGATCCTCGCCAAGACGGTGAAGGGCTACGGCATGGGCGCGGCCGGCGAAGCGGCCAACATCAACCACCAGCTGAAGAAGATGGGCGACCCGGCCGTGCGCGCCTTCCGCGACCGCTTCGCGATCCCGGTGCCCGACGAACGGCTCGAGGAGATTCCGTACATCAAGCCCGCGCCCGGCAGCCCCGAGGCCGCCTGCCTCGAAGCCGGGCTGAAGCGCGCCGGCGGACTGCTGCCGTCGCGCTCGCGCGGACCGGGCCCGTTGGCAACGCCCGCGCTCGCGGCCTTCGCGAGCCACCTGCAGAGCAGCGGCGAGCGCGAGTACGCGACCACCATGGCCTTCGTGCGCATCCTCGCGCAACTGCTCAAGGACCCGGTGCTGGGCCCGCGCGTGGTGCCGATCGTGCCCGACGAGTCGCGCACCTTCGGCATGGACGGCATGTTCCGCCAGGTCGGCATCTATTCGCACGTCGGCCAGCTCTACACGCCGCAGGATGCGGACCAGCTGAGCTTCTACAGGGAGGACCGCCAGGGGCAGATCCTGCAGGAAGGCATCAACGAATCGGGCGCGATGTCGTCCTGGATCGCGGCGGCGACCGCGTACAGCACGCACGGCATCGCCACCATCCCGTTCTACATCTTCTATTCGATGTTCGGCTTCCAGCGCGTGGGCGACCTGGCCTGGGCCGCCGGCGACATCCGCGCGCGCGGCTTCCTGCTGGGCGCGACCTCGGGCCGCACCACGCTCGAGGGCGAAGGCCTGCAGCACGACGACGGCCACAGCCACGTGCTGTCGTCGGTGATCCCGTCCTGTGTGTCCTACGACCCCGCCTACGCGTACGAGATCGCGGTCATCGTGCAGGACGGGCTGCGCAGGATGTACGGCGAGCCGCAGGAGGACGTCTTCTACTACCTCACGCTGCTCAACGAGAAAACCGCGCATCCGGCGATGCCCGAGGGTGCCGAGGAAGGCATCGTGAAAGGCATGTACCGCCTGCAGCGAGGCGCCCGGACCGCCGGCGCGCCGCACGTGCAGCTGATGGGCAGCGGCGCGATCCTCTCCGAGGTGATCGCGGCCGCCACGCTGCTGCAGCGCGACTTCGGCGTGAGCGCCGACATCTGGAGCGTGACCAGCTTTTCGGAGCTGCGCCGCGACGGCCTCGAAGCCGAGCGCTGGAACCGCCTGCATCCGGCGCAGGCACCGCGCGCTTCGTATGTCGCGCAGTGCCTGGCCGGCCAGGACGGCCCGGCTATCGCCGCCACCGACTACATGAAGATCGTGCCCGACCAGATCCGGCCCTTAGTCGGCGATCGCCGCTTCGTGACCCTGGGCACCGACGGCTTCGGCCGCTCCGACACGCGCGAAGCGCTGCGCGCCTTCTTCGAGGTCGACCGCCATCACGTCGCGCTCGCGGCACTGAAGGCGCTGGCCGACGACGGCGTGGTCGACGCGGAACTGCCGGCGCGGGCCCTGTCGCTCTACGGCATCGACCCAGAGGCCAGGTACGCGGCACTCCCCTGACGATGCGCGCACGGCCGGCCGGCGCGGCGGAGAGAGAATCGAGGCTCACTCCCGAAAGCGCTCTCCACCCGTATGGCAACGCCCCGTTCCACCGCCGTGCGCGGCACCTCCACCTGGGCCTCCTTCATCAGCGCCTATGTGCTGGTGCTCGACTTCATGGAGGACAGCTTCCGCAAGGAAGGCCTGCCGCCACTGACCTGGTACGACGTGCTGTGGCTGCTCGACGCCGCGCCGAACGGCCGCATGCGCATGCACGAACTCGCGGAACGCGCGGTCTACAGCCGCAGCTTCATCTCGCGCATCGTCACCACGCTCGAGGCCGAGGGCCTGGTGGTGCGCGAGGCCGACGAGACCGACGGGCGCGGCCGCGTCGCGGTGCTGACCGAACAGGGCCGCGCGCTGCGCCGCAAGATGTGGCCGCCCTATCAGAAGCTGATCCACGAGATGTTCAACGAGCACATGACGGCTTCGGAGCTCGAATCGATGGAGCGCGGGCTGCGCCGCGTGATCGCGGGCGCGCACCAGCGCAACCAGGACCTGCGCAGCGCCGCGGCGCAGCCCGCCGCCGAGCCGCGAACCACGCGCAAGCGCTCGCGTTCGCGCTCGACCACCCAGCGCTCGGGCGCGTAGCTCAGGCGGACGAAGGCCAGCCCGACAGGAAGCGCGGCGGCACCGCCTCCGTGAGCCAGACCCCGTTCTCCGCGCGATGGAAGGCATGGCCCAGCGCCCGCATGCCGAGCGCGTCGACCCGCAGCACATGCGCCTTGCCATGGCGCTGCCCCACCTGCACGGCGGTCGCCTCGTTGAGCGAGAGATGCACATGCTGCCGCGTGCCGGGCCGCAGGCCTTCGGCGCGGATCGCTGCGAGGAAGCGCGTGGCCGTGCCATGGAACAGCACGGCCGGTGGCTCCGCCGGTTCGAAGCTGCGGCGGACCTGCGGTGTCGAGTGGCCCTGCAGCGCGCGGATGCACCGGCCGTCGGCCGACAACGCGTAGCGCTTCTTCGCGCCGGCATCGACCGCCTGCACGACCTGCGCATGCGTGAGCGCGCGGCCCGCGGCCACCGCGCCGGCCACCAGCGCATCGATCTCGGCCCAGCCCTCGGCATCGAGCGCGAGCCCGATGGACTCGGGCGCATGCCGCAGCACATAGGCGATGAACCGGCTCGCGTCCTCGGGCGTCATGCGTTCTTCCAGTGGTCGGCCTGCGCGAGCAGCGCATTCCACAGACGCTGCGCGTGCACCGAAGGCGGACGGTCGGCCGCGCGGAACAGGTGGTATTCGAGCGGCGGATAGCCCTGCAGCGGCACCGCCACCAGGCCCTTGGGAATGCGGCAGCAGGCATTCACCACCGTCAGCCCGAAGCCCAGCTGGGCGAAGCGCAGCATCAGCTCCCAGCCGTCGGCCTCGAGCGAGGGCTGCCACGCCACCGACTCGGCCTGCAGCAACCGGGCGAGCAGCTCGCGGTGCGGCCGGCCCGCGGGCGGCACGATCAGGCTCGCGCCCTGCAGGTCGCGCAGTCGCACCGAGCGGCGCGAGGCCAGCGCGTGCGCGCGCGGCAGCACCAGCACCTGGCCGACGACCGTGAGCCGCACCGCATGCAGGTCGGCCGGCACGGCGCCAAGCGGCGCGATGCCCAGTTGCGCCTGGCCCGCGCGCACCGCCTGCACCGCGGCGTCGCGGTTGCGCGTGAGCAATTGCAGGTGCGGCGACGCGCCCGGCCCCGAGAACTGCGACAGCGCCTTGCCCAGCAGGTAGAGGTACGCGCCCTCGCCGGCCGCGAGGCTCACCACCGCCTGCTCCTGCCCCTGCGCGAGCCCCTTCACGAAGCGCTGGTTGAGCAGCAGCAGCTCGCGCGCATGGCGCGCCACCTGTTCGCCCGCGTTCGTGAGCTGCAGCGCGCTGCCCACGCGCAGGTAGAGCTTGGCGTCGAGTTGCTCCGAGAGCTTGCGCACCTTCGCATGCAGGGCCGGCTGGCTGATGTGCAGCAGGCGCGCCGACTCGCTGAAGTTCAGCGTGTCGGCGAACACGGCGAAGGATTGCAGCGCGTCGAGGTTGGTGCGGGGGATGTCCACCTATCCATTCTATGGATAGCCCATCGCATATCGGTAGTTCCTGGTGATGGCCTTCGTTCCTACGATCCACCGCACACACAAAAGAAAGGAACACGACATGAAGAACGCATCGCAACAGATTCCGCGCCTGGGCATCGACATCGGCCGCGTGCTGATCGCGGCCGAACGGGCCGACGGCGGCGACACCGCCTTCATCGGCGGCTCGCTGCGGGACGCACTCGACACGCCGCCCTACGAAGGCATGTTCGAGGCCGTCGCGCCGCTGGTCGATCGCTTCGAGGGACGCGTCTGGCTGGTGTCGAAATGCGGGCCGAGCGTGCAGGCCAAGAGCCGCGCCTGGCTCGCGCACCACCGCTTCTTCGAACGCACGGGCATGGCGCCCGGCAACCTGCGCTTCTGCCTGAAGCGTCCGCAGAAGGCCGACCACTGCCGCGAACTGGGCATCACGCATTTCATCGACGACCGCAGCGACGTGCTGGGCCATCTCGAAGGCATCGTGCCGAACCGCTACCTGTTCGGCCCGCAGACCGGGCCCGTGGCCATGGCCGGCCTGGTGCCGCTGCCCGCATGGCGCGATGCGGCGGCGCTGGTGCGTTGACTCACGCCTTGTCAGGCGTCCAGCTCGGGATAGCGCCGGAAGATGCCGTCCTCGTTGAAGGCGATGCGGCGCGGGCTCTGCAGGTACGCCTGCACGCTCTGGCGGCGCCGGACGTTCGCATGCAGCTTCGCCACCGCCGGCGTCTTCGCGAGCGCATGCGCGGTGGCCTTGGGAAAGGCGTACTGCAACCCGTCGACCAGCTGGAACAGCGAGAGGTCGGCATAGGTCAGCACGTCGCCCACCAGATGCAGGTCGCCCGAGGGATTGCGCTGCAGCACGCGCTCGAACCAGTTCAGGAACTTCGGGATGCGCTGCTCGCGAAAGGCCTTCGCGCGCGCCAGCGCGGCCTCGCGCTGGTCCTCGTAGTAGTCGCCATTCGAGATCGGGTGGTGCGTGTCGTGCGCCTCGGCCACCGCGTCGGCGATGGTGAGCTGCAGCTGGTGCGTCCACAGGCCGTCGGATTCGCCGACGCCGGCCAGGCCCAGGCGCGGTCCCAGGTAGAGCAGGATCGCGGCGGTCTGGCCGACGACGATGTCGCCGTCGACGAGGAAGGGCGGCGCGAACGGCGGCCGCGTCTGCAGCGGATCGGCGAGCCGGCGGCCGAGGGCGCTTTCGCCGCCGCCCTGGTCCTCGCGCTCGCGCGCCACGTCGACATAGTCGGCACCGGCAGCCTCGAGCGCGAGCCGCACGAATTCGCCGCGGCCCTGGATGGTGGGCCAGTAATGGAGTTGGTAAGGCATGCGGCCATGGTGGCAGGCCCCGCTCGGCGCCGCAACCGCCGTGGCGCAACTATGGAACTTCGATGACAAGGAGGCGCGCGTTCGGCGAAGCCGCTCAGCGCAGCAGCATGCCCAGCAGCACCGCCACCAGCAGCGCGAGGTAGCCCCAGGCATGCACGCGGTCGGGCAGGCGGCCGATCAGCGGCGCGGCGGCGCGCACGCCCAGCAGCGATCCCGCGACCAGCGCGGCGAAGGCCGGCAGGTCCACGTAGCCGAGGTACCAGCCCTCGAGCGCCGCGCCCGAGCGCCAGGCCAGCGCCATGTAGGTGGCGGTGCCGGCCAGCGCGATGGGCAGCGACAGCGGGTTGGCCATGGCGGTGGCGCGCGTCATGTCGATGCCGCGACGGCGCATCAGCGGCACGGTCATCACGCTGCCGCCCACGCCGAGGAAGGCGGCGATCAGGCCGATGACGAAGCTGCCCGCGGTGGCGATGCCGCGCGACAGCGGCTCGCCGACCGCCGAGGCGGTGACGCTGCGCACGATGAAGCCCGGCCGCAGCAGGCAGTCGAGGATGGTGATACCCAGGTAGACGATGAAGGCCAGCCGCACGAATTCGCCATCGGCCCGCACGGCGGCCGCGGCACCGACGATGGCGCCCAGGCCGATGAAGCCGAGCAGCGGGCGGATCAGCGGCCAGTCGATGGTGCCGGCGCGCTGGTGGCGTCGCGTGGCGAGCAGCGCGCTCACGATCATCACGCAGGTCGAGGTGGCCACGGCGATGTGCATGGCCGCGTGGCCGGTTTCGCTGTGCTCGCCATGCGCGAGCAGCAGCACGCGGTAGAGCAGCGGCACCACGACGAAGCCGCCACCGAAACCGAACAGCACGGTGGTGACGCCCGCGAGGCCGCCGAAGACCGCGAGCACGAGATAGATCCACACGAGAGGCACTCCAGGAGAACGAAAACAGGCCTCGACGATAGGCCGGTGCCGCGCGGCGCGCCCGCGCAAGTCGGACAATGATGTTTTCGTTCCGGCCAACCCTTTCTCCCCATGCGCAACGTCCCGATCGATGCCGTCGACGCCATCGCCCGCCCGGTGCTCGCGATCGGCACCGACTACCCGGCGGGCCAGCTGCTGCCCACGCACAGCCATCGGCGCGCGCAGTTCCTCTACGGCGCAACCGGCGTGATGGAGGTCGGCACCGACGACGGCGCCTGGGTGGTGCCGCCGCAGCGCGGCGTGTGGATACCGGCGGGCCAGCCGCACCGCGTGCGCATGCTCGGCGTGAGCACGCGCAGCCTCTACATCGAACCGCGCGAGGCGCCGCGCCGTGGGAGCCAGTGCGAGGTGCTCGAGGTGTCGCCGCTGCTGCGCCAGTTGCTGATGGCTGCCGTCGAGGTGCCGGCCGAGTACGAGCGCCAGGGCCGCGACGGCCTGCTGATGCGGCTCGCGCTGCACGAACTGGCGCGCGCCGAGGCATTGCCGCTGCATCTGCCGCTGCCGCGCGAGCCGGCGCTGGCCGCGCTGTGCCTGGACTTCCTGCGCGCGCCCGATATCCATGCCACGCCAGCGCAATGGGCGGCACGGCTGCATGTGAGCGAACGCACCTTCAGCCGCCGCTTCGGCCGCGAGACCGGCATGGCCTTCGGTCAGTGGCGTCAGCGCGCCTGCGTGCTGCTGGCGCTGTCGCGACTGGCGTCCGGCGAAGCGGTGACGACGGTGGCACTCGACCTGGGCTACGACAGCCCCGCCGCCTTCTCCACCATGTTCCGCCGCACGCTGGGCCGCCCGCCCTCGCACTTCGCCGAAGCGGGCGCTCAGAGTTCCATGCGATAGCCGACGCTGTAGATCGACTTGATCCAGTCCTCCGAGCCGCCAGCCTCGGCGAGCTTGCGGCGCAGGTTCTTGACGTGGCTGTCGATGGTGCGGTCGGTGACCACGCGCCGGTCGTCGTAGATGCGGCCCAGCAGCTGGTCGCGCGAGAAGGCGCGGCCCAGCGCGCCATGCAGCACCGCCAGCAGGCGGAACTCGACCGGCGTGAGGTCGAGCTCGCGGCCGCGCACGCTGGCACGGCCCGTGGCCTCGACCACCAGCAGCGGGGCCTGCGCCGGCGTGGCCGCGGGCCTGGCACTCGCGGCCCGATGCCGCCGCAGCACCGCGCCCACGCGCGCCACCACCTCGCGCGGGCTGAAGGGCTTGCACACGTAGTCGTCGGCGCCGATCTCCAGCCCCAGCAGGCGGTCGACCTCCTCGACGCGCGCCGTGACCATGATCACCGGCACCGCGCCGATGCGGCGCAGGTCGCGGCAGATCTCCACGCCGTCGCGCCCGGGCAGCATCAGGTCGAGCAGCACCAGGTCGGGCCGCTGCGCATGGAAGGCCGGCAGCGCCGCGTTGCCGTCGGCCACCCAATGGTGCGTGTAGCCGGCCGCCGCGAGGTAGTCGCCGAGCACGGCCGCCAGCCGTGGCTCGTCCTCGACGACGAGCACATGGCCCTGGGTCGGAAGGCCCATGCTCATTGAAAGACCTTCGTGCTTCGCACTGCGGTGCGAGCTTGCTTGGGGCGGCCCGGCGCGGCGCTCATGCGTCGATCCCCGGCAGGTCGATGACGATGCGCAGCCCGCCGAACGGCGAGGCCTGCGCCTCGATGCGGCCCTCGTGCGCCTCGACGATGTTGCGGCAGATCGCCAGGCCCAGCCCGCTGCCGCCGCTCGCTCGGTTGCGCGAGCCCTCGACGCGGTAGAAGCGCTCGAACAGCTTCTCGAGCTTGTCGAGCGGCACGCCGGGCGCGCTGTCCTCGACCACGATGCGCACGCCGCTCTCATGACGATCGGCGCGCAGCTGCACCACGCCGCCGCGGTCGGTGTAGCGCAGCGAGTTCTCGAGCAGGTTCGCGATCAGCTGCTGCAGCCGCCGCTCGTCGCCGCTGAGGGACAGCGGTGCCGGCGCGATATGCACGCGCAGCTCGAGGCCCTCGGCCTCGAGCCGGCCCTGCATGCTGCCGACCGCCGCGCGCAGCACGGTCGCGACGTCGATCGGCGTGCGCCGGTAGGTCATTGCGCCGATGTCGGTCAGCGAGAGGTCGTGCAGCTCGTCGACCAGCTTGCTCAGCCGGCCAACCTCGGCATGCATCGCGTCGACCGACTGCGCGGTGGTCGAGCGGATGCCGTCCTGGATTGCCTCGAGCTCGGCGCGCAGCACCGCCAGCGGCGTGCGCAGCTCGTGCGAGATGTCGGCCATGAAGGTGCGGCGCGCGCGCTCGGTGTGCTCGAGCGTCTGCGCCATGCGGTTGAAGTCCTTCGCGAGATGGCCGAGCTCGTCGTTCGAACCGACCTCGATGCGCGAGGCGTAGTCGCCGGCCGCCAGCCGCTGCGTGGCGCCGGCCATGCCGCGCACACGACGCAGCAGCGCGCGCGACAGCACGAAGGTCAGCAGCGCCGCCACCGCGATCGAGCCCAGGCCGATCAGCG
>Ga0160453_101103_pt1 | contig 11410 bp, 7 predicted proteins | sample HID1971K_E6MG_FD_108228 | JGI IMG/M metagenome (GOLD analysis project Ga0160453, IMG submission 108228) | Enriched millipede-associated microbial communities from UW Madison campus, WI, USA - HID1971K_E6 MG | ecosystem: Host-associated > Arthropoda: Insects > Digestive system > Unclassified ...
GTGTATCAAATCCCAGCGTCATCGTACCGCGTGAATGTTTGATTCTTGCAGGCGAAGCCTCACATTGGGGGACAATCGCAGACATTCGTCGACTACATCCAGGTTGCCGAATTCAGAATCATTATGGTCCTACAGAAACGACCGTTTCCGTGCTCGCATATGAGGTTCCAGTTGAAGTAAACGAGCAAGACCATCAAGCAGTACTTCCACTTGGAAGACCGTTGCCGAACGCACCTGCCTATATACTTAACGATTATCTACAACCAGTTCCCGCTGGTTCAATTGGCGAGTTATACATCGGCGGTAAAGCCGTGACCCGCGGATACTATGGCAGACCAGATCTGACTGCTGAGCGATTTGTTCCGAATCCGTTCACAGACCGGCTAGGAGAAAGAATGTACCGCACTGGCGATCTCGTTCGCCATTTGCATAACGGGACAATTCAATTTATTGGACGAATGGATCAACAGGTTAAGATCCGCGGTTATCGGGTCGAAACAGGTGAAATCGAGCATGTCCTTTTACAATTCAAAGGATTGCGCGATGCTGTCGTAATCATTCGCGAAGATGAACCGGGAGACAAGAGATTGGTTGCATATTTAGTACCTGAACAGCGCTTGTTAACAAACGATCAAGAACAGGCTCAGTTAGGAGCTCAGATCGATGTAAGTGCGATTCGAAAATACATTAAAAGTATTTTGCCAGACTACATGCTACCATCCGCTTTCGTTGAGATCGAGCGACTACCACTTAACGAAAACGGTAAGTTAGACCGTGTAAAGTTACCTGTACCTAGCAATGCAAATCGAGCGGGTGATAACGGATTTGCAGAGCCAGAGACCAAAGAAGAGCATGAAATCGCCGCTGTTTGGGGTGAAGTACTGGGTCTAGATAAGGTTGGGGTCAACGACGAATTTTTCGACTTGGGTGGCGATTCATTCAAAGCGATTAAAGTTGTACGTAAGATGGGTAATTCGTTCAGCGTGATGGACCTCTTCCAATATCCGACAGTACGCGAACTAGCGGAACATCTCACATCCGGTGCTACGCGTAGTGATGACCTTTTAATTGAATTCAAAAAAGCATCCAACATCGGGGGCAAAGCCATTACGCTCGTGTGCGTGCCGTATGGTGGAGGTAGTGCAATTACCTTCCAGCCTCTCGCCAAAGTTTTACCGCCTAACTACTCTTTGTTTGCAGTGGAACTTCCCGGGCATGATTACAGTCGTCCAGATCAGTTATTAGCGACTCTCGACGAAACTACTGCACGGATTGCAGAAGAGATCAATAGTAAGGTTAAAGGTGAAGTATATCTTTATGGACATTGCTTAGGCGGAGCAATGGTGCTTCGTACAGCATTGCTGTTGCAACAAACGAACGTAGAGGTAAGTGGTATCTTTATGGCGGGCACCTTCCCAGGAACAAGACTTCCATTCAAGCTAACAGAATGGTGGCATCGTGTATTACCAAGAGATAAGTGGACTTCAGACAAATTCACACGCGACATGCTTCGTGCCTTCGGTGGCTTCGATGACGAGATCTCTCCGGAGGAACAGAAGTTCGTCCTTCGTAACCTACGCCATGATGCCAGGGAAGCGGAAGATTACTATACCGCACTCTATGCACTGCCAGAGAAACCTAGGCTAAAAGCTCCAGTTTCTTGTATCGTTGGCGGAGCAGATCGAATGACCGAGTTTTACGAGGAACGTTATATGGAGTGGCAGGATTTCAGCGAGGATGTACGATTACATGTTGTAGAGAATGCCGGACATTATTTTCACAAGCATCAATCAGAGCATGTCGTGAAAATCATATCAGGGCAGATTCGTCAGTGGGAGGAAAGCAGCGACTACGGGGAACAAAGGTCTATAGTGAATGAGGTTTCCGTCACCCCAGTAGCAACCCAGCATATTCCGCTACAGGAACATGCTCAGAAAGAAATTCGCCCGAGTATAAAATCATTCTTGATGGTGACGTTGTGCTTGATCATTGCCACAATAGGCACATCACTAACTGGATTCGCTTTGGGTATATGGGTATACGATCGTACAGGTTCAATCTCGGATTATGCGACGATATCCCTTTATGCAATTTTGCCCACATTGTTACTACTTCCTTTGGCCGGTGCTGTTGTAGACCGCTATGATAGACGAAAGGTTATGCTGGCGGGGCAGTTATTAGCATTATGCTCGTGTATCTTCCTCGCGACTATGCTTTACTTGGATGCATTATCGCTATGGGCAATCTACGTGGCTGCAGGTATGGGATCGATCGCGGGTGCTTTTACGATGCCTGCTTACCAAGCAGCAACAGCACAACTCGTCCCAAAAAGATATTTGGGACACGCGAACGGATTAGGACAGCTCGTTATGTCCTTGAACGGAATTATGGCACCAGCACTCGGAGGAGCTCTGGTCGTATTGATCGGACTACAAACAATTGTAATATTAGATTTGGTTCTGCTCAGTTTGTCTATTATCATTCTATCGTTAATTCGCTTCCCGAACCTGATGTTTAAGAAACGTGAGGAACCAATGAGTAGAGAAATAGTCGGAGGATGGAAGTATATCATTCAAAGAAAGAGCTTGATAGCAATGGTAATATTTTTCGTCGTCGTCAATTTCTTTATGAGCTTATATAACGTGCTAACAACACCGTTTCTACTTCAGTTCATGACCGCTGACAAAGTAGGTTTAGTTATCGCGTTTGAGGGTGCAGGACTATTAATCGGTTCGATACTCATGTCGATATGGGGCGGCTTTGACCGCAGAGCTGACGGAATGGTCGGTTTCGTTATGTTGACCGGTATATCGATCGCAGTTGTAGGTATCTATCCTTCACTTGTAACGGCAGCCATCGGATTATTCGGCTTTGGTCTTGCGCTTGCGCTTATCAACACACACTGGCTGGCATTAATACAAACGAAGGTAGGGCTTGAACTACAAGGACGCGTATTGGCTACGAACCAGGTCATGGCCTTCAGCATGCGTCCACTTAGCTTTCTACTTGCAGGACCGCTTGTTGCATCGGTTTTCTTACCACTTGCTTCGACGCTACCAGCTGGTACAAAGGATACTGGATTGTTCGGAACCGGAGATGGAATGGGTATTGGGCTGTTGATTACTTGTATTGGCGTCATCTTGTTCGTATGGGGATTTATAGGCATGAGATATCGGCAATTACGCCATATGGAAACGATTTTACCAGATGCAGTACCCGATGCAGTAATTATTAGAGATAAAGATCAGTTGCAGCAGCTTGCCGATCGGCAGATGGGCGTTGGAATCTAATTGATAAATAGGGGAGGTTACTCTTGATGGAGACTCAAATGTTAGATGTCAGTTACAAAGTAGTTGTCAATGCAGAAGAGCAATATGCAATATGGCCATTACAATTGAACAATCCTTCCGGCTGGAGCAATGCCGGAAAAAGTGGTAGCAAAGATGATTGCTTGGCATTCGTTAAGGAAGTCTGGAATGACTTGACGCCGCTTAGCTTGCGTCAAGTATGATCTCTGTTCCAGCGATCTATGCAGTGCAAATGAACAAGTATTCGATTCAAGCAAACCTTGAGCAAGTCGCGCGCTGGTCTGCACTAGTACCGATAGAACGAGCGCTACGGATTGCGCGATTTCGGAATTGGGAGGATCAATGGCGATCGCTCGCAGGCGATATGTTGGTTAGTTACGTTCTCAGAGTGAAATACAGACTACCAATACATCAGATGATATTTACTCAAAGTGCATATGGCAAGCCAAAATTACAAGGGGATGAGATTCAGTTTAACGTCTCTCATTCGGGTGTATGGACAGTCGTTGCTTTCCATTCGGAGGCGATCGGTATCGATATTGAGCAGATAGCGATGGTGGATATGGAGCTTGCACGATCAATATTCGTTAACAACGAGTATGAGGCATTGTGCAGTCAACCTGCTCATGAACGTGATCGGATGTTTTATATGATCTGGACGGCCAAAGAAAGCTACATCAAAGCTGTAGGTAAGGGCTTGTCAATACCTTTAGACTCATTTAGCGTTGCAAGCAAGCAAGAATACTCAAGTGCTTCATGCATACAGTCGATTGTATCCGAGTATGGATCAACTGCATATTCAACAAACTGGCATTTGACACAATTGGATCTGGATCCCGACTACATGCTAACGGTCTGTACAACAGCGACAAAATGGCATGCCGGCTTGTTGGTGTTAGATGCTGCGCAATTGAACTAAAATAACTGTTTGGAAACTGTCGAATAATTGGAGATCGACAGTTTCTAGGTGCGCACCTAACCATCTAAGCAAAACTATATAGATTTTTCACGATCGAAATAACAACCATTGTATTTGCTTAAAATTATAGTCCATGCCAGTTGAATTGTTACTGAATAAAATGTGTTTGATGTCGGTAGATTTGTATTTTGAATTTAGCTGTTCACAAAAAAATTAACAATATTGGAGGTATATTTATGGATTTGATTCGCAGACATTTATGGATCGCTTTTCTTTTACTCGGAATTGTAGGATTTCTAGTTGTATGGTTAGCCATTCCTCGTGAGCCGGAGATTGATAAGCTCTGGCACTTGTATGTTAAGTTGGCTAGTTATGGGTGTATTCTAGGTTGCATTGCATTTTTTCCAAACAAATTAAAATACGGTCATTTGTTGGTGTATGCACCTTTCATTGTTTTTCTAGGATACCTAATTCCAAGAGTCAGTTTCTTCGGTGTAACAGGTAATGTCATCGTGACGAACTTCGAATCTGTTGGCGAATGGTATACACTACTATATTTGTTGGTCGTTCAAATGATCAATTTTTCCGTTTCTTTTGCGTACCGAATGGGTGGAGGCACACCAGGAAAGACGATCAAAATTTCATTGCTGGCAACGATCACTTTATTCTCCGGATTTCTTGACTTGGCGTTCTATACGATTAACCCAGTTGAAATTCCAGAGGGTGGGTTAATCTACGCTCATCATATTATTGTATTTCTAGGATCCGCACCTTCTTATAATGAAACTATTTTGTTTGCACTTGCTCATATTCCGTTATTCCTGTTAGTTGTTTTTGCACCGCTAGATAAGTGGTTCGGCCAGATTTCGAATCGTGTGCAACGTAAAGGGAAACAGGTAACAACGCCAGTTGTAAATTCCTAATTTCATGGAAGATAAGACTATTGTTATTAAAGGTAAAGCTGGACGCATCACTACCGTAATTTCAAGTTTTTGGGAACAGCTAAGTAGTCCTGGGAGTACGCTCTTTCTCCGAAATTTTAGCGTAACCTTTATCTTCAAAGCATTATCTCTAATGCTAACGCTAGTCGTTTATGTCATCAGCATACGTGAGCTAGGTGTTATTACATGGGGGCAAATCGCTCTTATCGGTAGTGTTGCTAACATAATGTTAATTCCGCTAACCTTTGGCCTGCACAATGGTGTTATTAAGTATGTTCCAGTTTCAACTAAGGAAGAAAGTCGGAAACTAATGGGAACAGCACTCATTGCTAACTTAGTTCCTTCATCTATTCTTACGGTACTGCTTGTCATGGCAGCGCCGACTGTAGAAAACTGGTTTGGATTCCCGATACACCATTGGTTAGCTACTGTAGCACTCGCTATGAGCATTAATATGTACATCTTGACAGAATCCTTTCTACGCGGACAGCAGATGTTTTTTCGCTTGGGTATGTATAAATTACTAGGTTCTGTTGTGTTTCTAGGAGGGACTTTGATTGGCATGTATGTATTCGGTGTTAAGTCCATGTCTAGCTATATGATTCCATTAATCGCGCAGAATTTGTTCTTCTTTGTAAGTGCACTGGTGAAAAGTGGTTTAATTCCTCTTTATTTTTCTTTTAAGACATGGAAAAAGCTAATTTCTTACGGGATGTTCGTTATGTTGTCATGGCTAATTTCCGCATTGTTGTTTACGAGTGATTTATTTCTTGTAGCACATTTTGGTGCTCAGTATGATCTAGGGGTATATTCTGTCTATCAGAATACAATTCGAAATCTATGTACGATACTGTTTCACGATGTGTTCGCTGTAGTGTTTATGCCTATGATAGCTGCAATGAATAGGCGGCACGTTGATCGGATAATTATGAAATTTTCAATTCCAATATTTTTTGTAGTATGGCTCGGTGCAGCTATCGTGACGACTATGCTTATTTTACTATATGGTAAGTCAATTCCTTTGGATTGGTTGTATGTTTGCTTAACATCTGCTGGAATTGCAATGAACATGATGTACCTATTAATTAGCACGGTTATCTCACTTGATGGAATAAAGGCAGCTAAATGGATTTTTGTAGCACTCATTATTCCCATACCAGCTATGCTCTATCTTCAATATTTGTTTGTAAAACAATGGGGAATGATTGGAGGAATGAGCGCAGTTATTCTATTGAACATATGCTTGGTCATCGTTCTTCGAATAACAGTACGGTATTTCTACCAGATCCAATCAACTCCAAAGGAAGGGGAGGTGTCCGCTTGATTAAGTACAGTGTAGTAATACCAACCTATAATAATATGGTGTTGCTCAACAATACACTGGAATCCCTTAACGACCAGATTGACTTTGAGAATGGGGAGTATGAAGTCATTGTCGTTGATGATGGTTCGAACGATAACACTCTGATTACAATACAAGACACGCCTAGAACATATTCTTACCAGTATATCTATTTGGAACGTACATCAGATTCCTGTCGAGCACGTGTGCGTAACATCGGGTGGAAAAAGGCTCAAGGGCAGTTTGTTATTTTCCTTGATGCCGACATGGTTGTTGATCGGAATTACTTGAGAGAGCTTAACCGATATTTCGAGAAAAATACTGATCTAGTCGTGATCTCCTACCGTTATATGTTGAAAGACCCGATTGCCTTTGATGATATCAAGTCAGGTCGAATATTTGATAAGAACTATCGAACCCTTGATTATTTCGAGGCACGACACTTCGATAGTCAAGTACATTCGTTTAATCTTGCTACGCTCAAGTATCCCTGGCACTGCGTATATTCATGCAATATGGCTATGTCAAAAGAGAGGCTAGAGATATTAGATGGATTCGACGAGAGATACAAAGGTTGGGGAATGGAAGATACGGATATTGGATATCGGTGCTACCGCATTGGAATGAGCATCGTTTCTCACCTAGGCATTGAAGCTTTGCATCAGTACCATGGAGAAGCATTCGGTGATATAAAAAGTCAACAGAAGATGTATGAGTGGGATCAAAATATTACGCTAATGTACAAGATTCACCCTTATCTATACAAGGAGCTTCCTCGTTGGCGCATTGACTTCTCTTATTTTTCCCGACGTGTTCCCCAATTGCTTATGCGATCCGAACGTAATCGAATCGAATATCGATTTGACGTTCGACAAGAGGGAGAATTATCAGACATAAAAGTGCAAATTACCGAGCTTTGCAATAAGCCAGGGAACTTGATCGTCGTATGGGATGAACTTGAATCAGCCGACTTTCATTTATGGATTCAATTATTAGGACACACTCAGAGCGAAATCCGATACTTCCCCAAATCGTATATGCATGAACAGGCGGAAATTCGTCAGTTTTTCGGTGAGGTATTCTCGTTGAAGAAAATTTTAGTACTCAGCTACAGGTGTTTGAAGCTACTTGGTAACAAATTCTTCCGATGGGCTACTGGATATCGTCCTCAATTGTCAAAGAAATAAGCTGGTAGTTCTATGTTCCTCATTAATAGAATGGAGGTGAGACGAAAGGTGGAACTGGGCAAGAATGCCATCCAATTGGAAAAAAGGCCTGATTTATTTGAGGTTGCAATTCTCTTGTTTAAACAACTTCGGCCTCGCCAATGGAGTAAAAATCTTCTTGTTTTTGGAGCATTAGTATTTTCTGTCGATAAAATGAATATAGACGGTATACTAGCAAGTCTTATCGCGTTTCTTTTATTTTGTCTAGTATCAGGTTGCGTATATATTCTGAACGATTTTGTAGACATCGAGGCTGATCGTCAGCACCCTGACAAAGTAAAGCGTCCGATGGCTTCAGGGCGACTTAATCCAACAACTGCTCTTGTCTTTGGAGGGTTTCTACTAATCATTTCACTTACATTAGCATTATATCAGAATATGTTGTTTGGATTTTTGCTTACTGCCTATTTCGTTATGAATGTAACATATTCATTTAAATTGAAGCATTTTGTAATCATAGATATCATGATCATTGCATCTGGATTTGGAATGAGGGCTTTAGGTGGAGGTCTTGTAATTGGTGCGAGTTTTACATCGTGGTTTTTGATGTGTGTGTTTTTTGTATCCTTGTTTCTAGCTATAGGTAAGCGACGACATGAGTTACTTCTATTAGAACACGACAAGGGCTCCCATCGTAAAGTGTTAATTAACTATTCCGAGCCTTTACTTAATCAATTATCTGGTATAGTTACGACCATGACGATCATGTCCTACTCCTTATATACTTTTGTATCTGATCAATCTAGCTACTTAATGTGGACAATACCATTCGTCATCTACGGTATGTTTCGGTATCTTTACTTGGTACATGTATTGGGTAAGGGTGGAAAACCCGAGGAACTACTATATGAAGATAAAGGAATATTAGCTTCCATTTTGCTTTACGGTATATCTGTTGTACTAATTCTGAATATTTAAATTGAACATAACCCCGAATAGTGAACACTCAGAAAGGAGTGTATCTATTCGGGGTTGTTCTGTTATTGAGAAATTCAATGAAAATAGTGGAGCAACTTATCATGGGAAACCTAAATTGGACAGTTAACGTATTATTGTATACGTTATTTGTTAGAAAATTATATTTTCCACTATTTGCTTCTGATTCATTATTATTGTATCTTAAAATATAATGTTTTGTTCATACGACATCATGTTTAGATATTCTATAGGAGTTGGTATTCATTGTTAAAGCTTAATCATTTTATTAAATTATGTATTGCGGTGTTTATGATTTTGGCAATCGTATATGTGGGTACGCTTGTTGATTTTGTATTTAAGCCAATTTTATCGTTAGTAACCAACATAACGATCCCATTAATGCTATCTGTGTTTTTCTATTATTTGCTTCTTCCGTTAGTTAATTGGATGGAAAAGAAGAAAATTAACCGCGCTCTGTCAATTCTGCTAATATATTTATTTATAGCATTTTTATTAGTTGGATTTTTCATTGGAGTTTGGCCTACTGCCCGTACGCAAATGTTTAACTTGTTTAATAATGCTCCAAACTTGTTAAACACTTTGAATGAACAATTGAAAGAAATAGAGCAAAGTGGCTTCTTAGCAGATTTTTTCCCAGCAGATGTAAGCCCCTTGACACAGTTAACCAATTATTTGAACAAAGGGGTTACGTTATTGACGAATTATGTAACTGGACTATTTTCAGTTATTTCTAATGTAGCGATCGTTTTATTCATATTCCCTGTAATTCTATTCTATATGCTGAAAGAGAGCGGTGGATTTTCGGAAAAAGTGGTTAAATTGACTCCGAAACGATTTCAATCGGAAGCTACGGCAGTGGTAACAGATATTAATCAGTCTCTTAGTAATTTTATCGTCGGCAGAGTACTCATTAATTTAGCACTAGGCGTTCTTATGTACATTGGATTTCTTTTCATTGGTTTACCATATGCACTTTTACTTACGGTCGTGGCAGTAATTATGAATTTCATTCCGTTTATCGGTGCGATTTTATCTGCCATTCCAATCCTAATTATCGGATTTATTGAATCACCTTCTACAGCGATTTGGTCTCTTGTGATCATTCTCGTAGCACAGCAAATTCAAGATAATCTCATCGCACCTTATATTTTCGGTAAGCAATTGGATATCCATCCAATAACAACGATCGTAATAGTGTTAATTGGGGGAGATTTGGCTGGTATCATAGGTATGTTATTGATTATACCTATCTATATGATCATTAAAATTATTGTTCTCAAAGTATATGAACTGTTCATTAAGCAAAAATGGGAAAATGCATAACAACTTTATCGTTCAGTTTATTCAATTAAATTATTATATTGATCGTACATGAGGATACCCTTGTGTGCGATTTTTTTTTATTTTGATAGATGTTTCATAACACCTTTCCCAGATGAATCTATAATTTCCACTTTCAACCAAACAACTAAATTTTTTATACTAAAAACTAAAATTCTTCAGGTTAAATATTACATATAACTCTGATAAAGTATATCTGTAATCGCTTTCAATTATAGCATGAAAGGAAGTGTAAACGGGGCCAAGCTAAGGGCTGCTCAGCATCATTGTTAGACCATCCCAACTGTAATTTAACTCAAAAGGAGGAAGGCTAAATGCAACAAAAAAGAATGAGATTATTATTAACTTTTTTACTTTGTTTAGCGCTTACAATCCCTGCAGTAATCGTACAGGCGGCAACAACGATCAACTCAAATCAAATTGGTACCCAAGATGGCTACGACTATGAGCTGTGGAAGGATTCTGGAACAACAAGTATGACTCTCAATAGTGGTGGTGCGTTCAGTGCCCAGTGGAGTAACATCAATAATGCGTTATTCCGCAAAGGTAAAAAATTCGATTCGACTCAGACACACTCACAACTTGGAAATATATCAATAAACTACAATGCAACATTCAATCCAGGCGGAAATTCCTATTTATGTGTTTATGGGTGGACAAAGGACCCGCTCGTAGAATATTACATTGTTGATAGCTGGGGTACTTATCGTCCTACCGGAACGTTAAAGGGTACCATTACCGTTGATGGAGGAACATATGATATCTATGAGACCACTCGAACCAATCAACCTTCTATTATTGGCACTGCAACGTTCAAGCAGTATTGGAGCGTCCGGACATCGAAGCGCACAAGCGGAACTATATCAGTCAGTGAACACTTTAAGAAGTGGGAAAGCTTAGGCATGCCAATGGGTAAGATGTATGAAGTCGCACTTACTGTAGAGGGCTATCAAAGTAGTGGTAGTGCTAATGTAACTAGCAATACACTGACTATCGGTGGTAGCTCTGGTGGTGGTACGACACCAACAACTCCGCCAAGCACAGGATCAAAAAAGGAAGCAGAAAGTATGACGAAGAGCGGGCAGTACACCGGGAATATTAGTTCGCCATTCACTGGTGTAGCATTATACGCCAATAATGATGCAGTGAAATACACACAGAATTTCACAACAGGTACTCATAATTTTTCACTTCGTGGTGCTTCCAATAACGCCAACATGGCTAGAGTCGAATTGAAGATCGGTGGACAGACGAAAGGAACCTTCTATTTTGGAGGGAGTAGTCCTGCGGTCTATACAATAAACAATGTCAGTCATGGAACAGGAAATCAAGAGATTGAGCTCGTTGTCACCTCCGATAACGGGACATGGGATGCTTACATTGATTATTTGGAA
>Ga0160453_101110_pt1 | contig 11273 bp, 6 predicted proteins | sample HID1971K_E6MG_FD_108228 | JGI IMG/M metagenome (GOLD analysis project Ga0160453, IMG submission 108228) | Enriched millipede-associated microbial communities from UW Madison campus, WI, USA - HID1971K_E6 MG | ecosystem: Host-associated > Arthropoda: Insects > Digestive system > Unclassified ...
GATTATGACGATGATTGGCGACGACCTCCAGCATGTGCGACAGCGGATCGCGAAGACCTGCGCCGACGCCGGCCGCGACCCCGGCGCGGTGCGGCTGCTGGCGGTATCGAAGACTTTCGGGCCCGAGGCGGTGCGCGAGGCGCATGCCGCCGGCCAGGCGGCCTTCGGCGAGAACTACGTGCAGGAAGGCCTGGACAAGATCGCCGCGCTGGCCGACCTGCGCGCCGGCCTCGAATGGCATTGCATCGGCCCGCTGCAGAGCAACAAGACGCGGCCCGTGGCCGAGCAGTTCGACTGGGTGCACGGCATCGACCGGCTCAAGATCGCCGAGCGGCTCTCGGCCCAGCGCCCGGCTCATCTGCCGCCGCTGCAGGTCTGCCTGCAGGTCAATGTCGATGGCGGCGCCAACAAGTCCGGCGTCACGCCCGAGGAGGCGCTGCCGCTGGCGCGCGCTGTGGCGGCGTTGCCACAGCTGGTGCTGCGCGGGCTCATGGCGATCCCCGAACCGGCGCCCGATTTCGAGGCCCAGCGCGCGCTGTTCCTGCGCGCGAAGGCGCTGTTCGACGAGATCCGCGGCGCCGGCATCGCGCTCGACACCCTGTCGCTGGGCATGAGCGCCGACCTCGAGGCGGCGGTCAGCGCGGGCAGCACGATGGTGCGCATCGGCACGGCCATCTTCGGCGGCCGCCCGCGGAAGGCGGCCTGAGCGGCACGGTTCAGATCCCCAGCGGGATCCGCGCGCTGCTCTTCACTTCCTCCATCACCGCGTAGGTGCGCGTCTCGCGCACGCCCGGCAGCTGCCACAGCACCGTGCCCGCGAAGTCGCGGTAGGCCGCCATGTCGGCCATGCGCGTCTTCAGCAGGTAGTCGAAGCCGCCGGCCACCATGTGGCATTCGACGATCTCCTCGCGCACCTGCACCGCGGCCTTGAACTGGTCGAACACGTTGGGCGTGGTGCGATCCAGCAGCACCTCGACGAAGACCGTGAAGCCGCGGCCCAGCCGCTCGGCGTCGAGCCGCGCCTCGTAGCCCTGGATGAAGCCCTCGCGCGTGAGCCGCTGCACGCGCGCGAGCACCGCCGTCGGCGACAGCGCCACCGCCTCGGCCAGCTTGAGGTTGGTGATGCGGCCGTCTTCCTGAAGAATCTTCAGGAGCCGGAGATCGACGCGGTCCAGGTCGGTCATGGAATGCGGTGTGGCAAGGGGTTCTGGTGAATTATCCGGAAATGTCGGCGAATTTTGGTGAAAGATTCGCCGTCAAGGCATGGACCATAGCCAATCCAACCAAGGAGAAGACATGCGACTGCCCGACCCCTACCGACCCGAGACCGAGGTCGTCGCCCATCGACTCGCCCTGCTCGAGGGCGCGCTCGACTGGACCGCGGCCTCGACCGTCGCCACGCCCTGGGTGCAGGCGGTGCGCGACCATCCGCCGCCGTTCTGGGCCATGGAGAGCCTGCTGCGCGAATACCCGATCTCGAGCGCCGAAGGCCTCGCGCTGATGCGGCTGGCCGAGGCGCTGCTGCGCGTGCCCGATGCCGAGACCGCCATCGCGCTCACGGCCGACCAGCTCGGCCGCGCCGATTTCGAGGGCGCGGCCGATTCCACGCTGTCGCGCCTGTCGTCGGCCGCGATCGCGATGTCGAAGCGCTTCCTGCCCGAGGCCGACCATCCGCCCGGCCTGATGGCCCGGCTCGGCGCGCGCACCGTGGTCGCCGCCACGCTGCGCGCGGTGCAGTTGCTGGGCCGGCAGTTCGTGCTGGGCCAGACCATCGCCGAGGCGATGGACGAGGCGCGCGCCGCGCACCGCAAGCAGTCCGCCCTGTGCTTCAGCTACGACATGCTCGGCGAGGGCGCGCGCACCGACGAGGACGCCCTGCGCTACCTCGAGAGCTACACCCGCGCCATCGCCGCGATCGCCCAGGGCGCCGATCCCACCGCCGCGCCCGAGCGCAACGACGGCATCTCGATCAAGCTCAGCGCGCTGCATCCGCGCTATGAGGACGCGCAGCGCGAGCGCGTGCTGCGCGAGCTGGTGCCGCGCGTGTGGCTGCTGTGCGAGCGCGCGGCCGCGGCCAACCTCAACCTCACCATCGATGCCGAGGAGGTCGACCGGCTCGAGCTCTCGCTCGACGTGTTCGACGCGCTCGCGGCCCGCGTCGCCGCCGAGCATCCGCAATGGCGCGGCTTCGGCCTCGCGCTGCAGGCCTACCAGACGCGCGCGCTCGAGCTGATCGAGCACGTGACCGCGATCGCGCGCCGTTACGGCCTGCGGCTGATGTGCCGGCTGGTCAAGGGCGCCTACTGGGACGCCGAGATCAAGCGCGCGCAGGAACTCGGCCTGCCGCACTATCCCGTGTTCACCCACAAGCACCACAGCGACGTCAGCTACCTGGCCTGCGCGCAGGCACTGTTGGCCGCGCCCGACGCGATCTATCCGCAGTTCGCCACCCACAACGCGGGCACCATCGCGGCCATCCTGCAGATGGCGCAGCGGCAGGGCGCGCCCTTCGAGTTGCAGCGGCTGCATGGCATGGGCGAGGGTGTCTACCGCGAGGTCATGAAGCACACGGGCGCCTCGGTGCGCGTGTACGCGCCGGTCGGCCGCCACAAGGACCTGCTGGCCTACCTGGTGCGCCGCCTGCTCGAGAACGGCGCCAACTCCTCCTTCGTCAACCAGCTCGGCGACCCCGGCGTGCCCGTCGCCACGCTGCTGGTGTCGCCGCTGTGGCTGGAACGCGAGAACCCGCAACTGCCGCTGCCGCCGCTGCTCTACGGCCCGGCGCCCGCGCGGCGCAACAGCGACGGGCTCGACCTCACGGTCGACGCCATGCGCGCGCCGCTGTTCGCCGCGCTGGCCGCGACCGCGGTGCCGGCCGTGCCCGAGGCCGATCCCGCGAGCGCCGCGCGCGCCGTGGCCGCGAGCGCCGCCGCCTTCCGCGCCTGGCGCAACACGCCGGTGGCAACGCGCGCCGCCGCGCTGCGCCGCGCGGCCGATGCCTTCCAGGCGCAACTGCCGCGCCTGTGCGCGCTGCTCGTCAAGGAAGCCTTCAAGACCTGGGGCGATGCGGTGTCCGAGGTGCGCGAGGCGATCGACTTCCTGCGCTACTACGCCGACGAGGCCGAGCGCCTGATGCAGCCCGTGCTGCTGCCCGGCCCGACCGGCGAGCGCAACGAGCTGCGGCTCACCGCGCGCGGGCCCTGGGTCTGCATCAGCCCGTGGAACTTCCCGCTGGCGATCTTCACCGGCCAGGTCGCGGCCGCGCTGGGCACCGGCAACACCGTGCTCGCCAAGCCCGCCGAGCAGACGCCGGCCATCGCGCGCGAAGCGGTCGCGCTGCTGCATGCCGCGGGCATCCCGGCCGACGTGCTGCAGCTGCTGCACGGCCCCGGCGAGACCGTGGGTGCCGCGCTGGTGGCCGCGCCCGGCGTGGCCGGCGTGGTGTTCACCGGCTCGACGCAGGTGGCGAAGATCATCCATCGGGCGCTGGCGGGCAAGGACGGCCCGATCGTCCCGCTGATCGCCGAGACCGGCGGCATCAACGCGATGCTGGTCGACTCGAGCGCGCTGCCCGAGCAGGTGGCCGATGCCGTCGTGCAGAGCGCCTTCCGCTCGGCCGGCCAGCGCTGCTCGGCGCTGCGGCTGCTGGTGCTGCACGAGGGCATCGCCGACGGCGTGATCGAGATGATCCGCGGCGCCGCGGCCGAGCTGTCTGCCGGCGATCCCGCGCTGCTCGCGACCGATGTGGGCCCGGTGATCGACCGCGAGGCGGCCGACAACATCCGCCGGCATCTGGCGCGGCTGGACCGCGAAGCGAAGCGCGTGCTGGCGCCCGCTGTGAAGGACGATGCATCGTCCACCCTGATCGCCCCGGCGGCCTATGAAGTGGGCGCCATCGAGGACGTGCGCAGCGAGATCTTCGGTCCCGTGCTGCAGATCGTGCGCTGGGGCTCGGGCGCGCTGAGCGACCCGGCCGAGGTCATCGAGCGCATCAACGCGCTCGGCTACGGCCTCACGCTCGGCATCCAGACGCGCATCGATTCGCGCGCCCAGGCGCTGGCCGTGCGCGCCCACGTGGGCAACGTCTACGTCAACCGCAACATCATCGGCGCGGTGGTCGGCGTGCAGCCCTTCGGCGGCGAAGGGCTCAGCGGCACCGGGCCCAAGGCGGGCGGCCCGAACTACCTGCCGCGCTTCTGCGCCGAGCAGACCGTGACGGTCAACACGACGGCCGCGGGCGGCAACGCGGCCTTGTTGAGCACGGTGGCGTAGCGCCACCGCGGGCCTTCAGCGCAGCGTGCTCTGGCCGTGCGCGGCGGCCTGGCGATCGAGCTGCTCGATCAGCGCGCCGTAGGCCGGGCTCGCGCGCAGTCGCGCGTATTCCGCAACCGCCTGGCGATAGCCCGGGCGCGTGGGGTCGGCGCCGGTCTCGCCCGACTGCTTCGCCGCCAGGCCCGACCGCATCCACAGCCGCGTGTCGGCGGCCACCGCGGCGCGGCTGTTGGCCGACACGGTGTTCACCTGCTGCTGCGGCGTGCCGTCGGTGTAGCCCTGCGTGGGCGCGGTCCTGAGCCATTGGCGCGTCTCGGCCGTCACGGCCTCGCGTGTGGTCGACGAGCTGAACGACGCGGGGCGCGGATCGCCCTCGCCGTAGTTGCCCGCGAAGCTCGGTGCGGCGGTGGCGGCCAGCAGCGCGGCGAAGGCGGCGCTTCCCAGCAGGCGGGTGGCGCGGACGGTGCGGGTGGGGCGGTGTTGCGAAGTCTTCATGTCGTCGTTCCTTTCGATGGGGGGACGTGGTGGTTGAACCCGGTGGGAGCGAAGCGCGTGGTCTTCGTCCTTCCTTGCCATCGACTCTAGGGAGCGCAAACCGGCGGTCGATAACCGGTCGATGACGATTTCGTCATCTGCCGCGCCGCCGCGAAAAAGCCCCGCGCGAGGGCGTCAAGCGACTCTTGCATAACCGCCTGTCGCGGCATGCATAAGCCATGGCGCGGCGCGCGAGACGGGACTATCGTTCGCCCATCATTCCAACCAAGGGACTCTCATGAGCGAAAAACTCTCCTTCGTCACGCCGACGGCCAACAGCCCCTGGGGCACCTACCTGTCGCAGGTCGATCGCGTGGTGCCCTACCTGGGCCCGCTCGCCCGCTGGGTCGAAACCCTCAAGCGCCCCAAGCGCGCGCTGATCGTCGACGTGCCGATCGAGATGGACGACGGCACCATCGCCCACTTCGAGGGCTACCGCGTGCAGCACAACATGAGCCGCGGCCCGGGCAAGGGCGGCGTGCGCTTCCACCCCGACGTCACGCTCGAGGAAGTGATGGCCCTGTCGGCCTGGATGACCATCAAGACGGCCGCCGTCAACCTGCCGTACGGCGGTGCCAAGGGCGGCATCCGCGTCGACCCGAAGAAGCTGTCGCAGAACGAGCTCGAGAAGATCACGCGCCGCTACACCAGCGAGATCGGCATCATCATCGGCCCGCACACCGACATCCCCGCGCCCGACGTCAACACCAACGGCCAGATCATGGCGTGGATGATGGACACGTACTCGATGAACGTCGGCGGCACCGCCACCGGCGTGGTCACCGGCAAGCCGCTGCACCTGGGCGGCTCGCTGGGCCGCGTGAAGGCCACCGGCCGCGGCGTGTTCGTCACCGGCCGTGAAGCGGCGCGACGCCTGGGCATGGACCTGCGCGGCGCGCGCATCGCGGTGCAGGGCTTCGGCAACGTGGGCTCGGTCGCGGCCGAACTCTTCGTCGAAGCCGGCGCCAAGATCGTCGCGGTGCAGGACCACACCGGCACCATCGTGAACACCAACGGCCTCGATCTGACCCAGCTGGTGCCCATCTCGCGTACCGACGGCGTGGTCGGCTTCAAGGCCGGCGGCGACATCGTGCCGAATGAAGACTTCTGGGACGTGGCCTGCGACATCCTCATTCCGGCCGCCCTCGAAGGCCAGCTCACGGCCGAACGCGCCAAGAAGACCACCGCCAAGCTGGTGCTCGAAGGCGCCAACGGCCCGACGGTGCCCGAGGCCGACGACATCCTGGCCGAGCGCGGCGTGCTGGTCGTGCCCGACGTGATCTGCAACGCCGGCGGCGTGACGGTTTCGTACTTCGAATGGGTGCAGGACTTCTCGTCCTTCTTCTGGGACGAGGACGAGATCAACGTGCGCCTGGACCGCATCATGATGAACGCGCTCAACCAGATCTGGGACACGGCCGACAAGCACAAGATCCCGCTGCGCACCGCCACCTACGCGGTCGCCTGCGAGCGCATCCTGATGGCGCGCCAGGAACGCGGTCTGTACCCCTGACGCGATCTCCGGGGCTTGCAGGGCCTTTCGGGAACCCCCGGCGTGCCGGGGGCTCGAAGCGAAGCCGCCGGTTGGTTAGCATCCGGTGTCCTTCTCGCCCTGCCATGCCCCAGACCTCTTCTGCTGCTTTCTTCTCTTCGCCGGCCCGCGTGCCGGCGTTTCTGTTCCCGGGCCTGCTGTCGGCCCTGTTGCTGGCCGGCTGCGGCAGCTTCGGCACGGGGCAGGCCTACGAGCCCGAAGACTTCGACTCGACCACCACCCACACGCGCAACTACGCCGCCAGCGAGGCCCAGACCTGCGAGGCGGCGCGCCGCGCGCTGCTGAGCCAGGGCTACATGGTGACGGCCGCCAACGCCGACCTGGTGACCGCACGCAAGAGCTTCCAGCCCGCGGCCGAGACGCACGTCGAGGTCGAGTTCCGCGTGGTCTGCGCGCGGGAAGGGGGCGCGGGCAGCGCCTCGGGCGGACGCAGCACCGTGGCCTTCGCGACCGCATTGCAGGACCGCTACGGCCTGAAGAAGGGCAGCAACTCGGCCAGCCTGGGCGTGGGCGCCATCGGCTCGCTCTCGCTGCCCTTCGGCGGCAGCAACGAGGCGATGGTCAAGGTGGCGAGCCAGACGCTCACGGACGAGCGTTTCTACGACCGCTTCTTCACGCTGGTCGAGCGCTTCCTGCAGGGCGGCGGCCCCGACATGCCGGCCGATGCTGAGGACGCACCGAAGCCCGCCACGCGCCCCGCCGCCACCACCTTCCCGGTGGCGCCGTCGCCCAACCGCGGCTGAACAAGCTCGGCGGTCAGCGCACCAGCGTCGACTTGCCGAACAAGCTCTCGATCAGCTCCACCGCCACCTCGGCCGTCTGGTTGCGCACGTCGAGCGCGGGGTTGAGTTCCACCACGTCGACAGAGCCGAGCCGGCCGGTGTCGGCGATCATTTCCATGCACAGCTGCATCTCGCGGTAGGTCGGCCCGCCGCGCACGCCCGTGCCCACGCCGGGCGCGTCGGCCGGGTCGAGGCAATCGAGGTCGAAGCTCACGTGCAGGTGGGTGTCTTCGTCCACGTCCTGCAGCGCTTCGGTCATTGTGGTGCGCATGCCGTTCTCGTCGATGTGGCGCATGTCGAACACGTGCAGGCCGAGCGTGCGGATCGCCTCTTTCTCGTCGGCATCGACGCTGCGGATGCCGATGAAGCGGATGGCGTCGTGCGCCAGTGCCGCGGGCTCGCCGCTCCAGCCCGTGAGGTCCGCCGGCCCGTGGCCCAGCAGGCACGACACCGGCATGCCGTGCAGGTTGCCGCTGGGGCTCGTGGTCTCGGTGTTGACGTCGGAATGCGCGTCCAGCCACAGCACGCGCAGCTTCTTGCCGCGTTTTCGCGCATGCCAGGCCACGGCGCTGATGGAGCCGATCGCCAGGCAGTGGTCGCCGCCCAGCATCACCGGCACGTGGCCGGCGCCCAGCGCGGTGTCGACGGCGGCGTAGACCGAACGGTTCCACGCGATCACCTCGGTGAGGTGACGCAGCCCGTTGGCCGGCGGCGCCCACGGCGTGGCCGGGCCCGCGAGGTTGCCGCGGTCGAGCACCGTGAAGCCCTGGCCCGCCAGCGCCTCGGCCAGGCCGGCCACGCGCAGCGCGTCGGGGCCCATGCCCGCGCCGCGCACGCTGGCGCCGATGTCGGTCGGCGCGCCGATCAGTTCGAGGGTGGTGGTCCCAGTGCTGCTGTTCATGTCGGTCTCCCGATGTGGTGCCAGAGGTAGGCGTAGCCGAGCGCATCCATGAAGGCGGACGCCTTGTTGTCCGCGGCGGCGCTGTGACCGCCTTCCATGTTCTCGTAGAAGCTGCTGTCGTGCCCCTGCGCGAGCAGCTTCGCGTGCATCTTGCGCGCATGCACCGGCCCCACGCGGTCGTCGCGCGTGGAGGTGGTGAAAAGGGCGGGTGGGTAGGGCGTGCCGGCCTGTGCGTTCTCGTAGGGCGAGAAGGTCCGGATGAACTCCCACTCGTCGGGCAGTTCCGGGTCGCCGTACTCCGCGATCCACGAGGCGCCGGCCGACAGCTGCGTGTAGCGCTTCATGTCGAGCAGTGCCACTTCGCTCACGATGGCGCCGTACAGCTGCGGGTACAGCGTGAGCATGTTGCCCATGAGCAGGCCGCCGTTGCTGCCGCCCATGGCGCCCAGGTGCGCGGGCGAGGTGATGCCGCGCGCAAACAGGTCCTGCGACACGGCCGCGAAATCCTCGCAGGTGCGCAGCCGGTTCTCCTGCAGCGCGGCCTGGTGCCAGCGCGGGCCGTACTCGCCGCCGCCGCGGATGTTGGCCACCACGTACACGCCGCCGCGTTCGAGCCAGGCGCGGCCGATGCCGCCGCTGTAGCTCGGCTCCAGCGAGATCTCGAAGCCGCCGTAGGCGTACTGCAGCGTGGGGTTCGTGCCGTCGGCCACGAGGTCTTTCGCGGCGATCTCGAAGTAGGGCACGCGCGTGCCGTCCGCCGAGGTCGCGAAATGCTGGCTCACGCCAAAGCGCGAGGCGTCGAAGAAGCCGGGGCTGTGCTTCAGCGGCTGCGGCTCGCCCTGGCCGTGGGTGCCGATGTACAGCGTGGTCGGCTGCAGGAAGCCGCTCACGGTCAGGAAGTAGTCGTCGCTCTCGGTCTCGTCGATGCCGCCGGCCGCCACGCACGAGAGCGCGGGCGCGCCGCCCAGGCTGTCGCGCGCCCAGTCGCCCAGGCCGTCCGCCGGTGGCGTGAGCACCTCGAGCCGGTTCACCACGTCGTGCATCACGTTGAGGATGAGGTGGTGGCGCGTCCACGAGTAGTCGTCGAGCGCGGTGGTGTCGTCGGGCTCGAACAGCAGCGTGAGCTCGCGCGCGCCGGCCATGTAGTCGTCGAAGCGCGCGGCCAGCAGCGAGCCGGCGGTGTAGGTGCGGCCGGCCACGGTCCAGTCTTCGCGCGGCTCGATCAGCAGCCACTCGCGCGTGACGCCGGTGTTGGCGTCGTCGGGCACGTCGATCTTGGCCAGCGTGCCGTCGGGCGCGCGCAGCCAGGTCTCGCTGTCGTAGAAGTCGATCTGGCGCGAGACGAAGTCGCGCTCGAAGCCGGGCGTGTGGTCGCTCCAGGCGCTCACCGACATGTCTTCGTGCGCACCTTCGTACACGGTGACGGCTTCGGCCAGCGGCGTGCCGCGCCGCCACTCCTTCACCAGGCGCGGGTAGCTCGAGCTGGTCATGGAGCCGGGGCCGAAATCGGTGCCCACGTACAGGTGATCGATGTCTTTCCAGGTGACGTGGTTCTTCGCCTCGGGCAGCGCGAAGCCGCCTTCGACGAACGCCAGGTTCACCAGGTCGAACTCGCGCACCACGTCGGCATCGGCGCCGCCGCGCGACAGCGAGATCAGGCAGCGTTCGTACGCGGGCTCCAGGCAGTCGGCGCCGTGCCAGACCCAGTTCTCGCCGTCCTGCGCGGCCAGCGCGTCGAGGTCGAGCACGGTCTCCCACGCGGGCTCGGGCGTGCGGTATTCATCGAGCGTGGTGCGGCGCCACAGGCCCTTGGGGTGCGTCTTGTCGCGCCAGAAGTTGTAGTACAGCGCACCGATCTTGCTGACCATCGGAATGCGCGCGTCCGAGTCGAGCACCTCGAGCAGGCCCTGCTCGATCGCCTGGAAGGCCGGCGACTGCGCATAGGTGTGAACGGCATGTGCATTCTGCTGGCGAGCCCAGTCCAGAGCGGCTTCGCCGTCGATGTCTTCGAGCCAGAGATGGGGGTCTTCGTTGTGCGCAGAGGTCATGCGGCACAGTGTACGAAGCCCCCGTGAATGCGGCGGCCTGTGAGCAGTTGTTGCTGCATTCGAGGCGCGTCGATTTTTTCATTACATGTGGATGCGCGCCCCGGCCATCCTTGGGGCAAACCCCTGTCCCGGGCGTGCCTTCCCCCGGTGGAAACACTGAAGAAGCGAAGGCCCACGAACGCGATGCCCACGGTATCCTGCCGGACGGCGCATGCCCCAACGAGGAGAACCACACATGAAACACCTGAGCGGTCTTGATGCCACCTTCCTGCACCTGGAAACCCCCGAGATGCCGATGCACGTGGGGTCGCTCAACGTGCTGGATCTGCCCAAGGGCTACAAGGGCGACTTCTACGAAGACGCCAAGGCCTTCATGGCCAGCCGCATCCACCTGGCCGACGTGTTCACGCGCAAGCTCGCGCTGATGCCCTTCGACATGACCAATCCGGTGTGGGTCGAGGACGACGACATCGACCTCGACTACCACGTGCGCCACATCACGCTGCCCAAGCCGGGCACCAACCGCCAGCTGCAGCAGTACGTGGCGCGGCTGCACTCCACGCTCATGGACCGCAGCCGGCCGATGTGGGAGTTCTTCATCATCGACGGCCTCAAGAGCGGCCAGGTGGCGCTGTACACCAAGGTGCACCACGCGGGCATCGACGGGCAGGCCGGCGTCGAGCTGGGCAAGGCCATCTTCGACCTCGAGGCCACGGGCCGCGTGATCAAGCCGCCGCGTGCGCGCCCGCGCAGCAACGGCTACCAGTTGGGCATGGCCGAGCTCGCCACGGCGGCGCTGCGCAACACGGCGCAGCAGTACGTGAAGCTCTTCAAGATGGCGCCGGCCATCGCGCGCGCCATCGGCGGCCTGGCCCAACCCGACGAGAAGGCGGCCGACAAGGCGGCCGCCACCGCGCCGAAGAAGTTCAACCTCTTCGCGCCGCGCACCTCGCTGAACGTGTCGATCACCAACCAGCGCACCTTCGCCGGGCGCACCATCTCGCTGGCCGAGACCAAGTACATCGCCAAGCACTTCGGCGTGTCGCTCAACGACGTGGTGCTGGCCACCGTGGCCGGTGCGCTGCGCCACTACCTGGCCGACAACAACGAGCTGCCGGCCAAGCCGCTGGTGGCCGGCGTGCCCGTGAGCCTGCGCGAGGCGGGCGACCAGACGGCCAACAACC
>Ga0160453_101112_pt1 | contig 11265 bp, 13 predicted proteins | sample HID1971K_E6MG_FD_108228 | JGI IMG/M metagenome (GOLD analysis project Ga0160453, IMG submission 108228) | Enriched millipede-associated microbial communities from UW Madison campus, WI, USA - HID1971K_E6 MG | ecosystem: Host-associated > Arthropoda: Insects > Digestive system > Unclassified ...
AGTGGCCAGGACCTCGACCTGCGCGCCTGCCCGCTCGACGATCGGCGCGCGGATGAACGTCGCCCGCACGGCCCGCTCCCCCAGCACCGGGACGTCGAGTTCCGTCTCGAACGACTCGGTCTGCCGTCCGAAGGCGTTGCGGCGCACCTCGACGTCCATCCCGCCGAAGGACTCCTGCCCGTCGATCCCGTCGAGCACGGTGTCGGCGAGGAGGATGAGTCCCGCGCACGTCCCGTAGACCGGAAGTCCCGCCGCGATGCGCTCGCGGATCGGACCCTGCATGCCGAAGATGCGGGACAGCTTGTCGATCACGCTGGACTCGCCGCCGGGGAGCACGAGCCCGTTGACCGAGGCCAGCTCCTCGGGGCGACGCACGAGCACGACGTCGGCACCGAGGCCCGCGAGCAGGGCGGCGTGCTCGCGCACGTCGCCCTGCAGCGCGAGCACTCCGACGCGGGTGTTACCAGCCACGCTCGGCGAGCCGGTGGGGTGCGGGAAGGTCGCTGACGTTGATGCCGACCATCGCCTCTCCGAGACCGCGCGAGACCTCGGCGATGACCTTGGCGTCGTCGTAGAACGTCGTCGCCTTGACGATCGCCTTGGCGCGCTCGACCGGGTTGCCGGACTTGAAGATGCCCGATCCGACGAAGACGCCGTCGGCGCCGAGCTGCATCATCATCGCAGCATCCGCGGGAGTCGCGACCCCTCCGGCCACGAACAGCACGACGGGGAGCTTGCCGGTCTCGGCGATCTCGGCCACGAGCTCATAGGGCGCCTGCAGCTCCTTGGCCGCGACAAACAGCTCGTCCTTGGGGAGAGCCGTGAGGGCGGCGATCTCGCCGCGGATCTTGCGGATGTGCTTCATCGCCTCGGAGACGTCACCGGTGCCGGCCTCGCCCTTCGAACGGATCATCGCGGCGCCCTCGTTGATGCGGCGCAGCGCCTCGCCCAGGTTGGTGGCACCGCACACGAACGGCACCGTGAAGCCGTACTTGTCGATGTGGTTGACGTAGTCCGCGGGCGAGAGCACCTCGGACTCGTCGATGTAGTCGACGCCGAGCTCCTGCAGCACCTGCGCCTCGACGAAGTGGCCGATGCGCGCCTTCGCCATCACCGGGATCGAGACGGCATCGATGATGCCGTCGATCATGTCGGGGTCGCTCATGCGCGAGACGCCGCCCTGCGCCCGGATGTCGGCCGGCACGCGCTCGAGGGCCATGACGGCGACGGCGCCGGCGTCTTCGGCGATCTTCGCCTGGTCGACGGTGACGACGTCCATGATGACGCCGCCCTTGAGCATCTCGGCGAGGCCGCGCTTGACGCGGTCGGTTCCCGTGTGAGCAGTGGTCACGAGCTTTCCCTTCGATCGGCGCTTGCGCGCAACGGGTGAGGACAATGCGGGTATTGGCCTAGGCCAAAAGATAGCATGAGGGGCACCCGGCGATCGGCGGGCGAGTAGGCGATCAGGAGCGGCGGCACATGAACCTCGACATCAGCGGCCGATCGGCGTCCGAGATCGCCGAGAGCGTGCGCACCCGCATCGAGCGGGGAGACGTGCGCGCCGGCGATCCGCTGCCGCCCGTCCGGTCGCTGGCCGACGAACTCGGGGTCAACCGCAACACCGTGGTGGCCGCCTACCGCCAGCTCGCGCAGGCGGGCGTCATCGTCACGCGCGGGCGCAGCGGCACCCACGTCGCCGACCCGTCCCCCGTCGCGCAGGAGGGCTTCGCCGCCGGCAGCGTGCTCCGGGACGTCGGGACGGGCAATCCCGACCCCGAGCTGATCCCCGACCTGTCCCGCGCCCTCTCGGGGATGGCCGGACGCCCTGTCCTGTACGGCGAGCCCGTCATCGATCCGGGGCTCGAGCGCTGGGCGAAGGAGTGGATGCGCGACGACCTCGCCTCCACCGCAGAGATGCGCCTCACGATCACGAGCGGCGCCGCCGACGCCGTCGAGCGGCTGCTCGCACAGGCGCTCACGCGCGACGACGCCGTCGCCCTCGAGGATCCGTGCTTCCTGACCAGCATCCACACCGTCCGCATCGGCGGCTATCGCCCGGTGCCGGTCCCCGTCGACGACGAAGGCATGACGGTCGACGGGCTCCGCGGCGCGCTCGCCCAGGGCGTCCGGGCGGTCGTCCACACGCCGCGCGCCCAGAACCCCACCGGCGCGAGCCTCTCGGCGCACCGAGCCGAGGAGCTGAGGTCGGTGCTGCGGGCGCATCCCTACGTCCTCGTGATCGAAGACGACCACTTCTCCCTCCTGTCGCAGCAGCCGTTCCACTCCCTCATCACCGCCGAGCACCGTCGGTGGGCGCTGGTGCGGTCGGTGTCGAAGTTCCTCGGACCCGACATGTGCCTCGCGGTCACGGCATCCGATCCCGAGACCGCCGAGCGGCTCGCGATGCGCCTCACCCCCGGAACCACGTGGGTGAGCCATCTTCTGCAGCGCCTCACCCACGCCCTGGTGACGGATGCCGAGACCATGGCCGCGATCCGTCACGCGGGTGCGCACTACGCCCGGCGCAACACGGCGTTCGTCGAGCGCCTCGCGGCGGAGGGCGTCCCGGCGGACACGGGCGACGGGCTGAACCTCTGGATCGCGCTCCCGGTGCCCGCGCGCGATGTATCGGAGCAGCTCATGCGTCGCGGATGGCTGGCGCGGTCGGGCGACGAGTTCGTCCTGGACGGCGCGGGCGCGTCCCATCGCCTGCGCCTCACCGTGCACGATCTCGACGCCGCCGACGCCGAGCGGCTCGCCGTCGATGTCGCCGCCGCCGTCCGCGCGGCCGGTGGTCGGCTCGTCGCACGCGAAGTGGCATGATCGAGCGGTGAAGATCCTCTCGATCCAGTCCGCGGTCGCCTACGGTCACGTCGGCAACTCCGCCGCCGTCTTCCCGCTCCAGCGCATCGGCGTCGAGGTCATGCCGGTGTACACGGTCAACTTCTCGAACCACACCGGATACGGCGCCTGGCGTGGGCCGATGATCAGCCCCGACGACGTGCGCGACGTCGTCCTCGGCATCGAGGAGCGCGGTGTGTTCCCGCAGATCGATGTCGTGCTCTCGGGCTATCAGGGCGGCGAGGGCATCGCCGACGTCATCCTCGACACCGTCGCGCGCGTGAAGCAGGCCAACCCGGCGGCCATCTACGCGTGCGACCCGGTGATGGGCAACGCGAAGTCGGGATGCTTCGTCGCTCCGGCGATCCCCGTGCTGCTGCGGGACCGCGTCGTGCCCGCCGCCGACATCATCACCCCGAACCAGTTCGAGCTGGGCTTCCTCACCGAGACCGAGCCGGCGAACCTCGAGTCCACGCTCGCCTCGGCAGATCTGGCACGCGCGACGGGCCCGAGCACCGTGCTCGTCACGAGCGTCGAGCGCCCGGACCGTCCCGACGGCACGATCGAGATGCTCGCGGTCACCGAGGAGGGCGCCTGGATCGTGCAGACCCCGCACATCCCCATGAAGGCCAACGGCTCGGGCGATGTCACGGCGGCGCTGTTCACGGCGCACTACCGGCGCACCGGCGATGCGGCCGACGCCCTGGCCCGCACGACGTCGAGCGTCTACGACCTGCTGGAGCGCACGCACGCGTCGGGTGAGCGCGAGCTGCAGCTCGTCGAGTCGCAGGAGGCCTACGCGCACCCGCGCCTGCAGTTCGAGGTCACCCAGGTTCGCTGACGAGCGGCGGGCGCTGCAGGGAGAGGATGCCGCTCAGTCGCTCCAGGCGTCTGCGACAGCCCGGCGCACGTCGCCGAGCAGCTGCGGCAGCGCCTTCGTCTTCGCGATGATCGGGAAGAAGTTCGCGTCGGAGGACCATCGCGGCACGATGTGCTGGTGCAGGTGCTCGTCGACGCCTGCTCCGGCGACGTGGCCCTGGTTCATGCCGATGTTGAACCCGTCGCACCGTGAGACCTGACGCAGCACGCGCATGCCCTGCTGCGTGAGTGCGCCGATCTCGGCGACCTCTTCATCGGTGGCCTGGTCGTACGTCGCGATGTGGCGGTACGGGCACACCAGCAGATGGCCCGAGTTGTAGGGGAACAGGTTCAGCAGCGCATACGCGGTGCGTCCTCGGAAGACGATGAGGCCGTCCTCGTCGGACTTGCGCGGTGCCTCGCAGAACGGGCACTCCTTTCGCAGCACCTCCGGGCCCGCCTGGATGTACGCCATGCGGTGAGGAGTCCACAGCCGCTGGAACTCGTCGGGAACCCCCGGGAGCGTCGCGGCGTCGACCAGCGCCGACTCCGGGGTCTCGGGCCCGGCCGCGTCGGCGTCGGTCACGCGTCCTTCCATAGGCTCAGGAACCGCGACTTCGCGGTCGCGACTCCCCGCAAGCGGGGCGTCGCTCACGCGTCCTTCGACCGGCTCAGGAACCGCGACTTCGCGGTCGCGACTCCCCGCAAGCGGGGCGTCGCTCACGCGAAGTCCTCGGCCGTGTTCACCAGCGCGTGGGACGCGATGGCTTCGCGCACGCGCCGCACCGCGTCGGCGATCGGCACGCCGTTCTCCTGCGAGCCGTCGCGGAAGCGGAACGAGACCGTGCCGGCGGACTGGTCCTGCGCCCCGGCGATGAGCTGGAGCGGCACCTTCTGGGTGGTGTGCGTGCGGATCTTCTTCTGCATGCGGTCGTCGCTGTGGTCGAGCTCGGCGCGCACACCTTCCGCCTTCAGCTGATCGATGACGTCGCCGAGGTAGTCGGCGAAGTCCTCGGCGACCGGGATGCCGACGACCTGCACGGGCGAGAGCCACACCGGGAACGCCCCGGCGTAGTGCTCCAGCAGGATCGCGAAGAACCGCTCGATCGAACCGAACAGCGCCCGGTGGATCATGATCGGCCGCTTCTTCTGGCCGTCGCGATCGGTGTACTCGAGCTCGAAGCGCTCCGGCAGGTTGGGGTCGACCTGCACGGTGGACAGCTGCCACGTGCGGCCGATCGCGTCACGGGTCTTGAGGTCGATCTTCGGACCGTAGAACGCCGCCTCGCCGGGCACCTCGGTGAGCTTCAGGCCGCTCGCGACCGCGACGTTGCGCAGGGCGTTGGTGGAGTAGTCCCAGAACTCCTCCGAGCCGATCCACTTGTCCTTCTCGTCGTCGCGCATGGACAGCTCGAGCTCGAATTCGTCGAGGCCGAAGTCGCGCAGCATCGAGATGACGAACTCGAGGACGCGGGTCGCCTCTTCCTCGAGCTGCTCGGGGGTGACGAACAGGTGCGAGTCGTCCTGTGTGAAGCCGCGCACGCGGGTGAGGCCGTGCAGGGCGCCCGACAGCTCGTTGCGGTACACGGTGCCGTTCTCGGCGAGCCGCATCGGCAGGTCGCGGTAGCTGCGCGCCCGCTCCTTGTAGATCAGGATGTGCATCGGGCAGTTCATCGGCTTCAGGTAGTAGTCCTGGCCGTGCTTGGTGATCTCGCCGTGCTCGTCGCGCTCCTCGTCCATCACGATCGGCGGGAACATGCCCTCCTTGTAGGTGACGAGGTGGTTCGAGGTGAGGAACAGGTCCTCCTTCGAGATGTGCGGCGTGTACACGTAGGTGTAGCCGCCGGCGATGTGGCGGCGACGCGCGTGCTGCTCCATCTCGCCGCGCACGACGCCGCCGCGGGGGTGCCACACCGACAGACCCGAGCCGATCTCGTCGGGGAACGAGAACAGGTCGAGGTCCTTGCCGAGCTTGCGGTGGTCGCGCTTGGCGGCCTCTTCGAGGCGCGACTGGTACGCGCGCAGCTCGTCCTTCGAGGGCCACGCGGTGCCGTAGATGCGCTGCAGCTGCGGATTCTTCTCGCTGCCGCGCCAGTAGGCGCCGGCGATGCGCTGCAGTGCCCAGCCGTTGCCGATCAGGCGGGTGTTCGGCAGGTGCGGGCCGCGGCAGAGGTCTTTCCAGACGGTCTGGCCGTCACGGTCGACGTTGTCGTAGATCGTCAGCTCGCCCGCGCCGACCTCGACCGAGGCACCCTCGGTCTTCTCGGCGCCGCCGCCCTTGAGCCCGATGAGTTCGAGCTTGAACGGCTCGTCGACGAGCTCGACACGGGCCTCGTCATCCGTCACGACACGGCGGACGAAGCGCTGACCCTCGCGGATGATGCGCTGCATCTCCTTGTCGATCGCCTTCACGTCTTCGGGGGTGAAGGGATGCTCGACCCCGAAGTCGTAGTAGAAGCCGTCGGTGATCGGCGGGCCGATGCCGAGGTTCGCCTGCGGGTTGATGCGCTGCACGGCCTGCGCGAGCACGTGCGCCGCGGAATGGCGCAGGATCGCGAGACCGTCAGGGCTGTCGATGGTGACGGGCTCGACGGCATCCGCATCACTCACGACCGTCGCGAGGTCTTTGAGCTCGCCGTTGACGCGCAGGGCGACCACGGAGCGATCGGGGAAAAGGGCGAAGCCGTCGGCGGGGTAAGGCACAGCGTCAGTCACGGAAACTCTCCTGGGAATGGCTGGGATCAAGGCTACTCAGCTTCGGGCGCACGACGCGCCCCGCCCGCTCAGGCGCCGAGCGTTCGCGTGTCGGTCTTCACTGCCGCGACGGCGGTCGACCAGACGAGTTCCATCCCTCGAGTGTAACCAGTGCTTCGTTCCCTCCGGCTATCCGCGGTGGGCGACGGAAGTCGCGTTGCTCATGGCGAGCGCCGACCTGAACGGAACCGCCGCATCAGAGGTGCTTGAGCGCCTCGCGCCGCGACAGCGGGCTCAGCGCGTGAGCGTCGACGAAGACCCGGACCCAGGCCGGATCGATGCGTGCGTACTCGCGCAGCGCCCAGCCGATGGCCTTGCGGATGAAGAACTCCGGTTCGGCGCGGTTCGGCTCGATGGTGTCGGCCAGCAGCCCGGGATCGAGATGGATGCCGCGGCCGAGCTGCGACAGGATCGCGATGCGGCGGATCCACAGGTCGTCGTCGCGCGCCCAGGCGCGGGCGAGCGCGGCGGTCTCGCGCGGGCGCGCATCGTGCAGGTCGGCGAGTCGGTGGGCCAGTTCGTCGGTGACGTCCCACCACTGCCCCGTGCGCACCAGATGCTCGACGACGGGAATGAGTGCGGGGTCGCCGCGGAGCGGGCGCAGCGCGAGCAGCGCCATCGACGCGTAGCGCTCTTCGCGATGGTCGGCGGTGTCCCAGAGCTCGAGCGCGGTCGCACGGAGGGCGGCGGCATCCGTGATGCCCTTCGCCGCCCGCTGCGCGACCAGCCGCGCCTCGGGAACCCGCACCCCGAGGAACGGCATGGCGGACTTCATGTACGCCTGCTGACCCTGCGCCCGAGCGGGATCGGCGGCTGTCCGCAGCCCGACGCGGATCGTCTCGCTCAGGTCCTCGGCCACGCGCACCACGGTAGCGCGGCTGTCGCACCGGGATCGCCGCGGCGTAGCCTGAACCCGTGCGGCGACACCACCTCGATTCCGCGGCGATCGCATCGGCCGGCTACGACGTGGAGACCGCCGTGCTCGAACTCGAGTTCACCTCCGGCGACGTGTACCGCTACTTCGCGGTGCCGCCGTCGATCCATCGCGGGCTGCGGTCGGCCGACAGCGCCGGCCGCTTCTTCCGCGAACGCATCCGGGACGTCTATCCGTCGGAGCTCGTCCGCTGAGGGGACGAGAAAACCCCCGCCGAAGCGGGGGTTTCAGGTGGTGCGCGATACTGGGATCGAACCAGACACGCAACCTCGCGCACGCGCGCGAGATATAGAGGCACGAACCCTCGGAATTCCCCGACATTCCGGCGCTACTGGCATACTGGACTAGTGCACACGCACGCACTCTGGGGCATTCGCCTGGGGCACGTGTGGGGCACGACGTGGGGCACATGCCCCGCAGACAGAGCGACGGCCCCGAGGCTGCACACCTCGGGACCGTCAGGCCGATAGGAAGGATCGACCGATGCAGGACACTACCCGCTCACCGCTGGACAGGCTGTACGCCGCAGCGCTGACGCTCGCCGCTGGCCTCGACGTAGACGACCAAATGGCGGACCTCGCCGAGCCCGGCGACCGCTCCCCCGCCGCCGACGCCCTGCGCGCTGCGGACCGGGCCGCAGCGCTCACTGAGTACCGCGCCGCGTTCGCCGCGCTCGACGCCGAGATGATGCGATGAGCCGCCAGGCGTTCGGCTCGCTGCGGCTGCTCCCCTCGGGCCGGTATCAGGTGCGCTACCGGCACAACGGCGAGCGGCACAACGCGCCCGTGACGTTCACGACGAAGAACGCCGCGCGCGAGTTCTTGAAGCGCACCGAACGTGAGATAGCCGCGGGCACCTGGCGCAGCGCCGCCGACGATGCCGCCGACCGCGAGGCTGTCGCCGCCGCCCGAGCTGCCGCCGATGCCGAGGCGGCGCGCCGCGGAACGCCGTTCGGCACGTTCGCCGAACGATGGATCGGACATCGATACAACGCCGCCGGTAAGCCGCTCGCGGCGACGACACGGGCCGAATATGAGCGACTGCTGCGCGGCCCCCTCGCTCCCCTCGCCGACCTCCCCGTGTCGTCTATCGACCTGGCGACCGTGCAGGACTGGCGGGCCGCGCAGCTCGCGGGCGGGAAGGTGACGCAGACGGCGCGCGCTTACGCGCTGCTGCGCTCGATCCTCTCGGACGCCGTGCACCGCGGGCTGCTCGCCGAGGCACCGCGCCCGATCCGCGGCGCAGCGGGAGCGACGACCGGCAAGCGTGTTGCACCTCCGACCGCGGATGAGCTGGCGACCATCCTCGACACGCTGCCCGAGCGGCTGCGCGCGTTCGCGCTCGTCGCTGCCTACGGCGGGCTGCGCAGCGGGGAGCTGCGGGAACTGCGGCGGGGCGACGTGGAGCTGACCGGCGATGTCGTGCTGCACGTGCGGCGAGGCGTGACGCACGCGGGCGGGCGCGCTGTCGTCGGCGGGCCTAAGACGACGGCGGGCGTGCGCGACGTGCTGCTGCCCGAGGTGGCCGGGCGCCCGCTGCGCGCCTACCTGGCCGAGCATGTGCCGATCAACGCCGACGCCCTGCTGTGGCCCGCTGCGGACGGCGTGAGCCACCTCCGGCAGTCCACCATCGCCCGCCACTGGCAGAGGGCGCGCGAGGCGGCGGGCCGTCCCGACCTCCCGCTGCACGCGCTGCGGCACTACACGGCGAGCCACTACAGCGCCGCCGGGGCAACCTCGCGGGAGGTAGCCGACCGGCTCGGGCAAGCATCCGAGGGCATCGCGCTGCGCTACACGCACAGCACGGGCCGCGAGGCCGATCTAGTGGCCGCGATGGACGCCGCAGCTCGTCGCGCCTGATCATTGCGTAGCAGTCGGCGATTCTCACTAGATTTGCCACCATGCGACCGCGTGCCCTTGCAGCCATTGCCCTTCTAGCGTGCCTCGGGTTCGCAACCACCGGATGTATGCAGTTCGGCGAGTACGCGATGGGTGGGGAGTGTCAAGACTTGTTCGAGGATGTCGCTTCCGCCGTGCGGGATGCTTACGGCGTTGAGCCCGAGATTTCGGGACTGTGGGCGGGTGAAGCCGATGTCTGGTGCCGGTTCACCGTGGAGGTTGGTTCAGACCTCGACGCGGACGACGAAGCTCGCATGTCAGTGCGGCAAGCTGTCGAGAGCCTGATGGATGAGGCCGGGTCGGGCATCGAAGTGACCTTGATGTACGCGAATGACAGCGATCTAGTCGCGGTCTAAGCCCGTCCAGCCCCGGCATGGTTCGTCCTGCCGGGGCTGTTCTCTGCCCTCATGGTCCTAACCGCGGTTAGGAAAAGGGCTGATCAGTGTACAAAACGGGCGAACCGCCGTAGTGTGCTGGTAGGCGGATCGGCGACAGGCCGACGCGAGGCCCGTGACCTCGACCGCCACGACGGCCAACCCGGATATGGCCGCGTCCCGAAACGAGAGCGTGCTCAGACGTTCGGGAACGCGCACCGGATACGAGCCGTGGCCTGCCCATTCGGGCGGTCCCACCTCCTCCCGAGAGGCCGTCACCATGCCTAATCGACCCCCTCGCACGGCACCCGTGCTGACACCCGAAGCCGCCGACCACTACCTGCCGCTGACGGCATCCGCGGCCTACCTCGGGATGCACCGCGACACGCTGCGCCGTGCCATCGACCGCGGCGAGCTGCCCGCCCGGAAGTTCGGGGCTCGCGGCGATCTGCGCATCCGCCGCCGCGACCTCGACGCATGGGGCATCCCGGCATGACCGACCGCCTGCCCCGCTCGGAGCTGTTCGCGCCGTTCGGCGCTGTCACGGACTGGCCATCCGCGCCCTGCTACTGCGGACTGCACCCGCTCGGGCTCGACCACCTCGCAGCGACCCTCGCCGAGCTTGATTCGGTGTGGTTCGATGCCGCCGAGACGCGCAGCCGTGCGGCGATCCTCGCCGCGAACGTCGCCGAGCTGCACGGGCGTGGCGAGCTGGTGCCCGACGCCCTGACTGCTGCGCTCACCGCTGCCGAAGCCGCCGCCGACGACGCGCAGCGCATCGCCGAGCTGCGCGATGAGCTGGACGGCGGACACGACGCCGACCCCGAGCGGGAGGGCTGAGCCGTGACTGACTTTCGTTTCCCTGAGCGCTGGCTGCTTGACCGCCGATTCTCGCGGCTGTCCGGCGACGCGCTGGCGGCATACGTCTGTGCGGGCGCATGGTGCGCGTCCAATCGGACAGAGGGCGTGATCGACCGCGCCGACCTTGCCGACGTGCCGAGGTTGACGACCCCGCTTGCCGACGCGCTCACTCGTGCGGGCCTGTTCGGCGTAACTCCCGAGGGCTGGCAGATGCTCGATTACGCCGACACTCAGACCTCACGGGCCGAGCTGGAAGCGGCAGAGCACGCGCGTCGCAGCGAGCGCGACAAGAAGCGCCGCCAGCGCGCGCATGGTCGCGACGATCACACGCTGTGCACTGCCGACACCTGCGACCTGTCCCGGGGGACATCCGGGGGACATCACAGGCTAGGACAGGACAGGCCAGGACAGGCCAGGATCATGACGCGAGCACGCACGCGGGCGAGGCTGATCGGACGACCGATTGGCCGGTAGCCCCGATCCCCGCTGACGCCGTGCCTGTGCCGGTCGGGGCTGATCCCGGCTACTGCCGAATCCATGGCGGCGTATGGCCGTGCCGTCGCGAGTCCGCGGACTGCGAGCGTGCGGCGTGAGGTGCGACGACTGGCCGCTGTGCGACCCGGACGCGCTCGCCGACACCCTCGACATGGGCGCGATGCTCGCCGCCTACATCGACCGGCATGGTGCCCGCGGCTACATGGAAGCCCGCGCGGTCGCTGTCGGCATCGCCCGGGATGCGGGCTAC
>Ga0160453_101125_pt1 | contig 11153 bp, 9 predicted proteins | sample HID1971K_E6MG_FD_108228 | JGI IMG/M metagenome (GOLD analysis project Ga0160453, IMG submission 108228) | Enriched millipede-associated microbial communities from UW Madison campus, WI, USA - HID1971K_E6 MG | ecosystem: Host-associated > Arthropoda: Insects > Digestive system > Unclassified ...
CCCAATTCTCTATCCGTATCCCGACCGATCGGCGCCCTGCTCTGCTAGAATCCGGCCTTTCCCGTTTGTTCGCGCCGTGCACGGCGCCGTAGAGAGCCTGTAATGACCGTCACCATCAAGACCGCAGAAGACATCGAGAAGATGCGCATCGCCGGCCGCCTGGCCGCCGACGTGCTGGAGATGATCGAAGAACACGTCAAGCCCGGCATCACCACCGAAGAGCTGGACCGCATCTGCCACGACTACATCGTCAATGTCCAGCAGGCCATCCCGGCGCCCCTCAACTACAAGGGCTACCCCAAGTCGATCTGCACCTCGATCAACCATGTGGTCTGCCACGGCATCCCCAACGACAAGCCGCTCAAGGATGGCGACACGCTCAACATCGACATCACCGTGATCAAGGACGGCTACCACGGCGACACCAGCCGCATGTTCCATGTCGGCAACGTGCCGGTGTGGGCCGAGCGCCTGTCCAAGGTCACCCAGGAGTGCATGTACAAGGCCATCGAACTGGTCAAGCCGGGCTGCCGCCTGGGCGACATCGGCGAAGTGATCCAGAAGCACGCCGAGAAGAACGGTTTCTCGGTGGTTCGCGAGTTCTGCGGGCACGGCATCGGCAAGGTGTTCCACGAAGAACCGCAGATCCTTCACTACGGCCGCGCTGGCACCGGTATGGAACTGAAAGAAGGCATGACCTTCACCATCGAGCCGATGATCAACCAGGGCAAGGCCGACACCAAGGTTCTGGGCGACGGCTGGACTGCCATCACCAAGGACCGCAAGCTCTCCGCCCAGTGGGAACACACTCTGGTGGTAACCGCGACCGGCTACGAGATCTTCACCCTGCGCAAGGACGACACGATCCCGCGCACCTCGGCCTGATTTCGCTCAAGGCAACCCCTACGACAGGAACGCGACGCGATGCCCCAGGTGGATCCCGAGCTGTTCGACCGCGGCCAGTTCCAGGCGGAACTGGCCCTCAAGGCGAGCCCGATCGCCGCCTTCAAGAAAGCCATCCGCCAGGCCGGCGAGGTGCTCGACAGGCGTTTTCGCGAAGGCCGCGAAATACGCCGCCTGATCGAAGACCGCGCGTGGCTCGTCGACAACATCCTGCAGCAGGCCTGGAAGCAGTTCGACTGGGGCGATCCTGACGGCATCGCGCTGATCGCCGTCGGCGGCTACGGGCGCGGTGAACTGCATCCGCACTCGGACATCGACCTGCTGATCCTGCTGGACGCCTGCGAGCACGAACAGTACCGCGATGCCATCGAGCGCTTCCTGACCCTGCTCTGGGACATCGGCCTCGAAGTCGGCCAGAGCGTGCGTACCGTCGACGAGTGCGCCGAACAGGCCCGCGCCGACCTGACAGTCATCACCAACCTGATGGAAAGCCGCACCATTGCCGGCCCCGAGGCGCTGCGCCAGCGCATGCTGGACGTCACCAGCACCGCGCACATGTGGCCGAGCAAGGAGTTCTTCCTGGCCAAGCGCGCCGAGCTCAAGGCCCGCCACCACAAGTACAACGACACTGAATACAACCTCGAGCCCAACGTCAAAGGCTCGCCTGGTGGCCTGCGCGATATCCAGACGGTGCTCTGGGTGGCTCGTCGCCAGTACGGCACACTCAACCTGCATGCGCTGGCCGGCGAGGGTTTCCTGCTGGAAAGCGAGAACGAACTGCTCGCCTCCTCCCAGGACTTCCTGTGGAAGGTCCGCTACGCCCTGCACATGCTCGCCGGGCGCGCCGAGGACCGGCTGCTGTTCGACCACCAGCGCAGCATCGCCGCGCTGCTTGGGTACAGCGACGAGAACCCCAAGCGCGCCATCGAACAGTTCATGCAGCAGTACTACCGGGTGGTGATGAGCATCAGCCAGTTGTGCGACCTGATCATCCAGCACTTCGAGGAAGTCATCCTCGCCGATGACGACAGTGGCACCACCCAGCCGCTGAATGCCCGCTTCCGCCTGCACGATGGCTATATCGAGGCGGCCAGCCCAACGGTATTCAAGCGCACCCCGTTCGCCATGCTGGAGATCTTCGTGCTGATGGCCCAGCACCCGGAGATCAAGGGGGTGCGGGCCGACACCGTGCGCCTGCTGCGGGAACACCGCCACCTGATCGATGACACCTTCCGCAATGACATTCGCAACACCAGCCTGTTCATCGAGCTGTTCAAGTGCGAGATCGGCATCCACCGCAACCTGCGGCGGATGAACCGCTACGGTATCCTCGGCCGCTACCTGCCGGAGTTCGGCCTGATCGTCGGGCAGATGCAACACGACCTGTTCCACATCTATACCGTCGATGCGCACACCCTCAATCTCATCAAGCACCTGCGCAAGCTGCAGTACACGCCGGTATCCGAGAAATTCCCGCTGGCCAGCAAGCTCATGGGGCGCCTGCCCAAGCCCGAGCTGATCTACCTGGCCGGCCTTTACCACGACATTGGCAAGGGCCGCCAGGGCGACCATTCCGAAATCGGTGCAGTGGACGCGCAGAAGTTCTGTGAACGCCACCAACTGCCCGCCTGGGACAGCCGCCTGATCGTCTGGCTGGTGCAGAACCACCTGGTGATGTCCACCACCGCCCAGCGCAAGGACCTTTCCGACCCGCAGGTCATCAACGACTTCGCCTTGCACGTGGGGGACGAAATACGCCTGGACTACCTCTATGTACTGACCGTGGCCGACATCAACGCCACCAACCCCAGCCTGTGGAATTCCTGGCGCGCCAGCCTGCTGCGCCAGCTCTATACCGAGACCAAGCGCGCCCTGCGCCGCGGCCTGGAAAACCCGCTGGACCGTGAAGAGCAGATCCGCCAGACCCAGAGCGCGGCGCTGGACATTCTGATCCGCGAAGGTACCGACCCAGACGACGTCGAGCAGCTCTGGTCGCAACTGGGTGACGATTACTTCCTCAAGCACACCGCTGCCGACGTGGCCTGGCACAGTGACGCAATCCTCCAGCAGCCGGCCGACGGCGGGCCGCTGGTATTGATCAAGGAAACCACCCAACGCGAGTTCGAGGGCGGGACACAGATCTTCATCTATGCCCCCGACCAGCACGACTTCTTCGCCGTGACCGTGGCGGCGATGTCGCAGTTGAACCTGAACATCCATGACGCGCGGATCATCACCTCGAGCAGCCAGTTCACCCTCGATACCTATATCGTGCTGGACAACGATGGCGGCTCGATCGGCGACAACCCGCAGCGGGTCAAGCAGATCCGCGACGGGCTGACCGAGGCGCTGCGCAACCCCGAGGACTACCCGACCATCATCCAGCGCCGGGTGCCGCGCCAGCTCAAGCACTTCAACTTCCCGCCGCAGGTGACCATCCTCAACGATGCCCAGCGGCCGGTGACCATCCTCGAGATCACCGCACCAGACCGCCCGGGCCTGCTGGCAAGGCTCGGGCGCATCTTCCTGGAGTTCGACCTGTCGCTGCAGAACGCCAAGATCGCCACCCTCGGCGAGCGCGTCGAGGACGTGTTCTTCATCACCGACGCCGACAACCAGCCGCTGTCCGACCCGCAACTGTGCAGCCGCCTGCAGGAAGCCATCGTGCAGCAACTGCAGGCTGGCCAGGCCAGCGAATCCAGCCCGAACCGCGTGACCTTTTAACGATTAGACGATTGACGAGACCTTGCGCCGATGAACCACGCCTTGACCCAGCTCCAGCCCTACCCGTTCGAGAAACTCCGCGCCCTGCTGGGCAGCGTGAAACCTGCGGCGGACAAACGTGCCATCGCCCTGTCGATCGGGGAGCCGAAGCATGAATCGCCGGCTTTCGTCGCAAAGGCCATGGCCGACAACCTCGACAAGCTGGCGGTCTACCCCAGCACCCTCGGCCTGCCGGCCCTGCGCCAGGCCATCGGCCAGTGGTGCGAACGCCGTTTCGGCGTGCCGGCCGGCTGGCTGGATGCCGACCGTCACATCCTGCCGGTCAACGGCACCCGCGAAGCGCTGTTCGCCTTCACCCAGGCCGTGGTCAACCGCGCCGATGATGGCCTGGTGGTAAGCCCCAACCCGTTCTACCAGATCTACGAAGGCGCAGCCCTGCTGGCCGGTGCCACCCCGCACTACCTGCCATGCCTGGAAAGCAACGGCTTCAACCCCGACTTCGATGCTGTACCGACCGACATCTGGCAGCGCTGCCAGATCCTGTTCCTGTGCTCGCCGGGCAACCCCACCGGTGCACTGGTGCCGATGGACACGTTGAAGAAGCTGATCGCCCTGGCCGACGAGCACGACTTCGTGATTGCCGCCGACGAGTGCTACAGCGAGCTGTATTTCGATGAAGATGCACCGCCACCGGGCCTGCTGAGCGCATGCGCGGAGCTGGGCCGTAACGACTTCAAGCGTTGCGTGGTGTTCCACAGCCTGTCCAAGCGCTCCAACCTGCCAGGCCTGCGCTCGGGCTTCGTCGCCGGTGACGCCGAGATCATCAAACCGTTCCTGCTGTACCGCACCTACCACGGCTGCGCGATGCCGGTGCAGACCCAGCTGGCCAGCATCGCTGCCTGGCAGGACGAGGCCCATGTGCGCGACAACCGCGACCAGTACCGCGCCAAGTACGACGCAGTGCTCGACATCCTGCAGCCGGTGCTGGACGTTCAGCGGCCCGATGGCAGCTTCTACCTGTGGGCCAAGGTGCCGGGCTGTGATGCCGAATTCACCCGCGACCTGTTCGAGGCGCAGCATGTGACGGTGGTGCCGGGGTCGTACCTGTCGCGCGAGGTCGATGGTGTGAACCCGGGGGCTGGCCGGGTACGCATGGCGCTGGTTGCGCCGCTGGCCGAATGCATCGAGGCGGCAGAGCGGATTCGTGCGTTCCTGCAGAATCGCTGATTGACCGGGGGCCGCTTAGCGGCCCCAGCCCTCTACTTGACCTGCCCCAGGTTCGCCTCGCTCATATCCAGTTCCCCCAGCACCTGCCTCACCACCTCATCACCCACCAGGTGCTGACGATGCAGGTTGTACAGCTCCAACCGCTGTGCCCGCAGCGCCCGCAGGCGCAACCGCCGCTCCAGCAGGTCCATCTGCTCGGCCAGGGCCCTCGCCTCGGCCGTGTCGTTGTAACTGTTCAGCTCATCGCGGTACTCGGCCATCAACCTGGCCTTGAGCTCGGTCGCCATGGTCGCCTGCGCCGCATCCTGTGGCGCACTGGCGTCGATCACCTCTTCCGCCTCCAACGCATGAATCGCCGCCTCGACCGTGCGTCGCCAGGCATCCAGCACCTCCTGGTGCAGCCGTTCGTCGGGGGTTCTGGTCACGCCGCGCAGCAGGAACGGCAAGGCAATACAGGCACTGATCAGCGACAGCAGGATGACCCCGGCGGCGATGAAGATCAGCAAATCCCGCTCGGGAAATGCCTGGCCCGCGCTGATCAGCAACGGCACCGACATCACACCCGCCAACGTCACCGCCCCACGTACACCGCCCAGAGTCAGCATCCAGCACGAACGCGCGGTGGGCATCAGCACCAGCGCCGGCTTGCCACGCCAGCGCCGGACCACACCGATCGCACGCCAGATGCTCTGGACCCAGGTGAAGCGCAGCAGGATCAGTACCGCGAAGATCGCCAGCACGTCCAGGCAACGCCAGGCCAAGGTCGGCCAGACGGTGGCTTCATGGCTGACCACTGCCTTGATGATGTCCGGCAACTGCAGCCCCAGCAGCAGGAAGATCAGGCCGTTGAAGGCGAACTCCAGCAGCGACCAGACACTGCGGTTGAGCAGACGGGTGCTGGTCTGGCGCGGCAGCAGGTCGAGCCAGCTCTGCATCATGCCGGCCGCCACCGCCGAAAGGATGCCCGATACCCCGAGTCGCTCGGCCAGCACGTAGGCGGCAAACGGCAGCAGCAACATGAACACCACGTGGGTGGCCGGATCATCCCAGCCACGGGCGATCATCCAGGCCCGCAGGCGGCCGATCAGCCAGCTCAGGGCCACGCCGACTGCCAGGCCACCCAAGGCGACCAGGACGAAACTGAAGCTGGCGTCAGCCAGCGAGAAAGCCCCCGTGATCGCCGCCGCCAGGGCGAACTTGAAGGTCACCAGGCCCGAGGCGTCGTTCATCAATGCCTCGCCCTGCAGCATGTGCATCAGCGGGGTCGGCAAACGGTCCTGGGTGATGGCCGACACAGCCACGGCATCGGTCGGCGAAAGCACTGCAGCCAGGGCGAAGGCCACCGGCAGCGGGATGGTCGGCAGCAGCCAGTGAATGAAGTAGCCCGCCCCGACCACGGTGAACAGCACCAACCCCACGGCCAATGCCACCACCGGGCCACGGATGCGCCACAATTCACGCTTGGGCATGCGCCAGCCGTCGGCAAACAGCAACGGCGGCAGGAACAGGAAGAGGAACAGTTCAGGGTCCAGGGCAACATGCAAACCCAGGGTTGGCCACGCCAGCAAGGCACCGGCGCCTATCTGTACCAACGGCAAGGGCAGCGGGATCACCCGCCCGACCAGTTTCGACACGCTTACCAGCGTCAGCAGGATGAGGACGGTATAGGCGGACTGCATCCGTTAAAGCTTCCTTTGTGAACCCAAAACCACAACAGGGCGAAACATCGCCATTGAAACAATATGTTAGCGGGGTAGCGGGAAATGAGGCCGCTGCACGATAGTCGCAGGTGGCGCGCAAATATGTAACACGATGATACGTCTGCTCGGGTGCACACACGTGGCACTAAAAGGATCGATCCCGCATAATCCCGCGACTGACTATCAGACAGGGAGAGATTGGGGAAACTTTTGACCCCAATGCACACAATGACCCATACGCTCTACGGCATAAAAGCCTGTGACACCATGAAAAAGGCGCGCACCTGGCTCGAAGACAAAGCCATCGCCTACGAATTCCATGACTACAAGACCCAAGGCATCGACCGCGACAGCCTGAACCGCTGGTGCGACGAACACGGCTGGGAAGTCATCCTCAACCGTGCAGGCACCACCTTCCGCAAGCTCGACGACGCCAGCAAGGCCGACCTCGACCAGGCCAAGGCCGTGGAACTGATGCTGGCCCAGCCGTCAATGATCAAGCGCCCGGTGCTCGACCTTGGCGAGCGCACGCTGGTCGGTTTCAAACCCGATCTTTACGCCGCCGCGCTGACCTGAGCCCCTACCCTATTTCGCACGAGGTAATCACATGTCCAATACCCTGTTCAGCCTGGCCTTCGGTGTCGGCTCCCAGAACCGCCAGGGCACCTGGCTGGAAGTGTTCTACGCACAGCCCCTGCTCAACCCGAGCGCCGAGCTGGTTGCCGCAGTAGCGCCAATCCTCGGCTACGAAGGTGGCAACCAGGCCATCGCCTTCAGCAATGCCCAGGCCGCCCAGCTGGCCGAAGCCCTGAAAGGCGTCGATGCCGCCCAGGCTGCCCTGCTGACCCGCCTGGCCGAGAGCAACAAGCCGCTGGTCGCCACCCTGCTGGCCGAAGACGCAGCCCTGACCTCGACCCCAGAGGCCTACCTCAAGCTGCACCTGCTGTCGCACCGCCTGGTCAAGCCGCATGGCCTGAGCCTGGCAGGCATCTTCCCGCTGCTGCCAAACGTGGCCTGGACCAACCAGGGCGCCGTCGACCTGAGCGAACTGGCCGAACTGCAACTGGAAGCACGCCTGAAGGGCGAGCTGCTGGAAGTGTTCTCGGTGGACAAGTTCCCGAAAATGACCGACTACGTGGTCCCGGCCGGCGTGCGTATCGCCGACACCGCCCGTGTGCGCCTGGGCGCCTACATCGGCGAAGGCACCACCATCATGCACGAAGGCTTCGTCAACTTTAACGCCGGCACCGAAGGCCCGGGCATGATCGAAGGCCGCGTTTCCGCTGGCGTGTTCGTCGGCAAGGGTTCGGACCTGGGCGGCGGCTGCTCGACCATGGGCACCCTGTCCGGTGGCGGCAACATCGTCATCAAGGTCGGTGAAGGCTGCCTGATCGGCGCCAACGCCGGTATCGGCATCCCGCTGGGCGACCGCAACACCGTCGAGGCCGGCCTGTACATCACCGCCGGCACCAAGGTGAACCTGCTGGACGAGAACAACGAGCTGGTCAAGGTCGTCAAGGCCCGTGACCTGGCTGGCCAGACCGACCTGCTGTTCCGTCGCAACTCGCTCAACGGCGCCGTCGAGTGCAAGACGCACAAGTCGGCCATCGAGCTGAACGAGGCGCTGCACGCCCACAACTGAGAACTCCCCGCGGGTTCGAAGTGTTAAGATCGGGTCTGGCGCACTCACGCCAGACCCGATTTTCATTCCAGGCCCCGTGATCATGTTCCAGCCCTCTCCCTGGCGTGCCGACTTCCCCGCCATCGCCGCCCTGCAACGGCAGCACCAGACCTACCTGGACAGCGCCGCCACAACCCAGAAGCCCCAGGCCCTGCTCGATGCCCTGAGCCATTACTACGGCCATGGCGCGGCCAACGTTCACCGCGCCCAACACCTGCCCGGCGCATTGGCGACCCAGGCCTTCGAAGGTAGCCGGGATAAAGTGGCCGCCTGGCTCAATGCGCCAGAGTCGCGACAGATCGTGTTCACCCATGGCGCCACTTCGGCGCTGAACCTGTTGGCCTATGGCCTGGAGCACCGCTTCGAGGCGGGCGACGAGATCGCCGTCAGCGCCCTGGAGCACCACGCCAACCTGCTGCCCTGGCAGCAACTGGCACGGCGCCGCAACCTGCGTCTGGTGGTGCTGCCGCTGGATGTCCACGGCCGCATCGACCTGGAGCAAGCGCTGCAACTGATCGGCCCACGCACCCGGCTGCTTGCGGTCAGCCAGTTGTCCAACGTGCTCGGTACCTGGCAGCCGCTGGCGGGGTTGTTGGCCCATGCCCACGCCCAAGGCGCGCTGACCGTGGTCGATGGCGCCCAGGGCGTGGTGCATGGTCGCCATGACGTGCAGCAACTGGGCTGCGACTTCTACGTCTTCTCCAGCCACAAGCTGTACGGCCCCGAAGGCGTCGGCGTGCTCTACGGGCGCAGCCAGGCGCTGGGATTGCTGCGCCATTGGCAGTTCGGCGGTGAGATGGTGCAACTGGCCGACTACCAGGAGGCAAGCTTCCGCCCGGCTCCCTTGGGCTTCGAGGCGGGCACCCCGCCGATCGCCGGCGTGATCGGCCTGGGCGCAACCCTGGATTACCTGGCCGGCCTCGATGCCCATGCTGTCGAAGCCCATGAAGCGCACCTGCATCAGGGGCTGCTACGCGGTCTGGCCGATCGCGAGGGTGTGCGTGTGCTCGGCACCCCGCAAACCGCCTTGGCCAGCTTCGTCATCGAAGGCGTGCATAACGCCGACATCGCGCACCTGTTGACCGAGCAAGGCATTGCCGTGCGCGCAGGCCATCACTGCGCCATGCCTTTGCTCAAAGGCCTGGGCCTGGAAGGCGCGATTCGCGTTTCGCTGGCGCTGTACAACGACAGCGATGACCTGCAACGCTTCTTCGATGCCCTCGACCAAGGCCTGGAGCTGTTGCGATGAGTATGTCGGCAGAGGCCCAAAAGGCACTGGACGTCTTCGCGCAGGCACGCGGCTGGGAGCAGCGGGCACGGTTGCTGATGCAGATGGGCGACAGCCTGGAACCGCTTGGCGACGCGGACAAGTCCGAAGCCAACCGCGTGCATGGCTGTGAAAGCCTGGTGTGGCTGGTGGCCGAGCAGCGCGATGGCCATTGGCGCTTCAAGGCCAGCAGCGATGCGCGGCTGTTGCGCGGGCTGCTGGCACTGCTGCTGGTGCGAGTGCAGGGGTTGTCCGGCACTGAACTGGCTGGGTTGGACCTACAGGACTGGTTTACCCAGCTTGGGCTGGAACGCCAGCTATCACCCTCGCGAAGCAACGGGCTGCATGCCGTGTTGCAGCGTATGGCCGAATTAACTCGACATCTGCATTGACGCTCCAGCCGGCTCCCACAGGGATGGCCGGGCGATAGGGCTATTGAGCCTTCACCCGCTCCGACGGCCGGCGAGCGCCGGCAACCAGTTTCTCCACGGTCTTGCTCGCCGCGACCATGCCAAAGGTCGCGGTCACCATCATCACCGCGCCAAAGCCCCCTGCGCAGTCCAGGCGCACGCCTTCGCCAACGAAGCTCTTCTGCAGGCAAACGCTGCCATCCCCTTTGGGATAACGCAGCTGCTCACTGGAAAACACGCACGGCACACCGTAGTTGCGGCTGACATTGCGCGAGAAGTTGTAGTCACGGCGCAAGGTCGAACGCACCCGCGAAGCCAGCGGGTCGTTGAAGGTCTTGTTGAGGTCGCCGATCTGGATCTGCGTCGGGTCGATCTGGCCACCCGCACCGCCAGTGGTGACGATGGCGATCTTGCGCCGCCGGCACCAGGCGATCAGCGCTGCCTTGGCCATCACGCTGTCGATGCAGTCGATGACCGCATCGAGGTGCTCGGTGATGTACGCGGCCATGGTGTCGCGGGTGACAAAATCGGCTACCGCATGCACCGTGCACGCCGGGTTGATGGCGCGCAGCCGCTCGGCCATCACCTCGACCTTGGGCCGCCCGACCTGGCCTTCCAGGGCATGGGCCTGGCGGTTGGTGTTGCTGACGCAGACATCATCCAGGTCGAACAGGGTGATTTCGCCGACACCGCTGCGCGCCAGGGCCTCGGCCGCCCACGAGCCGACCCCGCCGATACCGACGACCGCCACGTGGGCCTGGCTCAGGCGCTGCAGGCCGTCGTCGCCGTAAAGCCGGGCGACGCCGGCAAAGCGTGGATCTTCTGTGCTCATGTGACTACCCCGAAGCTCATACCGCAAAAATCGGCGCGCATTATAGGACAGTGGCCGCCATCAGCTCCATCGTTAGGAAACAGCCTATCAATACTGCTTTAATGTCCTATCACCTGGACAGAACTGGATCACAATGTCTTCACGCAAATTCGGCCTCAACCTGGTGGTGGTGCTGACCATCGCCGCGCTGTTCACCGGGTTCTGGGCGTTGATCAATCGCCCGGTATCCGCACCTGCCTGGCCAGAGCAGATTTCCGGGTTCTCGTACTCGCCGTTTCGTCTCGGAGAAAGCCCGCAAAAGGGCCAGTACCCCAGCGACGACGAGATGCGCCAGGACCTGGAGCAGATGAACAAGCTGACCGACAGCATCCGCATCTATACCGTCGAAGGCTCCCAGGCCGACATTCCG
>Ga0160453_101131_pt1 | contig 11112 bp, 10 predicted proteins | sample HID1971K_E6MG_FD_108228 | JGI IMG/M metagenome (GOLD analysis project Ga0160453, IMG submission 108228) | Enriched millipede-associated microbial communities from UW Madison campus, WI, USA - HID1971K_E6 MG | ecosystem: Host-associated > Arthropoda: Insects > Digestive system > Unclassified ...
CATCAGCGGCAGGATGATCTGCAGGAAGATGCGCGGATGCCCGGCACCGTCGATGCGTGCGGCCTCGTCGAGCTCCTTCGGGATGCCGCGGATGAACTGCACCATCAAGAAGACGAAGAACGCGTCCACGGCCAGCAGCTTGGGCACGATCAGCGGCAGGAAGGTGTTCACCCAGCCCAGCTGCGAGAACAGGATGTACTGCGGGACGATGATCACGTGGATCGGGAGCATGATGCTCAGCAGCATGATCCCGAACCAGATGCGCTTTGCCGTGAACTCCAGCCGTGCGAACGCGTAGGCCGCCATCGAGCACGACACGAGGTTGCCGACGATGCAGCCGACCACGATCACGGCCGAGTTCCACAGGTACACGTTGAACGGGTACTGCAGCGCGTTCCAGCCGTCGGTGTAGTTGGAGATCTCGAAGCTGTCGAAGATGATGCCGGGCTCGCGGAAGATCTCGTCATTCGGCCGCAGTGAGCTGACGACCATCCAGATCACCGGATAGAGCATGAGCGCCGCGAGGGCGATCAGCAGCGTGTGACGGATGATGCTCGTCAGCGGCTTGCGGAACGGGCTGGGCTGCCGGCGTGCGGGCGGGCGACCGGTGACGATCGTCTCGGTGGGGAGGGCCACGACGGGCTCGGGATCAATTTTCGTCATCGTAGAACACCCAGAACTTGGAGGACCAGAACGCCGCCACGGTCAGCAGCGCGGTGATGATGAGCAGGAGCCAGGCCATCGCCGAGGCGTAGCCCATGTTGAAGTTCGCGAAACCCTGCTGGTAGAGGTACAGCGTGTAGAAGAGCGTCGAGTCGACCGGTCCGCCGGTGCCGCCCGAGACGATGTACGCCTGAGTGAACGACTGGAACGTGCCGATCAGCTGCAGCACCGCGTTGAAGAAGATGATCGGCGTGAGCAGCGGGATCGTGATCCGGAACAGCTGCTGCCGCTTGCTCGCGCCGTCGACCGCTGCCGCCTCGTAGTACATCGAGGGGATCTGGCGGAGGCCCGCGAGGAAGATGATCATCGGCGAGCCGAAGGTCCACACGTGCAGGATCATGAGTGTGCCGAGCGCGGTGTCGGGGCTGGAGATCCAGCCTTGCCCCTCGATGCCGAACCACGCGAGCACCTGGTTGACCAGGCCGTCCACGCCGAACAGCTGCCGCCACAGCATCGCGATGGCGACGCTCGCGCCGAGCAGTGACGGCAGGTAGAACGCCGACCGGTAGAAGGCCAGCCCGCGAAGACCGCGATCGAGGATGATCGCGAGGAACAGCGCGACCGCGAGCTGAAGCGGCACCGACACGAACACATACGTGAAGGTCACCTGCAGCGCGGTGTGCAGCCGCTCGTCCTCCCACATGCGCACGTAGTTGTCGAACCCGTTGAACTTGGGCGGGCTCAGCAGGTTGTAGCGCGTGAACGACAGTCCGAGCGAGGCGAGCATCGGGCCGATGGTCACGAGGGCGAGGCCCACGAACCACGGCGCGAGGAACAGGTAGGCGGCCTTGTTCTGCTTCTTGCCGATCGCTTTTGCACCCTTGAGGCGGCCGAGTTCGCCGAGTGCGCTCATGCGTCGGCTCCGTGCGGCCTCGTGCTGGGACGGTGCGTCGTCGTCACCGTGTCCTCCGGATTCATCGTCATCGAAGAGTCGAGAATGCGCTTTCTGGAATGCGCTTTCTCATTCTTGTCAGATCGGATGCTGGAACGCAAGTGTTTGCGGAAAATCAGGGGGCAATCCCGCGACAGCCCCGAGAAAGGGCTTACGCAGATGGGCGCATCGAGCCCTCAGGCGACCTGTTCCCCGGCATGACGAAAGCCCCGGGTGCGAGCACCCGGGGCTTTCGTGAAAGGAACGAGATTACTTGAGGGTAACCGTCGCGCCGGCCTCTTCGAGGGCGGCCTTGGCCTTCTCGGCCGCTTCCTTGTTCGCGCCTTCGAGGACGGGGCTGGGAGCGCCGTCGACGAGCGCCTTGGCCTCGCCGAGGCCCAGCGAGGTGAGCTCGCGGACCGTCTTGATGACCTGGATCTTCTTGTCGCCGGCAGCCTCGAGGATGACGTCGAACGAGTCCTTCTCCTCCTCGACCTCGGCCGCGGCACCCGCGCCACCGGCGCCGGCAACGGCGACGGGAGCAGCAGCGGTGACGTCGAACTTCTCCTCGAACGCCTTCACGAACTCGCTGAGCTCGACAAGGGTCAGGCCAGCGAACTGCTCGAGCAGCTCGTCAGTGGTGAGCTTCGCCATGATGTATCTCCTAGATAAGTGGGGTTTGTGTGGGGAAGACGTACGGGTCGCTCACGCGGCCTCGGCGGTCTCCAGCTTTTCGCGAAGCGCGTCGATGGTGGCGGCAGCCTTGCCCATCGTCGCCTTCATCATGCCCGCGGCCTTTGCCAGGAGAACCTCACGGCTCTCCAGCGAGGCGTACTTGTTGACCTCGTCGGCGTTGAGGGCATTGCCCTCGAAAACGCCACCCTTGATCACGAGAAGCGGGTTGGCCTTGGCGAAGTCACGCAGAGCCTTCGCGGTGGCGACGAAGTCGCCGTGCACGAATGCGATGGCCGAGGGGCCGTTGAGGTCCTCGTCCAGCGCCGTGATCCCCGCGTTGTTCGCGGCGATCTTGGTCAGCGTGTTCTTCACCACGGCGTATTCCGCGTCCTGACGGATGCTGTTGCGCAGCTGCTTGAGCTGGGCAACCGTCAGACCGCGGTACTCGGTAAGCAGGACGGCGTTCGAGTTCTCGAAGTTCTTCGTGAGCTCGGCGACCGATGCATCCTTCTGCGCCATGGTCACTCCTTGTGTGGATGAGACGCTCCGCGATGGCGGGGCGTCGGCCGGAGGCATCCGCTCATCGGCTCTTGGCAGGCAAAAGAAGAAGCTCCGGCGCAAGCGCACGGAGCTTCGGAAGAATCATCGTGACACCTGCGCGGGCCCCTGCTGATGCAGTGCTTCGATCTCGTACGCTTGCACGCACGACGATGACCGGCGGTCTTCGGCTTCCATAAGGGTACGGGATGCCTCCCCCTTCGCCAAATCGTCGGTGCTCGCTCAGGCGCTCAGGCGCTCAGGGCGTAGTCGTATCGCGCCCGCCCGCCCAATCGGGGACGCCGCGCTGGATCGACATGCGCAGGAGGGATCAACCACACCTTCGCACGCACACCCTTGCCTTCGATGCGGATCTCCCACCCGTCATCGTGGATCCGATGATGGCACCGGACGCACAGCAGCACGCCGTTGTCGAGATCGGTGGGCCCGGCATCCCGAGTCCACCACCTGATGTGGTGCACCTGCGTCATCCCCGGCGGGAGTCCGCAACCGGCGCATCCGCCGTCGCGTTCGACGAGTGCGAGCTTCTGTGCGTTGCTGAACAGCCGCCGCGCACGCCCGAAGTCGAGGATCTCACTGTCACCGCCGAGCACGCACGGGATGATGCGGGCGTCGGCGGCCATGCGCCGCACCGCCGCGATCGATACCGGCGCGTCCAGGCCATCGATGAGCCCGTGCCCGTCGCCGCTCTCGAGATCAGCGAGATCCACGCGCACCACGATCGTGGCGCCGCCGGTCGGCACGTCCGCAGAGTCGCAGTGGAGTGCGTGCCGACAGATCGCGGCCAGGGCATCGGCCTGCATCTGCGGAACAGTGCGGTCATCCTCGATGGCCGGACCGACGCCGTCAACGCCATCGCGCGTCCGCAACTGCACCCCGACGATCGCCTCGACCGCGGTCACGATCGGTGCCCCGGCCTCGGGGTCGAACCGCCCATTGAAGACGATCGCGCCGCTGCGGTCACGGCGGAAGTGAAGGCCGCGGTCCTTGCGGAGTTCGTCTTCGCGCGGCTGCACACCGTCCGGGTCGAGCCACGCTTCGGCCCGCTGCAGGATCCTGTTCAGCTGGTCGAGCTGAAGCCCCGCCGCCTGCTCGACGAGAGCCGACTCCGCTTCGGCCAGTACCCCCGGATCCGCTCGGAGCGCGACCCGGTCGAGCAACGCGACGATGGCCGCCGCACCTGCGACGCTCACCTTCCCGTCCCGGAGTGCGCCAGCCACGACCGGATACTTCGACGGCGCGGACTCCCCCGTCAGCGTCATGCGCGGTGCGGTTGCCTCACCCACCGCGACGAGTCGCGCTGCGTCACCCACACTGCCCCCGGTCGACGCAGCGATCATCGACGCCGGCGTGCGGAACCCCTGCTTCTTGGCGAGACCCGCGTTCCCCAGTTCTGCTCGCGACGCCCGCGCCACCTCTGCCGCAACGCCGGCGTGCACCGCCTCGACGTGTCGCCGCAGCACCCCCATCGCCTCGTTCAGCGACGCGAGCGCAGTGCCTTCGATCCCGTCGAACAGTCCCCCGCCTTCGTGGGCGGCATCCCACGCCGCACGGGCGGCGGCGAGTGCGGCATCCACGCCGGCGAAGGGATCTGTCATGCCTTCACACTATCGAACACATCTACGAATCACAAGCTCTTTGTATCCATGATCTGGGGATTACTCCACCCACTGTCCCTACCACACACCCCCGACGTTGAGACTGGTAGAGCTTCGTCCGGGTCTGACTCAGCCTCCGACTGGCTTCGTGCCTTCGAAATGATCCGTCGGCCGGGGCGAGGCGTTTCAGAGAGGGCCGGCCAGGCAGGCATGACCTCATAGGAGCCTGGCTAGAGGCCCCCTCAACGTCCTGTCTGCCCGCCTGACCGGTCTCGCGATCCCGGTAAGGAAGGCACTCCCATCATGACAACGATCAGCCGTGAAGTCGTTGCGGGCATCGATACCCATGCGGACACCCGCCCGCTCCGCCAGGCCCTCGGCATCAGCCTCGAAACCGCAGCCGCGCACTTCGGAGTCTGGCCAATGAAGATCTCCACCATCGATCGCGGCAAACGACGCGACGACGAGTTCACCACCAACTACCGCCAATGGCTCACCGCAGCTTGACAACCTGTGAATCTAGAGGCGGCTGGTCCGGGACTGGCTGGCAGGGTTGGCGTTGGTCGCTCCGCCGTGGTCGTGACTCATGACAAACCTGGCCCCTTCGCGGGGTGCCTTGCCTATGAACTGTCCGGTCGCGGCGGGTGACCGACGCCTTCCCGGCCCACCTCAGTGGCTTGATCAGAAGCATGTCCGACCTCGCGGTCGTGGCTCATCACAGGTATGCCCCGAAGTGATCCTCTCCGGGCCGGCGCCGGTCGTCAGCGACCGAGCCATCGCCCATCTCCAGGAAAGGACCGGACCGCTGTGAGCACCATAGTCGCGCACACTCATCCGTTCATCATCGGCGTGGACACCCACGCCCGAACTCACACCTGCGCTGTTCTCACCGCAACAGGTGAGCACCTCGGCACCGAGACGTTCCCCAACACCGCGGCAGGTCGTTCCCGCGCGATCTCCTGGGCGGGGCGCCGCGCCAGCGGTGTCGCCGACGCCCTCTGGGTGATCGAGGGAGCCAACAGCTACGGCGCGCAGTTGGCACGAAACGTCACCGACACCGGCTACCGCGTCGTCGAGGCCGCACGGATGAGCGGTGGCCGCCGAGGGGTTGGTAAGTCAGACCAGATCGACGCGCAGCGAATCGCCGCCGCGGTCCTCGCGCTGCCAACCGATCAACTGCGCAACCCGCGCCAAGACGAGGGGGTGCGCGCCGCGACGCAGATCCTCCTGACCGTTCGCGACGAACTCGCCGGTGAGCGCACCCGTGCCGTCAACGCACTCACTGCCCTGCTCCGCATCACTGACCTCGGCCTCGACGTTCGTCGACCCCTCGGTGCTCGCCGGATCGCTGAGGTCGCACGCTGGCGGACCCGGGACGAGCACCTCGCCGCCGCAACCGCCCGGACCGAGGCGATCCGTCTGGGCAGACGGATCCTCGAGCTCGACTCCGAGCTCGATCAGAACATGGCGCGCATCAGCGAACTCATCCAAGCCAGCCCTGCCGCCGAACTGCTCCATAAGACGGGCATCGGGCCGGTCACAGCAGCGAGGACTTTCGTCGCGTGGTCGCACCCCGGCCGAGTCGCCAACGAGGCTGCTTACGCCGCTATCGCAGGGGTGAGTCCCATCCCGGCATCCTCGGGCAACACCACACGACACCGACTGAACCGCGGCGGGGACAGGCAACTGAATCGAGCCCTGAACGTCATCGCGATGGTCCGCATGGTCCACGACCCCGGCACCCGCGCCTACGCCGACCGGCGACGCGCCGAGGGCAAGACCGACCGCGAGATCCGACGCATCCTCAAGCGCTACCTCGCCCGCAGCATCTACCGACACCTCAACGCCGCCTCAAACACCGAACTAGGGGTTGACGAGATATAGAAGCTTCATAGGAGCATCATTCTGCGCAAATCAGCCCCTCCTCCACAGGCCCGTGCGCGCCTTCGTCACCGCCGCGTTATCCACACATCAGCGCCGTTCCTCAAAGGATCCGACTCGCGGCGTCAGCTGCCGGTCACCGTCACCGTCACCGTCACCGTCACCGTCATGCTGAGACTGATTTCACCAGGCGAGCGCCTCCCCGATCGTGCTGATCGTCAACGGCCTGCCGATCGCGACGATCGAGCTGAAGACCGACAATATGCAGTCGATCGAGGACGCGATCGCGCAGTACCGCACCCACCCCGACCCCGAAGGGCGAACCACCTCGGGTTCGCGAACCTGTGCCCCGTGCACTTCGCGGTGTCGAGCGACGAGGTCGCGATGACGACGCGGCTCGCCGGCAGGGCGACGCACTTTCTGCCGTTCAATCTCGGGCACGAGGGCGGCGCGGGCATTCCGGTGAATCCCGGGGGGCGGCATCCGCACATCTGCGGGAGCGCGTGCGACAGCGCGATACGTGGCTCCACATCATCGGACGGTCGCCACAACCTCGAGCGTGAGGCCCCGACCGGCTGATTGCAGGCGAGGGACTGCGACGAATGCCTCAGTCCGCGGCTTGCGCCCGATTGCTCGGGCCGCGGCATCCCTTCCTCCACAGACCCCACCGGCAGATGACTTGTCCACAGTTGGAGCCCCACGACGTCCAGCAGCGCGGCCAGCGGATCAGCATTGCCGCATGACAGCGCACGCACCCACCATCGTCACAGCACCCACCACCGCGGATCTGCTCGCACTCCTCCCCGATCTCGCGGGGGTGCCGGTGCGCAACAGCATCGTCGTCGCCCCGTTCGTCGGAAAGCAGAGCACTCGCGCCATGCGCGTCGACCTGCCCTCGGAGTCGACGCCGACGGTATGGCAAAGCCTCGCATCGACGTTCCTCGGCCAGCTCGCGCGGCTGAACCACTGCGACGGTGTGGCAGTCGCGATCTACTCCGACCACCCGTACGACATCACGAGGCGGGACTGGCACGACGGGCTCGAATACATCCTGGACCGACTGCACGACGCGGGGTACCACATCAAAGACGCTGCGCTCCAGGCGTGCGACGGCTGGAGCGCGCACTTCGACGAAGGCGGCCCGCGGCCCCTCACCGAAGTGCTGTCGAGTCGGTCGCGATTTCCCGACGATGCCCGCGACCAGACGCCCCTCACGCTTCCCGATACCGAGCCCGTGCTCGCTGAGCAGGTGCGCGCACAGTTCGCAGACCTCGTCGATGACGAGGCATCGCTTCCCGAACCGATCGCACTCCTTGAGAAGTGCCTGGCGCTCCCCCCGGAAGAGGTCGATGCGCTTCGGCTGGCGCAACTGCTCGCCCTCATCCAGACGGAGGGCGCGGTGGATCGCACCGTGCTCCAGATCGCCTTCGGTCGCAAGGCGGGCATGCGGTCATGGGCCCGCACCCTCGAGATCCGCGCACGGGCGGCACGAGAAGGATGCACGCCGATGGACGTCCTCCAGCGCGAGTTCTTGCAGGGCAGGCCTGACACCGACCGGTTCAGTCGCATGCTCACCGGCGAGTCGGGCCAACCTGTCTCGCCCACACGACTGCGCAGCGGGGCCGTGCTACTGGGCCGCGTGGTGGCCCACGCCCCCGTCCCGCAGCGCTCCTGGGCGATGTGCGCACTCGGGTGGGTGCGCTGGGCGCTCGGATTGGCGTCTGCAGCCGACGAGATCCTCCGCGCCGCGCGCACACTCGACCCCCGCAACAGCCTCGCCCCGTACTATCACACCCTCGTGACACACTTCTTCCCCGGGTGGATCTACCGCGATGCGCTGCCCGTGACGCCCAATCGCGCCGAACGTCGCAAAGCCTCTCGCCGATGAGGGTGGCGCGCGAGTCGACGAGGCGGTCCTCTGGGTGACGTTCCGACGACCCGCGGCAACAACGGAGGCATGGTGATGAGCGATCCGCAGGTCTGGACGCTGACTGAGCCCGTTCGCCGCAGCCACAGGATCTGCTCCGTCGCCCGGAGGCGCGGCAGCGCGTCGCGTCCGCGGATGTCGGCACGGCGGCGTAGCCTCGAAAGGTGACCCCGATGCCCGCAGCCGTGCCCGCGTTCGCGGCACAGGCTCCCGAGCTCGCGGCCCGCATCGTCGCGGATTCACGCGACCGGGTCGCGTGGGTGCGGGCGCGTTCACGGGGCATCACGGCGACGGACGTCGCCACTCTCACGTCCGAGAACGCCATCGCACGCGCGGCCGACGCGAAGCTGCTGGGCTCCGGATTCTCGGGCAACGCCTTCACCGCGCACGGGCGCGCGCGAGAGCCCGAGATCGCCGGGTGGGTCGCCGCCACGCACGGCATCCAGCCGTCGTCGGCGCTCTTTCACGCGGTCGTCGAGAAGCGGCACCTCGCGACGCCCGACGGCATCGCCGTCGACGGCTCCGGCAGGGTGACCCTCGCCGAGATCAAGACGACCAACAAGGCGTGGCGCAGCATCCCCCGTTCCTATCTGCGCCAGGTGTGGTGGCAGCAGCACGTGCTGGGCGCCGAGCGCACCTTGGTGGCGTGGGAGCAGCACGACGACTTCGTACCCGTCGGCGACGAGCCCCGCTGCGCGTGGGTCGACCGCGACGAGGCCGAGATCGCCAAGCTGGTGCGCCTGGCGACAGCACTCATCGACGAACTCTACGAGCGCACGATGCGCTCACGACAGCGGGTCGACCCGATGCCGCTGCCCCCCGCTCCCCCGCGCGAGCCGTTCCGGGCGCTGGCGCTGGCCGACTGACGAGTGTGATCGCCGGCCGACCGGGGCCGCCGGCATCCACTGCTCCTCACCGGCCGGACGCCCAGACTTTCATCCACTCTGATAGTTGACGCATGTCAACCAGCGGGGTATCGTTGACGTTTATCAACTGTTGACGTTCGTCAACCACTCTTCGCGCCACTGTCGCCGCAGCCCCTTCCCTCTTCTCACGAAGGACCTTCTATGGCCACGTCCACTTCGGCGACCGGCACGGTCGCCACCCCAGCCGGCACCGGCACCGATGAGAAGCGCCGGCACCGCCAGGTGCTGCAGGCTCTCACCGGCCTGCTTCTCGGCATGTTCGTGTCGATGCTCGCGTCGACCGTCGTGTCGACCTCGCTCCCGGTCATCGTCCACGACCTCGGCGGCGACCAGGCCGCCTTCACGTGGGTCGTCACCGCCACCCTGCTGACCACGGCGATCTCGACGCCGATCTGGGGCAAGCTCGCCGACCTGTTCAACCGCAAGCTGCTCATCCAGATCGCCATCGTGATCTTCGTGCTCGCGACCGCAGCGGCCGGTTTCTCGCAGGATCCGGGCACGCTCATCGCGTTCCGCGCCGTGCAGGGCATCGGCGCCGGCGGTCTCGCGGCGCTGAGCCAGGTCATCATGGCCGACATCATCAGCCCGCGTGAGCGCGGCCGGTACATGGGCCTCTTCGGCGCCGTCATGGCCGTCGCGACGGTCGGCGGCCCGCTCCTCGGCGGCTTCATCACCGACACGATCAACTGGCGCTGGAACTTCTTCATCGCGCTGCCGTTCGCGGTGGCCGCGCTCATCATGATGCAGCGCACGCTGCACCTGCCGCCGCGGCCGAAGAAGAAGGCGCGCATCGACTACTTCGGCATCGTGCTGCTGTCGACCGCCGTGTCGCTCGTGCTCATCTGGGTGACCAACGCCGGCAAGGACTACGACTGGTGGAGCACCGAGACGATCCTCATGGTCGGCGGCGCCCTGCTGGCGGCGATCCTGTTCGTCATCGTCGAGCTGCGCTCGAAGGAGCCGCTCATCCCGCTCACGATGTTCCGCAACCGCACGTTCACCCTCGCGGTCATCGCGTCGATCTCCATCGGCATCGCGATGTTCGGCACCTCGGTGTTCCTCAGCCAGTACATGCAGCTGGCGCGCGGCGCGACGCCGACCGAGGCGGGCCTCATGACGATCCCGATGATCGGCGGTCTGCTGATCGCGTCGATCGTGATCGGTGGTCTGGTCACGCGCACCGGAAAGTGGAAGCCCTACCTCATCGTCGGCGGCGTGCTGCTGATCGCCGGCTCGTACCTGCTGTCGACGATCCACTACGACACGAACTTCGTGCTGGTCTCGCTGTACATGTTCCTGCTCGGCGCGGGCGTCGGCATGACCATGCAGAACCTCGTGCTCATCGTGCAGAACACCTCCAAGCCGTCCGAGATCGGCGTCGCCAGCTCGGGAGTCACCTTCTTCCGCAGCCTCGGCGGCACGATCGGCGTCTCGGTGATGGGTGCCGCGCTCGCCACCTCGGCGACGAACCTGTTCACCGACCGCAAGGACGACATCGGCGCGGCGCTCATGGCGCTCGGCGAGAAGGGCGCGGCCATCGGCCAGCAGCTCGCGTCGGGCACCATCCCGCAGGTCTCGTCGCTGCCCGAGTCGATCCGCGTGATCGTCGAGGACATCTACGCCCAGGCCATCGCGCACTCGTTCCTCATCGCCGTGCCGCTGGCGGTGGTGAGCCTCATCGCCATCGTCTTCCTGCCCAACAAGCCGCTCACCCGCATGACGACGAGCGAGCGTGTGCAGGCCAGCGAGGCCGACCTCGCGACGGTCTCGACCGCCGGGGCCATGGAGACGCTGGCGCCGGTCGACGCCGAAGAGAGCGCGGTGGATGCCGCAACCGACGCCGCGCCGGCCGACGAGGCACCCTCTTCCCGGCGATAATGTCGAACACGATGACCTCCGACGACACTCGAGCGGCGCGCACCGAGGCGGTGCGCGCCCTCGAGGCGGAGTTCG
>Ga0160453_101140_pt1 | contig 11016 bp, 9 predicted proteins | sample HID1971K_E6MG_FD_108228 | JGI IMG/M metagenome (GOLD analysis project Ga0160453, IMG submission 108228) | Enriched millipede-associated microbial communities from UW Madison campus, WI, USA - HID1971K_E6 MG | ecosystem: Host-associated > Arthropoda: Insects > Digestive system > Unclassified ...
AAAGGCTTTCATGCTTACCAGCCCGCCGATAGATACCTGGGTCGAATAAATGGACCCAAGCAGCATTCCCGCCATGGAGGCAATCACTGTTCCCATTGCAAAAGTACCCGCATAGATATTCGCGGTCCGGATCCCTACCAGCTTTGCTGCCATAGGATCCTGAAACGTCGCCCGCATCGCACGCCCCAGGCGGGTTTTCTGGATAACCAGATATGTGATAATCATCAAAGTGATACTGACTGCGACAGCAAATAGACGTGCCTTGGTCAGCACGATCGGCCCAAGAAAGAGCGGGCCGCCGGCCAACGGCGAATCTATTTTCAGCGGTGCGGTGCCGACCAGAAGCAAGGCAGTATTGGCCAGGAATATCGAAAGTCCGATAGTCAACAGAATCCCTGGTTCTTCACCCTGGTCGCGTATCCGCTCAATCAGGAATCGGTCAATCAACCAGCCAAACGTGCCCAGCACAACGGCGACAAGCAACAGTCCTGAAAAGAAATCGAGCCCCAGGCGTGTCGTGGCCCACCACCCCATAACGCCACCGACCATGTACAACTCGCCGTGCGCAAAATTGACGACACGCATCATACCTAGAATCAATGTCAGACCCAGCGCAGACAATGCATAAAATGACCCGATCACCAGCCCGTTGGCGATAAACTGCGGTAACAACTCCATACCGGTTTCCTTATTTTGTTATCCCGAAATAATTACGGCTTCTCGGTGCGTGCCTGAGTGACCACATGTGTCTTGCCGCCCTGGATTTGCACCAGCACGGTATCAAAGCCGTAGCCCTCGCCTTTTTCGGTGAACTGAAATCGTCCATTAGGCGCTGCATAGTCCGTTTTGTACAGGGCATCGCGGATTTTTTCCGGCTCATCCGAACCCGCACGCTCAATCGCCTGCATCAGAATGTTCATGGCGTTGTAGCCAGACGCATCGTACTTACCGGGAAGCTGCTTGTACTCTTTCTGGTAGTTTTCAACAAACCCGGCATTGCGCTCGCCCTTCATGTTGGAAACATAAGGCACCGCAGCATAAATGCCTTCGGATGCCTCTCCGGTCAGGCCGATAAAATCGGAAGTCGCCCATGAACCGACACCAAACACTTTGGTTTCAATGCCAAATTCTTTGAGCTGCTTTACCAGGATGGAGCCATCCTGCGTTTCGGCTGCCACGAAGACACCGTCAGGTTTAAGTGCTCGCAGTTTGGTCAACAGCGTATAAAAATCGGTCGTTCCATGGTCGAAGTATTCCTTCATGACAGATTTGACGCCCAAGGCATTCAGATCCTTTTCGAAATCCTCCACACCGCCGCGTCCCCAGTCATCATTGACGCCGATATATGCCACTGTCTTGAGTTTAAGATCCTCTGCCAGTATCTTGCTGAATGTCCTGGCCATCAGCCTGTCGGTCTCTGCCGAGCGGAAAAAATATTTCATGCCTTTCTCGGTCAGGTCTGCCTTGGAAGAGACGCCCGATAACAGCGGTATTTTGTATTTTTCGGCGACCGCCATCACGGCGGCTGTGGCAGAACTGCAGAATGCGCCGGCCAGCACGGGCACCTTATTGCGCTGAATCAGTTTTTCGGCGGCATTAACCGAGTTTGCCGGCTGGCATTGCCCGTCCTCTATCTGCAGTTGAACCTGTCGACCATTGATGCCGCCTTGCGCGTTGCGTTGCGCAATAGCAAGCTTTGCGCCCTTGACATACGCCTGCCCGTTGTAAGCGACTGAACCAGTCAGGGGCTGGATCACGCCAATCCTGACTGGCCCCGCGCCTTCCGCAGCAACCGCCGCACAGCTGACAAGCATTAATCCACTGATACCTGACGTGAGATATTTCATAAAACACTCCAACAATGATGGCTGGCGATTGCGCGAAAACGCATTCCCTGATTCGATTTGAATGGACTGAGAGATTAAATAATTAAACACTCAATTAATTATTAAGGTACAACGAGCGCCATCACAGATGCAATAAGGGAAAACGTTAATAAGCAATTGGACGGACGGCAAACCTGCGCTTCAGGCACCCATAAATGCAAAATCTGGCACGGTAGCGTAGCCCCGCGATCCAGGGCTTTTTGTTTTTCCCCGTCGGCACTTATGGACCGATCGCCATGTCCGGCAGCATGGCTGCGCCAGAGCCGTCCAGAAGCATTACGTTTACGATGAGGCCCGGAGCACAGCCAGTCAATCTGCATACCCTTGCAAAACGCCCTGGCCGCTTTGCACCGTATATGCAATGCATCTGCCTATTCTCCAGGCCATGGCACCGACCAGTCCGCGGCCGAACAAGCGTTTTAATGATCAATTCAAATGTTCGCGTCGCTCCAATTCGGCTGGCGAGGGGTTCTCGGCAGCGAACGAACCTGTTTCAATATCGCCGGCGCGCACATAGTGGTTGACAATGACACCGCTATCGGACGCCTGCGTACTTAACAATTCAAATGCGGCCGGTGCCGCCCCTTCTGCAAAAAGCCTTTTGCCTTTACCCAGAACCAGCGGAAATATCATGATGTACATTTCATCGACCAGATCATGTGCATGCAGGGTTTGCAAAAAATCAGTCGAGCCCTGGGTAAGCAGATCCGGCCCTTCCTCTTCTTTCAGTTTGCGCACCGCCTCCACCACATCAGCACCCAGCACCCGGCTGTTTTGCCAGTCCGGCTTGAAATTCGCATTACGTGTGGCAACGTACTTTTCTATCTGGTCGAACAATGCGCCTAACGGCTCTTCCGGGCCGACATATGGCCAGTGGGCAGCAAAAATATCATAGGTTTTGCGCCCAAGCAGCAAATCAAATGGACGAGCGAAGATTTCTCCGATCTTAACGCCCAGTGATTCATCAAAATAAGGCACCAGCCAGCCGCCATACTGGAATCCGCCCACCGGATCTTCCTGCGGACCGCCCGGTGCTTGCATGACCCCGTCCATACTCACAAATGCGCCAACAATGACTTTTCTCATCAACGTTCTCCCTTGCGGTTATCCACAAACGCAGTAATTTCAGTTGAGATGCAAATGTCCGACTACGATAATAAAGTATATACCCGCTGCCAGCCGACCGATAGCGGTTGGGCTGCTGGCCAGTTGCACCACCGGACACGCACCGAACTGTCCCGTTGCCCGGCCGACGCTTATCCTGATGCTGCTACTGGCAACGACACTGCCGAGACCATCAATGTTCGCGCAAAGCGCCAATCTGCGCGGCCGTGATATCACCTGGCAAACCTCCCCAGGTAGTACGGGTGTAATTGACCAGCTCGGCCGTCTGCTGATCGTTCAACTTGTGGGCAAACCCCGGCATACTTTGCATGTTGCCGTTGCCGGGGAATGCCTGCTCGGGCAGACCATCAAGAATCGAGGCGATCAGATTGGTGGCATCAGCCTGACGGATCGTTGCGTTGCCTGCCATTGCCGGCGCGACATTCGGCTTGCCCTCGCCCGAGACTCCGTGACAGCCAGCGCAAAGATTCAGGTACTGCGTTCGCCCCTGGCCGCCGCCTGGTGTCAATTGAGCCACTTTGGGAGACGGTGGTTTATCACCCATCAGATATGTGGTCATGGCCTTCATATCGCCCTTTGTCAGATACTGCGTGCTAAGAGCTACCACCATATGCATTTCGCTGAAGGCAGAGCCTTGCGGGGCCGTGCCGGTTGCCAGGAATTGCCCCAGGTCGTCAGGTGTCCAGCCACGCTCTGCCAATGCAGTCGGCGTGATATCCGCTGCCTTGAAGCGCCCAAGGGCGCCGCCCTTGAGTGATTGGGCCAAATCCATCTGGCCGAACATGCCGCGTGGCGTATGGCATTCGGCGCAATGCCCCATCACATCTGTCAGATACCGCCCTCGCACCCATAATTCGGAGTCTCCTGAAGAGACTGCCGGCAGCGGATCCTTGTTCTGAAACAGCAGATTCCAGCCGATCATCAGAAAGCGCTGATTGAACGGGAACGGCAGATCATTCTGGGGCGTTGGCACATCAATAGCCGGTCTGGTCATCAGATAGGCATAGATATCATCCAGGTCCTGATCGCTCATCATGTAATAAGAGTTGTACGGCATCGCCGGATACAAATGTCGCCCGCCAGGTGTGATCCCTTCTCTGACTGCGCGGTAAAAGTCTTCCCGGGTCCAGCGACCAATACCGTAATCGGCCGAGGGCGTGATGTTGCTGCCATGCACGGTTCCAAAGGGGGTTTCCATAGGAAAACCGCCGGCAAACAGGCCACCGCCTTCCACGGTATGACAGGCGGCGCAGTCTGCCGCCCTTGCGGCATAGCGTCCGCGCTCTATCTGTTCATCCGTAGCCGAAACCTTCTGCACGGGATTATCATTACTGCGATTTTCACGCCACCACAAGATGGCGACAATAATCAGCAACACAATTGCAATCAGGAAAAGGGCCGGAAGATAGCGTCGTTTAGCCATTATTTATCTCCCTGATCAGGCCAGGCGTCTTAAGGACCAGGTCACGCACCGCTTCATAGTAGCGGACATAGCCAGTACATCGACAAATATGATTGTTCATTGCCTTGAGGATCGCGTTTTCCAGCTCATCCCTTGCAATGGGATTGCGCTTGAGCCCTTCAATGAATACCGTCGCGGCGTTCACGAAACCTGGCGTGCAGTAGCCGCACTGGAAGCTGTAGTGATCCATGAAGGCCTGTTGTACAGGCGACGGCACTTCTTCGCCCTTGTCATTGAGAACAGCATGCCCCTCCACGGTACGAATCGCCTTGCCATCGAAGTAATGGGCTCCGGTGATACAGGTTCGCGTCTCCTGACTGCTGCCGTCAGGCTGATCTTCAATAACGACACAGGCATGACAAACACCCTGACCACACCCAAGGCGTGAGCCGGTCAAGTTGACGTACTCATGCAGGAAGTCGATCATCATCATGCCTTCGGCAATATCAAGCGGACCCTGTTTCTTGCCGTTGATGGTCAGCGTAATCGGTCTGGTGGTGATTTTCATTGGAAGACCCCTTTGATGTTATCAGCGCGGACCGGCAGTTGGCGAAAATAATGTCCGCTGGCATGCGCAATCGCATTGATGACTGCAGCAACCACAGGAATCATCACGACTTCGGCCATGCCCTTGGGCGGATCGGTCTCGGACAAGGGAGGAAGAATATCGCCTGTTTGCTGCCACACGGCGACATCGCTCGCCCGTGGCACCTGATAGCGATTGAAATTCCAGGTGCCATCGCCAGGTCCGTCCTCGTACAAGGGCAGGTACTCGTGCAGTGCGTGCCCGATACCCATGGCGATGCCGCCCTGCAATTGGCCGGATACCAACTCGGGCACGATCAGATTGCCGCATTCCATGAAAGAATGATGATTGAGAATCTCTACCTTGCCCGTCCCCGTATCGACAGACAGCTCCACCAGCGTGCCAACGGCGCTGTAGTAGGTCACTGCCGCGTTGTTGCGTTGCATCGGAGGATAGTAGACGCGGTCGCGGGCAATCGCCTGGTAAGCACTTTCGCTGCCCGTGCGCAGCGCCAGCCCGTCAACAGGCAGACGCAGTTGGCTGGCATTCACCGTAAAGTCAGCTTCAGCCCACTGCCAGCGGTTGAAGCTGTGCACCACCACCCCGGTGATCAGTCCCATCTCGTGTGCTTTTTTTGCTAACGTGGCAAAGGGCAGGATTTGCATGCCTGCAGCAGTGAGCCCGCCGGGGACCCAGCGCGCATCTTCTCTGCGAACGACCAGCGGGGCAGCCTGGCCACCCCCTATGCCGGACTTCCAGATGGCCAGTGCAGCAGGCCACAGGCTTTGCTCGAAAAGCAGTCGCGACGCTTCCCTGGTGGTATGCGAGAAATAGAACGCCGAATTGCTGGCACTGGACGGAGAACAGTATGAAGGCGTCCAGAAGGGATCGGCGGACAGTTTGTCCTGATCCGCCTGCGGCATCATATAAGGATCTGCCGTTGCAACCATGGGCAGCATGTCCCAGTCCGTGGTCGAAAAGTGGGATTCATCGGCCGGCTTGCCCATCCATTGGGCACAGACAACGGTCTGCGAGGTGGTCATGCCAGTGCCCATCTCCGCACCGCTGTGATGGAGCACCAACTTGCCATCGGCCGAAAATTCCACCCGCGCAAATGATGTCTCGGCGCCCGTGCCAAAGTCTTTTTGCACACAGGCAAAGCCAACGCCATAGCGTTTTCCTGGATACTGTGTCTCAAATTCGGTCTTGCGTTTGTTTCGTGCCGTCCAGATGTCGTGCTTTGCCGCCAGATCCAGAATTTCATCGGCACGGATAGCGCCCGCCGGGATCGCGCCCTGCGTGTTTTTCATACCGGACTTGAGCACATTACGCTTGCGAAAATCGATGGGATCCAGATTGAGCCTGGCCGCCATTTCATCCATCATCATTTCTGTTGCCGCCATGCTCTGCAACGTTCCGTAGCCCCGGGCAGAACCGGCGTCAATGGCGCGCGTGGCCACACCCACAGCAGCAAAGTCGCTTTTGGGAATGTAGTAAATGGATTGGGCCGCAGTTGCTGCCACCATCACGACAGACGGCGTGAAATTGCACCTGCCTCCGCCGTTGCCGGTCATATATCCGCGAAAAACATCAATTTTCCCGGTTTCCTTGTTTACCGTCATCGAATATGAAATATCGAATGCGTGGCGTTTGATCGACGTTTGAAACTGTTCGTACCTGTCATTGGCCAGGCGTACCGGATGGCCATCACCGTATATGGCCACCATAGTGCCGACAAAAGGAAAGCTGCTGTGATCCTTTGAGCCGTATCCCACGGTATAACAGGGATGCAGGACCAATCGCCTGATCGGTGTATTCATTTTGGCCAGCATCTTGGGGATTTCATCGGCCAGCTCCGGCGGCGATTGCGTCGGAATAACCATATGCAGGGTCTGGCTGGCCTGATCAAACCAGCCGTTGGTATTATCGGCCTCCATTGCAGCGGTATCGATCGATTGCGAGAAATAGTCTGCCGATAACACTTCGATCTTGTCTGATGGATTTTTTATTTCATTGTCCATCTGCTGCGCATGATACATCCCCGCTTCATCCAGCTTGCCGCCTTCACGTCCTTGTGGCCAGACCGGCAGTCGTTTGCGCAGGCCGGCCGGGAAAATGGGCATGTCCTTCAGGCTGGAAAAGGTATCTTCATCATAGGGCGAAGGGCCGCCGACACGGACAAACCGGAACGTACCCCACGGGTCGCGTTCCAGCGGGCCGGTCTCCCGGCCATAGCGAATAGCATCCGGATGAAATTGAATGGCGTTTTTGGCAAAGCGGAATCGGGCAAAGTCGTGATAAATCAGCACCGCCACAGCCTGCCCCAGATAGGCAGGCGTCTTGCCAACCGGCAACAACATGTCGTCGCCGTAAAACTCAGGGAACGCAAGACCATCGCGGGCCAGGTCCTCGGCGGTCACAAGGCGATCGGGCTTTAACTCGTCCCCGAGACGGGACAGGTCAATACCTTCAAAAATACGGTCGGCCAGGGTGGTGCGCAGAATGAAGGCATGTGCCTGTTTTTGCGGCCAATGCGGCATATCCGCGGCGCGAATATCGTAGCCAAAGACCTTTTTACCCAACGCCTTGGATTGGGCGTCGATCCGATGACGGATTCTTTTTGTATTGGAATCCCAGGCAGGAGCGTCCAGGATTTTTTCTTCGAACAGCGCATTGTATGCATTGCTGTTGAGCGGCGCCAGATATACGGTAATACCTGCAACCACGGTTTTCTTCAGGAAAAGTCGTCTTGACTGATTAAGCTGACTCATAAAATTGCCTTTTCAATGATTGAAGCGTGCTTTTTAACCCGTAGAAATGGTGCCGCGACCCGCAGTTTTTGCCATTACACAACAGATGATGGCAAACCCGTAAGTGTTTTTATCGATTCTATCCGATCGACTGAATGTAGTATATTGATCCTGTTCTCAGTGGAGCTATTCTGGGAGCTACGTTATCACAATATTCATAATTACGGAGACAACACCTATGAAATTCGCTCCTATGCGCATTATCAATGCGCTCGGCATGAGCGTTGCACTGGCCTTTTCAGCCAGCACGCTGGCTGCCGACAAACCCATTGTTATCAAGTTCAGTCACGTGGTGGCTGCCAATACGCCAAAGGGACAGGGCGCCCAGAAGTTCAAGGAAGTGGCGGAAAAACTACTGCCCGGCAAGGTACAGGTCCAGGTATTTCCCAATTCACAATTGTTTGGCGATGGCAAAGAACTGGAAGCCTTGCTGCTGGGCGATGTACAGTTGATCGCTCCGTCACTGTCCAAATTTGACCGTTACACGAAAAAAGTCCAGCTGTTTGACCTGCCGTTCCTGTTTGACGATATGGCTGCGGTAGATCGCTTCCAGCAGAGCGACAAGGGTAAAGAACTACTGGACGCCATGAAGAATCGCGGACTCAAAGGGCTTGCATACTGGCATAACGGCATGAAGGAGCTGTCCACCAATAAGGCGCAACTGCAACGTCCCGACGACGTCAAGGGTTTGAAGTTCCGTATCCAGGCATCCGATGTGCTAGAGGCGCAGTTCCGGGCGCTGGGCGCAAATCCTCAGAAACTGTCTTTCAGTGAGGTTTATCAGGCATTGCAAACCGGCGTGGTTGATGGTCAGGAAAACACCTGGTCCAACATCTACTCGCAGAAATTTCATGAAGTGCAGAAAACCATTGCAGAAACCAACCACGGCGTGATCGACTACATGGTCGTCACCAACGCACAGTGGTGGGATGGCTTGCCCGAAGATATTCGTGCCGGTCTGGAAAAAGCCATGACCGAAGCAACTACTTTTGCCAACCAGGAAGCTGCCAAACTGAACGAAGAGGACAAGCAGCGAATCATCGACGCAAAAAAAGCCAAGGTCGTTTCCTTGTCCAAAGAGGACGTGCAGGCATGGCGCACGGCTATGGCTCCTGTATGGAAAAAGTTTGAAGCCGATATTGGTGCCGACCTGATCAAGGCGGCCCAGCAAGCCAATAAGTAAATTGTATTTTCTTTTACGCAGACCGCTCGCCCGCCCAACACGGGCTGGCAGTGGTCGCATGGATAATCGTCTGACCGACAGGCTTTTTGCGGGTTCAAAAAGGAGTATCACAAATGAACGCTAACTGGTTTCATCGGCTTGAGGAAGGACTGATCGCCTTTCTGCTGGCCGCCATGACGCTGATTACCTTCGCTCAGGTCATAGCGCGCTATGTCTTCAATTACAGTTTCACCTGGGCGCTTGAGCTGGCCATGTTCATCTTCGGCGGGCTGATCTTTCTGGGCCTGTCCTATGGCGTGCGGGTCAAGGCGCACATTGGGGTCGATGCGCTGATCAAGGCACTGCCGAAAAAGGCCGCCCGCATCACCGGTATTGCGGCCTGCATACTTTGTCTGATCTACACCGCTATCGTGTTTTACGGCGCCTGGATTTACGTGGACAAAATGTACACCATTGGCATTCTTGCTCAGGATATGCCCGTTCCCCAGTGGATTCCGCGATTGGTATTGCCGGTGGGCTTCGCGCTTTTATTCATACGTTTTGCCCAAATCCTGCTTGATATGTTGCGGGGTCGTCGCGCCCAGCTGCTTGGCGATGAAGCCGAGGAAGCGCTGAAACATGCCAGTGATGACACGTCTGTGATCAACCAGGAGGTCAAATGACTACCGTCGCCCTATTCATCATGCTGTTCGTGTTCATGTTCATGGGCACGCCGGTTGCGGTTGCATTGGGTCTATCCTCACTGCTGACCATTCTGTTCTTCGGCACAGATTCCCTGGCCTCACTGTCGCTTAAAATGTACGAGACGTCTGAGCACTTTACGCTCATGGCGATCCCATTCTTCGTATTGGCAGGCTCATTCATGACAACCGGCGGCGTGGCCAAGCGCATGATCCGCTTTGCGGTCGCTACTGTCGGGCATTTCCATGGCGGGCTCGCTATTGCATCTGTCATGGCCTGCTGCCTTTTTGCTGCGGTCTCGGGCTCCTCCCCTGCCACCGTCGTTGCAGTCGGCTCCATTGTGATTGCCGGCATGGTTCGCTCTGGCTATCCACAATCGTTCGCGGCAGGCGTGGTGTGTAACGCCGGTACGCTGGGCATTCTGATTCCACCCTCGATTGTCATGGTGGTCTACGGGGCAGCAACCGAAACCTCGGTGGGTGCGCTTTTTATGGCAGGTGTGGTACCGGGCATTTCCCTGGGCATACTGCTCATGATCGCCATCTATATTGTGGCCAGGATAAAGAACTACCCACGTCAGCCGCGTGCCAGCGGCAAGGAAGTGATGGCTGCAGCCCGCGATTCTTTTTGGGGCCTGGCGCTTATCTTTATCATCCTTGGTGGTATTTACGGCGGAGTCTTTACTCCGACAGAGGCGGCGGCGGTGGCCGCGGTCTATGCGTTTCTAGTTGCCGTCTTTGTATACCGCGACATCGGATTTCGTCAAGTTCCCGATGTGCTTATTGATGCCGCCAAAGTCACAATCATGCTGATGTTCATTATTGTGAACGCGCTGCTTTTTGCCCATGTGCTAACTACAGAGCGCATTCCGCAGATCATCGCGGAACAGATTATCGCCTGGGACATGCAAGCATGGCAATTTCTGATTGTCGTCAATATTCTGCTACTGGTTGCCGGCATGTTCATGGAACCCACGGGCATTATTCTGATTCTCGCTCCAATCCTGTTTCCGATTGCCATGCAGCTTGGCATCGATCCGGTTCATCTGGGCATCATCATGGTCGTCAATCTGGAAATTGGGATGGTTACGCCTCCAATCGGGTTGAACCTTTTCGTTACCGCAGGAATCACCAAGATGTCTATCGGACAGGTCGTACGAGCCGCCTCGCCATGGCTGATCCTGTTGCTGGCGTTTCTGGTTATCATCACCTATGTTCCCGCCATCTCCTTGTGGTTGCCGAAGCTATTGGGATAACGAAATACTGATCTGCCGTTTTCCGTTATAAAGACAGGCACGCCGCCGGTCTTTTTTTGCGCTGCCATGATCACTATGACAATTGAAA
>Ga0160453_101141_pt1 | contig 11010 bp, 11 predicted proteins | sample HID1971K_E6MG_FD_108228 | JGI IMG/M metagenome (GOLD analysis project Ga0160453, IMG submission 108228) | Enriched millipede-associated microbial communities from UW Madison campus, WI, USA - HID1971K_E6 MG | ecosystem: Host-associated > Arthropoda: Insects > Digestive system > Unclassified ...
ACGACCTTATTGGAGAAACATGATGATCCCGGTAATTCTTTCTGGTGGTAGCGGTTCCCGTCTGTGGCCTCTGTCGCGCAAGCAGTTCCCCAAGCAGTTCCTGGCCCTGACCGGTGAGCACACCCTGTTCCAGCAGACCATCGAACGCCTGGTGTTCGACGGCATGGACGCGCCCATCGTGGTGTGCAACAAGGACCACAAGTTCATCGTCCAGGAGCAGTTGGCCAGCCTGAAGCTGGAGACCCAGGCCATCCTGATGGAGCCGTTCGGCCGCAACACTGCGCCGGCCGTGGCCATGACCGCCATGAAGCTGGTCAACGAAGGCCGTGACGAGCTGATGCTGGTGCTGCCCGCCGACCACGTGATCGACGACCAGAAGGCCCTGCAACGCGCCCTGGCCTTGGCCACCGTGGCTGCCGAGCGTGGCGAGATGGTGTTGTTCGGCGTGCCGGCCACCAAGCCGGAAACCGGCTACGGCTACATCCGTTCCAGCCAGGACGCGCTGCTGCCCGAAGGTGTGGCGCGGGTCGCGCAGTTCGTCGAGAAGCCCGACGAGAAGCGCGCCGCCGAGTTCGTCAGCGCCGGTGGCTACTTCTGGAACAGCGGCATGTTCCTGTTCCGCGCCAGCCGCTTCCTCGAAGAGCTGAAAAAGCACGACGCCGACATCTATGACACCTGCTTGCTGGCCCTGGAGCGCAGCAAGGAAGACGACGATGTACTGAGCATCGACGAAGCCACCTTCGCCTGCTGCCCGGACAACTCCATCGACTACGCGGTGATGGAAAAGACCCAGCGCGCCTGCGTGGTGCCGATGTCGGCCGGCTGGAGCGACGTCGGCTGCTGGTCGTCGCTGTGGGAAGTGCACGACAAGGACGCCGATGGCAACGTCACCAAGGGCGATGTGGTGGTGCAGGACAGCCGCAACTGCATGATCCATGGCAACGGCAAGCTGGTGTCGGTGATCGGCCTCGAGAACATCGTCGTGGTCGAGACCAAGGATGCGATGATGATTGCCCACAAGGACAAGGTCCAGGGCGTCAAGCAGATGGTCAAGACCCTCGACGAGCAAGGCCGCAGCGAGACCCAGAACCACCTGGAAGTGTACCGCCCGTGGGGCTCGTACGATTCGGTGGACATGGGCGGCCGCTTCCAGGTCAAGCACATCACCGTCAAGCCTGGCGCCAGCCTGTCGCTGCAGATGCACCACCACCGTGCCGAGCACTGGATCGTGGTGTCCGGCACCGCCGAGGTGACCTGTGACGAGAACGTGTTCCTGCTCACCGAGAACCAGTCGACCTACATCCCGATCGCCTCGATCCACCGCCTGCGCAACCCGGGCAAGATCCCGCTGGAGATCATCGAAGTGCAGTCCGGGAGCTACCTGGGCGAGGATGACATCGAACGCTTCGAGGATGTCTACGGGCGCACTTCGACGCCGGTCGAGCGTGGGGTCTCGGTGAAGACCATCGCGCAGTAAGCAGAACCTTGGGGCCGCGTTGCGGCCCCATCGCCGGCAAGCCGGCTCCCACAGGATCGAAGCAAGCCTGATGTGGGAGCCGGCTTGCCGGCGATTGGAGGGCAAAGCCCTCCCATTTTTGAGGCCATCGCAATTTGGCGCTACGATGGTCGGACCTGCATAACCAAGGTCTGCCCGCGCCATGATCATCGGTGCCTTCCTCATCCTCACCTGGCTGGTGCTGCTATTGCGCTACCCGGCCAAGGCCCTGCCGATTTCCCTTGCCGCTGTCTGTGGCCTCGGCCTCGTGGCCCTGTTCGTCGTCTGGCAAGACAGTCGTGAAGCCTCGCAACTGGCCCGCCTGGACCTGCGCCTGAGCTACGCCCCTGACCAATGCCCTGCCGACCGCCCCCTGCAGGTGCACATGAAAAACGGCAACAAGGCGCCACTCACCGAACTGCGCTGGCGCGTGGCGGCATATGCACCGGGCGATACGGTGAACCTGGCCGAGAACACCTACAGCGCCCCGCGCTACCGTGGGCCAGGTGAGCTGCAGCCGGGTGTCGAGTGGAAGGACTGCCTGCCCTTGCCGCCGCTGCGTGCTGGATATCGGCCGCAGACCTTGGAGTTTCGGGCCGAGCACCTGCGAGGTACATTTTCCAATTGATGCACAGGTACCACCCTGTGGGAGCCGGCTTGCCGGCGATGGGGCCGGTGCTGCCAACAAACCTTTCTCCTGACTGACAGGCCCCAACCATGCCCACCGTCCTGATCACCGGTTGTTCCAGCGGCATCGGCCGCGCCCTGGCCGACGCCTTGCGCGATGCCGGCCATGAAGTCTGGGCCACCGCCCGCAAGCCTGAAGATGTCGAGCAGTTGAGCGCCGCCGGCTTCATCGCCCGGCAACTGGATGTGAACGACAACGCCGCCCTCGCCCGGCTGGCCGAAGAGCTCGAAACCCTCGATATCCTGATCAACAACGCCGGCTACGGCGCCATGGGCCCCTTGCTCGATGGTGGTGTGGACGCCATGCGTCAGCAGTTCGAGACCAACGTCTTCGCCGTGGTCGGTGTCACCCGCGCGTTGTTCCCGCTGCTGCGCCGTTCGCGTGGGCTGGTGGTGAACATCGGCAGTGTCTCGGGTGTGCTGGTGACCCCCTTCGCCGGTGCCTACTGCGCCTCCAAGGCCGCCGTGCATGCCTTGAGCGATGCGCTGCGCCTGGAACTGGCGCCCTTCGGCGTGCGGGTGATGGAAGTGCAGCCGGGGGCGATTGCCTCGCAGTTCGCCAGCAATGCCGAGCGCCAGGCCGAGCAGGTGCTGGCGGCGGACTCGCCGTGGTGGCCGGTGCGCGAACATGTGCGGGCACGGGCGCGGGCTTCGCAGGACAAGCCGACCTCGGCGGCGGTGTTTGCCAAGGGGGTGTTGGCGGCCGTTGGCAAATCGCCGGTGCCGGCCGTGGTGCGGTTGGGCAATGGCAGCACGGCGTTGCCGTTGATGAATCGGCTGCTGCCACGGCGGTTGCTGGATTGGGCGTTGCGCAAGCGCTTTGGGCTGTTGCGACCGCTCTGAGTTTTCAGGTGGCTGTACTGTCCCTGTCGCCGGTACAGCCAACCCAGCCATCAGGCAATGGACCGCAGCACCCCACCATCCACCCGCAAGGCAGCCCCGGTAGTCGCACTGGCCTGCACCGACGCCAGGTACACCACCATGCTGGCCACCTCCTCCACCGTCGCCAATCGCTTGATCAGCGAACTCGGCCGGTGCTCGGCGACGAAGTTGGCTTCCAGTTCATCGGTACTGACTCCCTGCTCCTGCGCCATCTTGGCAAAGAAGTCGCCCACCCCTTCCGAACGCGTAGGCCCCGGCAACACCGAATTCACGGTCACCCCGGTCCCTGCCAGCGTTTCCGCCAGACCACGGGACACCGCGAGCAGCGCCGTCTTGCTCATGCCGTAATGCACCATCTCGGTAGGAATCTGCAGCCCCGACTCACTGGACAGGAAGATCACCCGACCCCACTTGCGCTCGGCCATGCCCTGAGCGTAATGCCGCGACAGGCGCACGGCGCTCAGCACGTTGACGTCGAAGAAGCGCTGCCAGTCGGCATCCTCGATCTCGAAGAACGGCTTGGGCTCGAAGATGCCGAGGTTGTTGACCAGAATGTCGGTATGCGGCACCTGGTCGAACAACTTCTGCGCACCCTCGGCTGTACTCAGGTCGGCGGCGATGCCGATGACCCGGGCCTGCCCCAAGCGCTCGCGCACGGCACTGAGGGCCTCGTCGACACGCGCCTGGGTGCGGCCATTGAGCACCACTTCGGCACCGGCCTCGGCCAGGCCGATGGCGATGGCCAGGCCGATGCCAGCAGTGGAGCCGCTGACGATGGCGCGCTTGCCATTCAAGGAAATATGCATCTGTGCTTCCTCTCTAGCTATGAGAATTTCCCGGCTGCTCATCGAACGCCTGCCAACCACCGCCCAGGGCCTTGTACAGCCCCACCAGCGCTTGCGACACCGCCGCCGAACTGTCGATCCACTGCTCTTCGCTGGCCAGCAACGCCCCCTGCACACTCAGCACATTGAGAAAGTCCACCGCTCCCTCCACGTACTGGCGCTGGGCCGTTTCCAGGGCGATACGGTTCTGCCGCACCGCTTCGGCCAGGTGGTCGCGACGCAACTGGCTGGCGTTGTAAAGGCGTAGCACATCGTCGATTTCGTGCCAGGCGCCGAGCACCACCTTGCGGTAGTTCAGTGCCGCTTCCTGTTGCTGCGCTTCACGCAGCTCCAACGTGCCGGACAGCCGCCCACCCTCGAAGATCGGCAGCGACAGCTGCGGGCCGAAGGCGAAGCGGCGCGAATCCCAGGCACCGAAGTCCGACAGCTGCATGGCCTGGAAACCGACGCTGCCCGACAGACGGATGCTCGGGTAGAAGTCGGCCTTGGCCACGCCGATGCTGGCAGTGGCGGCATGCAGGCGTGATTCGGCCTGGCGGATGTCCGGCCGGCGCTCGGCCAGCTCGGACGGCACGCCGATGGCGAACGACTGCTGCGGCGCGGGCAGCTCGCCGCCCTGCAGCAGTTCGGCCTGCAGGCTGCGCGGTGGCTCGGCGGCCAGCAGGCTGAGGGCGTTGATCAGATCGTCTCGTCTGGCTTCCAGGCTCGGCAGGCGCGCTTCGATGGAGGCCACCTGGGCGCTGGCCTGGGCCACGTCCAGACGGGTGGCGACCCCTTCGGCCTGACGGTCTTCGGAGAGTTTCAGGCTGTGCCGGGCAACCTTCAGGTTGTCGCGGTTCACGTCCAGGGTGTGCTGCACCGCGCGCAGCTGGATGTAGTTGCCGGCCGTTTCCGCGAGCAGCGCCAGCAGCACACCGCGGCGGTCGTTCTCGGCCACTTCGACGCTGGCATCGGCGGCTTCCACCTGGCGCCGCACGCGCCCCCAGAGGTCCAGCTCCCAGCCGGCGACCAGATCGCCCTGCCAGAGATTGAAGGCCGATCTACCCGCGTTGCCTGAAGGGTCGCTCAGGCCTTCAGCGCTGTTGCGGGCGCGGCTGTAGCCAACGTTGGCGTCCACCGACGGTGTTTGATCGGCTGCCACCGTGCTGCGCAGGGCACGGCTTTGCAGCAGCCGGGCGCTGGCGATCTGCAGGTCGAGGTTGTTAGCGGCCACGCGCTGGATCAGTGCGCTCAGCCGGGCGTCATGGAAGCTGTCCCACCAGCGCAGTTGCAGCGGCTCGGCCCGGGGCTGGCTCGCCGCAGCTTCGCCTTGCAGCGGCGCCCACTGGGCCGGCGCCTGGCTGTCCGGGCGCTGGAAATCCGGCCCGAGGGTACAGCCGGCCAGCAGCACGGCCAGCAGCAATGGGCTCAAGCGTATTGCGGGCTTCATCGGGCACTTACCTGCTTGCCGGCAGGCGTGTCGCCGTGGGTATCGATCGTCGCTTCCACCGACATGCCCACGCGCAGGCGCTCGAGCAGCGGCTGGCCGTCATCGAAGACGATCTTCACCGGAATGCGCTGCACCACCTTGGTGAAGTTGCCGGTGGCGTTGTCCGGCTTGACCGCAGCGAAGGTCACGCCCGTGGCCGGGGCGATACTGTCGACATGGCCGGTGAGGGTTTCACCGGAGAACGTGTCGACACTGATGCTCACCGGTTGACCTGGCTGCACATGGGTCAGCTGAGTTTCCTGGAAGTTGCCGACCACGTAGGCATGCTGCAGCGGCACCACCGACAGCAGGCGTGCCCCCGGGTTGACGTAAGCACCCACGCGCAGCGCACGCTCGCCGACCATGCCGTCGACCGGTGCGGTGATGCGGGTGTAGGAGAGGTCCAGCCGGGCCTTTTCCAAGCCCGCTTCGGCACGCTTGAGCTGGCCGTCGGCGCTGGCGACCTGGGCGCTGAGAATATCCACCTGCTTGCGCGCCGCCACCAGCGCCGCCTGGGCATTGGCCAACCGCGCGCGGGCCTGGTCGACCCGGCTGCGCGCCTGCTGGGCGTTCTGCACGGTGCCGGCACCCTGCTCGGCCAGGCGGCTGTAGCGGTTGACCTCGTGGTCGGCGAACGCCGCTTCGGCCTGGGCCGCCTTCACTGCGGCCTCGGCCTGGGCGATCAGGGCCGCCTGGCGCTCGAGGGTGGCGCGGGCATCGGCGCTTTGCGCCTTGGCCACCATCAACTGGGCCTGGGCGGCATCCAGGGCAGCCTGGTAGTCACGGGCATCGACGGTCGCCAGCAGCTGGCCGGCCTGGACCTGCTGGTTGTCTTCGACCAGCACCTCCTTGATGAAGCCTGCGACCTTGGGGGCCACCACCGTGTAGTCGGCGATCACATAGGCATCATTGGTGCTCTGGCGCTGATCGCTGCCGAACATCCAGGGGCCGACGATGCCGGCCAGCACGGCCACGGCGAGCACCGAGCCGATCACGATTGTCTTGCGCTTGTGGGTCATGTTTCAGCGTCTCGGAATTCATCCACGGATCAAGTCACCGCACGCGGCGGGTAGACCCGGGTAGGCACGAAAGGAATCAGGCAGATCAGCGCCACGGCGATGCAGGCCATGACCAGGTACAGGTCGGCCGAGGTCAGCACCAGCGCCTGGTCGTGGATACGCCGGGCAAGGCCTGCGGCGTGGTCGTCGACCAGCGGGGCGTTGCCCAGGCTGTCCACCAGGTGGTTGGAATGGAAGTGCCGGCGCAGGGTGCCGAGGGCATCCAGCAGACCACCGGCGATGACTGCGGCCAGGCCTTTGACGGTGTTGAACCAGCTCGAGGCGAACGGGCCTTCCTGCGGGGTCATGCCGTTGGTGGAAAGCATCAGCAGCGGCAGCACAGCCATTGGCTGGCCGAATACCTGCAGCAGGTAGAACGGGTAGAAGTCGCCGCGGATCCACTCGCAGGTCAGCAGGCTGCTGCCCACGCACGACACCGCCAGCATCGCCAGCCCAGAGGCCAGCACCCAGCGGCAGTCCACTGCGCGGATGTTGCACAGCGCCGCCGTCAGCGGCAGGGCGATCAACTGCGGCATGGCGACCAGCATCATCAGCGGGCTGGTCTGCGCCGGTCGATAGCCCTGGATTTGCGCCAGGTACGCCGACGGAATGCTGCCCACGCCGGACAGCACGACCAGCACCCCTGCCAGGGTCACCAGGGCGAAGCTCAGGTTGCGCCGCTGCAGCATGCGCAACTGGAAGAACGGCAATGGCTCGGACCATTCGTTGTACATGAACAGCACCAGCAGCAGCACACCACCACCAAGCAGCCAGCAAATAAGCGCCGAGTCGAACCAACCCCAGCGATCGCCCAGCGACAGTCCGAGGACGATGCTGCTGATGGCCGGCAGCCCGAGCATCACTCCACGCCAGTCGAACTGCTTGAAGCGCTCCAGGCGCAGAGGGTCCTGCGGCAGGCCCCAGCCGACACAGAACATGGCCAGCGCCGAGGGCAGGATGATCTGCCAGAACGCCCACTGCCAGCCGACATATTCTGTCCACAGACCGGCCAGCGGCGTGCCAAGGTTCGGGCCGAAGGTGGCAGTGAGGGCATAACAGGCCAGCCCGTAGACCTTGATGCCCGGCGGCAGGAAGCGCAGCGCCACGCTCATCAGCATCGGCGGCAAGGCACCCGAGGCGAAGCCCTGGAGAATGCGCAGCAGCATCAGGCTGTGCAGGTTGGGTGCGAACGGTTGCAGCAGGCCGAGCATGGCGAACAAGCCGACCGCACTCAGGGTGAAGCGGCGCAGGGAAAACGTGGTGGCCAGCCAAGGCGCGAAGGCCATGGCCGAGACCGAAGCGGCGCTATACACCGCCAGCAGCCAGGCGCCTTCATCGGCGCCGATGCCCATGGCCCCACGAATGTCGGCCAGGGAAATCTTGGTCACCGACTCGTTGAGGCCGGCGCACAGCACCGCCAGCAACACGCCGAACAGCCCGACCACCACCCGCAGGCCGAAGGCCGTCGGCACAGGCGCAGCGGCGATCGCGGCAGAGGGGGCGGACAGGGAACTCATGGACAGACATCTCCAGCAACAAATTTGCGACTGGAGCAAGTCTAAGAAGGTCGAATGCTGACGAAAACTGACTTCTCGGTAGTTTCAAGTTGCGTCTGACGCAATCCGCGCCGGCAAGCCGGCTCCCACAAGGGGCGGCACCACCCTGCTTTTTCATGTCGGAGCCGGCTTGCCGGCGATAGGGCCCAGACAGGCGATCAAGGATCGACGCTGCAACACGCCTTCAAGGTCTGGCGCAGCCAGCGGTGCGCGGGATCATTGTGAAACCGCGGGTGCCAGGCCTGTAGCACCGTCACCCGCTCGAGCGGCACCGGGATCTCGAACGAGCGCAGCGGCAGCCCGAGCTTGTGCACGCTGTTGAGGATGTTCGCCGGCATCGGCAGGATCAGGTCCGAATCGGGCAGCGAGAACAGTGCCGAGTGAAAGCTCGGGGTAATCAGTGCCACCCGCCGCTGGACCTTGAAGTTGGCCAGTTCGACATCGATCGGCCCGTTGGCCCGGCCACGTCGGGACACGCTGATCTGTGGATAACTGGCAAAGCTCTGCGGGGTGATCGGCTGTTCGAAGATCGGGTGGTCACGCCGCGCAAGGCCTACGTAGTAAGTCTGGAACAGGCTCTGCACCTTGATTTCCGGGCCCAGGTCGACAGTCGAGCTGATGATCAGGTCGGTCCGTCCATCGCGCAGCACGCTGTCGTCATCTCCACCGGGGCTTTCCGGCACGAAGCGCAACACCGTGCGCGGCGCCTGCTCGTGCATGCGGCGCAGCAGCTGGGCGCCATACAAGGCGATGAACAGGTCGTTGGTGCGGATGTTGAAGGCACGGTCGAGCCGGGGCAAATCGACTTCGCCGGCACTGCGAAAGACTTCGCCGGCCTGTTCCACCAGCGCCGCCACCTGCTCGCGCAGGGCCAGCGCCCGAGGCGTCGGCACCAAGCCACGACCGGCCCGCACCAGGATCGGGTCACCCAGCGCATCACGGATGCGCCCCAAGGTACGGCTCATCGCCGCCGGGCTCAGGTTCATGCGCTGTGCAGCGCCGACCACACTGCCTTCGTCGAGCAAGGCATCGAGGGCGACTAGCAGGTTCATGTCCGGGAGTTGCATGGCCGATTTCCGTGACGGGTGTGGGAAGGGTGATGTTAACAGCTCGGAGGATTGCACCAGACGCAATGCGCTCGTGCGTGCCAGGGCATTTATCTGGATTGGCGGATGGGCCATAAGGGTGCTGTGGCTGTACCGGCCCTATCGCCGGCAAGCCGGGTTCCGTCTGTGGGAGCCGGCTTGCCGGCGATAGGGCCGGTACCGACAACCGATTACCCCGCCTGAACAAGGATCTCCCATGCCCACCCCCGTCCTGATCGCCATCGACGCCTCCCCCGCCGCCAGCACACTGCTCACCCTCGCCCGCCGCTACTGCCGCCCCGGCGAGCACGAACTGCACGTGCTGCTGGCCATCGACTCGACCTTCGCCGTACACGGCACACCCGCCCCCTACACCGCAGAGGAACTGGAGGAATACCCCGCTGCCTGCGATGAACAGCGCCTGGGCGAACGTGCCCTGGCCGAGGCCGTCGCCTCGCTGCAACAGGCCGGCTTCGCCAGTCAGGGTTGCATGGTTGCCGGGCAGCCGGTGGAGGTGATTGTCGCCAAGGCGCAAGCGCTGCAGTGCGAGCTGGTCATCATGGGCCACCGCCACCTGTCACGACTGGGGCGGATGCTGGACCCCTCGATCAGCACCAGGGTGATTGATCGGGTCGACGTACCGGTGTTGGTGGGTGCTGCGGGTGCATAGGCGTGTCGATCGTCCACCCAACATTTCCCTCAAGGCGAACCCGGCTTCACCACCACCGTGCACGTCGTCCCCGCCGCCAGCAGATACCCTTCCGGCACCTCATCGATATGAATCCGCACCGGCACCCGCTGCGCCAGGCGCACCCAGTTGAAGGTCGGGTTCACGTCGGCGATCAGCTCGCGGCTCTGCGGGTTGTCGCGGTCATAGATACCCCGGGCGATGCTCTCCACATGGCCCTTGATCCGCTCGCCGCTCATCATCTGCAGCTGCGCCGGGTCGCCGACCTTCACATGCGGCAGCTTGGTCTCCTCGAAGAACCCGTACACCCAGAACGAGTGCTCGTCGACCACCGCCATCACCGCCTCGCCGGTGCGCGCGTAGTCACCCCTGTGGATGTTCAGGTTGGTCACGTAACCATCCACCGTGGCGACGATATGGGTGCGCTTGAGGTTCAGCTCGGCCGCCGCCAGCGCGGCCTGGGCCTGCTGGTAATCGGCCTGGGCTGAGTTGGCGATGTTGCTGGCGTCATCACGGTTTTCCCTGGAGATCACCAGGTTGTCCATGTCGGCACGGCGCTTGGCGTTTACCTTGCGCATCTCCCAGGTGGCCTTGCGCGAAGCGACCAGGGCCTTGGCCTGGTCGACGGCCAGCTGGTAATGCTCGGGGTCGATCTGGATCAGCAGGTCGCCCTTCTTCACCCGCTGGTTGTCCTTGACCGGGACGTCCACCACATAGCCTGGTACGTCGGCAGCGACGTTGATGATGTCGGCGCGCACGCGGCCGTCGCGGGTCCACGGCGTGGTCATGTAATGCAGCCACAACTGGCGGCCGATTACCACGGCAGCGGCCAGCACCAGCAGGGTGGCGATCAGGCTGAAGAACTTTTTCATCGAAGGATTCTCACCAGTAGAGCGACAGCGCCAGGGCGCCGAACAGGCAGACGAACAGCGACAGGCGCAGCAGCGCCGGGTGCCAGAAGAAGCGGTAGCCATCATGGCTGGCGATGAACCGGTCCAGGCCCCAGGCCAGGCCCAGGGCGAACAGGAACATCAGGGTCATGGTGGGCATGTACACGCCATGGAAGGCGATTTCTCGGGGCATGAATTCATGGAACATCGTGCAATCCTTTCGCCGGCGCCAACGGCGACTGTGGGTCGAGCAGGGAAGAACGGATGAAGTGCAGGTAGCTCTGCGCACGGCGCAGCACCGAGGTGTCGAAGTGCCGGGCGAAAGGTTCGTCGGTGGCTTGCACGCGGCTGATGGC